>Ga0247760_1002000_pt1 | contig 16790 bp, 5 predicted proteins | sample UWRJL171409R4_FD_179936 | JGI IMG/M metagenome (GOLD analysis project Ga0247760, IMG submission 179936) | Plant litter microbial communities from Arlington Agricultural Research Station in Wisconsin, United States - UWRJ-L171-409R-4 | ecosystem: Environmental > Terrestrial > Plant litter >... | reverse complement strand
ATGCACTCCGTGCACTGGCCACCCTCACGGCTATAATAACACGGCTTCCACTCTCGAAGATAGAAATAATTAATCACCTTCAACACACACTGCTTTCCAATGCCTTGACCCCTTTTGCTTTTCAACAAAGAAGAGGAAGAACCTTAGGATATAATATATTTAGTTTTTAAGGGTGTTTTAAAAGAGTCAGTTATGGAGGTGTAGGTTATAAAAGACTGACTTTAAGGTGGAAACTTAAAATTACTGGAGGTGTAGGTTGTGGAAGACTAATTTTAGGAAGAGATGTTTTAGTTAGCTGTTGCAGGTCTTGAAAACCTTACCTTATAAGCTTAAGAATTAAGGAAGTTTAAGAAGGACCCTGACTTAGAAATCACTAGGATGGTAGAAGGAGTTGAAAAATTAGCCTTTTAGGCTATTTAAATGGTAAAGTAAGCTTTAAAAGGTGAAAGAGAGTAAGTTAAGAGAATTGAACTGGAGAAACGGAAGTTCTTTTTAATAATACCCTTTAAGACTTTTAAACACTTTAAGTATGTTAAGTGGATTAGCACCCTTACCTCCCTAGAAGAAGGACAGCTTAGATAGCTGCCTTATATTAAGGCTAGTGTGCTTTAGATTAGAACTTTAAAAGTCCTTTAAAAAGGTATAAAGTAAGTATACTAGTGGAGGGTTTAGGAATTAAAGGAAAAGTATTAAAAGTTAATAGATAAAATAAAGGACTTACGAGTTAAAGGTTTTACTGTGACGTTTAAGGATAAAGTAGTGGAGATTAGGTTAAAACTTTATAATAAAGTTTACTTTATTAATTAGCTTAAATACTAACTTATTAAGGAAGATTATTTTATGGAAGAATAAGCTAGGTTATTGTTACCTGAGTTTTAGGAAGAGGTTTGGGAGAAATAACGTACCTGGAGGTAAGTGGAAGAAGAGAAGAAATAAGGTGTTACTTCCTCCATTCCGTACTTTATAACTGTAATACTTACAGTTAATATTAACTACCTTAGTTACAGGGATATATTATGGATTAACTGTATGTATAATAACTACGCTCTTAATTAGTATTGTGGACTTAAGGCCCTTTACGACTACTTTTTAAGTATATAGAGACAGGATTACACTATTATAAGGATAGAGTTAAAACTGGCTTATTACTAGGTCTCTTACTTCCTAATAAGAGAGTCTGGTAGTAAGCGGAAGGTTATTATAGTTAACTAGGCTCCCGTTACGTGCTAGTGAGGAGGAGTACTTAATAACTACCTAGTTACGACGTGCTTATTATATCTTAATGGAAAAGTTAAAGAGTGGTAAAAGTGAGAAGATTATTAACAGATTTAAAAGTAAAAAGATATTACTGTGATTTAAGTTTATAAAGTGTATTATTAATTTATTAAGGATTTTAGGAACATTATACTGTTTGAAGTTAACTGGACGTTAAGGTGTGAAAACCTAAGGAAGGTTAATCGCTAGGTTTATTAAAGCTGCCTGTTTTTCTAAAAGGAATTGGGAAAAGGTTACAGGCCCTTTAAAAGGGCTGGAAACTAGTAATTCGCTAATTAGTAAAAACCCTAAAAAGAAGGAGAGGTACTTAAAGGTTAAGCTAGATAAGACCTTAAGGACAGATAATTACTATAACTTAGATGTTAAAAGAGTATAAGTATTATTCTATTAATGTCGACGTAACAGATAAAAAAGGGAGGCTGTTTAAGGTAAGAGTAGTGATTAATAACAGGAGTGTTTTTAACTTAATATACCCCTTATTAGTTAACTGAAGGAAACTCCTTAATTAAGAGTATAAAAAGGCTATTCCTATATAAAATAGAGAAGAAGGCTTATATTAATATAATAACAGTAAAGTTACTTACTACTTATTACTTTTAATTAAAGTGGATAGGGACGAATAATAAGTGGACTTTAACGTTACACTAATAATAGGGTATAATATAATCTTAAGTTTACCTTAGCTGGAAAAGTATAACCTTATAATTAACTGGAGGAGTGGCTACCTTGCCTTTAATAAGTCCCTTAATTATAATTACTGTTTAGAGAAAGTTAAGAAGGTATTAAACCGCTTTAAAGATATATAAAGCACTTAAAAGCATATTAAACCCTTAAAATTAAACACAGTTTAGGTTAGGTTTACTAAAATGGTTAAAGGATTAAAAGGTTTATTACATTGCTTAAATGACGATTTAAAAGGTAAAGGAAAGTAAGAAGCTGATTTACAGATAAGTGAAGAAGTTAATTTATTAAAAGTACCTGTGGAGTATAGGAAGTTTACCCTGTTTTAAAAGAAGATATTATAATTACTAAACTATAAATTATAAGATTACGAAATTAAACTGAAGCTAGGAGTGAAGCTCTGTAGCTTCCAGCCTTACTATTTAAACCCTTAGCAGGCTGAGGCCTTATAGGAGTATGTTAACGAGAACTTAAAAAACAGGTTTATTATAAAGTCCCAGTCCTTAGTAAAGTACTTAATACTGTTTATCTTAAGAAAGGGAGATAGTAAGTTATATATAGTTATTAATTACTAAATGTTAAATGAAAATACAATTAAGAACTGTTACTTACTATTACTTATTACAGAAATGTGAGAACGGATTGTTAAAGTGAACTAGTTTTTTAGTCTCGACTTCCCTATGGGATTTAACCACGTTAGAGTGAAAGAGGAGGATAAGTATAAAATGGCCTTTTAGACTTATAATGGGTATTACCAGTACTGTGTTATGCTAATGGGATTAATAAACGCCCCTATAACCTTTTAAGGCTTTATTAATAATATTCTCTGCCCCTTCCTTGATAAGTTTGTCTTTATATATTTAAACGACATTTTAATCTATTTTAAAACTTTAGAAGAACATTAAAAGTATATATAACAGGTTTTAACAGTTTTTAAAAAAGTAAAGCTAATAGTAAACCTGGAGAAGAGTTATTTCTATATTCAGGAATTAAATTATTTAAGGTTTAAAGTAACTTTTAGAAAGCTTAAAATGTAACTGGAGAAGATAAAGGTAATTAGGGATTAGTTTACTTTAAAGAATTAGAAAGAGTTATAAACCTTTATTAGCTTTGCGAACTTTTACTGGTGTTTTATTAAGTACTTTATAAAGATTATAAGATTACTTTACAAATTTACAGGTGAAGGAAAGCTGTTTAAGTGGACTGAAAGATAGTAGAAGGTGTTTAAGGACCTTAAACACACCTTTATTATAACGCTAGTTTTAACCCTTCCTAATTTCTTAAAGCCTTTCTAAGTTAAGACAGACTTATTAGAATTTGTAATCAGTAGAGAACTTAGTTAAGTTTAGGATAATAGGAAACGCTACTTAATTACCTTCTTATTAAAAGGAATCTATAAGCTAGCCTTATAATACTTAATTTATAATAAGGAACTGATAGTGATTATTTAATACTTTATTAAATAAGTATTATACTTAAGTGGTATAAAAGAACTAGTTTAGGTCTTTTTAGATTATAATAACCTTTAGTACTTCTTAATAAAGGAATTTAACTTATAGTAAGTATAATAGGTAGAGTTAATGGCCCTGTTCCACTTCTAGATTCATTACGTTAAAGGAAAAGATAATAAGTAAGTTGATACTTTTAGCTGGAGATAGGATTATAAAGATATTAATCTAGCTCTAGTCCCTATTATTATATTTAACGAAGTGGAGAACGGTACGTTAGAATATACATTATAAGTGTTAGATAATTAGATATTAGAATAAACTATTAACGTTTATATAAATTTATAAATAGAGTATAATATTTATTAGTAATAATAGGACTTTTAAGTAAGAAGGTTAATAAAAGGAACCTGTAAGTATAAGTGCCCTTTAAGAGATTCTTTAAGGTATATGTAAAACTGTGGTAAGAAGTGCCTAAAGTATCTAAATTATAATAAAACTGGTTATTAATTAGAATAGCTGTTAGAAGGTGTAGACAGTGTGCTTAAATTAAAAGTAAGGCTTTAATATTAAGAGAAACTGTATATTTATAACTTAGGTAAACAGAAGGAGTATATTTAGTAGATTTATAAATCTTAACTTAAAGGATATATAAGCTAAGTTAAGACTTTTATATAAGTTTAGTAAATATACACCTTCTTAGGAATAAAGAAACTAGTTAAGGAAGTGGTTAATAACTGTAATATCTGTTACTAGAAGTAAAATTAACGTTATAAGCCGTATGGACTTTTTAAACCACTCCCCGTATTATAGGTGTTATGGAACTTTATCTTACTTAACTTTATTACTAGGATCTTAAAGTTTAAGGACCCTGTTATAAGAGTTACCTATAACTAGATCTTTATAGTAGTTAATAGATTAATAAAGTGGGTTTACTTTTTGCTAACCTTAAAGGACATGATTATGGAACAGCTCGCTTATGTTTTTAAGAAAGAGGTAGTTTTATAACACCTCTGGTTAGATAATATTATTATAAATTAAGATAAGCTAATTGTGTTGAAGTTTTAGTAAAGGTTAATGTAAAGAATGGGTGTGAAAAGTAAGCTTTTAATAGCATTTTACTTACAGACGGATAGTTAAATGGAGTGAGTTAATTAGATACTTATAATATATTTTTAAACTTACGTTAACTTTAAATAAGATAATTAGCTTAAGCTATTACTGACAGTATAGATAGCTTATAATATAACGTTAGTTGAGTTAATAGGTATATTACCGTTCTTCGCTAATTACAGTAAGGAGTTTAAACTCCGTTAAGGCTTACTTACAGGCGCCCTTTAAGCTATAGTCTGTGTAGATTAGATGTAAGAACTGTATAATTACTTGTGAGCTGAACTTAAGTTTACACGTAAATAAATAAAGAAGTTTATTAATAAATATTAAACTAAGTAGTTAGTGTTTAAGAAAGGACTTTATTATAATGGTAAATAAGTTAAGGGACTGACTTTTTAAAAGGGGGATTACGTTTATCTTTTTTTATAAAACTTGTATTTAAAACAGCTTAATAAGAAGCTTGACTTTAAAAGGTACGGACTGTTCTGGATTAAGAAAAAGGTCGTTATTTTTAATTACAAACTAGACTTACCTGTTAGTATAAAGGTATAGATTAAAGTTTTTTACATCTTACTTCTAGAACCCGTTTTAAAGGGAGTTCCTCTGGAAAAGAAGATTAAAATCAACGCTGATAAGGATAAGTACGACGTTAAGGAAGTTATAGATTTATAGAAGGGGAAAAACACGTTTAAGTATCTTATTAAGTGGTTAGATTACGGCTTTAAAAGTAACTTATAAGAGTTAGTTAAGAACTTTAAGTGCTTAGACCTAATTATGGAGTTTTATTAAAAGAATTTAAATTAATTAAAGCTAATAATAAGAATTAGAAAAATAAGATAAGATTTAACATTTAAATTATTATATTAAAGAGTAAGATTACTGTGGGATTTAAAGCCTGAGAAGCGGTAGGAAACTCCTTAATAGGTACGGAAGGATATTTGTTAAAACCCTTAGTTAAGGTTAAAAGGACCTTAGATTTAATAAGGAGGCAGGGCCCCTGGAGCTTCTGATGAGCTTTATATAAAAATAAATGCTGTTAAGAAAAAAGTTAGTAAAAACTCTTATGGGAAGTTAAACTTATTAAAGAAGATAGTTATAAATTAAGTTATAAGGTAACCGCTTGTTATGGAAACCCTGTTAGAAAGTTCCCTTAGTTAAAAGACTTTACGTTATTAAAAGGAGCGTTTAGCTTAGCCTCCTTACTTTCTTAAAACTTTAATAGTTCCGCTTCTTAACTAAACGCTTTTACAGTCTGGTTTTTAAGGCGGGACCGTTACTTATGAAGGCGTGTTAGGCGCGCTGATGCCTTTTAGAGCTTAGTAGTGGCCTTATAGAGTTGTTAAGTAGTAGACTTAACCTGTAAGTTAAGGTTTTGCTTTTTAATAAAAAGAGCCTTTAACTTTACTTTATTAATATTAAAAGTGTTACACTGGGAAGGTTAGTGCCTTTTTAAATAGTGGTTATAACTGTTAGACCGGTTTAAAACCTGATAGATAAGTGGAGGGATAGCAGACTTGTAAAAAGAATAAGGGGACATTTCGCTATTAAACGTGTATGTGTAGGCTGTAAGGTTTAGGTAGCGGTTAATACTTCTACCCTGTTCCTATTTTAAGACCTAGGAGCTAGACACTTGTTATATGGTGAAATGGTAAAAGGAGAAACTTACCTTTTAAGTTTTTTATAGGAAAAGAACATTAAAGAGGGGGAATTATATAATAACCTTATAAGCCGTTACTTAGGCTGGGGCGGCCTGATAAATCCCCTGTAGAAAGAATAGTGTGGGAAGATGGTATATACTGTCTAGGTGTACTGGGTTAAGGGTGTAAAGATTTGAAGCCCTTACGACTAATGAGGTGCCGCTTACGGCATGCTGAGTGCTTATATTACAAGCAGAAGAAACCTTATAAGCAGAACGCTTATGTGGTGTAAAGTGCTTATATAACAAGTACTTATAACGTTACGAGTAAGGTACGGAGTACTTCCTAGTTAGTTAGTATAGATAGTTATAGTTATGCTTATAATTACTGTAAGGGACTTTAGTTCCTTATGTTAGTATTTAATTATTTATTTGTGTCTTACTGTTTAGACTCACCTTTATGTATTATAGTGATAACGACTTATAGTGACATTAAACCCCCTATTTAGGAGTGTTAGCTTAATAAGCCGTCTTTAGAACACCCCTTACCTGTTAGCGTCCTACTATACGTTCTGTCTTAACCTGCGCTAGCCCTCTTAAGGCCTGTGTTAGGTGTAAGTTATAATAATCTGCTATTAGAAGTAGAATCGACACTATAAGCCTTATAAGCTTCTTAAACCACTTCCTGTACTACAGGCGTTATAAAATTTAATTTTATTTAACTTTATTACCGGGATTTTAAAGTTTAAGGACCTTATTATAAGAGTTACTTATGACTAAGTCCTTGTAGTGGTCGATAGATTAACGAAATGGGCTTACTTTTTACTAACCTTAAAGGATATAACAGTGGAGTAACTTACTTATATCTTCGAAAAAGAGGTGGTTTTATAATACCTTTAGCTAGATAACATTATTACAGATTAGGATAAGCTAATTATATTGAAATTCTAGTAAGGACTGATATAAAGAATAGGTGTAAAAAGTAAGCTTTTAACAGCTTTCCACTTACAGACAGATAGTTAGATAGAATAAGTTAATTAGATATTTATAACGTATCTTTAAACTTACGTTAACTTTAAATAAGATAATTAGCTTAAGCTGTTATTAACAGTATAAATAACTTATAATATAACGTTAGTTAAGTTAATAAGTATATTACCGTTTTTCGCTAATTACAGTAAAGAGCTTAAGCTCCGTTAAGGCCCGCTTACTAGTACCCCTTAAGCTGCAGTCTGTGTAGACTGGATGTAAGAGCTGTATAACTACCTGTAAGCTGAACTTAAGTTTACATGTAAACGAATGAAGAAGTTTATTAATAAATATTAAACTAAGTAACTAACATTTAAGAAAGGACTTTATTATAATAGTGAACAAGTTAAAGGATTAACTTTTTAGGAGAGGGACTACGTTTACCTTTTTTTACAAAACCTGTATTCGAAACGGCCTAGTAGGAAGTTTGATTTTAAAAGGTACAGACTATTCCAGATTAAAAAAAAGGTCACTACCTTTAATTACAAACTAGACCTACCTGCTAGTATAAAAGTGCGAATTAAGGTTTTTCACATTTTACTTCTAGAACCTGCCTTAAAGGGAGTTCCTTTAGAAAAGAAGATCGAGATCGATACCGATAAGGATAAGTATAATATTAAGGAAGTTGTAGATTTATAAAGGGGAAAGAACACGTTTAAATATCTTATTAAGTAACTAGATTACAGCCTTAAGAGTAACTTATAGGAACTAGCTAAGAATTTTAAGTGTTTAGACTTAATTATAAAGTTTTACTGGAAAAATCTAAACTAACTAAAACTAATAATAAGAACTAGAAATAAAATAAGATCTAATATTTAAATTACTATACTGAAGAGTAAGATTACCGTGGGACTTAGAGCCTGAGAAGTGGTAGGAAACTCCTTAATAGGTATGGAAGGACATTTATTAGAACCCTTAGTTAAAGTTACAAAGACCTTAGACTTAGTAAGGAGGCTAAGCCTCCGGAGCCCCTGGAAAGCTCCACACGAAGAATAAGTGCTATTAAAAAAAAGAAGTCAGTAAAAGAAAATAAGTAAGCGCACTACCACTGTGTAAAGAAGGCCGTTTTCGTCTGTTAAGAAAAGGAAGTTATAAACTAGGTTAAGAAGACGCTATAGGCTGTAACGACCCTTTAGGAGGAAAACCTGTAAGAAAAAAGTCCCAGTCTTAAGAAACTAGCTCCACCTGGACTAGGTCTGCTGCCTTTACCCGCTTTTAGAAAGATAAAACCTCGGCCTTATAAGAAAATACCTTTATTACCTTCACTTTAATAACGTACTGTTAAGTTTTAATACGCTGTAACTTTGTAAGGGAGTTACAGTGTTTAATAACCGCTTAGTTGTATAAGGTGTCTAACTCCTTTTTCTTATCTATTAAACTTTTAATAAACTTGTCAGAATAACTGAATATGTTATACGAAGAAAGCATGCCAGCAGATTAGCACTTGCCGTAACTGTTGGACTGCGCCGTAACTTGGCACAGTAAAGATTTAGTCTAGTAGCGGGTGTAGAGAGATATCTGCAAACTAAAAGCGTTGAGAGACTCTGTAAGGTGGATACGACGGTTGTAAGGAGCTTTTTCCTGTTTTCTTTATCTTTTACACTTTTTAACGCAGTTAGAAGATATAATAAAGGTGGGGAAGGAAGGAAACTAACTTAACAATTCTTTGTGGGAAAAGAATATTAAAGAGGGGGAATTGTGTGATAACCCTGCAGGCCGTCACTTAGGCCAGGGCAGCCTGACGAATCCCCAGCAGAAGGAACGGTGCGGAAAGACAGTGCACACCGTCCAGGCACACTAGGCTAGAGGTGTAAAGACCCGAAGCCCTTATAACTAGTAGAAAAGCGCTTAGTGGCCTATACGGACTAGTAACACTAAGCACCGCTCAGATAACTGCTTGGCCGTAGTTACGTAGTGCACCACCAAGTATAACAGGCTAAGTAAGGTGTAAAGTACCTTCTAGTTAGTTAGTATAAGATAGTTATAGTTGTGCCCACAACTACCGTAAGGGACTTTAGTTCCTTACGTTAGTATTTAATTGTTTATTTATATCCTACTGTTCAGACTCACCTCTATGTATTATAGTGATAGCGACCTACAGTGACATTAAACCCCCGTTTAAAAGTGCTAGCTTAATAAGCCGTCTTCGGAACACCCCTTACCTGTTAGCGTCCTGCCATACGTTCTGTCTTAACCCGCGCCAGTCCTCTCAAGGCCTGTGTTAGGTGCAGGTCGTAATAGGTATAAGGTAATGGGCACGCTTAGAAACTGGTCTTGGAGGCTTTAGGTAACTTCCTTATTAGAGATACCTACCCTATTAATAAAGGTAATAATGAAGGCCTTCTACTTAATAGAGAGTGTCGGCCTTAAATTAAAGTTATTATTAATGTAGTTCTTGTGGCTACAGTTGCTGTAGATCTCCAGAATCCACTTACGCTTATTGGAGGCGAGGCACTTAGCAGTGGCCTTTTAAGGGCATTCAAGCTTAGTAGTACCGGTTGCGTGAGAGTAGCGCTCTGAAGGCTAACCGGCGCCTTATTAGCAGACGAAATCGATGTTAGTATTAAAGCCTAAGGCCTTATTAAAGTTATTAGCCCTCTTCTTAACTGTGTAGAAGCTAACAGAAGCTGCAAAGTTATAAAGGTCGAATTCGAGGTCCTTTAGAGAGTCGTACTGTTTATAGGAGAGAGGGTGGCTTATAAGGGGGTTGTAAAGAGGCGCAAGAGGCTCGCCATCTTCGACGTTATACTTAGTATCAGTGTTAGTATCGCTGGCATCGTCACGTTCATCGTGCTTAATTATCTCCCGCTGTGGCGGGTCGTTTAAGGCCATCTAGGCACCTGATTAGCCTGGTAAAGCGGGAGGGAGTATAGGAATTACGATCGTGAAGGTGGTTTTCGGTGGCTGTGATTGTGGTAGCAACGACGTTGTTGTAGATAGAAACCTTGCGAAAGTAGTGGCATTTAATTAAGAATGCGGTCGCGAATGGGTTTGCAACCGTGGGGTTACAATTGCATGGCCAGGGTTAGGGTTATATGTGGGCGCGTGGGTGGGGTTACGGTGTAGTGAGACCGAGGGTACGGTGCGTAGAGATATTCTCTTAAGTTATTAGCAAACTTAAAAGGTTTATAACACGGCTGGGAGATTTAAGGTCTTAAGGAAACACCTAGAAGGCCATAATCGTAACCTTAAGGGGTCTGGGATAGACACACGATAATACTTACCTTAGCACCTGCGTAAATGGCGTCTATATTCCGAATTTGATACATCTTCTCCTTTGGGGAATCTTACAGGATGTAGTACTGATTAATCTATAAATACTTATAGCCTAGCTCTTAGGTTACTTAGATCGCGTCTCGAATTATTAACGGAGCGTTATATTATATGTGCTGGTTAACCTTAATGGATATAGGTGTTGTGGACTGTTAGCGGTAACTTAGCGCCGTATACTTATAGCTAGTGTGGCGATTTGCCCGGATGATGGTATAAGTAGAACAGTTAATAAGCCGGAATCCCGTAACCTGTTATTTTTCACGTTTGTAAGCCTGATAATGTGATGTGTCGTAAATCCTGATCCAGTCTTGGAAAACCCTATAGTCTGTGATAAGGCTGTCGACTTTTTAAGCCGAAAATAAGTTCCAGGTTCTGGAATACTTTCTGTAGGATGGATCTTGACGCGTAATAATTATTCTGATGAGATTTCCCTCTTTACCGTCTATACCCACCGACTTACCCTTAACGTCTCACGAAATTACCTAGAAAATGCTATCCTTAAACTCCTTTAACCGTTGTAAATTAAACGCCTGGGAAGCCTTGACGTTGTGGATTGTTAAAGAGTAGAAGTTAGCGTTAGCCGATAGAAATCCCGTTAATGCGCATTGCCTGATAAAACGCCAGAGGTTGTAATCTTAAGGCTAAACTTTTTTGTACCGTGGGGGAAAGCTCTTCCACCGATTAGAAATTTTCTCTTCCGCCCACAGTATTTCCTCTTATAACATTATCTCCCACCACTATTAGACTCTGAAATGCTGGTAATTAGGCATATAATCTGTGCCCCCACCATTTACGTCCTTAAACATGTTAGCTCAGGGCAGAAACCACCCTTTAAGTGTCGATTGTTTTATAACGATATCTTGTATGTCTAATCCTCTGCTTGGCTTTAGCTTTATTATTGAATTAGACTCTGTGGGCGTCTCGGATGTCCCTCTAAATTCCCGTTTCACGTTTACTATACGATTAGCGATAGACTTAAAGGGAAGGTGATTCTTATCGGTAATGCTGGTTCTAAGCTGGGCAGCTGCGATTTGCGCGTATAACTGTAGGCGCCGGTGGCCTATCGGCCGTCGGTGTCGGAGCTAATTCTAACGCCGCCTTACTGAATTAATCCATGACTATTATCCACTTTTCTGCCGGGGCACTTTAGCGGTGCGGCCAGGGCGGTATCTTGGTCGATCTTTGTTAATTTGATGCGAGTTATAGGAGACTTGCTTAAAGGTCCTTACGTGGTGAGACATTTTGGTGGTTAGCCTGGTTGTAGGTCCCTTATTGAAGTTGGGAAATGGGAAGCGCCAGGAATTCCTGTAGGTTGCAGGATGGACTGATTTTTAACGTCTCAAGCATTCATGCGTTTAAAACTTAATAATGTGAGGCTGATTGGCTTAATACGTTATATATGGCTTGAGGTCGAGCAGAGTTAGCGTTTTTTTAAACTAAGAGCGTCTTAACTCTTAACTTATCAGACTAGAAGTATGAGTTTCTCACAATATGGTTAGTCGCCGTATTAGACTATTTGACGCCACACCTTTTAGCCTTTGGCGATTGACCGCCACAACTTGATGCCTTTATGCTGGGGAGGATGAGGTTATCGTTAGCATGTATTATCAATAAGGGTGTTATCATAACGGACCTTAGAGGCCGGCTGCAGGCCACAGCTGTCAGAATCTAGCACTTATGGCTAATTGTGGTGATTGTTATGTATTGTTATTTTGTGGAAGAGAATCTCTGGCCTGCAGGGTCCCCTATTGCCAAGCCGGCTACATCCGCGAATGGCTCTAATTGCTTATATAAGCTGACAACAGCCCTCCATAGGCAAGGTGGTCCCAGAGAGAGCGTAGCCCCCTTAGACCTTACTGTTTACTTTCCACCCCGTGTTGAAAATAAAATGCTTCGTGGAAAGAAAGAAAATAAAAAGAAAGACTGGTGGGGCTGTCCTAAACTATATCCAGTGTAATTTCTCAGATAACTTACTGCGCGACCTTTACAGGCCCGCTTAAGTGCAGGCAGCTATGACACTGCCTAACCATACCTAGTTCGAGCTTATCACTGACACGCAAACTTTCCACTTTAACAGTTTATTAACCGTCACGGCACTGTACGGCACTATAAGCGACACATGGTGTGACTGGCTAACCCATCTTTTATTTGCATCACGGTTAATCCTAACTGGGGTAGTGGTTATGGCAGTCGTAAGAGCTGGCTGCGCTTAAGCACCACGTCTCTAACCCGCTGTTTTTTTATTATTTTTTTATGGAAACTAGTGGCCTAGCGAATCGTGTCGAGTTTAAGGCGGGCGAGCTGCCTTATATCTTAAGGGGCCGCTCTGTTAAGTGTAATAAGGCGTATTAAGGCTGTTAGATATAAAGTATGAGATTTTCGAATAACCTGAGAAGTGCGGAGTTTGCCTAAATAAATCTATCTCTAAGCCTGGGGGAGTTTACGGCCTTCTTCACATCGCTTACTTCTTATTACCCTCTAGGATACCGCTTCGGCAGGATGCGTCGTCTGCGAATTGGCACTCACCCAGTTTTTATCGGCTTACGGATTTACGACAAGAAGGGAGAGCACAGGGCTTTATTAGCCAATGGGCTCTGCTATGCGTGTAACTGACTCACGCCGGGAATGGGTTACATAGGAGAGGGATTTATCACCCTGTAGTCTTACCTTTATTAACCGATACTTTTCAGAGATGCTAAGCGCATCCTATAAATTAAACACACTTTGGTGTAAAGCGCTTGACCACTAGGTTAAAGCGTCTTAGTTTTAAGACACTTTTACCGTTGTTAGTATTAATTTCTTAACCTAAAGTTAAATAATGTATCTTTTAATGTAGTGTAAACTAGAAAGGGAATTATTTCCAGGTAATTAAATACCTAGGACCTTAAACCACTTTATTTCTAACATTATTATATTAAAATACTTAATAACGTGCCCCGTCTTAATAATATGCCCCGTTTAGAGAACATGCTCCACCTAATAACATATTCTTTTCTCTAGCTGACATGTCCCATTTTACTGACGTGAAGGCTTTGCTGACATGGCTATATTGCTATAAGGTTATTTCTAACCAGTTTAATAACAGTAATCATATCCGGCTTTATATAAAAGCCTTATATGACAGATTTGAACAATACCGTCGTCCCTTAGCTTTTAACGACATCTTAGTGTAATGGAGCTGCTTTAGCCCTGTGTTATAGTTAAAACGGTAACAGTATATTACTTATATGTAATGTAACTAACTGTAAAGGCGCTAATAAGCGTAAAGGCGATACGTAGGAATCCTAGCACTCAGCTTTTTATCGGCTCACCCTCGGCTTACCTTGATCACCCTTGGCTTACCCTAGCTTACCCCTAGCTCACCTTAGTTGGTGGGCCTGGGTGAGGTAACCCTGAATATAAATGCTGCCGGATGGCGATAGATCGCGTAGCATTTGTGTTTGGAGCTACCTTGGGGCTTACTTAAGGCCCCTACTTTCTGGGTGTCGACGTGGGTGAGCTGGGTGAGCCGGACCGATATTTAAGTGACCAGCTCCATACGGCATGTCTTAGCCCAGGCTGTTAGGCGTGGTTTAGAATATTAGGTTTATAACGTCAGGGCTTAAGTATAAGTAAAATAAAGGTAACTTTATGAGTCACCTAAGTAAAGCCGATTAAAACTACCACTGAGTGCTGACAAGCCTGGATTTACACGTGTACTGATGGGACCCACTTTATTTATAATTATGTATAATACCCGTGTGACTTAGTTAACTTAGAAAGAGGGAATTGATTTTATTCCTTAGTAAGTTTTCTACCGTTAGGCTTAGGCGGTGAGTTAAGATATAACTTGATGAACATGGTTATCCAGTGTGACACGGTGGGCCACTAGTGATGGTGGCTGTGGCGTGGAATAGAAATGTGGCCCTGTGGGCGCTGACTAAATCTATTCTGAATCACAATAATTGACTATGGCCTTGAAGGCCCTTACCCTTCAAGATACATTCTGGTTCTAATATGCTATTTAAATACTAAGGTCCTCCAGGGACCGAAGTTCCACTGTAACTTAGTGTAATTTTAGAGCCTTCGATAGCGCAGCCTTCCTGGCAAGCCTTACAACAGTGACTTATAGTGCCAATTAGGGGGTTAGGGGCGTAACCCTAACCTCCTTAGGGCACTAGGGGTGTTTAACGTGTGACATATGGGCACTATTTACCACTAACTTTACCACCACGCAGTATTATAATAGGAGGTCTCTGGCGAAGCCAGAGAGCGAGGAGAAGTAATTCAATTAAGCAGTTGCAACCCCATTATTCCACAGAAATCCAGTGTGCAGTGTTTTCTGACAGGTAGTTTCGGACAGGATGTATTTTAGGTTATATATGTAGAAAAAGTGTGGTGCTTACTTATCTGTGGCGCTTGCTTATTACTTACGTTATATTTAGTATATTATAAGTTTGTAGTGAATTGTTAAATTGAAGCGTGAACGTGTAAAATTAACCTATATATTATAAATACAGGTCTAGTAAACTAAAGAATAGATCTAAACATAGTAAACGCTTCTAAATTGTTTAGTTTCTAAAGAACCTAACCCTCCCCGTAGTTACCGGCGCCCTTAGCTCGCGCCAGCTCACACCTGGCTCACCCTCGGCTCACCCTGATTGGTGGGTCCGGGTGAGCCGAGGTAGCCCCGAACACAGATGCCACGGAATGGCCCAGTGTCTTAGGTCACGTCGATCTGTGGGATGATAAAGGATCACCCGGAAAGTGGTATCCATGTTGTCGGGACGGTATGTATCTGGGTACAGACTAGTGGTGATATCGGACGGCCGGTAACAGTCAAGGTACATGGGCTGGCGCTAAGGATATCGAACTGCATTATGCTGCCTGCAATTTCAACGCAAACGTCAGCTTTAGTACATTCCTGACGATGAATTTCACGTACGGCATGCTGAAATACCGAAATATTCAGAAAGATATACGATGGGATGCTTCTTGGCACGATGTAATGCTGCGATGTGATTCTGTGATGCCGTGGTGCTGTGATGTGATGATGCTGGAGAGAAGAGAAGCTGTGAGCTCACGGCGTCTCTGTGAAAATCGTGTTTTAGACGTCGAAAAAAGTGACATCATTCAAATGGCTGGCCAGTCACTTCAGCAACTGCGACTGTGATATCCTTTAATGTCTTCCCTGACCTCACCAGTTTCATGGGACAAGTGATGTGGTCTGGGCTTGGCAAACACCGGCTGCAGGTGGCGTTTTTTTAGGTACTTTATACTTTAGTCTTGCAGCGATAACCTTAGGGTTCAGAACCAGCTAGCAATTAAACTTCGCTGAAATAAAAACACATCACCTGGTCCCCCTTGCACTTCACAGTTTTTTGCTCTCTAACAACTTCACTGCAGTGCATCCGCCCAACTACAAACATGTCTACATCCTCACACATTATCAGCCCTATAGAGGGATCTCCGCACACACATACCATCATATTGTTACACGGGCGCGACAGTCAAGCATCCGAATTCGCCTCGGAATTCTTTGAGTGCGAGGCCACCGGTCCCGAGGCGGATCGCACATTGACAGCACTCTTCCCGACAGTCAGATGGGTGTTTCCGCAAGCGAAAACTCTCCGATCGGAACGTTTCGATACCGAGATGTCACAGTGGTTCGACATGTGGTCACTTGAGGACGTACAAGACCGCAGCGAGTTGCAAGTTCCGGGGCTACAGTCAAGTGTTGATCTCATCATCAAAATCATCAAGGCCGAGGAGCTGTTTGTTCCAAGGGGCAGAATATTTCTGGGTGGAATAAGCCAGGGATTTGCAACGTATGTTCTCCTTTCCCCCCCGCAGCCAATTCCCCTGCCTATTGACCCCTAGAGGTAACATTTGATTCGGTTTAGATCGCTGGCTGCACTCTTTGCTGATGGCGAAGGGGGCTTCGCAGGTCTCTGTGGTTTTTGCAGCTGGCTGCCGCTTGCGAATAAAGCTGCGTCTTTGATCCGCGCAAGCTTCGATCCCGGGGAACGGCTTGCCAGCATGCAGCGGCTCTACGCTGCTGCCAAAAGCGGACAAGAGCCATTGGCGTCAACGCTGCTATCACAGCTCAGATCGATACCCATTTTCCTTGAGCACAGTCGAGACGATCCTGTCATATCTGTTGAGAACATGGCGGGCATACGTGACACGCTGGGGAAGCTCGGCTTTGAAGACGTCATATGGCATGAATATGAAGACGGCGGACACTGGATCAATGAGCCTCAGGGAGTTGACGATTTCGTGAACTTCTTGCGACAGGCCATGCGCGAGTAGAGGGTTGGGTTGGGGGGGGGGGGGGGGTGTGAGAAAGGGACACC
>Ga0247760_1001999_pt1 | contig 16794 bp, 15 predicted proteins | sample UWRJL171409R4_FD_179936 | JGI IMG/M metagenome (GOLD analysis project Ga0247760, IMG submission 179936) | Plant litter microbial communities from Arlington Agricultural Research Station in Wisconsin, United States - UWRJ-L171-409R-4 | ecosystem: Environmental > Terrestrial > Plant litter >... | reverse complement strand
GGCGTTGGGATCGGAACCGGGATGCATGCGAGGATCTGAAACTCCGCAAGCCACCGGAGACAAGCCAATACCTCGATCTGTGAATCCAACAAGGCAACAAAAACTCCATCGGTCAAAAATCTGGCTACCTGAAAAAAATCTAACCTTGGCCGAACCGAAAGGGGTTTGTGTGTGTGTGTGTGTGTGTTTTTTGGGGGCGGGGAAAGGAATGCATACCTGGCTGGCTAGGTGTTGGAGGAAATCCGCCGGTCGAACCACCAGATTGCGGATTTCGGAAACGCAGCCAAGAATGGTGGTTTTGGCCTTGTTGATTTCTTGTTCTTGGGCTTCGGCATTGGCCGCCACGTTGTCTTTGGTGCGTGGTTTGTCGGGGTTCAGTACGGTTCGTCGCGAGTTTGAGGAACTTGCCGCCAAGGTTTTGATAGCGTCGCCGAGTCGCTCATTGAGCTCTTGTAATTGCTGCAGAGAACCTGAATCCATCGTTGCAAAACTGTAGTTACCTAGTAGGAGTAAGTGTCTCCTTGTGGCGTGGTCGATCGGCATTTGTTTGCTCGCGGCGAGTTAGATCTAGATGCCAAGTTTTGGCCAAGGCGGCTGTCGAAAAGCTTGGAGACTTTAATATGACTTGGCAAACAAAGAGGATTCGAGGATCAAAGCTTGATTCATCATCGTGTGTGTGTGTGTGTGTATGTATGCCGACGATTTCTTGGCTCTCAACGGTTGGGATACACCGATCTCGGGTGGTTTTTTTTTCTTTCTTCGTTTCTCCTGTTCTATCCATACACCCCCGATGTTGGTTTAGACTCCTCAGAGTCTGCCCCGTCGTTGCGATGCGATCCCGGGGATTTCCACTGTCACTGCGTGTGTTTGCTTACTTGCCGTGGCGGGGTTACGGTTGCATGGCAGGCTGGAATTAAGCATCCGCTCCAGTTACATGTAGGGTTGAGCCGTGCCCCGACCGCACGGCAAACAAATTCGGTGTGTTTGCTGCAGAGTTACGGAATAAGTCCTTTTAAGGAACGAGGGATAAAAGCATCGAAAATGGACACAAGAAAAGGCCCCGACCAAAGGTCAGGAAAAGAAGGTTTAAGCGGGGTATGGATAATATGTGTGACAATGAGCGTTTACGAGAAGAGGACCTGTAGGATTGGTATTAGTTAGGGGCTGGATCTTTGATCTTGCTTACATGGTGGGAGACATTGTAGCAAACACGTGCACAAGAAATGTTAAATTATTATGTTCTTATTCTTGCACTCGCTCCATCCCATTACCACCTCGGCTTCCTTACAATGTGTTGGTTGACCAAAACGGTGAGATTCCTTCTTTTGTGAACCCCCTCGTAAACCCTCGATCCAATGAATAGCTAGACCGGTGAGAGTTGAGTGGATTTTGTGGTACACTACCTACTCGGATCCCCAAGACTGCTGCTACCTTGAGTTCCAATTTTCCCCTCCCATTTTTTTCTGCGGGTGATATGGCTTTCAAGAATAGGTCCGATTACTGGGAAAGTTTTTTGATGTCATGTTGCGAGCGTGATGCACTTTCTTCCGTCATAACTGACCCCCACCTCAGTCTCGAGTGCACAACGGGGTTCCGCGGCACAAGGATGGACCGAGGAGGAGGTGAAAAGTTATTTTTCATATCAGCGGCGGAACTCTCCGCCACGCTTACAGAGTGGCGTGATTGGTGCAAGAAAACCATGGTTGGAAATCGTGGGTTACCTACCTGCCTGAGCGGGATAAGTGTCGAAACGGAATTAAATTACCTACTTGACCCAAACTATCAATTTCCTCTGCAGGTGCGGCTGCTTTCAGCTCTTTTTTTCTTTTGAAATATATTAGTCGGCGCTTCTCGGTAACCACTCTGCTGCCTTCAGCTCCGCTTTTGTGGAGGCGTGCTGCAGACCGGTGTGGTATTTTTCGGTGTGTTTTGGTCACTGCGCTTGTTCCAATCTGGTAATTTACTGAGGTGCAAAAAAAAAGACGTGCCAAAGCGGCGCAGTTGCCAGTTGTTTGTCATCGGGGTGAATTTGTGCGGAGTTGGTCTCCACAAAACTCCACAATCGGCGTAAAGTCAAAACCAACCAAAGACAGAGAGCGGTACATGTGTTTATCTGATAAAAACTCAAGCGGATCAAGTATGTCGTAGTCATGTCTGCATCGCCTCACCGAGCCCTGCAGGTAGCTCCTACCGAGGAACAGCACATTTACCAAACCAATGTAACCCACCCTCCAACGCTAAATGTGGTGTGTTCATCGGGACAGGGTCCGCGCTAATAAGAGAGAGCATGGCGGCTCATTGTCCCTGAAATCTGATAACGATGCAATACCACGTGTCGCTTCGGCTATTTGATTGGCTGTCGTTTCTTCGCGTGGTTCTGTCCAACTTGACTCCACGGATGTCACCGTTGGACAACTCGCAACCAACTGAGCCCGCCGCCAAAATACCAGGCAACAGTCCACGAGGGAAATAATATGTGTACTACACAGGGTCATGTGATTCTGCCCAACGTGAGCTCAGCATCATCACGAAAGGAACCGATCGGATTCCCAGCTCAACTTTACCGAGTTTTCGTATTTCTCAACCCTCTCTACCCGAGTTACAGCAAAACTGCGCCATGGCGACGTATCATTCATTCCCACTTGATTGTTTATCTCTGCCGGATATCCGTCTTACGAACTAGATGCTGTGCGGAATGATTTCGTTCCGGTTCTCGAGGTCGGTAGGAGACTGGAGGCAGGTAGGTTCCAGTCGCGTTTCGCTTTCTCGGCATTTCCCGACAAAACATGACTGGACTGGACTGGATGAACTAAATGGGCATTCATTTTCGATAACACGGAAACTTAGCCGCCTTGGCTTCTTCTGGAAAGATGACTGTTTCCATGGCCATTGTGCACAAGGTACTTGAAAAACAAATACAGCTGCGTGCCTCTGGTAGGTACCTGCCGTGAAGTAGGGAGAAGAAAAGGGGGGGGTGACCCAAGTGGGGCACGGGCTTGGCCGTAGCAACCCCTCCCCCGTCCCCCCCCCCCATGTCATCTATATTCTCCGGTCATGAGTTTAACCCCTGGATGTGTGGTTCAGGGCACGCCATCCCAACCAGCCACCACGACAAGATAAGGAAGGAGGAGGAGAATGAAGGAGGGGAAGAGGAGAAAGGGGGGGTGTTAAACTCTGAGTTCCATCCTCACCCCACAACGGGTACCGACCAGGATTGATAAGTGCATCTCGTCTGTAGGGCCTCTGGAAGTAGCCCTATGTAGGGTGGTGGGGCCTGATCCCTGAAGCAGCTGGCGCTGGGCTGGGGGCCATCTATTTACCTAGGACCCTGTATGGAGTAGCTCACTTCTTATAATTATTTAGATAGGTAGGTAAATCCGCCGTCAAGTGCAAGTAGGATATCCAGGAATCAAGACGTATCCACTCTCCTGCCTACCTGCCTACATTTCACCTGCTACCTTAGCTTCCATCCAGTCCCAGCCATGTCCGACTCAGAAGCCCCCGCATCGGCCACGCGAACCCCGCCGCCATATTCTCAGTGGCAACCCCCTGGACGCGGCGGGTCCGGTGCCACCATCTCCAAACGCCGGGATAGCTGCCATGCTTGCGCCGTGTCCAAGGTCAAGTGCCCCAAAGAGAAGCCGTCTTGTGCACGGTGTGAAAATCGGGGCATTGCTTGTCAATATTTTTTGATGAAGCGTCCGGGACGCAGACGTGAAAGTGAAAGCAACCGGAATCAAAACAACCAGCACAGCAGCAATGGCAATAACAGCAACAACAGCAACAACAACAACAACAATAACAGCAACAACAGCAACACGGCAGCAGCGCCAAGTGTTACATCCAACCGCACCTCAATTCTTGATTTGGAGAGCGAGACTAGCAGTCGGCACAAGGATGCAGACACCATTCGAGCGGCTGCACCACCATTTGGGGCTTTGGGATTTTTACCAGACAGTCCAACTGCGTCGGGAGCCATGCTGCCTGACCTTGGCACCTCCAACAGCGGCAACAACACCAACAATAACAGCAATCACCATGGTTTGTTCGGCCTGACGCCATCTAGCATCACCAATAACATTCCTTCCCCACCGCCGTCGGACAAGACGTTGACAGGCGGTGATGGCTTATCCGACATGTTTTCTGTCTTGGGCGAGACGATTCGGATGCGGGAGCTGGCTGACTACAACATGAATCCCGAAGTTGGGGATATGGATTTTGCCATGTCGGCCATGGATTTCGTCATGTCCACGATGGATTCTCCATTCGAGTTCACGGCTCTCAATAGCGGGGATAACAACAACACGACTTATGGAAATCACCACCATGATGATATCAGCTCTCTGCTAATGCCGGTGGATATGGACATGAACATCGACAGCAATATCGACCCGGCCTTGTCTGAGACGTCATCCTCGTCCATGGACATGGTAGCAGCAACAACAAACGCGGCGGTTAGCCACTCGGATTCACTGGGTCTCACCCTGCCGGCATTCCAGCTTTCAGGGTCTACCGTCAACACGCCAAAATCTTCGCCAAGTTTGAGCGCAGCCATGACGGAAAACCCACCTGCGTGCAAATGTCTGGTGAAATCTCTCGATCTACTCAAGACGCTGTCCTCGGGACCACCGCACTGCACTAGTACCAGTACCAGCGATGGCAGCAACTTGAACCCCGACGGCGGTATTGCCACCGACACCACGTGCAACACAGCTATAACCGGCCAGCAAGACCATTTCTCACGAATCACCCTCCGGGAAAACGAACAGAGCATCGAAGCCGTAATCGGCATTCTCGCTTGCAAAGCCTGCGCGGACGATGGGTTCCTGCTTACTGTTTCGTCCATGATTGTTCTCAAGATCTTGGATCGTTATGCCGCGGCGGCGAGGAGACATTCTTCTTCTTTGTCTCTGAACTCTTTTCCGGCTTGTTCGAATTCCTCGAGTTCGAATTCGCATTCTTCGGGCTCATCCTATGCGGCTTCTTCAAGGGGTGGTACACCGCCGAGATCCACTTCTGCTTCCACATCTACGTCCACTTCCGGTTTGGGACCAATTTGTGGGAGTGGTGGTGGTTGTATCGATAGTCCCAGTATTGCGCTGCTAGGTGGTGGCGGGCATGGTAATTTGACATCGTACAAGTCCATGTCGGCCGACACATTCCCGCATCCACGCTGTCGCACATCGGCCCAGATTGTCCTTAGCGAACTGCATCGCGTGCAACGCCTGGTCAATGAGCTGTCGCCTAAGCTCCGGGGATTTGGCGCTGCGGCGGCACGGAATGATTTGAGCGGTGGTGGTGGTTACTTTGGGAGCAGACACGGAGGTGGTTCCGGCGAACAACAGCAACATGGATCCAGCCACTTTAGTAATCTCGGCCTTGGATTTGGTCTAGGTCACGTGGGACATGGCAACGATATTTCTACTTCTGCAGCTGTGGAAAATAAGCCTTTGACTCTAACGCAGGCTCCGCTTTCCCCATCCCCCGGAACGCTGGAGCAGGTAGAGGCGGACCTGAGGAAGAATTTACGGACCCTGTCGGAGGAGATTATCAATGTGTTGCGACATCTTTAGAAGAGAAACTTTTTCAAGATTGAGACTATATTTTTTTCTTCTTTCTATTATACATGTACGAATTACGTTTTACTTGTTGATGATGATGACGACTACCTTTTGACGGTAACGGATCGGAATGGAATTGAATGGAATGGACTTGACCTCAACGTTTATTACATGGAAATCAAGTAACGAGTCTAGATCACGGTTAGCTGTCCACGCAGTGGATATCAGACAAAAGAGACGTTTCCTTTCCCCGGTTCAAATGCAGGTGCAATGCCGAGCCTCAATCGGTGCATGTTCAATGTCCAGACTCAACAACGCCTCTGACTGCACATTTCGCGTTTTTCAAGATCACAAATTGTTGTTTAGACAGTAGTATTATTAATGCGATGTGTACAGTGTCCAAAAATCCAAACTCGTAGTTCTCGGCACATAGCTGCACTTCGATCGCGATGTTTACCCAAAAGGGCAATCCTGCGGTGTCTCCACACCACGGAGAGTTTCTTCGGGACACGCCACGCAATTGTCCTATTGGCATTACTCTTGCCTGCTCTTACCTTTAGGGGTGTTTTAATGTAGCCTTAGCAACCCAAAACTTGGCGTTGTACACCGCCATCAAAACCTTACCTGTATACATCCCAATATCACTGCAACACCTCTTACTCATCGCCCATTTTTCGACCTCCAATCATGCCGGCCCCAGCTCACGTTCAAGCCGCAACCATCAACAAACTCATCCAAGGATGGAAAGACTGGACGCCCGACGCGTTTCTCTCTGTCTGGGCAGACAACTGCACGCAGACCCAGCTGCCGTTTAGCGGCAAGGTGCCGACGCGGACTCGGGAGCATGTGGAGCATTTTTTCCCGATTCTCATGTCGCTTTTGACAAACTTTGAGGTGTGTACCTTACCAGAACCTAGAGGAAGTACCGGTGTTGTGGCTACGATAATGCACAAAAAGGACTGACTTGGATACCTACCTATCCGGTGATATAGCTCAAAATCCACAACATTGTCCACGACCCCGCCCAAGGCAAAGCCGTCATCTACGCCATGACCAAAGCCGACTCGCCTTTTGGCCCCTACCAGAATGAGCATTCGCTGTTTGTGTGGTTTGACGAGAGCGGGGAGAAGGTGCAGAAAATCGAGGAAATGTTTGACAATGTCGTCATGAATGAGTTTTTGCCCAAGATTCAGGCCTATGTCGCGGAGCAGAGAAACGGAAGTAAGGAGGTTGCCGCTGCGGCTTGAGAGGTGAATCTGGGAATTCATTGGAGCTATCTTCCATCTCAGGTACTTGGTAGTTAGGTAGAACATTGCAACAGTATTCATATGAGTGAGATACTGGGTTTCCTACCTAGTCATCACCTCTAGGTCACATTCCAGCCCAATATCAAACACTCTTGCTTACTGATCTACCACATACGACCATACCCACTGGAAAACTCGGGATCCCGTCCGCTCTCCCATAGATAAGTCAGTGAGGGCCAGACTAGTAGTTGGGTCGGTGACGACCAGCGAATCCCTGGTGTTGTATGTTTTTGTCCGTCTTATTTTTGCTGCCCTTTCAAACTTGCATGCGTGAACTTCACCCCACTTGCAGTTTCGGTTCTTTCACTCGCGGCAGGCATGAGGTAGTCCTACGTATAATTGTCGCGCATAATTGTCCAACTATGTTTTACATCTATTCTCATAGTTTTGTTTATTTGCTCGTGATTACGCCTCAGAACCCCGTGGTACGTTCGTGTTGCGGACCGATGCCTTGAGCCGTGCTGTGCCTCGGGCATCCGAGTGAGTGGTGCCGCTGCGGATGACCCGATTCCTCCGAGAGCCGTCGATTTGCCGCGATTGGCTGTAAGATCGGCCCTTGAACCACCCGACGCCGGCTCGTCTCCCAAACAGTGACTTTGTCCGGTCCCAGGTACTCGGATTGATTCCGCAAACTTGTGGTTGACGGTGCATATGTACTTGATTCTCCAAATTAATATAGTGGGAAAGAATATCTTGTGTTTGTTCCATGTGTCTACCCCAGCAAAGCTTGCGTCAACTTCGAGCTCTTGCAATTCCAAGATGAGCAAGATGAATTTTTCTTCGCCGTTGTCATCGTCTTCGGACATGTTGGCCGAGTCACTTCTTCAATCTCCCCTCACCGTTGGCTTGACCGCCGTGGTCGCGGGCATCTTTAGCCTTTTTGTCTACCTTGTGTCCACCCAGACCAAGATCCACAAACAGGCGCCTGCCTTTACGTCGGACACGCATTGGTTTTTTGGATCACTTGGCTTTACCACTCGACCATGGTATGTTTTCCTCAAAAGTTTCTCCAAGGTACCTAAGGTAGTCGGTCATACTAACAAAGTTGGTTTAGGTCATTCTGGAAGGGTTCCTGGAAGGAGTCCAAGACGGGCAACTTCAGCTTCTGGCTGGGCAGACGCCACATTGTCGGTATTACTGGTCCTGCTTCACGAAAAATGTTTTACGATCACCCTGATCTCGACTTTGTTAGCGGGGCTATCATCCTGCCGTTTGGTATCCACTTTTGGCCTCCCATTCATGATATCTTCAAGCCGGGATTCGCCAAGGGCATTAATAACACCTTCTTCTTGCGTCGCATGTCGGAGCTGATGAAGACGGACCAAATCGCCGCCAAGTTTCCCAACCTGCTCAAAGAAGCGCGCTCTACGCTTGAGGATTTGCTGATCCAAAACCCGTCGGGTGTTACCCGTCCGCCTGAGGTCTGGAAGGCTGTTTTCCGTCAAAATGTTCGACTCCTCTTCTCCGACCAGGTCGTTGAAGACCCCAAGCTCAGCGAGATTGCTACAACCAACGTCGACACCCTGCTGCATACCGTTAGCCATTACAATGTTCTTTTCCCTTGGCTGCCTGCCCCCAGCTACATCAAGCGCCGCCGCGCCCGCCGCGCCCTCGTCAACATGGTCACCGACCTGTTACGTCAACGCAGCCAACCGGGGTCTCCGCGCCGCGACGATCCCATCCAACAACTCCTCGACAATGGCGACGACATGGCCAATATTACCGAATTCTTCGCATCCGTCATGTTCATCTCCACGACCAACGCGCATGTTATTGCAGGCCAGATGCTCAACATTATGGCCATCCACCCGGAATGGCAAGACAAGATTTTTGCCGAGATCAAAGCCGCCGCCGACGCGCACTCCCGCGCGAAACACGCCCCGCTAGTCGACCGGCTAAGCACCATGCCCTTGGAAGCGTGGGAGACATCCTTCCCGGTTCTCGAGCTGTGCTTGAAAGAATGCATCCGCATGTGGACATCCTTTTCCGTGACGCGTCTCAACACTTCCCCCAACGCAATCCCGATTCCGGGCTCTAACGAAGTAATTCCGGGAAATACTTTTGTGATTTATAATTCTACCGAAGTCAACTTCAGTGAGAAGTTATATCCCAACCCAACGAAATTCGACCCGGAACGGTTCTTGGAAGGGAGGCAGGAATATAACCAGGAGACCTATGGCTGTAAGCAGTTTACCTCCCCCTTCCCCCTCTTTTTTTATTTTATAGAAGAGAGATGCTGATTAAGATATGTGTGTAGTTTTGGGCTGGGGTCAAGGCCGTCATCCATGTGCTGGCATCCGCTGGGCTAAACTCCAGCAGACCATTGTGGTCGTGTACGCGCTGGCCATGTACAAATGGAGCTGCTGCACCGAAACGGGCGAGCCGGACCCGTATATCAAGCATCGGAGAGAGTTGGATTCCGACCGCTTCTTTGTGCTGCCGCCCATGTTTGCCAAGTTGGAGGATCGGGAGAGACTTTAGGGTGAAGAGGTGTGAAGAGCTATGGAAGAGTATGATGAGGTGGTGATTTGGTGTGGAAGGGTGAACACAAGATGTGATGAAATAAAACCGTGTGTGAGCCTCCTGGGCCGGTGAGGTAGAATGTTTTGAAACGAGTGTTGAAATGAGTCTTGAAATGCTGGATTCTTCACATGGGCTGCGCTGAATCAATCTCTACATTTTGACAAGGATATAACAAGGTTACTTAAAACACCAACCTGCCCAGTTTGAACTGCATTGTCATCCACAGTCTGTCTGTCCATTTTGGCAGTGAGGACGTCACCTCTAACATCGCAATCCCGAAAGAAAAATATACCCAAGAAAGAAACAAATATACAGGCTTACCACACCTCAGGCAGTTAACTCCAGTTTGTAGTCGAGTTACACCAAATTCCGTCATTTCCACATCCTCAACAACCAGCATGGAACCCGCAATCTGTTCCAGCGTAAGTGGCTTTGACGTCCGTCCACTCTTGCCGACGCCCTTTCGACACTGGTAAGCAGGGTCCAGAGCGGAAGCAGAGAAAAGAACACCGCGCCAATGTGTATAAAGATCATGACACTGCCGTGGGTTTTGAAATAGGCAGCGTTAACAGCCAGCAACCGTATACCAATGGCGCCCAACATGGCGAGAGAAGATGAGATTCCCAGCAACGCGCCTCGGTATCGCGTGGGAAAAAGCTCAGCAGCAAACACAAACTGTAGAGCACTAGGGGAGATGCTCATGGAAAACTGGAAAAAAGCAAAGAGAATAATTGCGAGGTGTCCATAGCTGGGTGGCCCCTCTGCCTCGGGTTCTCCCGGCCTGGGTTGTTGTAAGAGGAGTATAAAGCCGAACGAGAAGGGGATGGATAGATTCAGCAGAACTGGTGAGAATGTTAGCAACCGCCGCCGTATGCGCATGCCACGGGAAAGACAGAGGGCTCGAGCTAGATAACCAATGATGGCAGGAGTCACTAGAGTGCTTAGGACGAGTTTCCAGCCTTCAAGAAGCGCAGCGATTCCGGTAGTGGATTGAAGTACCTGAGATGGCTAACGAACACAATCGGCACTGACTCGATAGCGGACACGACACGCCAGAACCGGTTGGCTGTCTTGGACTCTAGGTTCCAGGCGAGTTGAGACTCGGACTGTAAAATGACAGCCGCAAGCCCGTAGACTGCGACAAGAGCTACGACTTGCATGGCGACTACCAAAGTCAGCATCGATGATCTGGTTTTGGTTGAGGCATATTCGACAATGTACTGCTGCTATCGTCGGAATTTAAGACTATTGCGCTGCTAGTGGCTGCTAATTTGGATGGGTGGGAGTAGTTACATATTGGTCCGGAGAATTCATGACGGTACTTTTCTCCCCTGTAGACTATAGATGAGGCCATAAATTGCCATGTATTTATCTATAACCTAAGTCCTGGCTTGTTAAGGCCGGCTCGCAAGTATCAGGAAGTTTAATAGCTATCTACAAAGGGGTAGCCCTAGAAGGTTGTACTAAATGGCAGCACAGTGGTTTGAACATCACTTCCTTCCCCTGGAGGCCACTATGGAGCTCTTAAGGCCCTTTAGGGTAGGAGGAAAATCCCCGATTCAACTTGGGCGTTTACGAACATTGAGAACATCAGGCGGCACAGATAGCAGCAGGGAGATCCGTGGAGAACCGAGGCGAAGAAGTCATTTATGAATAAGAGTCAGAAAAAAATGAAAGCTATATCTTATATATCGGTTGAAGGAATGAATCTGAATAGTGTCGGTGGGGGTGACCCTGTCTTCACAACGTGAGCGGAAACCGGGGGTGGGCGGAAGGTAGGTCCACTGGCCGTACTAGCTTGCGATTTGTCCTAATTCACCCCGTATCAGAATGGAGCATGTCCCATGGGCTGCCGGAAGGCCCTGGAACGAGGCAAACCACCACGTCAGTTATAGTGGTGCTAGCTTATAGATTACAGCACTCGAACCCCTGGAAGACTCCACTATACTGGAAGTTCTGACCCCTCGGGTATCTGCCTTATCTTCATACTGGCCATCGGCATCATCAACTTCGGTACTGGGTTGATAAAGTCTGTTAGCTCTCCTGAAAAACTAGTAACGCAAATCTAGTATGACAAACTTTCGGCTGGAGTAGGACTCTCAAGGCGATTCTCAGATCCTAATACCCGCTCAGCCACCCTTTTAACCAAGCCTAGCACGGCCGTTCCTAAGTCGCCTTCGTCATATCTCTTCTGATCAAGATCGGCTCCGCGGGATATCAGAAGCGTCGCCATATCATTATTGCTCCCAATACACCATCCAACTGCCGTTTGCCCTCTTTGATCTCTGGCATTGACTTCGGCACCACTGTCGAGGAGGAGGTTGACAAGGTTCTCATGGCCTCTCCGAGCAGCCCACGATAGGGGCCTCGAGCCATCGTCATCCGGCATATCTATGCTAGCTTTCCCCGACTTTAGAAGCAATGTGACAACTTTGGCGTTTCCTGCCTCTGCCGCCCTGGACAAGTGCGTGCGCCCTTTACTGTCTCTCACGTCGGCTTCGACTTCGTCGCGAGATAGCAACAGCCTCACGGCCGCCCAATGACCCCCATCCACCGCAAGCGACAACACTTTTTGGCATTCTCCACTTCTGAAGTCGGCCTCAACTTCACGCAAAGTTAGTAGCATCCATAATTTGCCTTCATCCCCCCTCATTGCTGCCTCCAATAGTGTCATACTGGTTTTCCAGCTCCCGGAGCAGGCTGGCTCGCATTCTTCTTTGGCGATTTCATTGGAGCATTGATCGTCCATGTCCATGGGAGAGTACTCTTCCTCCTCGCCCTCCTCTTGGTCCTCCTCTTCGTCCTCCTCCTCCTCTTTGACCTCCTCTTCGACCTCCTCTTCGTCCTCCTCGTCGTCCTCCTCGTGGCCCTCGTCTTCGTCTTCTTCTCTTCCCAAATCTGAAACATGTCCCATATCCATTTCACCAATATCGAGTTTGATGCTACCTCCTCGTCTCCGTGTGTGCTTTGGCTGACCATTTCGAACGCAGATTGTCCTAATTGGGCATTCTGCTAGACGGTATTTCCCAATGTCTAATCCCTTGAGCTTCTCACTTTGGACCCGTTCAAACTCTCTCATGGTGAGATGTTGATCCCTCACATAGATGGCAACCGGTTTGTCTGAGTCTTCCCCTCCACGCTCTCTGCAGTGCAAGACTGCCAGACCAAGGCCTGGCAAATCCGTAGCTAAAAAGCGGATATCCAGGTATATCCCTCTGCTGGTTATGGTTGGAGGCCGAGCATTGAAACTGCTGTAGAAAAACTCGTATCTAACAATGTTGCTGGAGCCTGCGAACGAATCCGGAGAAGTGGCGAGAAGCCCGCCCTGATTGTCCTTCGATCGCCATGCAAACAGAGTGTGATCATCGGAAACCCTCATGATCTCCTCTTGCAGCCTAGTAAAGGCCCTTTCACCTTCCCCGTAGATCAGAGGCATGTAAATGCCGAATATTCCGAGTAAGCAATATGCGCGATCTTCCACCCTTGTAGTCTCGCGATGTGCAGCCCATGACATTCGCTGGGCGACGCTAAACGTCTCCAGATCGCGCTTTCCTAGCAATAAACTTTCGGGTATCCGAGTCTGGGAGGATATTTGTCGGAACAGACTCTCCCTAGTTCCCAGCTCAGCCCAATTCTCATTCAAAAAACGAATACGGGATGGCGCGATCAGCTCCTGCAAGGTCCACCCCCGGGTAAACCACCTGCTGGAGATGAAGGACGTTGTCGATTGCACATCGGCCAGGTAGGCGTAGCAGACGTCGGCACCCTTGTACCAACGATACATTGAATTTATGGCCTCGGAGAGCTCTGCGCTGCTTGTTTTGTCGATGCAGCAAGTATCAATCCAGACCCAGCCGTAGCCATCGGACCTGGCTTTGTCGCAGCATCGCTTTACTTTCTCGTAGCCCTTCTTCATCTTCTCGTAGTCCTTCCAAAACTGAGTGGCTTGCATGTCCTGAAGCTTGACTTCTTCTCTACCCCACGTATGCGATAGGATGGCATAGGAAGGAGTAGTGCCATCAGTGAATTCGTGGAACGTGATGGTATCTGTTTCCAGTAGGCGCATTTCTGAGGCACCGTTCAGGCTGACTTAAACCAGAGGCAGAAGATGGGAACTTATGTGGAGAATGACGAAAAATTCTGCCGTATCTGATATGAATCGCTGATGTCGCCTTGCTCTTCTTTCCTTTTGAAAGGGGGTGGGAGAGGGAGTTGGGCAGCCAGTCACGTAGTCGGGCATTGATCGTTCCCAGATTGACGCAGCCTGCAGCGCGGATGTTCTCCCTTTTCGTACCTCACCCACGTGACATTGCTCAGCCTAGTTAGTTCAGGCTCGGCTAGTTTTCGGTCAGGATTTGCTCAGGCTACGCGGTGGCGGCATATGAGATCGCCCTAGCTCAGGGAAGAATGGGGGGAAGCTTTGTCAGGACAAATCAGCCACGGCTCACACCAGCTCCCCCCAGCTCAGGTCGACGAACGAAAAAGAAAATTTCGTGTGCCCAGATTCGTCGCAGACAACCAGCCTGTATCCGCCCTGTCGATATTCGTTGCTCACAATGACTGCCCAGCTCCAAGAAACCCAGGAATATTATCCAGATTGATGAGCGCAAAGTCAGGCTGGAAATCATCTTTGACGAACGTGACAGTCGGAGGCACAATTTCGTCCCCTTGCAGAGGAAAATAGCATTGAGTCCTAGAAAGTTTGCAACACCCCTTGGCTTGACTGCGATCCATCTCCTAGACGTAGATGACCGAGTTGGTGGTTTTCTGGCAAACTCTGCGTAGCAACTTGTAATCCTCTTCATCGCAACTTGGCGGCATCACCAACCATGACTTCTCCGAATTCCGTACAGTGTGCCCAAGCCATACAGTCGTCTTTGAGAGCTTTTTTCATGCCTGCTTGTTGGTGCTTCGAGCAGCGCACCCAAATAGTAGGCCGGAGCACTACTTGTCCATTGCGTCCACCTGTTGCTCTCCCCGACATGCGCAGTTCCAGACTTTCCGAAACGAACTGGTTAGGATCGCGAGCGCTCCTGCGTCCGGGTTTCACCTTTAGTTCGATTGATTGCAAAGCCTTTTCGATATCTTTCATCAGCCGATATTTGATCTTGTCGTTGTACACGCTCTCGGCTTTAGGCGGCACGGGGACGACGTCTCGCATTGCTAAAAAGATGTTTTCCCCGATGCAATAAACCTTGTCCTTGGCTGACGCATCAGAAAGGTCAACCACCTCGCCTTGAGAGTCAGTAGCCGACAAATTCGGCGCGGCCTTGGATGATTTGACTTTTTCCATAAGCCAGCGCAACCCAATTTTACTGCCTCTGTCGGTTTCGTCCTTGCTGGTGGCTCTCCCCATGTCCTGCTTGGTGGGGCCATCAGGCAAACTCGATTGCATCTGCTGGGTCGCCATGAAAAAAAAAAAAAAAAAAAAAAAAACCAAATAGCCTCAGAATGGTACCGGCTTAGCCAAATCATTCATAGCAGTGACTACTCGAGACGCTGCACCAGTTCTGGCCAGAGTTGACGTTCATTCCGTGATGATATTGGGCATTAATTGTTCAGCACAAGTAAAAGCCCAATTTACTGACAAAGCCCCGCTCAGCGCCCAAAGTTTAGCTCCCATGCGCCAAGGCAAGGAAGGCTCTAGGTCGAAGCAACTCCGTGGCATCCATGGCATCTAGAGTTCGACCAATAGGAGATGTAACTACCTGCCTAACTACCTCTACCGCGCGAACATTTAATTCGGGGGTTGAACGAAACAATGTTCTAACCCGATAAATATTGGTGGCTGTAGCGGAGCACAGGTCACCGCGCTTCCTGATCGTGTAAGTTTAGTGCTGATCATCATCATTAGGCCGGGATTAGACCAGCAACCAAGGTCGAAAAGCAGAACAACAAGAGCCTGAACGATTTTTACGCCCTGATGTCCCCGTTTGGCTTGAAACCGAACCCATCCTCCAGGCCCCCAAGCGATTCTTTGATCAAAAGGCACAGTGTGAGCAAGGTGCAAGCTCAGATCTACCGGCGACTATCGACAGAGATCTCAAAGCCGCCCATCTCGTTGCCGAACATGGAATCCGCATCGTCCCCACCTCTAACCTGACGGAAACACACTCTCTATAAACTGGAACACCAAACGCCGCGTCCTCCACATATTTGAACACAAAGTTTGGGTGCTAAACCACATTAACCATCCTGAGACATCACCCATCCCGCTGGACGTGGCGGAAGAACTTATGGACACCTTCAACTTGTTGTTTCCACAATTCGAACCTCCTACCAAGACTCTTCTCAAAAGCCTAGACATGAATGAATCTTTTCTCGCTCTCGGTTCCTGTGAAAGAGACCGGTTTTTACACTGGAATCACTATACGTACTGGCGCAAGAATATACTCAACCTCAGCCAGGTTCTGAATGAAGCGCCACAGGGAGCGCGGCAGTTATTACGAGTTGATAATCGGGATAAGCACAGTCTTTTAAACGTGGTTCTGTTTTGGGTTTCGGGGATGGTGGCGATTTTGACCATTGTGAGCACGGTATGTGGAGCTTGGGCGATTCGACTGGCAATTCAGGCGCTGGATGTGAGTGTCGAGTCGAGGGATATTAGTCTAAAAGGGGTAGAAGTGGCGGTTGCGCAGCTATGTGCGGATGAAGAGGTGGCGAGGAAACTTGCGCAATATTGTGCACTATAAGAGACAGGCTAAGAGTTTTTGTTTTTCTTAAAAACAAAAATCTGCGACCAGGCACGGCATATCCCCCAAACATATCTCATACTGTGGGCCTAGATATCCCATCAAGCTGCCAAGCGTAAAACAGGAAACGTGATCCGCCTACATAACCTCGTCCTCCCATCCCCATCCATAAACCTCCCAATCAGCATTCCCAGTGCCGTGCGCAGGTCCGACAGTCTGTCCCTGCGCAGTTGCGACAGTGTTCATGTTCACCTGTCTCACACGGTGGTTTTCCATGGCACGCGGGAAGAATCTGTGGTAGACCCGATAGTGCTGTAACAGGTGGTCGCGACGAGCAGTGCTCCAAGTTCCATCACAGTACTCGCAGAGGTGACCAGGTACGTTGCCGTTGCGGGCGGGATTCATGGAACAGGCGCCGGACTGGCGGTGTCGATCCAGTGAGGAGCGGCGACTGAACTGCATGCCGCATTCGCAGGTGGGTCTGCTGTTGATGTTGCGACAGGGCCGATGTCGGGCTTGTCCATGGCCAATGGGGATGGCAGCCAGGTGAGGGCCCGCTGTGAGGCCGAGCCCCACATTGGTGGCGGCAGTGAAATCGGCCTGGACCGGAGGAGAAAATGAGGCGCTCCCGCTAGCGTGGTGGAACGAGGCGGGGAGAAGGGCGCCTGAGTTGCATTGTCCAATCGCCGGACCCCTACACCCCGAATTTTA
>Ga0247760_1001997_pt1 | contig 16824 bp, 12 predicted proteins | sample UWRJL171409R4_FD_179936 | JGI IMG/M metagenome (GOLD analysis project Ga0247760, IMG submission 179936) | Plant litter microbial communities from Arlington Agricultural Research Station in Wisconsin, United States - UWRJ-L171-409R-4 | ecosystem: Environmental > Terrestrial > Plant litter >... | reverse complement strand
AAGAAAAAAAAAAAAAAAGAGCAAAAAATGGAGGAGGAGGAGATGCAGTAGGGGGAGCACATACCAGACAGAGGTTTAATCTGACAGTGATAAAACGAAGTTCTGGTCTAAAGGTTATAAAGGTGAATGAAAGGGGTTGTATGATATGATAGGGCGTCCCTTTGGAACATGACTTTTTTTTCCCTCGTTGCATCAGTCAGTTCTCCTCTACTTTGCACAGTATAGTATAACCTTGAGAACGAATCTCGTATCGTCAGGTCAGAGCAGCGCATCGTCAAGTCTGATTTGTCCGCAGCAAATTGCCCATCCCTACCCCTTTGGTACATCCGACTTCAAGTACCCCACCCCACTTCAGCTTTGCGGACTCGATTGTGGCTGTCCGGATTCGACTCTCCGCATGACATGTGGGCGAGAAACGCTTCACCGGTTCGTTAGCTATTACGTAAAGCGGTCATCGATAAGGTCTCTACCAATGAGGCGTACCGCCACCCACGCGTTTCTCATTTCATAGGTAGACATCAATGCCTGAAGATGCATCTACAGGGTGCGTGGATTTTACAAGTTCTAGGCCTTAGATGTATGCATTTATTCCCCATTTTCTTGGCTCTCATAGTTTTCCCCGCCGGTTTCCCCTCGTCAACCTTCATCTTCTCCAAGTTAAAAAAGACAACCAAACTAACTCTAATTCAACCATGGCATTTCTCACCGAATTACTCGCTCACACCCCCAGCCCTTTCGTTATTGTCCCCCTTTTCGTTTCCTACTATGTCATCTCCTCCATCGCAGCATGGTGGCGTCTCCGCGCGTTTCCCGGCCCGCCCACTGCATCTTTTTCCTATCTCTGGATGTACCGCTGTCTCAACAGTGGTGAACAACAAACCCGCTTACTCGACGCCGGAAAGAAATACGGCACGACAATCCGCGCAGGACCCAACGACCTGCTTACCGCCGACCCGGACGTTCTCCGCCGCATGGGCTCTGCTCGGCTATCCTACGGACGATCTAGTTTCTATTCGGTAAATCGTATTAATCCCCCAGAGAATAACATGTTTAGCCTTTTGGACATCGCCGAACATGATAAGCTAAAAGCGAAAACCGCTCCGGGGTATAGCGGGAAAGATGTCCCCGGGCTAGAAGGGGATGTTGACTCGGTCATTGCCGAGTTGGTGGATAAGATTCGGGAGAAATATGCTGTCGACTCTGACTCCGTCGACTCTGACTACTCTACCAAGGTTGAGAAGAAGAAGAAATCAAGGCCGCTGCTCGACTTTGCCGTCATGACGCAATACTTCACCCTCGACGCCATCAGCCAAGTTGCCTGGGGCGAGAGGCTGGGTTTCCTCCGCACCGAGTCCGACTCGTACGGCCACTTGGAGATGCTGCACGAACTGATGACGACGTTGAATGTGGCTTCGGCGATTCCGTACCTGGCGTTTATTGCGTCGCTGCGGTGGGTGCAGACCATGCTGGCGCCGCGGGGGGACAAGGCGAGGGGGATTTATAAGATTTTGCCGTGTGTTCTTCTCTTCTTATCATTCTCACCAGTGTCTTTTTTGTCTGTCGTGACTTCAATTCTGGGCGACTATACCTCCTATTAACCCGTGAATCCAATTAGAATCACCCGAGCCATTGTCGCCAAACGCTTCGCCCCTAACGCTCAACCCCAACCCGACATGCTGGTCAGTCTCCTTTCCCCAGATCTCCACATGCATACATTCATTCTAACAGTAAGAAAGGGCTCATTTGTCCGCCACGGTCTCACACTTTCCCAATGTCACACGGAAGCGACCTTTCAAATCCTCGCCGGCTCCGACACCACCGCTACTGCTATCCGGGCTACCTTTCTCCATATAATCACCGCCCCCGTCATCTACCAGACCCTCCGACAAGAAATCGACAATGCAATCTCCCAAGGGCAGATTTCCTCTCCCATAATAACCTACTCCGAAGCCACCCGCCTTCCGTACTTGCAAGCTGTAATCTACGAAGGGCTACGGATCTGGCCGCCGTTTAACGGGCTGCCTTTTAAGCTCGTTCCGAAAGGTGGTGATTATATCGCAGGCAAATTCGTCCCCGAGGGAACGAGAATCGCGCCGAATACGCCCGTGGTAAATACCCTGGGAGATATCTTTGGCGATCATTATGATGTGCATGAATTCCGTCCGGAGAGGTGGCTTGATGCAGATGCAGAAAAGGTAGCAGAGATGAAAAGAGTGGCGGAATTGGTTTTTGGCTACGGCCGCTGGATGTGTGCGGGTAAACATTTGGCGTTTATGGAGTTGAACAAGGTGTTTGTTGAGGTTAGTTTTCCTCTCTCTCTCTCTCTCTCTCTCTCTCTCTCTCTCTCTCTCTATAACCTGGACCACATAGGAGAAAAAGGTTTGCTAACCCAGATATAGCTGTTGAGGAGATTCGACTTTCAGATTGCTAACCCGACAAAACCGTGGGACGGGGTCAACTATACGCTCTGGCTGCAGTGGAACATGTGGGTGAGGGTTACAGTGAGGAAGAATATACCTGGCAGTTCATAACCTACTCTCTCTCAAGTTTGAGAGGAAGGATTTTTAAGATTGACCCCAGCAAGTTGAGAAAGAGTGTGGATTCACAAGTCTTTGCATACTTTCTACCTGTGCTGTGAGCATAATGCAATCTTAATGCCATCTCAGCCCGTGTTTCCACGCCTAATTACCTTACCTTAGGTATACATACATACATGTAAGGACATATAAAAAATCTCATTAAACAGACCAAAATATCTTTGCAGACCACTCTGTAGGTAGGTAATTAAGCCACTTAAAGCCCAAGCCAAAATCGCACCAAAATATTTCCTCAGACTAATCGAGTGGTTTTAGACCTGCTCCTTCGCAAACAGCACAACCTTGGGCCGCACCACCATCGGCACCGCCAGCACAAACAGCGTCGAGAACCCGAATGCCATCCACTGCAGAACCTGCAACGTCCGGCCCGCATGCATGAGAATCGCACTCGACAATGTCGCGCGCGACGCAAACTGTAGCGCATCGGCCGTTTCCGTCGTCGCCATCGCTGCAGCAAACACGAGGCCCACGCTCAAGTATAGCGACCCGTAGGTTACCCGACGGAGAATGGCGCCGCGTTTCCGAGGAGGGATGACGTCGAGACCATGTTTGGCGATATCCCGCTTGTACAGAAAGAGAGCGGCGGTTCCGGCGATAAAGAGAAATGCGGAACCGGCGAGGATGGAGATGAAGATCTGGCCTTGCAGAGACAAGGCCGTGGCGACGAGGTCTTGGATCTCGGCCGGGGAAATGGCAGACGAAGCCAAGGTTCCGTTAGACTTGGTGCCGTTGCCGTTGTTGGTTCCGGTAAAAGTGGGAAAGAGGTTGGTGGTTACAGCACCGGCATCGCCGCCCGCCGAAGACATGCATCGTGTGGTGACGCCGTCTTTTCCACAAATGCCAAAGTAGCCAATGCGCACTTCAATGCCGGTGGGGGTGCTGAGATTACGCTCCGGTTCGAGGGAGACAATGTAGATGCTCGGAATGGCGGGGGACGTTGAAGCGCAACCCGAGAGAGCGAGAGCTGTGACATATATATGTTAGCAGATGATTCTAGAAGCAGAAAAAAAAGCCATACCTTGGAAGAGGATAATCGGAACGATCAAGACGAGCGGAATCATCCTTATTGTGTTGACGGTCTTCGATGCTGCAAACTGTTAGCCAACGTGTTCTGTTCTGAGGGAAGAAAGGGAGTAAAACATACGGTTACGAGCCATCTTGAAGAGCTTGAGTAGGAAAAGCATGATGGGCAACGAGAATTGCGGGAGAAGGAAAAAATGCTAGAAAATCCAACAAGTAGGAAAAAGTCGGGCACGACCAGCTATTAATGATGGGGTTGAACCTGCAACCAATTCACTGTGTAGGTAGTGAGGCAGAAGAGTGTGAAAACCACCAACGCCTTGACAAACACAAGGAGACAAGGAGATAAAGAAAGAAAAAAGTGAAAGAAAAAGAAAATCGACACACAAAAAACTTTGTTAGGAAGAGAACAATGCCCACGCAACACAATAGAACTAAGGAAGAGCAGCCATTGTGCTATATGTATGAATATTCAAGCCGGTCAGTCAGGGTCCTCAACCATTTTGGTCTTTGGTGAGGACCCTTGGCAAAACGAAGCGATTTGCTGCCGTGCGCTGAATCGTGGTTTGGGCAGGCGCCCGCATTCAGCAGTGGGGCCGAACGGTTGTCTTTTTTAGCGGCCGCAGGGATGCGGTGCCACCAATAAGCGCGCTACACCACACAGTGAATCTCGTCTGTACGAAGTAGATGATTGATCATTCACATTAGCAAACAAAGGAAAATCTTGATATTGACAGAGTGAGTCTCTACCGCGTGTTTTTTTTTTCTGTCATGTCGAGCCCCAGTGCCTTACATTCGCAGTGGAACTCCAAATCCATTTCCTCTGTTAGGTCGTCAGCTCAGTATCTACTTGCCCTGGCTTCATGATCTATGCACACACTGTGACTTGATCCAATGCCCGATCCGATGACCGCTAGACGCGTCGCAAACAGCACAAGCCCGATAAAAGACCCGATTCGACGCAACAAGCGACACCGAGTCGAAACCCCGCCAGGCGCTTAGAGTTAGTTTGCTAGGTGAAGAAATTGGCCATCTCTCTCATCCTGAGACAAGGCCCAGTCATGTCTTTGTCGCGAAAGCGCCAAGGCGCTAGGTATTTTTGGAGCAACTCGCTAACGAGGGGATGCCATTGTCCAATCAGCGACGGCAAAGCCCTTTTTTGACGTTTCTGCGTCTTGTCTGCTGCGGGGGATCGCTACCCGTAAATTGGCCCCGTCCCTTTACAGCTTCTTGCCGTTTCGGATGAATTCCGAAGTCGTGGAGCAAAAAACATCGTCGAGCCCCAGTTCGGCATTTACCCATTCATCATGGTGAATATTCTATATTCTATATTTCCGCCAAGTATGTGGGTGACGCAGCTTGTACCGGGAGGATAGAAATTGAGCAAAATGGACATTTAACCTGGGTTTCCCCTCGCGGGACTGGCTGGGACAAACTTGGGCCTTCCTCGTCTTGGTTTCCCCTGTCTTGATTGTTCATCCCGGGATCAAATACATCAAGATGCAGCTCAAAACTATTGTCACAGGAATCGCTTTTGCGGGCCTCGGCTCCGCGCAGACTCCCCCGGGATTCACCCCCGCGGTGACAGCTCGACTTGATCTCGTCTTCGGCACCAAGGTGATTACCGTGCCTGGCACGGAGCTGACCCGGGCGGGTAGGTCGACCCTTCCTCCCTCTCTCATAAAAGGGATCTAGACCAGTTAACGGAAAGACAGAAACTGCCCGCCAACCCGTCATCGGCACTAGCGATGCCGCTCTCAACGGAACCTATCTCTGGATGATGATTGACCAAGATGTTCCCGCCAACTTCCAGAACCCCAGCGCTGGCGGCCGTCGCACCAACCTACACGCTATGATTTCGGGCTTCAAATCCAGTGGTCAAACCGCCAACGGCGTCTTCACTTTGACCACGACCGCCACGGGCCCCATCGCTTATACCGGCCCGGCTCCCCCGGCCGAGCGACCGCCGTATGCGCATCGCTACGTCAGCTTGTTGTACGAGACGACAGCTACGTTTTCCGTCACGAGGCAGCAGGTCGGACAGACATTTGGGTTTGACCTGGCGGCGTTTGTCAAGACGACGGGGCTGGGCGCGCCGATACGGGGGAATTACTTTAATGTTACGGGGCAGTAGTCTCAGCTTTGTGCGGTCGGTCATTGAGTACATGTACGGTTACAGTGCAGTATACAGGAATTAAGTGTTTTGCAAACTTTCAATGTGTCGCACATGGTGGACTCCTGATCGAAATCATATCATATTGAATGAGGATACCGAGGCCGTTTTGGTAATGCAGAGAGAGTTTGGACCAGACTATTAAAGGGGCAATTCAGAGACGAGTGAGGCAGCAGCTGGATTGTGCTGAATCCTTGGTCTGTTTCCCACGAACCACGATAGGTACCACCTGGCTGGGACAGCCCCCACGTTGTGCTTTACCTTGTTTGCCTGTTTGCCTTGGTGTCTGTTCGTGCGGGGTTGGCGTCTCATGCAGTTGGTTCCCTCCCCCAGGCCTCAATGAGCATTGATCACACCGACACGAGCACATAACTCAAACTCTACCACGCTTTTAACACGCCCTAATCCCTCTATTTACTCACATCCTCCTCTCATACACCATGGCGCCCAAACTCACTCAGTTCCGTGACATGATGTCCATTTCAGAGGCCTTCAAGCCGGGCACGTTGGTGCCAGACCCCGAGAGGTTTCTTTACACCAGTTTCTCCTTCGTCGAGAAGGACAACACCGTCTATTTTGGCCAGCTGTACAAACGCAAGCTCCAAATCTCGTTGGATGAGTTTTCCCAAGGACTCGTGCGCGTTCCGGATGGCGATATCTATCCTCTATTTCCTACAGAGAGTAATCTCACTGTTGCGGCTCTTTCGGGAGTACCCCCAGACGGAGATGGAGACGGAGAAGGGGTCCTTTCCTGGGAACTTGTATCTTAAGCGCCCCCGTATCATTCGGTACGAGGAATACCGCGACGACGAATGCCTCGAAATAATCCCGGCTCTACTCCTTGAGGAAGCGTACATTCTTGAGAAACTCTCCAAGCTCGCACCCCAGCAACAGCACCCGAATATCATTCACTACCACGGCTGTCTCGTACAAAGAGGTTTCATCACGGGACTGGTTCTCGTCGCTGACCTTGAAGCCTATGTCGTTGATGAAATGGGTCCACCGCTCGACAAGGTTCCGTTCATGGAGGGATTAAAATCCGCGATTAAGCATCTCCATTCCCTCGGCCTGGCGCATAACGATCTCAACCCGCGCAATGTCCTAGTTAGTGCCGAGGGCATGCCGGTTTTGACGGATTTCGACTCGTGTATTCCGTTTGGGGAGAAGCTCAAGTATTCTCGCGGAACGCCGGGGTGGATAGACCCGGGTGAAGACTACAAAACATCCGAGGCGCGTCATGATATCTATGGGTTGGAAAAGATCCGGGCGTGGTTGGACATGGATGAGCAGACGAAGATGACGACGGCTAGCTAGCTGTAACTGCCGAGCTACCTACCTACCTCTCCAAGTAGCTGTCGGCGTGACTGAATAAAGGCAATTTTGGCGACCAATATTGAATACCTTACCTTTAGCTACATGTACAGCGTTGGTTCCGAGGGAGTTTATCATCAAGGTAGACAATGATTCCATCATATATCAAATTTCATGTTCTGTCTGAAAGAGCTTAGAAACATGATTAATAACCAAGGTAGATATCCCTAGGTAGGCAAGGTAGCTAGGTCTAAGTCAATGCCTAGGTAGGTATGTTGGAAGAGAGCAATGACACTGGGTCAGTCGGTTACTTAGTCACGTGGCACATGTTCCAAAAAAGGAAATTTAACTCCGCCCACTTATAAAACCCTAACCCCCATATTCTTTCGCCATGAATCCTAAATCGGAAGTTTAAATCCGTGAAAAGAAGAAAGAAGTAGAGAAACAAAAAACACGGGAGAGCATACATGTAGCGATATGCACGACATCAACATTGGCATGGAAGGAAGGAAGGCAGTGCAATACATAGTGCAATGTGACATTCCGGTCTGGTCAATCATTGATCGACCAGTTGAATGCAGCCAGCTCGGTCCAGTGTCCAGTGTCGGTCGGGTTCCTCCGGGACTAGAGAGCTCGGCTGTGCTGAGCTGCATACATACATGTATGTACGGACATGCCCTTCAGTTTTAGTGGAGGGTTGTGGCCAAGTTCAAGTTGTGGCTGCACTGCATTGCATCGGCTCGTGTGGGTACTTGGGAAGGTAGGAAGGTAGGTGGCCCGGCTCCAGTCAGGTACATGGACCGACTGTAGTGGGGTGGCCGCTTCCTTCAGTGCTAACCCTGTCTCTTTTTTTTTTTGTACCTGCCAGATCTAGGGAATGGAATCTTCCATCCAAGCTCCACTCGTCGGCTCAACCAGTCCAGCTTATTTTACTATGAGATAGAACTAGGTATAGACATGGATTCCGGGTACCTACCTGAAGAAAAAAAATTGGCTTGATCGCCAATTTCCCCTAGATTTGTTTGGGTGTTAAAGTACAATCCAACCCCCCCTAAAGGATTGTTAGCGTGGTAGAACTACTTAGTGGGAGTTTGTGGCAATACACGAATAGCTAAGAAGTTAAGGTAGCTCTTTTGCGAGTAGTGAAGCTAGAATATTTCTAGTCAGGCTTTAATTCTAACATATTAGGACTTGAAATTTTACTCCCTTAGGGCCTCGAGTTTCCATCATAAGCCCTCGAAAAATGAAAAGAATACTAGAGGGATTTTGGCTCAGAAACTGCAGCCAAACAATTCCGTCAAGTGCATCGAGCGAACAATCACAGAGGTTGGATTGTAGGTAGGTATTCTCATAAGTGGCAGGGATTCCACACTGCAAACAAGACCTTAACATGTGGATTCTAACGGCCACACTCTCGGCTATAAGGAGCGATGGTGACAGAGACACAGACCTTGTGCAAGGTTTCCAAGACCTCGGTTCTAGCTGAAAGCCGAGGTCTCACGAGCTAGAATCGAAGGGGCTATATATAAGCTGACTACTGGTCTCTACTCCTCCCTCTCTTTCCATAGCAACACACCCGATGGAGAGGGACGCAGGCTTATACGTCCCTTCTTCCCGTCTACGTGGAAATACGTCCTATCTATCGACATCCCAGTGAGCCTTCTTTCAAAGTGTCTGCAGGCGTAATATTTAGGTATGAAAGAGTTAGATCTGACTAGAAGTGGAATCAGATGACATAAAAACTTTTCCTTGTCAATACCAAGTAACTGGAGTAACACCTAAAGACCAACTTGCAGGTGTAAGGAATCATCGGAACATCAAGCCCCAAGAAGAAATCCAAAACCCCTTCTGCCAAATGGCTAATATCGTACAGAGTGGAGTCGTCATCGCAGACGAAAGATCATTCTACTCCCAAAGCGATCCCAGCAGAGGCCCACCCGATGCTGAAGCACCTGAGGCCCCAAACATGTCATCATCAACAGGAAAAGTAAAGTTCGGAAGCATTGACGGGAATGAATTGTCAGGGTTGAAATCAAAGTTGAAAAGATCAGGCCCAAAGAGCGGTCCGTCTAATTCGTACGATGGCAAGTCTCCTACCACAGGACCGCTCACTTTCCATGTCGGCAGTGACGTATCCATAGCAACTGGAGAAGCGCTGAAATCGGTGGGCGTAGGTGTAAGCAATGGTTGGCGCCGCTGAAGAGAAAACTTCATGTCGTCAACCACCTTCTCGGCTGCCATAACTGCCTCTCTAAATAGTGTCTGCTCCACACTCACTGGGTGGTAGTCTGCCGAGTCGAGATTCTCTGATGTTTTCAGCGCAACTGCCAAAATCAGGTTCACTTTCGCTGCCACCGGGCCAAGGTAGAACCGAGTATGCCACAGCCGAGAGAGAAATGAGAGCGATTCGATGAGCAGTCGTTGAAAAACACACAGAGTCTGTTGGGGATTTGAGTCAGAGAGGAAAGAGCCGTGGTCGAGCCTCCGAAGCCTGCCAACGAGCCAGCAAGCAGTGAGAGCAGCTCGATTCACGTCAGCCCAGAGCAGGTGGCAGGCCATCTCACGCAGTTGCTGTCTGGTTTGGCAGAAATTCTGGAACTGATGCATGACAGATGTCGCATGATCCCAGGTTTCCATCAGTTGGCTCCTATCGGATGGCTCTGTTGGCTTTCCAAGCGTGTGACCCAGTGTGATGATGGCCAAAAAGCTCTGCATTGTGATGGCGAGAACTGACTGCTGCAGTTCAACGACGGGATCGCATGTCTCGGCCCGCAGCCGAAGAGCGGCAGGTAACTCGGTCGTGAGGGCTCCAAACGAAGCTCGGAGCTTACTTTGCAGCAAGTTGATATCCGGTGGGTTTGGTGAATGGAGGCTTTGGTAGACTGGCACTATTGTGTTGGCAAGTCTGGCTGCTGCCACAGCGAACACGGCATCTGAGACGTCTCGTTCTTCATCTTGGTTGGTGGATGCGTTGTGCAGCATCGCGGGACGGAGATGACGGAGACTTGTCGGCGCGGGCAGGGGGCAGTCGCTCTCATCCAACCGAATGTTCAGCTGTGAGCCACTCCGGATGCTGTACTCGAGGCTCAGACGGACAAAGCAAGCCCAAAGTCTTCTCCGAACTTCAGCGTAATAAGGTGTGACCTCGGGGAACAGAGCGGGATCGCGGTGCAGACCCATGTTGGAAAGAATTTGACTTGTGAGCCCTTGTAATGCCATCAGATCAAAGATCTTGTCGGTGTCAGAGCCCGAGATGGTCTTGAGAACCATTAACAAGATCAAGTTCTGCACGGCACCAATGCAGGGCTTCTGAAAGCGGAGCGATGTGTGGATGCACGTTTCCACCTGTGTTGCAAGGGCTCGCCCCCGAGCGCGTTCCACCTCGCTGTCCTGCATCCCAATGGCTGTGACCAATAGCAACCTTGCAATGTGAACGGGACTGTTGAGAGAGCCCTCGTAGATCCGATCCATGTCTGACGCTAGCGCAACAGGGTCGATGACGCTGTAGATGCGGTTGTAGGTGCGACAGAACTGGCTGGCCCATGCTTCGCAGGAATCTCGGTCAGGAAGGAGCAGGCGCAGAGTGCTTCCATCGGTCAGCTGTGATGTGGGAAGACCAGAGTGCATGGATTCTTGAGTTTGGAGGAGGGCTTTCAGCTCGTCAAAAGCCGTTCGTGCAGACTGGAAGCCCGAGGATCGGTCCAAAAGGGCCCCAATAACGAACATTTCGCGGCACGGAGCCATCCAGTGGCTTAGTCCAATGAGGCGAGTCTTGAGTCCTGAGGCCTGGAAGGCAGTCAGTCTGGGAGAGGCGATGCTCCGAGGGGTCTCGCAGCAACTGTGGGGTGATTCGGGGGAGAGTTGGCCGCCAAATGCAGGTGAGTGAGCCGGGGGGCTGTGGGTCTGGGATTCCGTCTTAGTCCGGGTTGGGCACGGGCTTGTTGAGGTCCGAGCCGGAGTCGGAGCCGGGGTCACAGATGGAGATCTCTTCAACGGCCTTGGGCGAGGGTGCAGCCTGGCATTCTTTTCCAAAGGTGTGCCGTACGAACATTCTGAAGGATCGCGATCTTGGCACTGTTTGCAGGGCTGCTCGCGGTCGCAACGCGTTTTGCGAACGCGACAGGGATAGCACGAAACGGCCTCCCGGACGCGGGGACGCTTGCGGCCCGCTTTGAGATTCGTCTCAAAGTTGTCGGCGCTGAGATGCGAAAAGGTGAGCGCCATCATGATTGTGTTGGGGAAGGGGCAGCTGCGTGGAGTGGCGTGTTTGTGTGTGTGGGAAGCTGCGACCAGCGAAGACCACAGATCGCAGGCAAGAACATCTCAGAGCCTGAAAGCGAGCGAAAAGCCTTATGTGTATGTGGCGACAAGGAGTCCATGTGCGACCACGTCAATGGAGTACCCGAGCTTCGGCAGGCGGGTCGATGCAGCAAGCCTGGACGGAAAGGCGGGGCAAATGGCCAGACCGAAAAGACATTGCATTCATCCCGATGCTGCGCCTTCAATTCTCCGAGCAAGACGTGGAGGAGCATGGACGCTCCTGCCTCCTGGGTCCATCCCCTCCATCCCCTCCATCCCCCTGTGGAGAATGGTCTGATAAGGAGAGCAGTCTTGGCAGCCTGGTTGGCCAAACCTTATTCGCACCCCATTTCACGCCCCTCCAACGGCTTCAGCTGAGGTTGACTCTAGGCCTCAGAGGGGGGAGCATCGATCAACCTTTTTTTCCCTCGCAGTCTGACATCTTCGTTCGACGGCGACAATCCGCGACAATCGATCTGCGCTTGCATCGCTTCTTCTCAAGCTCGGCAGCAGTTGTCTTGGCACCCGTTTTGTGGCTGTACAAGACAGCAACGCAGCGGTCGGCGGTCAGAGCACTGCACTGCCCCCGGCAATCAATTTTCTGGTTTTCGCGATCAGTCACCCCGCACCCGCCCCAACCCAACGCCAGCGTCCCCACCATGCATCCGACGTGCATCGGCGACATCGAAGTTGCGGTGTAGTTCTAACAGACCTGTTCAATGCCCATAGCCCTAGCTCTCATCGGCCCCGCGGCTTTAATGGCCGGGTGGCGTCCCTCTCCTAGGAAAACAGGGCCGAACGGAACCAGATCCGTCACATGCGGGCTCGTGTTTTACCCACTAACAGCTACGCAGGACATGCGTAGATGTGGCTCAACTGTGGTTATAGGAAACAATTACCTGAAGCGGCGCTACATTGCGAACTCGATATCGACAGGTACAATTACGACAATGGATGCCACGAGAAACCTCTATGACGGCAAGTAGTCGCAGGGTTCAATATTTCATTTCACGGTTACCTGGAGAGCCAAAGCACGCGCGTTCGAGGTAAATCATCTAAGCACTCCCTTTCCTTGCGAGCCGCAAACATGACGTCGACGATGGTGATGATCATCCCGTACCTGGCCGTAGCTACGCGTCTGTCGCTTCTCTCGCTTATGCTTACGATAGCCTCCGATTCAGCTGGCCGCGATTCAAGCCGTGTCTGAGATTGGCTCAAATTCAAACCGATGAATCGCAGCCAGGCAGGTTTTATGGTCCCACTGCAGATTGCTGAACGATGGGACAGGACCATTCTGTGGCTTGATTAACATCCCAAATCCCAAGTTCGCCACTCACTTCGACACGGGGTCATTCTGCCTTCTGGCAACCCAAAGGGCTGGTTTCTGGGACCCATCCCGCCGGTTCGGTGCACTGTCACAACCATCAATGCGGCGCAGACTTTTGCCCGGATATGGGATGATTAGTAACTGCCGGCAAATGGTGAGGGGTTACCCGAGTATCGTCGACACTTGAAGTCGACGTAGACTAATACACTGGCTGTGTGAATCAACCATGTTGCGATAGCCATTCCTGGTACAGTCCTTTTTCAAGCCGGGAGTCGCGATCCCAACCCCGTTTCATACAGCCATCTTTACCACGACAATATTTGGTTCCGACCAAACCTTTAAACAAGTCACCACAACCGCCATGGTCACCGCATAGACTGCATTGACTGCATTGGAACCACGGGAGGAGCCGCTCTTCCAAGATAGGGCCGTCGTTACAACTTCGCCGCGAGTCACGACGGCAATATTACCTCGATCACGCACAGTTCACAAGGCTTGCTAGGTACTGACAGTCAACCAACAGCTTGGTGTTCCGGAGACCGGAGCGAGAATACCAACAGACCCCTGGCTAACTGACCCATCAACACGAGCCAATGTGAAACCGGGCTTCATCTCGACTGAGCACGCATCCCGCTCGCAGTGTTGGGTTTTTTTTGGCCGGGACAAAGCCGAGATATTCTTGGTTGTGAATGTGAGTTCAACAATTTGCCCATCGTATTCGTAATGGTGAACTGTCACCATGGCCAGGGTGACAACTCAATCAAGCTCGCCATCGGGCTTGACTTCAACCCCGAGGCAAGTACGTCAACTTGCATGGCCAACTGTGGGTCCATGTATATAGTGATTTGATCACGACTGGACGGCCTGGCAAGGCTCCGGCGGCAGATGGAGGAACGCCAGGCAATACGTGGGACTTTCAGCTCCTATTGCCAACCACTGATCTCGGTTGGGAAGGCAGTCTTAAGGTTACCGAGGCAACCCCCGTTCATGCCGCATTGCTAATCTTACTTCAGGGACATTTTGTGTTACACGAATTCACACCACATGCCTGTTGCCTGGATATGGTTCAACACGGGACTTGGCGACTTGGCAGGAGCCTTTTGGCCAACCTGCCAGCACATTTCTCCTATTTCAAGGTCTGGTGATAAAGATTTGAGGCCTTGATGATGGCGTTCAAGGGCCGAACGTACCGCGAGGCCTCGAATTCAAGTATCAGGGGTGGATTGTACGAAGAATGTCCGGTCCGGATGATCCGAGTCTGTGACATGACAACTTGCTTTCGCTTCCACATTCCGTTTTGCATGTCAGAACCTTTTTGGATACCGAGACCCCAAGTAAGATAGGCTGCATATCATGCAAGTATATCTACGTTGGTACTACGTTACTGTTACAACCCAACGTCGAGCTTTCCCCTTCGGGCCCTGCGCCACCGCCCCTTTTTCTTGAAGCATGCTTGAGACTGGTCAAGTCGATACTTGATCATGCTGGACGGCCCAGTCATCTGCTCGCTTTTCCAAACTGACGCAGAGATTGGTCTGGACCACCAGCCAATGGTTTCTCACGGTCCAATCCTTTTGCAATGACATCTACAACAACATCAGCTTGTCAGCCCTAAGTTAACGGCCTGTGCCACCGCTGCCGCCCTACCCCCTGGGGATGCTTAGCGAAATATAGGTAACTCACCTTATATCTGCTGAACAGAGTGGGTATCGCTTTGTAAATCTCCAGGTACGAGATATTCTTGCCGAGACAGGTCCGGTGGCCGGAGCCAAACTGGGCATTTCCGTTAGCAAGCCCCCATGAATTAGGACCCTGCCCACGCAGTTGAGACACAGGTGACAGACAGAATTTTGAACTCACCGTCAGCAAACACCTCTCCATCGCCACCCGCTCCTCCTTATCCACCAACCACCGCTCAGGCCGGAACTCGTCTGCATCCTCGCCAAACACTGTTTTGTCCCGATGGGCCACCCACGCATTAATCCCCACCACGGTGCCCCCTGTAATCTTCTCACCACATAACTCTACCCCCTGAGTCGGGACCACCCTCTCCAGCGCCAGTCCCACCGCCGGATGCAGCCTTCCCGCTTCTTTGACGACCGCATCAAGATAGACCAGCTCTCGCGCCTCTTTCCAGGTAACAATCTCTGACAACCTCCCCTCGCGACGGGCGCCCGCTAGCTCTTCCACTAGCTTGGCGTGACATTCTGGGTTTTTTAACAAGAAGTACATGATTGCGCGGAGGAATATCGCGGTAGTGTCGCTCCCCGCTTGCATGTTCGAGGTACACCACGCGGTAATGAACTCTTCGGGGATGGTAGCAATAGATTTTTCGCGAGCGAGAAGGAAGCGGGACATGAAATCGCGGGAGTTGTATGCCTCCGAATCTGCATTTGACTCTGACTCTGACTCTTTGGAAATTGTGCGTTCTTGAGCGCGCGCAACGGAAAAGGCGACAATGGGAGAACCACCGGGGCGAATGATGCGGTGGAGTAGAGGGTTTTTGAGAAATAAATAGTCGAGAAAAGGGATTTGGCCAATCTGGAATCTTTGTTAGACTGCAAAAAAAAGGGGAGAGAGAGAGAGAGACGGAAAAGAATAGAGAAAGAAGAAAAAAATACTTACGCAGGCGAAATACCGATTAAATTTCCCAATCGTATGGATGATCCCCCCGACATCCTCTCCCCTGTCGAGGAATCCAATCCGTTTACTAAACGTAATCTCCCCCATCACATCAAACGCCAACCACTGTAGCCAGGTGGCCATATCGCAGACCTTTTTGTTGGGGAAACAATACCGCTCATCGATACGATTTAGAAAAAGCCCAATGGTGGAGTTGACGTACGGCTCAAACTCAACAAGGTTCGTCATGGAGTACAGATTGGAAATGGGCTTGCGCATGGCCCGGTGCGTGCCTTCGTCTTGCGAGTTGAAGATGCCGGGGATGGGTCTGCCATGCACGAGCGGGCGGAAGACGCTGTAAAAGTTGGACTAATTCCAGCCAGCCAGCCATTGACCCAGTCGGTTAGTTGATCGTTCCAGTTTTTTTCTTCATTTTTTTTTTTCAAAAGGGGTAAAACGAACCTTGAGCATACCCGCCCCCGTGCCATAAATCTTTGAAATCTCCTGCGGATCACCCACGCTCACGCAGTTGGGTCCAAGCCTGACGAGCTTTCCATACTTTTTATGAAGGTCGATTTGAATCTCGTGGTACCTTGCCGTGCGCGCCCAGAGGAGACGGGGAAGGTTGGAAAAGGAAGCAAAGACGGGGCCGGGGATATGTTGAAGCTGAGACCAACGGGAGAAAAGCCAGAGGAGCAGGGAGATGAGGAGGACGAGAAGGGTGAGGGTTGGTGAGAGGTGAGTGAGGATTCCAAATGCCATTTTGTCAAGTTTCTACCCTTGACTCTGATGTTAAAATGAGGAAAGATGCACAAGTAGAATGAAGATGTGCGTAAGGAGAATGAAAACGTGCAAGTAGAATAAAGAAAAACAAATCCGATACTGACAGGACAAAATCTTGCCAAACTGAATCACACCTCCTCTGGACTCCTCGAGGAAAACGTCGGGTATAAAAACATATTCTCCAAAATCTCCCTCTCTGGTAACACCGTGACGCCGTTTTGTTTCCCTGGTAGACAAAATCGGTCCTAGTCCGGAGATAAAATCGCAGCCCTACGTACCTAACTAACCTATGTAGGTACGCTCGGTAAGTACGTCTTCCCATGTTTGTTACCGATGGAGCGGTACCTTAACCCGAAAAAGATAAGCCCGGTGTGTCGGACCGAGCTTGGTTTCTCGCTTCTCGCGGTGTCACCACCAACTAGGAAAGTCGCCAATTTGCAGAGTTGAGAATCATACTCTATTCCTTGGTAGCCTAGACGCAGGTGCGTACCTGAACCGACCTGACCTGTCCTCAACTGACGAGTCAGTGCAGTCAATCCGGAAATTAAAAACCGACACTGCCTGCACGCATGTTTTTTTTTTTGGTTTGTCCTTTTGGCGAAGTTGAGGTAGGTAGTAGGTACGTAAAAATTCCGAGCCCACTTCATTCCGAGTCCAGCCATTCCGAGTCAGGTCGGCGAGTCTAGTCATGG
>Ga0247760_1001996_pt1 | contig 16828 bp, 19 predicted proteins | sample UWRJL171409R4_FD_179936 | JGI IMG/M metagenome (GOLD analysis project Ga0247760, IMG submission 179936) | Plant litter microbial communities from Arlington Agricultural Research Station in Wisconsin, United States - UWRJ-L171-409R-4 | ecosystem: Environmental > Terrestrial > Plant litter >... | reverse complement strand
GGATATTTCCTCGTTGTTGAAGATATGCCCTGCTTCTTTTGCGTCTTGCGGGTGAGATTGGAGCGGTGCGGCTCAACTGCAGCACACAGCAAGATCGATCTGAATCCTGGCGGGGCAGCGGGCAGTGACATGGCGCTAAGCCAAGCCGGGGCTAGCCCAGGGGGCTTTTGGTATGGTCGTGACTTGTTTCGTTTCCTGCCGCCCTCCCGGATTCAATAACATGATTGGCTCTGGCTCTCCCGCTGTCAGGTAAAATGGGAAGCGACGATACGTTTCGTGCCTCTGGGGGGACGAACCCCTCCATTTGGCAGCAGCCATGAAACATGCAGGACAGCTGGAAGAGAAACACTTGGCCCCGGCTTTCGCTCTCTGAGTGGTCGCGCTGCTCACTCCCTGTCATCTGCTCACGTTGAGCATCGCTCATGAAGGGCAAAAGCAAACGACAGTGTCACATCCGGCAAGGCACTTGCGAACCCCTGGATCGGTTTGGCATCATGGTATCCGTACGTAGGTAAGGTACCTTGGGTATTACCTCTCTCCTCCCCGCTCTTTCTCTTCCTGTTTGTTGTTTCGTTTGTTCGTCCCCTCATGGGAGAGCTTTCACTGCTGCATAATCAACACTACAGAAGCTGTGCTTCTTTCGATTCTCCCGTTTGCTTCTCTGTTTGTTGTTCTTGTTGTTGTTGTTGTCGCGCGCAATTGGCCGCTGCTAGATGACCCGCGACACTTGTCTACCCTTCATTCGATTTCATTACTTGGAACCCAAACAGTTCGGGCACTTTTTCTTCTACCAGGTTCTCCCACTCCTTTACTTCCCGGAGAAACTGTCAGCTCAACGACACCTCGAAGACGATCTGAGCATTACGACGGACGGGGATAAATCGCCTGATCTCCTCTGCATTCAACAATAGAGCTCGCCAAGGCATGATCGCAGCGGCCGAAGCCAGAGGTTCTCAGCCGCTTCCAATAGGAGCTCGTGACAACCCTCAGCGCATCATCACCTCACAGCCGCATTGACCGCCGGACAGCGGGAATCGACGAGATCGGGGGACAGCATTGTCGCTCGCACAACCCCATTTCCCGTAGCTGCGGGCCCCTGAGACGGTGCCCGTTTCGGATTGCTCGGCAAGGCAGGACAAGTCCACTCTGGGAACACGATTCCCCTCGCACCGTCGCCCCTGATCTCTCTTGATCCTGGCGCACTTGTGTAGGGCAGCAGGGAACGAGGCAGCTCGGAATCCCGTGCAACCAGGTCCAGCGAGAGTGACGGCACCAACTTCTATGACTGGCTGGTTCTACTTGCCTTCTCGAACCCACCACCAACCAAGTCTCAGCATGGGGAATCACGATAGATCGCGCCTACCTACGTGGGCTGGCCTCTTGGTCATGGCCTCGACGGCCTCCGCCCTTACTCTCTCCAATTTCCAGCTCATCACGTCGACCGGCGTGCCCATCGCCTGCATTCTCGTCTACAACACGGTCCTACCCGGTTGCTCGACCGACGACTTCACTCAGGGCACGGCGTGCTCGTCGGCATGCGCCAACGGCATCGCCCGGGTCCAAGACTCGATCCGGGAGGTCTGCGACGGCGTCAACGCACCAGCATCCTCGGTTCTGGGACAGGCTTTGATGGGAAACGTGGTGAATCTGTTATGCCCCGCAGCAGGGACGCTGCCTAGCTCAAGTATAGAGCCCTCGAGCGCCTCCAGCACGGCCCGCACTAGATCCACCACTAGAAGTACTCTAACCACTGTTGCCTCAACAGCGTCGCCCTCACGCACGCCCGACACACCATCACCATCTCCTTCGTTTATTCAGTCACAACCACCTGCACCACCCCCGCCGCAGCCAACAGACACACTATCGACAGAGACGCAGCAGACGGAAAGGCCGGTCCCAACGCTTGATCTAACGCAAGGAGGAGGGATCACCCCTGACTTTATCGCGGCAAGCGGCTCAAGTCATGTCACAGCAGGGTTATTACAGGCATGTGCGATTGCGTTGGCTGCGGCACTGCTCATACAGTAGTTTCTGTGTTGACGCTATTTTGCGTTGCGGTTGACAGGGAAGAACACCATAATCTTGGATACAGGTTGGGGAATGGAATTGAGTATTGCTACGTCGCGGAGGCGGTAATGTCTATCTATACTGCATGGGTCTGCCTTGAAGGGACGAGTAGACCATGCTGGAGTGTAACATTGAAATCATCATCAAACAATCTGGCGGAGTGGAAGTCTGATATTCAGTTTATTTATCTTATCCCCGTTAGTGTGGGGCGAGCCAGAATAAGCATTATGCATGGGACAGGTGGCAGGAGGGAATGATGGCTGTCGTACAAATGAGATACCATTTTCTTGTGTATTTGCAAGTATATGTGTGCATGAAATGTTTGTTCGAGAGTCTAGGCGGTGACGTTGGGTGCTGTGCTGTGACGTTTGGGGCATGACTATGTTGATGGACGTGAAGGTAGATTGGATATGGCTGGAGGGGATTTGCAGTATGAGAGAAGCTTAAGGACTAATGAGGACAAATGGCAAATGACTGGTTTCCCTGAAAAGAATTATTTGCTCTGGACGTGCTGACTGTGCCCCAACCAAGGAAGGGGCTTGTCAAGCGGAGCGCATTTTAGGTACAATTGGCTCAGTTCGCGGCTCAGTCCAAACGAGCGGAGTGAGACATTTCAGAGAGACGCAAGAATGAAGGCTACGCCACCGTCGATACGCAGCTTTGGAGGCTCCTTTTCAGCTCTATGCTCCTCTTCGGAAGTTGGCAGGTATAAAAAGAAGAGGGGGCATCAGTCAGGGCAAATCGTGGATAGGTCGTAATTAGTACGATACCGCGGTGTCCCCTCCGACGCCTTATCACTCTTATATACTTCTACTGACCTGGCCTGGCATATACAGATACAACGTTGACCCGCTAGCCCGCCGTGACAACGTTCATCACCCAAATCGTTAAAAAAAGTTTCGATTGTCATGGAAGGAGAGGTAAGATAAGATGAGCGCCCAAGAAGATAAACCAACAAAGAAGAAATACAGAGGAGGTACCACCGGTCATACAAAATAACCTAGTCTGATTTCCATCCGGAGTCTGCTTGGAACCTAACTGACATGTCTCTGGCCCTCATGCTCACTCGTACTCGTGCCCTCATTCACAGCCTTGCTCTCTCTCACTTTCATCAACACTCGACCTCTGACCCTGATCTCAATCAAGCGGTCTCAGCCCACAAGTCCCGAATCTGAATAATCCCCGGCACGCTCGCCAACAGACCAATAAATGGCTCACTCACAAACCCCTTATCCATACTCCAGTGAATCGTCAACGGCATCCACGCCATATTCCTCACCACCTTCTTCCTCCACTCAACCGTCTCCTTATCACCCGCCTTCTGAGCGGCATTTCCCCCAAACCCTTCCGCCAACAATCTTCCCAGCTCAACGCCAATATACGCCGCCCAGAACCGCGCACTCCACTTGTAAGCCAGACCAATTTGCTTCGGCGACCAACCGAGCACGCCGCGCTGGGAGAGATAAGCGCCATTCTCAAGCGCCTGCAGGCCCACGCAGAGTCCCAACCTGGTCCAGGCGATGGCGGTTTCACCAAGCGATTCCTTGTTCTTCTCCTGGACCTGTCCGCGCCACCGCGCAATCGCCTTGCAAACCAGGCCCTTCCCCCAAAAGTACATTCCTAGTAGTGCCCATAGACGCAGAATTGTGCGCGCCTCGCTCAGCAAGTCGGAGAATGCCTTCAGGCGCCTTGCTAGGATGAGAGCCCGCGCCGCCGCGACAGTCTTTGCGGCGTCGCTTGAGGGAGCCGAGAATAGCAGTGTGGTTCCGCGCGGGAGGGAGGCGACGAGGGCGAGCCAATCGCGGGCGGAGCGGCGGAGAATGGTGCCGGCGAGGGATGTGAGGAGCGAGGAGGAGAAGCGGGATGTGTAGCAGAGGAAGAGCATGACCGTGTCAACTCCGGACGGGGTGGCGAGGGCTTTGTTGAGCCGGGTGAGGAAGACATCAGTCTGGGAGGGGAGGGCTACCATGGCGGCGGTGAGAGGCGCGGCGAGCGGTTTGCGAGGAGGGAGGTTCGAGGGAGTGGACGAGGGGAGGTCTGAGAGTGGAGGGAGGGGAACTTCGATTTCGCTGGACGCCATGTCGTCTTTCTGTTGTTGGGTTAGGTTTCGTATCGGGGATGTTGGTTGGGGAACAGGGTGTAATAAAGTATGAAACTCTGCGATATCGTGGCGTGATGCGGACCTGGAGTTCTCGTTCAATTCCCGGTCACTGTTGTCAAAAGCTTCACCAACAATAGTAGATGATAATCGGTCCTCGAAATGCACGTGCCGCCAACAAGCATGGAACTTCCTCGGTCAGCTCAGCTCAGCTCAGTGCCAAAGGAAAAGACAGGACAGTCGTGAGCGCAAGTTTCCAAGCTCCTGCACAGCGATAGAAAATGCCGGATGATCGGAAGATATTTTGTTCTCGGTACTCTGTACGGATATCCGTAGTCCAGTAGCTACCTACCTAGTTTATTAATGACACAAGCAACAGGAACTTGGCATCCAGCTTGCGACCTGCGTAACTGCGGAGAGAGCGGGTGGGTGCCGGGTCAGGGAATTTCGACCTGCCTTGACGTACCTTGGAGGCTTTTCCAAGAATTTCTATCCAGTTGCTAGTCCAATTCAACAATTGCCAACTAATCTCTTCTTTGCACGCAGTGTCGTCTATCGGACTCACAATCTTGGGTTTTGGGGAAACATACATTCCAGGACTCCAGAGACAAGAAAAAGCCTTAGAGCAGGAAGAAGCATCCCATCGGCAGCCCTGTCGGCAGCGGGGAACCGGGATTCGTTGTTGCAGAGCTACGTGAGAGCGAGCACACTGGTGGACCTCGGCCCAACTCAGACCCCTGTCAGTTAGCATCTGAGTTCACTCACTCAAACTGGTCCTGCTGCTCAATGAACTTGGGATGAAAATGAAACTTGAGACGGAGTTTAATCAAGACGGAGTTCGCTGCGCCGCAAGCATCAAGCCCGAAAATAGATGTTTATTTCAACCTTCCTTTCATCTTTTCTCTCATTGCATACCTACTTGGCAATCGTCACTTCTCCAGCTTAAACCTCCACGTCACATCCTCAAACTCTCTCCTTTTTCGCATCTTCATCCCCGGATCCACCTCACCCCAAATGGGCCGTCGCATGGCCGCCGACAATAACGGTCCCTTTGCGCGCGGCACCTGAATGCCCTCAAAGTCAAAAGCCATGGCCAACGCCGCAAGAACGCCCAAGCTCTCTGAGATAGCAAACGCCTTACCGGGGCAGAGATTCCGCCCCCCGCCAAATGGGAATATCGACTTGCTCTGGGCCTTTTCATGCCCCTCAAGCCACCTCTCGGGTCGGAACTCGTCCGAGTCGGCTCCCCAGAAATTCGCATCACGGTGCACCGCCCCGACAACCCACTGCAGATTGATGCCCTTGACGAGTTGGTACTCTTTCCCGTCCGTTGGATCTACAAGCGTGGTATCCCTCATGACTCGCCGGTTGCCGAGCGATTCGTTGTAAACACGATGGACCTCCCAGTACGTGGCGGCGACAAAAGGCCGTTCGATGAGGGCGTTGGCATCGATAACCCCGAGACGTCCGCCCTTGCCGTCTGGCGTGAGCGTGGTCATATCTAGCACCTCGGCACGGAAATGCTCGAGTGTTTGTGGGCGTGAGAAGACGTTGCAGACGAGCCAAAACAGGTCCGGGACCGTGTTGGTGACTGAGGCCCAGGCCAGGTTCATCTCGGTCTTGCAGAGAAGGTCGATATTACCGCCGTCCTCGTCGAGACACTTGGTGGCGCGGTTGCGGATGAGGGCGCTCACATCGGGGTTACTATAGTGGGCGTTCTCGTAGTAGGGCCGAAGTTTTTTCTGGAGCAGCTCACGGCCAGCAACCGACTTGCGCGCCAAGAGCTTAGGGAAGATGTTGTAAGCCAGGATAGTGACATTATCGTCGAAATCCCACAAAGCCTGGATGGCCTCGTCATCAAAGGGGTTCTTCTCCCCGTAGAGGGCGCGGGTGAAGGCACGCGGGATGATGAGGGCAAGCCAGTCGTAGACATTGGGGATGTCGATGGTCTCGCTGCCCCTGTAGCCGTTGAGAGTGGCGGCCAGCTGGTGGTAGCACTCAGCTTTCATGCGACGCAGATTCTCACCAGTCAGGGCAGCATGAATGAGGTCCGTCATGGTCTGATACCATCCAGGTCTCCCCCAGTACTTGACCCATTTGTCCTCCACGTCCAAGAGGTGATGAGAGAACTCGACGGCGAAGGGATCGAAGGAAAGATCTCGGTTGCGCATGGCGGCCTGGATGAGCGGTGGCGATGAGATCAGATACATCTTGCCGTTGAGCATCGGAAGAGTGACGATTCCCATGCGCTTCTTCCTCATCAGCCGCACAAAATAACTGCACGATTCGGTCGCCAGCCCGTAAATGTGTCCCACTAGCGGGAACTTTGGTAGCAAAACCGGCGGCTCGCGTGCATCGACCGAGGGGAAGTAGGCCCATTTGATGAGGAGCAATATTAGCGGCGCAAGCATCGCCAGGGCCGCTGCCGTGGACGGCGACACGGGCAAGCGGCCAAAGACCTCATCACCGGTGGCATTGTTGACTAGGCGATTGAAGCGATGCAGCGCCTCGTCGACCAGGGATTGCGACATGTTTTCCAGATCGATATTGTGTTTTCTCTGTTCGGGTCAGGTCAACTCCGATAACTGGAAAACTTGACAGACCCGAAGCTGATGTGACATGCGAAAGCAGAACAGAGGGACATTTATTATTTCATGTTTTGTCTCGGAGAATATCAGCTGTTGGTCCCAACACCACCAAGAGGCGGCGCTCATGCACCCCCATAGGGCACTGATTGCAGGGGCACCTGGGGAGATCAGGAAGCGAATACTAGGGATCACTTTCGTTTCTGTGTCAACCATCCAAAAGGTAGCTCTACACTAACATGGCAATCCAAAACGAGGTGTGATGTAACTACAGTCAGTCATTGTTTTCTCTCATATCCAGTGGAGAGGTGAATGAGATCCCCCCCATGAAATAGTTGCTTGCATCTGTTGTCCGGCACCAGGCCGGCACCGGCACCCGTGGCTCAGGTTCTCTCCCCACTCTAACTAGTTACCAACCGTTGCGTAGCAATTCACCTCTTTACCAAAATTTCCAAAGGACGATCTTCTCGGGTGGTTGTTATCAACGACCACCATGGTCACCAAAAAACATGGCCAAAACTCCGCACCTCCAACCTCATCAATCTTAGAGGAATGAAATCCTACGGGTTCGCGCAGAGGGCGCAAATTCAACCCACCGTACTGGTGGTTAATTTATGCGAAGAATGCGAGCTGAGGATGCGAGCTGAGGATGCAAACTCGAAGAAGTGAAAAGGAGGAGGAACAAAGCTGCATCTTGGCGACTTATACGCCAATACGTATCTAGCTGCTTGGCATCTACACCTCTCTCCAGGGGCCTTTTTTTTCTTTTTCTTCACAATCCTTTACAGAGTATTCGTACTTGTTGGGTACTTATTAACTAGGGCCCAAGGGAACTCGATTCACACACTTATCCTGGCAGCGATTATTCTCTGTGGTTACTCCCTTTTACCCTTGAAGTCGACTAGGTTTGGTGTCCTAAACTAACCTCTGTCAGGTAGAATATTGTGAAGAAGAAAAAACGTGGAGAGGGTGTACACTACTCTGTCGTTTTGAATCAAAGCGCGTTAACCAGGGATCCTTGATAGCCAGCCGCGCATGTCCATGCAGTTACTAGCCTCGTCAAATATTTTTAGCCCGTCGCGCACATCACCGCTTCTTGGGTGCAGGAATCACCAACCCTCTTACGCTCGCCCAGACGCTCTCACCCACCCTCGCCGGGATCTTCCGTCCTCTTAACCGCTGATCCACCAACCACATGCCCACGACAAACTCCATCCTTCCCAGTGTGCCATCAAGACGCCTGTCCACCAACTCCCATACCTCAGCGAGCTCGTCGTTAGGCAGCCGGCTGCGGCTCCAGATATCTCTGACCACAATATTTGCCACTAGATCCGCTTCCTCGGTCCCCTCCAAAGCGATGCCCATGTCATGATCTTCCACAAAACCCCAGCCGGGCCGGAGGAACAGGCCGCGATTACTCGCCCAAACGGCCTCGTACCTCCTTCTCTCCCGTGGAGACACCTCATCACGCCACCGTCGGCGAGCCCCCTCGTTGTGCGCGTGCTTCTTGGCTCCGCTGAGCGGATGCCTGGTCTTCCTGCGTGTACGGTGCATCCTACGACGGGCATCCTCATCATCAGAGAGCGACGGAGCAGTCCGGAGTGTCTGCAGCATACCCATCCTCGGTGGCAGTTTAGGGTCGTAGTTCCGGCCCGAGGGGGATTTGGCACTCCCGCCAGTTCGGTTGGGGGATAGTAGACTATCGGCAGTACGCTGGGGCTGCAGGAGTTGTGGGCTCCGGGCGCAGTTTCGCCTTCGGGGAGCAGGAAGGGGAGGAGGACCTGGCGGTGAATTGATGGTATTGACGAGTCGTGCAGAGGCCACATTGCCAGCCATGATAGCACTGGTGAGTGAGTCTAGAGCAAGGCTAGAGTTCGAGGACAGGTTCGGTGCTGTAGGGCGTCGCGATACGGATCGTGGGATAGGTGATAAGCTTGGTTGGCGTGTTACCGGAAGAGCATTCCTAGTGTCTAGTGGTGTGTTTATAGTATAACTGGGATTGGAAATCCCCATTCCCCTGACAGGAGACTGGATAGAAGATGCCGAGATGAACGTGTCATCTGACGAGGCAGAACTCTGCGAGAATTGGCGCCTCGCCGGTCCATCCACTACCGTAAGGTCAGGCTCAAACCGTGATGTTGGTGCCCTGGGCGGAAGCAGGGGGGGGTCCAACCGAGGCGTCTTCACAATTCTTCTTGGTTCTGAAGACACGAGCTCGACAACCGGACGCCGGGGTTCATGTACGGCAGGCGGTGTAGATGGCCCCCTATTAATCCCAGTATGTGACTTTTGCGACCTCCGGGGCACCGCTGGCGGCTTAGCCTGGCTCTCAGCCAGACTACCCGACGCAGACAAGGCGGTACTCTCGGTAGGCCGTCTGGCACCATCGCCGAGATGCGACCTCAGAGTGAAACCCGAATTTGTTCTGGCGCCATTATCACCTCCATCAGGCTGTCCCGCATCCTTAAACGTGGCGGCCCTAATCACAACCGAAGGTGGTGGCTTCGGCTTTGTCTTGCGCGCCTGCCGAGATTCCCGCTCCCGTTCTCCTTCCCGTCCTCGCTCCCCGTCCCCAGGACTCCTTGGCCTCGGCGGCCCATCCTTCGCCACACTGTCCCTGTGCCCTCGCTGGTGCGGAGCTGGATCCCGCTTCTTGACTGGATCCACATCTATCGCCGCTCGCTTTCTTCCCTCAAACAGAGAGATCAACGAACCCGTTGGCTGGATCGACTCCATCTCCGATTGCGAATCCCCCGCACCCATAGATACAACACTCCCTGCGCCCAAACTCGGCCGCCTCGTGATGCGCGAGTGTATTTGTGTCGCCGACATGGACGCCTGGGCGAACCCTCCGCCTTGGCTTGGAGTGGGGCTCGGCGAGCCAGACCTACTAGCTGCCAGTGTTGCTGCAATATATGATGCAGACGGCCGTGACTCAGCGTAGCCTGAGCCAGGTAGGAGCTGAGATAACCCGTGGGAGACCTGTCCCAGCTCGATCAAGTGGCTCCGCGGATCCGGCGACAAACTGCCCCCAGTGGTGTGGCGACTCATGCTCTGCCTGCTTATTGTTCTGGACTGTGCGGCCGGTGACCTCGGTCTCGAGAGTGGGCGATCGCGCGTTGCTTGGGTGGCAGCACGGAGAGCGCCATTATCGGTGCGGGCCGTTGTGGATGTTGTTTGTGCTGAAACCGACCTCTCCGTGGATGTCACTGTCGACGATGGGGCCTTGTTGACCTGGCCCTGGAAGGCGAGGCTTGCACCTTTCAAGGCGACGGCAAGGGCGGCATTCCGGGGTTGTGTGTTTGGTGTCACATTTGAGATTGAGGGGCAGCGACTCGCTGGGGTAGCGTGTGCCTGCATGAGTTCGTTCGAGGCTCAAGCCGACGCGTCGATCGCTTCCTTGAGACGGTGTGGAGCGCTCACTTCGATACCAAAGTAGTAGACTGTGATAAACTGTGCATGGTGGCTAGGAGGAGAGGAAATTGTTGATTGACTGATCAATTCCGTTGTGAGGCTGGCGGCGAGGCAGGCAGCATTGACACTCATCACCAGGGACCGAAACGCCTAGACCCAGAAATCCAAAGCTCAGGGGTCCTGGCATTGCTGCAACGGCGGGGTTCATCCCCACTGAGGTGCCAATCCCAAGCCCACCAAACTGTCGGGATTGCTAGGAGTGTAAATTATGCGGAGCTATGTTCTTTGCAAGGGTTAATTTATACGTTTCCTGACTTCAGAATGCGGTTTCGATAATACCCTTAAATTTCTTAACCTTTCCGAATACAAGTTCTTACCCAGCTTAACAATAACTTATTCCTCATTTCCAAGGCCTAAGCCCCGCACAATCGATACAGGGCGGCACACAGTCGAGTTACTAGACTCGCAACAGGGGACCCGTTTATTCAAGCCTCATGTAGAGTAGCAAAATCTCAGCTTATAGCAAGCACCGAAGGCCGACCTCGGGAGCGGGAACAAGTTTAATCAAACAACGCCAGCCAACCAGCCATTCCTGCACAACCCTGGTCTCCAACCGTTCACAGAGCCTAACAGACTGATCAGACGACGCACAGGGGAGAATTTACATCCCCAATCGTCTGTGTTTGTTCTGCGCAGAGTCAACTCCTATACCGAATACCTCACCAGCCGCCCACCCGTACCCCCCAAACCATCCATTCTCCAGCCGACCCGGGCCTTCCATCGGGTTTCGCAAAGGTAACCAAACAGAAGGACAACTCCTGCAAAAAGAAAACACGTACAGCGCGAAGCAGCCCAAACAACCCAGGTTGGTACGCTTCCAAGATAACGAACCCGCTCTTATCCGAGAAATCCGTGTAAACCCAGATCATAATGCCTCGCGGCGATCGAGAAGTAGAAAAAAAAGGAAGGAAAGAAACGTTTAGCAGTTTTATTCGACGTCATCAACCCAGCGGCCGCCATCTTTTATCCAGCGTTGTCAACACTGAAAAGAAATCCAGAAACCAGAATAGGTATTCGCAGCAAAAACTAGGCAGAAATGCAGCGCATATCCCATAACGGCATCATTCGTGACGCGAAACAAGCATTTCGTGACGACATTGATTCGTGTATTCCATGAGCATCCGCTGCTTCAATAGGCATCCTCATCAGTCCACTCGCTACCCGAAGCGATGCGATTGCCTTCGCCGTCTATCATGACATGCCCTGCATGTGATGGCGGGAAGCCCCGTTGTCGCTTGACTTGTCCGGGCTGCGGCCTCCCGTAGCCTGCCTCAGGCGTGAGTCTCTTTCCTGCACGCGCAGCTCGGAGCTTTGCATAGTACGTATCTGAAGCGTCTATCTCGGGCTCTGAGTTGTCATCGTACGTCTCCCAGTTCTCCGATCCCGACACTACCGAGCCTGAGACGACGGTTGACGTGTTGGAAATTTGCCGGACTTGCGGGGGAGCGTGTCCGTGGCTTGATTGCGCATGTCTCTCGTATTGCTGTCTTGCCAAAGTATGGTAGTCTCGGGAGATTGGCCTGCTGTTTTCTTGCAGAACGTGTCTGTCATCATATACATCCTCAGGTTCAACATGCCGCACTATACTAGAGCCAAGGCCGGCGTTGCGGTAATGGTTGACCGGAGTCTCGAGCTCTGGAGGAGGAAGTAGGTCACGCATTTTCGGTGGTGGGGCCCTCATAATCGGGGCGCCCTGTCGGACACCATTGGCAGTTGCTGGCCTCGTCTCAGGCTTCGCCCGCTCAGGGGAGTTGTTGCCGTGCTTGAGATTCGACAGTGGCACACGAGCTGGAATTCGAGACGGGCTGCCCTTGGTGTTAACTGTCGCTGCCCTGGTTCTCGTCTGGGTCGTCTGTGTGTTATGCGACTGCGCGGTGCTTGAGGCCGTCGGAGTCTTGGCCGCGGGTCTTGCGGTCGATCTGAGGTTTCCAACACTGTTTGCCCTGTTGAGTTGAGGTTTGACAGATTTAGTCGTCGGGACTGGAGCTGGCGTTTTCGACCTTGGGCCGGGGACAGCTTTCGCTTCATCCTGTTCAATCGCATCGAGATAACGCTCCCCGTGCACCAAGAATGGTCGGCCATATTCATCCTCCCATTTCTCTAGAATCTTGCGAAGCTCGGCTGCTACTTTGGGCAATTCCTTAGCAATTCTTTTTCTCATCTTCTCCTCCCGCAAAAGCTTCCCGGGGTCGCGTTTCTCGCCTTTTTGGCCTCGCATCATGAGACGGGACGCGTCTTGACTTGACGCAGCAAGCTCATCTCGGTCGTGAACCAAGGTACGGTGCTTGTCAACCATGGCCAATGTCGGCGCTCGTTGCTCCCTGAGGACTTCTAGCCGCGCGACCTCGCGCTCGTGAGCCTCAAGCAGGGCGTCACTATATACGTCGGAGAAGGCAGGTGTGAACTCTAGCATCTCATCTTCCGAGAAATATAGCGAGTCCCAGAGTTCCTGAAGTTTGAACCGGGCATCTTCAACAAACAGGTGCAGGTTTTGCCGTTTGAGTTCGTTGAGACGCGTCAACTCATCTTCAAACTCATTTATTTGTCGGACCCCACAGCCTCGGTTTCCGTTGAGGAACGCCTTACGCTCCTTCTCCTCGACACCCAGCTTGTCCCAAAGCGCTTCGACTGCGGTCTTAAGATCCTTCAGACGCCTCTCGCGGTTCTTCTTCTCATCCACAAGCTTATCTCGCTTAGCTCGGAGGCGGGAGATATCTTCTTCGTGAAGACCAAGCTGCTCGGGCGCATCGCGGTAATACTGGACGATAGCACTGTCGGTCTGAGCCTGCGGGGTGCCCAGCTCTGCCCAAAGCTGAATTATGTTCTCTGAAAGCGCCCTCACCAAAGAAACGCGGCGCGTGTACTCCTCGTACACTCTCGTGAATTCCTCGTCGAGCTTGTCAACGTAGGCGGGCGATAAATCAAACGTTGGTGGTACGGATTGGTCGGGCCTTGTTGGCGGCAGTGCCAATGTGACGAAAGTGGGTTCAAGATGGAGCGAGTATGACTCGAGGGCCTGGGCAAGTTCTGCCAACTGTCAACGGCTCGCCACGGAAATTGGGCTCATCTGGGGCATGCGTACTCTTGACCTGTTCGTATCTTTCTCTGTGAATACGACTGATTTGGATGTGCTTCTCCTTTAAAACTTGCAGGCATCGCGTGAGTGGATACGTAATCTTGAGATCGTTGTCCTCCTCTGCCTTGTTGTCGCGGCGGGACTTAGAGTCGTCAAGCGAGGCTTCCATTTGCCGTATCACCGTAATGATCTTTTGCGCCTCTTCAACCAAGTCCTTCTTCTCGGCTGTCACCAGGCGGACTTGGTTGTGCAAAGCTTCCGAAAGCGCTGTAAAGAGCTGCAATTGAGTGCATCAGCATTCTTGAGCCTCAAAGTCGATCGTCACGCCCGGAAACAACATACCTCGGCCTCCCTCGTCTCGCGATCATGATTAGGGACTCCAATCTCGTCAAATAGGCCGTGCAGCTGGCCAATTATGGTGTTAACCTGCTGAGCCAAGTAACTCGTGTCCATCTCGCCGGTGGAGTCGTGGGGAAGGCTGAGGCGGGTCGAATCTCCAGGTCGAGGTTGGATACTTGGACTAGCAGAGGCGGAAATCTCTCAGAGTCCACGGTGTGCGTTTATTGAGAAAATGCAGCGTTGTTGTAGGCGGGGCCTATCATTGACCGCAATGACGTGCAGTTGGGATTCTGCAGCCTGCCAACGATCTCTCTTCGTGTTTATTGCACTCAGCACACCCGCAGGCCAGTAGTACGATTCCAGCGATGCATTTCAGGATGCAAAAACAAAAAGAAAACAATGCTCCCGGAAGAAATCGCGCTAGGAAGATGAACAAAGAGTGGAATCACTGAGCCTCGTGTAGGTTGAGTCCAGTTGTGATTCGGAAAACGAAGGGAAAGGGCAAGTCTCGGTGGGTGCGGGTTTGTGTAGCCCAGAATCGTCGACAGCTGCTTCGTCTGTTGGATAGTTAACCCTGGTTCGTGACGGGAAGCTCGTCACCACAGCAACGGGTGCCTATTTTCGACCTGGGTGGCAGTTTCAGATCGACCCCACCTGTCCATTGTCCTCGACAATGCTCCACCTCCTTTGGCCAGTCCCGATGCCCCGCCTCTTTGAACTTCGCTGAGCGAACTTCGCTCATCCTCGGGCCGCTCTCAGTCCGGCCTCCTTCGAGAAGACATGCACATCACGCTGTTGCACTGCTATGCATCCGCCGCGGAATTCTCTTTTGCGGCACCTCAAACCAGTTGGGCTCCGCGGATTGTGGTGTAATCCCAATTGCAATCTTCCATGAAACTCACGACCACATCACAAGAGGTCAACACCTCAGCGTCACCTCCACTAGCGGAGCAGACCGACCTGCCGGCTCTGCACTATTCGGTCTAAGGTACTCACTCGGCTCTCTGAAGTTCAGGATAAACACAATGAGCCGAAAAAAAACTCATCAAGTCTACACAGTATATCCCGTGCCTCGTGATGTCACTCTTGGCGTTTGGTAGTTTAATTAATTGCACTGTTTAATCCGGGAAATGGCAGGAGGTCCTCCTCATCTTGGTCCCGGCCACTAACCTCTGTGTAGGAATTGAATGACCAGCAGCAGATGTTAGCTTATCCGCGTTTTGCAGAGCCTACTACCGGCACCCTACTACTACCTAGGTAGATCAAATCCTAAACAGCATTCGTTGACTACTCCACACAAAGAGTACCGAAGATCTCTTTGCTGTGCATTTGCGTTAGCGAAGTTCGGATGACAGCCGCAGGTGATTCCGCAGTAATGGTTGAGTCTGGCATAGAAGAAAACCCTGGATCTTCAACCCTCCATAACTTTATAATGCAAGGCGCAAAGTGGTAGAGAACACCCGTCTTGCAGAAGGCCCGATAGGTTCCTGCAGGAGGCCCAAGTGCCGATGCCATCTTGACAAGTTAGGGCAAAGCTTCATGATGCGGGCCCCTTGAACCATATTGCACGTCTTGTGCTGGTCTGTTATCGCTCTGCGCGAATGCAGCTTCATTAATTGCTACCAGAACATCTTCTGTCTCCCATCTTCTGTGTCATGTTGGCGTAGGCAATAGAGGATGGTAGTTTCACTCGCAGGTGGAACAGGCATGGTGCAACAGAGTTGCTCCTGGATGGGCTAGTACAAGAGGCAAGTGAGAGTGTACCATTTCACGCATTGACATGTCATACAAAGCATACATGTTCGTTCGCTAGCTGCTGGAAGTATCATCGTACCATTACATGGTATACTTTTTCCATTGTTGACAATGGCCATCGCAATCCGGTGTACGAATACCAGGCTACTAGCAAAAGTGTTGCAGAAACACAATGCGAAGAAACAACCTCTGGGCTGATGTCTACATATTCCTGTCATGAAAAGCCCGGAAATGCAAAGACTTGGCATGCGGACTTGAGGTGTGGGAACAGTATGACCAGAGGAAGTAGAAATGTTCTGGTGATCTAGTTACTATCTGGACGTCTTAGAATCCCAGATCCACTTTGGAATCAACCTACGAATTCCAGGTCGCAAACGAGACGGATGTCGTTTGCCGCGTTGGCTTCCAGGTTGGCGTCGTGAGATACTCCTGTGGTCGGCAGCTCACTGCCACGACTATGCGTTCGCATCGCTTAAACCACTAGCCAAGACGGCGCTGGCGATACATGAACGGACGGAGAGGGCAAGTTCCGGGAATCTTCTAGAGCGTGTGGTGTCGCGGTAGCACCTTCCCCAGGATCGAAAATCCATTGTGAATCCTCAAATTCAGACGAACGCCAACTGAACAGCAGAATCTTCTAGACTGCATTGACATCACAGCATCAGATGCTGTCTCTAATGTTGAGCCGTACCGTCGTCATTGACGTGATGGGCTGGCTAAATAGCGATGTGCGATGCAGAAGAGAGAAGAGAGTGCCAGCATCAACTGCACAGACTGTCGATGGATGGTCTGGGGAAGGAAGCTCCGGTCCGTCGTTGACTTCATCGCCTGCTTGAAGCCGATGGGTCGAAGCCTGTCCCTGCTCTTGGGTTTATTCCACTTGTCAGGATGTAAAATGGACAAGGAACATTGGACCGTCCTTCATCGACCTCGTGTCCTCAATGAGGGCGGGAAGATCGGTGACTTGCAATGCGCGGCGGTCTGTGCGAGCTTTTGCATCAGTACAAGCCAACCTCTAAAAAATTGTTAGCGTGGGACTTTGTTGCGGACGAAGTATCCAGCAGGGGTTAATGTAATGTAAATAGTAGCTAGGGAAGCTATTGTACAAGGGGTCAAGCCAGAATATTTAGGCCTTAGCCTTAACATTCAGGACCTTGAAATTTACTCCTCAGGGCCTCAAATTTCCATCATAGCCCCTCAAAAATGGAAAAGAATATCGGGGGAGGTTGTCCCGGAAGCTGCAGCCAAGCCGTGAAGTACCGCGCGAACAATCTTTCAGGGGTTGGACTGTACTATTGGCAGAGACAAGCTCCTCGTCAGGGGCAACAATCGAATGACCCTTTGGGAGGAGCATCGCATTGATTTTGACGGCCAGGCACGAACCAACCACTGGCCGTTGCACGACACCCACTTGCATCGTGCACCCTGCCCCGA
>Ga0247760_1001994_pt1 | contig 16838 bp, 22 predicted proteins | sample UWRJL171409R4_FD_179936 | JGI IMG/M metagenome (GOLD analysis project Ga0247760, IMG submission 179936) | Plant litter microbial communities from Arlington Agricultural Research Station in Wisconsin, United States - UWRJ-L171-409R-4 | ecosystem: Environmental > Terrestrial > Plant litter >... | reverse complement strand
GGTGTTAGTCAGGGGGGGGAAGGGTGTTGGGGGAAAGAGTGTTGGGGGAAAGGGGAAAGAGGATGAGAGAGGGGGGACATACAGCTGTGGGTGATTTCCTCGCCGGGCTGGATGTCTCGCGCGGCGGATACGGCGACGAGCTGGAGGCTTTTGGGGCTGAAGCGCGTGTAGGCACTGGGGCAGAGGGGTCAGCAATCGTGTTGATGATGGATCGTAGTCGCGGGAGGGAGGGAGGGAGGGAGTTCACTTTGGTTTACACCCGTGGTTGATCCTCTAAGGTTGTGTCAGTGCGGTTCATCCTCGTCATGACTTGGAGGCCGGATGGGGAGGCAAGGGGTACGGTGCGAGGGGAATCTGGACATACCGAAACCACCGGGTACAGCGCCATGTGCTGCTCCCCGCCCATGAGGGTATGGAAGCCATTCGTCCTCAGCACATTCTCGATCGGATCCTTCGCCAGCCCGTTGGTCATCCCCAGCGTACGCACGCTATCCGGATCAGACAGCCCGTTCACAGCCGCGTGGAGGAGCCTGTATCCCCGTCTCGCAGGCACGTCCTTGGCAAATGCCATGTCGATGAGGAGGACCGAATATTCTGACATGATGGTCTCATAGCGCTTGATATGCCGTGTTGCCACGACGCCCTTGCCCTTCCCGGGGATGTCGACGATCTTGAATGGCTCGTCGTTGGGCGAGGTAAGGTTCAGGTACTCGTCCAGGATGCCGGCGTTGTCCGCCGCGATCTCTGGTGTGGTGAGGATGCTCAAGCCGCGACGGCCATGGCGGGAATTCGTGTACACGCAGTACTTCTTGCTGGGATCGGTTGCTGAGACCTCACAAGTGGGGACGTTGGTCCACGGGGAAAAGTCAACTGGCCTGGGGTTGACCGTGTCGTCGACTGGGAGGCTGCAAACGCCAAATGAGTCCAGGACACGATGACGCAATATTGTTGGGATCAATGCTGAGCACTCAGAGGGTCCGGCATGGACCGGTAGTGCTGGGAGAAGAGATAGGAGAAGGGCGGTAGGGCTGAGAGCACCTCGCCTCCTGGTAGTAGTGCGGCTGGAAACCATGGTCAGTCTGGACGCATATTTCTCTGCCGGTGTAGTTTAAGAATGGGGAGCCAGTTAATATGAGCAATAACACACGGCTTTCATTATTGACAGCCGGTCCCTAAACAGTTTAGGACACGGTCACTCACCTTGGCAGCCCGTTTGCCAATGCAGACAGAGCATTTGCCTACCCGATGACACCGGGACATTGATCAATCCAGGGGTTTCAGGGACGGGTGAATGTGGATATAACCAGTGGAAGAAAGAAATGGTATAACTCGTCGAACTAGCAAGCTTGGCTGTCACGAAACACACCCAAACCAGGCATCCATCCCTGGGCGCCAAGGCGACGGGTAAAGGACTGAAAACAATAAGCTGGTCGGACACTGCCGTGAGCTGCAAGTTGCAGTCCCGGGCGGCAGGAGTTGTCATGCTCCGGACAACATGGGCTTGATATCCACAAGATGCACGTCGGAAAATACCCAATGCAGTTAACAAACCATAAGTCTCATTCACTTGACATGCCCATAAGCCTGACCTCCTTTTAATCATGGCATCATGGCATCATGGCATCTCATCTCACACTCATATCACAAAAGACACCAACGCTCACTTTCTTTCCATGCTCACATGGCCCGATTTATCTATTCCGGGTATCAATACGCAGATGAAAACCTTTGTAACAAGAGCCCAGCAGCCAGGTGGAGATATCCAACCTGGATGTCTATTCATCCCATTCCAAGACCCTAACCATGTAAATGACCGCCAGATAATAACGAAACACCTCCCCCCCCCCGCCCACTCCGTCAAACTCACAAATACAGTGACTATCCCAGTCCCAGCTGTCGCTCGCCGTATGTGTGTGTCTAGAAATGCGTGGCTCGAGCCCTCTCCGCAGCTGCGCGGGCATTCGCATTTCCCCTCACTCCTGTATGCCGTCTGCCCCGTCGCTTCTACTTCCAGCGCCATGGCATACCGTCTAAATTGTTCACGTCCACTTTCAAAACCATTGTAGTCCACTAGACATGCCCCCTCTTCACCTTCTCTTGACATTACGCTGCCAGTAAAAAGCCTTCAGCCTCGCCTCACTCCATGCCAACGACCGGTCGAGATCTCTGAGCCACCACTTCCCTGGCGTAGAACTCGACGAGCATGGTGGCGTACGCCTCGAGGTCTTCGACGGGGACTGCAAGGCGGAAGTCGTTGAGGAGTAGAAATTGAAGTTCAAGATGATTGAGCTCTGCGAGAGGGAGACCACCGACCTATAGTACGCCGTACCTGTCAGCAAGCATTCTTCCCCGAAAACAATGGGGGGATCTACTGACCTTGGCGTAACGTGAGTTAGTGTAAAAGACGTCACTAAAAAACTTGCTTGCACAGGTAACGCCAGCTATGATCAGCCGGTGGATGTTGAAGCTGTCCACCACAAAATACGTCACTTGCGAAGCTGGCGCGATCGCATTGGCGGCCCCCCCTCCAAGTGTGGAGGCGGTCCTACCTCCGGATTCCTGTCCTTTGCTCTCCGGCTTGTCGTCTTCGTCGGCAAGATCTGAATCGGTCTCGTCGTCGTCGCCATCATCATCGCGCATTTCCGTGTCCGCCCCAGATGGACGGACGTGGGGTTGTCCTGCTGCTTGTTGCGCCTGGGCTACCGCCTGCAACCGCCGTGCTTCTTCGCTCTTCATAACCATGTCGTTCACTCGCTCCGTCATCCTGTCAAAGTACACCAACAAACTAAGAAACACCTCATAAGTGGTCGGGCAGTACTTATGAATCCGACTGAGATAGCTGAGGATCGTGATGGCAGGCACGTTCTTCCCGTGAAAAGCTAGCACACTGCTACTCAACGGGCTCATATTACCGTCCGCTCCGGATTCCTCGCTCCTCGCCTGGGCCTGCGCTTGTTTTACGTGGTTCGCGTTCCGGTTTAGGGCGTCGTGTTGGAGGTCGTTAGTTGTGGTAATCTTGGTGAGCAGCGCGGCAACCATCTCGATGATGTCGCCAATAGGCATACCACTAATCTCGTATTTCATTTGTTGCAGGGGCGGGTCGTTGAGAATGCCAGGGCCGGTGGCCGTGAGCAAGTCAGCCTTGGCGAGACTCTGGATATGAGCAAGGTCGCGCACATGGATCGTGGTCTGATTCTGCGTCGGGGAGCTGGGCCGCTCGAGGAAGCCAGCTGCAGGCGCGTTGGCGTTGGGGTTGGGGTCCCATCGCGGGGCGGAGTCGGAGTCGGGGGACGGCATCGATCTTGGGGGTGCGGCTACGACAGTCGCGTCTGTGCTGGTCGAGGAGGTACTGGATACCGATGGGGCCGCCGACCCTGGGGTCGGTTGATCTGAGGTAGGCACCATGTCTGGGATCGCATGCTGTGGCCACGCGCTGCCCGAGGAAGGTTCGGATGGAGAGGAGGACGGTGGCGGGGATGGAAAGCGCGACGCCTCGCTGGTGGTCGCCGTCGCGACGCGCTTTTGCAGCGCCCCGTTTGCGCTCGTCTCGGGCTCGGGCGCCGTGGCTTCTTGATCTCGGCGACTGCCTCGGCGGTCGGCTGGCGTGGCCGGGCCTTGCCCCCCCGGGCTGGGCGCCCGCGTTTGGTGCGGAGGCACCTCCCGATCGCGCGACAGACTCACTGAGCGGTTCTTGTAGTGGGGTTCGTGGGGGTGCTGGTGTTGCGCCCCGGGACCGGCGATCATAGAATGAAATCGCGCGGAGTCGGTGAAAACGTCACCGATCAGAGTAGCCATGATGGCATTGCTGTTGGAGAGAAAGGTGATGCGGCTGCCAAGAACGCGGACGTTATCAGGAGGAAGACAACCTCCAAGGCTAAGACAATCGGGTCGAAAGTGGCTGTGTGGGAGATAGCGGAGTGTCAGCAAGGGTGTTTTTGGCTAGGCAAAATCTGGAGCACTCGAGACAAGTGAGAAAAATGCCGGGACAGGGACACAGCTGGTTCGGGGGCGCACCGCAACAGGAGAAGAGCAGCGGCAAGCAATCAGTAAAAGGCGGCAGCGAAAACACATTGGAACAACGGCCGTCTATTTTCCTTGCCTCACCGGGCGGAATGGTGCAAACCACGGGTACGATTGTGAGACTCTGTTACGTCGTGATGGGCGGTGGGAGTGTGATAGGGCCGGCTGTGCGCGACTGCCCTTGGAAACATCGACCGCACGCAATGTTGTTGGCCGCTGCGCCGCCTGTTACCTAGCCGTTGCTTAGACTCGAGACCGGCCGTCTGAAATGTTGGCCGATCTGGCGATGCTTTGGGCTGAATCCGATCGTGGGGCCGTTTTCGAGCGAAGGGCCTGCCCCAAAAACAGCGTAACGTTGTCGTGCTTGACTCAAGATACCCGCCGCTGTGAAGGCTTTGACACCGTCCAACTGCCTCCTCAAGTGCCAGGAAGGTTTTGGGTCCGTCCGTCCCGGCTTGTGGTCAAGTGGGATGCTCGAATGGAAATTCAGGGAGACAAGCCCGACGACGTCACTTGCTTCCCTTCCACCACCCGCCAGCACGGGATACATCGGGACGACGGTCGGCAAGGTAGGCAAGAGAGGAAATGAGGAAAGGGGATAGTGCCTACCTGTGCTACAGTACTGCGAGAATCATGCCACGATTGGGTATCAAAGGGCGCAAGACAGGCAGGCGGCTGCGAGATGGCTGCGGTGCGGTGCTCGCGACGACGCGATAAGCGACTGTGATTATTCCTTGGGCGAATGAACGGAATGCCCTTCAGGTGCAGCTGTCGGCGCTAACGAGAGCGACAAGGGCACGCTGTATTTAGTGGGAGACCGGATGATAGACGTCGTGATCAAAACAGACAGGTCTGAAGGTGAGGTGAAGTAGGATGGGTCGACTCAAACACATCTGCCAGGCGGTATAAGCCGTGGAGAGCGGGTGGCGAGTGGAGGGGAAACAGAATCCAAGGGCGGGCGATTATCGCATGACGATAGCTGATGAGGCAATGCCAAGAAGCGGCCGGGAGATCAGTGCTTCGCTGCAGTTGACAGGTCGGGGTTGGGCCAAAGCCTAATCGTCGCGATGCGATTTAGGTTCGTAAGTCCAACTCTCGCTTGTCTATTAGAGATGTCGATAAAGCGCGATACGAGAAGCGGCGAAGATTACACCGTTCCCATCCCAAGGTAAGTCGATAGTCTAATAAGTCGTCCGTCTCTGGGGCACTAGACCTTGGAATGTAGAGCTGGCAGCGCTCCCATAAATATACGGGAGAGATTCTCGGGTCTCTGACCACGTGTGAAGATGATAGAATAGGGGACACCCAACTTTTCTTTTCTGGGAGGTGGGGGCTACTCCTGGCGGTTGCACAAGGGGTCCAACGGGATGGCGATGACGCCAAACCGAGCCCAGATGTTGTGGCGGCAAGCCACGCGAGGTACCTGATCCGAGGTCTCAGACAGGCGCACTATAAAGAGAGAACAACCCACAGAACACAGAGCTCGATGCCAGAATCAACACGAGAAACAAGGAAATGCCAAAGGAGCTCTAGATAGCAGCATGATGGTTGCGACCTCTTGATGCCAGGCAGTTTCGGGTGGCCACTGATAAGAGAAAGCGGAGCGCAGATCTGAGATATGGAACGGCGGTCGCCAAGACCCGCGCGCAAGACGTGCCGGTCCTTGACCGACTTTCCAAGCGGATGCTCATCCTCCAGGAATGCGGCCACGAGCATCACCTTATTTTACCTCATGTGCCCTGTGCGCAATACCATGTTGCGCTCCACGCTCCTGCAGAGGTAACGCAGGGGCCCACCCTCCGGGTTGCCGCAAAGTCACTCCACCATCGGCGAGCTCAGTTCGCGCGGATGTACACTGGCAGTTGCCAGAATGCGGGGAGCCAAATGGTGAAATTCGACACGCCCTCCCCACGAGGACGCAACCGCTCTTCCTTCTCCAAGCCAGCCAGTGTCACGGCGACAGAGAGGTACCCCGAAATCGCAGGGCAACAGAGAACGCCGGAATATTTTTCGTGGGGTGAGGGGTACCCATCGCCTTGCGCGCTTGTGACCATCAGGTTCACCAGGTAAAATAAAGACAACAACTTACTTTCTGCAGCGGTAGCGCAGCCTGTAGCTCGCCTTTATGCCTGACTAGCTCCAATATTCTTCGCCAGCAGCCTATCGATGTCACTGGCAGCAGTTGCTCTCACCAAGTACGATTCGTTTCAACATATGGAACTTATTAGCCGACTGTACCCCTCAGCCCCAAAAGTCTGGACTCGCAGAGCCCAGCCATTCCAAGGCGGGACGGGAGTGTTTGCAATAGTCTTGCCCCAGGGCCGTGTATTAGTCCCACAGTCCTCCTTGCTCGAAGTCCCGCTACGACGGGTTGGCAAAAACCACGATTCAGATATTCGTTCACCGCTGCCAGGAGAACTGACGTAGCCGATCCGCAAGTTGTGAACCAACCAACCACCCACGAACTTGGGTTGGGCACCGTCCCCAGGGCCCGGGGCGATGATGGGACACTCACTGGGTATTGTTCTTGCAAAGACCATCGATTCCAACCATCTCCGTATTCGTAACTCGGTGGCGGCTGGTAATAGTAGTTATACACATCCACGCTCCTCATTGAGCCCAGATTCCGGCCTCAGCTGCCCGATCTACCCAAACCTCAGGCCGTGTGCCGGACCTTGTACTCCGTGTCCGGCAAGTAGAGGTGCCTGTCTGCCCCCTTCGCTGTCAAAACAACCATGCGGATCACGCCTCCAGAGCTGCCGTCCCACTTGATGGCCTCCTTGAGCGCCTCCTTGACGAAGCTGACCGCGTCTGCCTCCTCCATCCCCTCTTTCCAGTTGGAGTCGCAGAAGCCGTAGATATATGTCGAACCCGAGCCGCCAATGGCGTATGGCTGCTTGTGCAGGGAACCACCGAGAGGAATGCTGTACACCTGGCCGCCGTGGCGCTCGTCCCAACCCGCGATGATGAGGCCCGCGCTAATATTCCGTTAGCTATTTCTGATACTCCTATCGCCTAGCACGAGCTCACCTTAGTCGGTCCTTATTGGAATAGCAGATCTCCTGGAAGATGGACGCGGCGGTCTGTGTGGTCGGGGGCTTGCCATTCGTCATGGCGAACAGGCCAAGCTGATACTGTACAATATCGGCGACGGCTTGTGTGTCGGCGGCACTGCCGGAGCGGCAACACCAGATCGTATCGTGTACTCGGGTAAGCTTGTCGGTTACGCGGTTCGCAATAAACGTGCCGGTCGTTGTGCGGGAGTCGGCCCCTGGATGAGAGAACGAGATGTCAGCTAGAGAACAAGCGGTGCGGTGATACATGGGCAGCAGGGCGACTAACCAAGAATGACACCATCTTTGAAAGTCACCGCCATGCTATTCCCAAGTTAGTCGTCGGTCGGCTGCGTTCAGCACAGGGCGGTAAGCATACATCGAGGTACCCAAGCTACAATCGCGGTTAGCAGGCGGCTTTGGTCGCGTAGGGTGTATCAGGCTACTCACTTGACCTCACCCTTCTTCAACCGGTCCATGTCGAGGTGGATGCCATCTGCGAACATTGGCAGTCAGCGCAAACGAAGTTGGCGAAGGCTGGGTTGCGCCGCATCACTCACCTTCGCTCAGCGAGCCTGACGTGCCGTACTCCATGATTGCGTTTTGACGAGAGGGTGTTGTGCGTTGAAGGTTCCTGCTCGTAAGAAAGGTCGTCGAGGGTCGAAACCGCTGATGGTTGGGCAAGAATGGGGGAATTGTTAGAGTGAAGGCCGTCGTGGTGAGCTCGGAGCTTCCTGAGCTCAAGGCAGCTCAGACACGCGCGTGCGGCTGGCAGTTGCACCCCACGTGACTGTTATCAGATACGGATAGAGGCTTATCGTTCCAAAATTGGGCACTCAATTGCGAATGCGCCAAAGCAGTATTACATGGGTATCTAGGTGTACAAAAATCTATACAGTATAATCTTCCAAGGAATACCCACCTTGCCTTGCATTCCTGACAAGCTTGGTGGGTGGGTTTTAGGGTGCCGGTGCCGCCCCGCAAAGACAGCTCTCCTCCCACGGAAGCCCGCGAGGCGCGACTATCCGCCCGGCTTCGTTCGTAAACGAAGACGCCGACATTAGGAGTCGCAGCTCCGTTTTCCCAGGCCCGAATCCAAAATAATCACAATACAAAAAGACAGCGCTTCATAGTATTTCCTGGTGCGGGGCCAAGCAATACGTCAAATCCAGCGACCCGCGCATCCATCAGCCTCCCTTAACCAGTCCTTCCTCTTTCTCAACGGTGGCATCGCCTCTCTCCTTTTTCCCTTCGCCCTTGGCGCCCTCTTTGTCTTTGTCACCACACCCGCAGTCATAAAAGTCGCCAATATTGGTGCAGTCGAAGATGTCCTTCTTCAACCGCTTGTTGACAATGTTGTGCATCTCGCAAGCCCATCCGGCGGCAGCGCTCCGACTGCTTGTTTGTGGTGGGTATTTTTTGATGATCTTCTGGAAGTGCGAGGCGCAGTCTCCGCAGGGGTAGAGACGGGCGAAGAGCTGGATGTAGGTCTTCAGCGCGAGCCGATCGTCGTCGGACGGCTTGTCGGGGAAACGTCCCATCATCGTGTGGAAGAGCTTCCATGAGGCGCGACCGAGCTCAGCCCTTGAAGAGGAAGTATTGTCAGCAGTCCGTCTTTCCAGGGGCGGTGGAATGGCTTACTTGGCGGTCGCATTCTCAAGCTTCGGTGCGATGGAGCCACCCGTCAGAATGCCCTCCGAGAGGCCGAGGTCGAGCTTGGCTTCCTTATCGCTGAAGTGGATATGTGAGCTGCCGCCAGAGAGCATGTACGTGATGGCTAGGAAGACCAGAAAGCCAACGACAACCGTCAGCGTGACGTGTTGGCGTCGCGCCATGATGCTTGTCGTGCCCCGAATGCCTCGGAAGCCGAAACTCAGTGCTCGCGGGCGGGGGAAACGTGGTGTCACCGGCGGAGAGGCACCGTAGCACAAGGAAAGATTGCTCAAGAAAAGGTTAAATGATACAAAGAAGTGAATTTGGACTGCAGAGGAGGTCTGTCGGAATCCGTCTCCGGGTCGTCAGCTGAGGTCGTCGCACGATTCGTGCCGCACACAAAGCCCCTTCCGGGCACAGTTGGTCCATGCGCCAGGGGTTTTGACTTGGCCCGCCACAGCGGGAATTGCGCGGGGGCTACGGTCTGCAGGGAGAAGTGGAGCAATCAGCGGCCCGAAGGTCTGGGGTTTTCAGCCCGAACCGAGCGAATGGACTGTGAGTCGTGACGCCCTCGTGAAAAGGGGTCTCTGCTTTGGCGAGAAAAAAGATTCCATCAAACCTCAAACATCCCAGACACAAACAGTAAAGGACTCTCTTGCATTGGGAAACGCTGAGATCAAATTGCACGTGTCTTAGGTTCGAGGGCGCAGTAACATGAGGCTTCGAAACGCATGGCGGCAGACGACAGTACGTAAAAAGTTGACCGAACATGGAGCCCGGACACGAACGTCGCTCAATCTCCGATCCAGCCCGGTCGGTCCGCGCCACCACGCGCACCCCCCGGCTAGGGCCTTCTAGAGAACGCGCATCTTCGTTAAGTGTGCGAGGGACCAGGACTCTTCCTCCGAATAAATCAGATCGCTTAAAGAAGGGCCTATGCTCGAATACATAAGATGTAATAACTTAGCCCTGGTGGTGCCCTTCCGTCAATTTCTTTAACTTTCAGCCCCCAGACCATACTCCTGGGGGGCCAAACATCTTGATTTTTCGAAAGGCTGGTGCCGAATGGGTCAAACAAGAGAACACAGTTGGATCTCCCGTTTATGGTTAAACTACAACGGTTAACTGGTCCACCTCGATGTTGCTGGGATGCGGGACGCCCGCACATCGCGCTTTCCAACAAGATAGAAACGTCGTGCACCAAGTCCCTTGACGACGGCCATCCCAGTTGCGAAAAGCTCGGTCAATACATAGAACAGCCTAGACATTGCATCAACATTATTCCGACAATCAAGCTTCCAATACGCTTCTGCTTCCCGGTTGGCCAGGACATCCCATCCGCTGATAGGCTAAAGCCCGCCTCCAAACGTCCAAAAACAGGAACCTCCTGGTTGAGGGTTGGCACCATGACGTAGTTGGTGCCCCCGTTGACGTTGCCGAAGACATGAACGACTCTTGTCAGTATTGGGGACCAGAACCAGGAGTTTTAACCTGACGTCGCGCGATAAATTAAAGGACTTTCTCCATCCTCTTGACATCGCGGCTAACCCGACAACGCTCACCTGCAGATACCTACTGCAAACATCAGAAATCGTACCAAAGTCAAATTGAACCCTTCTCTGTTTTCCTCTTGATCTGCATCGACTAGCCTATTCCACCTAGCACGACAGAATGGAGTGGTCCAAGAAGCAGTACAACGACCAGTACGAGAAGTGGGTGCCTTGGCTCGAGGATCTTTATCTCTATTACTTCACCAAGGACAACAAAGCCAGTTATGCAACTCGAGGTAGGCTGCGTCTTTCTGATTGCTTTGGAACAAAACCTGACAATCTTCTCACTAGACACACTCGGCAATACAAAGGTCACGGGCATCCAACAGGTCGACAGCGTCCAGGATGGCGTGAACAACCTGATTGCTGGTCAGGTTGGCCAAGGCGGAATTGGCCAGCCCATTGGAGACCTCGCATCTCGCGAGGGCGTCAACCGCAGCGAGCGCATGGGCAAGGACAACAAAGGCGGCTACATCCCCGAGGCAGCCGGACCCCTAGCTACTGGCGGCGACGCCGTCATTGGGAGTGTTGCGCAAGGAGGCCAGCAGGCTGCCAGCGCAGCGAAGGGCGGTCTTCTGAATGTCGGCGGAGCCCTAGGTCTTGGTGGACAGAAGAAGTGATTGGACAACGCGGCTTGCTTCTAGGATACACGGCAGCGTTGGTTCCTCATCAGGCGTTTTCTCTTCGCAACATCATACCCCTTTTTTCGTTGCCGGCTGAAGATTGTCCAGAGACAGGAAGGCGTGACACTATGGAGGATTCAAGGATATAGGCACATTTGGGTAATATATGTTCAACTACTGGGTTCTGATTTATATTCCTATTCTTGTTTTCAACCGGTTTATACAGTTCTAGACAGCGGAGCCTTCCCTTATACGGGTGTCTGAAAAGCCCGTCTATACTTTGCAGCCATTGCCATCTCTACAACCAACTGCTTAATTCCTTTTCTGTCCACTCCCACAACTGGTCTCCTACCCTCTGATCTGTCGCGGGGCCGCCCATATTTGCACACACCACACCGACGGGCTCATATACGGCGCCATTCGTCAGCTCCCCTCTCTCGGCTGTCGCTGCCCATATCTGGTTCAGAGCTCCCTCTTCAGGCTTCACCATACCGCCCGCCAGATACCCCAACGCTCTTGTCCCTAACCGGTCACAGAGCCGCATCCCTGAGACCATCTCTGTCTCAACAAATCCCGGGCTGACGCTCACACTCAAAACCTCGGGGTACCTCTTCGCCAGCTCCCGCGCATACACCACATTTGCCAGCTTGCTCTCAGCATACCGCATCCACCGCCAGATCATCAGATAGTCTCCCATCCCTATTCCCTCGTTGCCCTCGCTGCGGACTTTGTCAAATGGTATCCCCCATATCGCCGCCCGAAACGAAAAGCTCGTCAGTGAGACAACGCGCCCTTCCGCTGCCTGTAGCAGCGGCAACAACTTCCGCACCAGCAGCGCATGGCCAACGTGGTTCGTCCCAAAATGCACTTCGTACCCATCCTTCGTCCGCCCAGGTGCCACGGCTGCTACCCCCGCGTTGGCCAGTAACACGTCCAGACGAGACTCATGTTTGAGGATGTGCTCAGCTGCTGCGTTCACCGATGAGAGGTCGGCCAGATCGCAGGGGAGGAACAAGGCCGACACGGTATTGGAAGAGAGGGTTTCTATTTGGGCGATTATCGCGGCGGCTGCGGAGGATCGACGTCCGGAGATGTAAATGCGGGAGGGACCAAGTCGAGCAAGGGCGAGTGCCGAGGCGGCGCCTAGGCCGGAAGTTCCGCCCGTGATGAGGATGACCTTGCCGGCGAGGCTGCTGGGCGCATTTTGGGTCGGGTCGAGGGAGGTGAGGGTGACCATCTGTTAGGTGAGTGTTTTGATAAGGAATTTTCGGTTGACAGGCCCGGGACTTTCTGGTCGACTTTGATACTCTTCGGTCGAAGATAGTAGCGGAAGTACCCGGATACTGCTGGTTCGTTGTGAGAGAAGAGGTTGCAAGTGTAAAATCAAAAAATCAAGCTTGTTTGTCACGTTTGAATTCAATGTTGGGAAAGGGGGTGTAAATGCAAAGCATCGGAGAACTTATCTAGGCGCCTGATCCTTTTATCGGGAGGCTCAAATCTACGCCCGCTGAGCCCTCGTAAAGACGGGCCCAATTGCCAACCGCATATTTGCCCCTCTGATCCTTCGTCGCGGTGCAAGCCGGAGTTCACCTGGCTGTTGCACACCTAAATCGGGCACACTCAGCACCCGGTGGTGGGCGGTTGCGCCGCTCAAAACCGTATTCTAGCCAATGGCGTTGCGCCGTCGGCGGGTTTTGAGTGTCTTTGACACCTGCCATGTTGCCTCGGCTGGGGACGTGGCGGAGCTGACCGCGCAATCAATCGCTGGGCGTGCCAAGCTAAGTGGGGAGGGCAATGGTCTGAGAGGATGCTTGAATCCTCTCTTTGTAATGAAGAGTGCACTTGGAAGAAATCGAAGGATATAAAAGATGCTTTATTTTTTGGATGCATGGATTCAGAGGTAGGGTCTGCGCGGGGACGGGGATGGTTTGATTCAATTAGGGGTGATTGAACAAAGTTAGAGGTGATTTGGTCATGTGGTTCTGAAAGGAGGGCACCTTGGAACTTGTGGGTAGGGACCTAGAGGAGTAAGTAGAGCATGTTACCTATACCAATGGCATAGTCTCCATCATTATCTAGCTATCTAATCATCACCACTCCAAGAATGCCAAAGTGGACTTGACACGCGTTTTCTGTTGGTGCTACCGTCTACAAAAGGACGTCGGGTAAGTCTGACAAGTTGATAAGGTACATATACCTTGGTAGCTCTTGCCCAGCGAGTCCTCTCACTCAAGCTTTATTCAATTCCATGATCGAGGTTCCCTCGTTTTTCTCTTGCCGATCATTCTTCCCATTTGATTTACCCAATCAAATCAATCCTGAACTTCAACCTGGGGTCCACACTGGATGTGCGATGAGCTAGCTTTTCACTTCCAGGATTGTGGGGACATACAAGAAGCGGAAAGCGCATTTTCAAGGGATGTCTCTTCTGCATGGAGAGTTTGTAGAAGAATGTAGGTCGCCCCGATTTTCTTTTTTCGTTTATGAAGTATTAGACGATATTGACTGTTGCTTCGAGGTACTCTGAGTTAGCCGAGGCCGTTACGACGGAGAACGACTTCTACATTACCGACCTACGAGTCCTCAATGCATCTATTGACAACAAGGAGCCTCGCCCCGCTCCCTTTAGCTTCGAGGGCTCGATTCTTCCCCGTATCGCTAGCCTCTCTATCACGCTAAGTCAACCTCTGCAGTTCTTCAAAGCGATTGAGACGAACTCTCTCGTCGCCCGAGAAAACCAGGGCCACGCATCATCCTCCAAACCAGAGGGTAACAGCTACCTCAGTATCTGGTCTCAACTATCCTCTCGTCCGCTCATTCAACTCCCCCATCTCCGCAAGTTTCACATGTGGTTAGACCATTACGGTGAAGTAAATTGGTCGATGGTCAATGAGCGAGTGATCCCCGCCCTTATGGAAGCTTTAAAGACAAGGAAGCCTAAGCTTAAGCTAGTCTGTGCTCTCCCTAAAGTGCACCCTCGAATCGAGGGCCCTCAAAGACACTACCTACCAGGGAAGGAGGATGAGGAGGCGGCGGGGGGAGAAGAAAGCTCTTCGCCTCTTTGGCTCCACCGAACTCCACGCCAGCGGCACCGTGTTGTCGGGGAATCTGGGAACTTGAACAACCGGTGGATTACGTACGTGCAGGATTTCCCTCACAGCTTCGGAGACCCGTTGTTTTATGAAGGTAGATCTCGTGCAGAAAGGGAGGAGCTCGAGGCGTTTGCATGGCGTCGTGGGGTGGATATAGTTGCGCTTTCATCTCCAAGGTGCTGCATTCGCTATTCTCGACGGCGGTGCTGACGGCCCATGTCTTTTCAAGTGGCGCCAACCCCGTTCAATGTCAGCACTGATCGCAGGGGGTGCTATTGGCATATGTTTCACCTTTCTTGAAATTAGATATATTTGCAAATCCAACTGCATAATATTCTAGTCAGGTTTGGTCAGACAGACACATATTCGTACAACAAATGCAACATCGATAAGACAGGTACAGAGGTAACTTACCCTTGGCCTTGTTGATCTTCCCAGGGAGTTCGTCATCGTCGCCGAGAATGTGTTTGACCATGCTCTGGACCTTGTCGTGATTCAAGTAGTTGGTCAACACGTCAACCGCTACGACAGCCACATCCAGAGCCTCGACGACGGCATTATGATTCGGTTGTTATCATTGTACTGGTCTTGAATGATATTAGCAAAATGTTGGGTATCAAAATGACGAGAAGGATCAAGAAGACGAACCGCAGCCGTTGAGTCTCCACTTCTGAGCCATGCAGATTTCCAGCAGGGACAGGATGTGACGCCGTTCTATTTCATGGTGAGAGATACGTAGGTATCTAGGTAGGTAAGATAGCTTGAATGATGATGGGATATTGATAAGGTCTTGGTCCTCGAGTTCCAATCAACAAAAGGGGCTAGAGATGAGTACAGCCGTGACGTCTTTAATAAGCACCGCGGATTCTGCTGGTAGAAACAGATATATACGTGATAGAAGCTTGGCTAAGGGGCTAAAAATGCGATATATCCTCCTGTGAGTAGCCTCAAAACTAGGGAGCAACTTGGAATATGCCTCGGCGGTTCTATCAGGGCCACCCAAAGAATGGTTAGTGACAACCCCCAAACTATCTGGTACTCTCTTGGATGGCCCTGAGGTAAAGCTGGGCAGGTATTCCATGATTCGAGGGTCAACTATCATGGATTCTCTTTGGAAATTCTATGTTGGTTGGGCACAGCCCGTTTTAGAGTTATTTGCTCGCCCTCTAACTTTAGGGGCTCTTCATGTTTGTGTTTGGGGGCGGGCATACATCTGGCCGGTAACCAACATGTAGGTAGGTAGATGCTGAAGAATGTGCCTTGACTCTTCGGCGATGGCTACATGTATCCGAAGAGTGAGATGGTTGCATTCATGTTTCTCAAAGAGGCAACTCGGGGTATAAACCATGAAGGACCTCTGAGCAATAAACATATTTGGTGATATAAACTCCTGTTGGCCGGGACGCAACGCCTCTCAGGCCCGTTTTCTGGGCGCTTAACTCTTGGGGGTGACTGTGGTCATGCGGTCCGGACCGCTGGGCCTCATGTCTGGGGGCTGCAAGTCATGGGTATTACCATCGCAAGGGGTCGTGTAACGCTTCAAGAGGGGGCCAATCGAAATTTGAAGTCAACCTGTATTTCGAGATCAGATCATATTTGTATGCTTGAGCCCCGAGTTGCAGTTAGATTGCATGGGGTCTGAACATCACGACCCCATACAGCTTTGATATCCCCAACCATGTATGCCGACGTGCCTAAAATTGTGGCCGGTACTATCGGCAAGCTCCCCGAGGCCACGCCAATTACCGTTTCAGCTGGGGGGAGTCCCGTTGTTACTATCACGTTCGCCCCGACCTCTACAGCGTCACTCGATGGGTGGTCCATCCGAGGCCGTGATGGGTGGTGTGCAGGCTGGGGAGCTCTAGAACGACCTTTGCTTCTAAACAGAGGAGGCGTCCCGTTTCACTTCGCCGCTGGTCCTGCGCTGGATGCTGCCAACCAGTTCTCGGAGTTTGTTCGCGCGTATGCTCCCCTGTTGACTGTACCCCCGGAGCTTCTTGACCCGCTTGCCATGTACATTTTCGCCTTAGCTATTGGCGCTGTTGTCCAGAATGTTCCCTTGGGTGCGCAGAACCGAATCAAGGCGACGCTGGTTTCGACCGGCCCTGTTCCCACGGGCACATCGATACCTGGATGCCCGGACAAGAACTCAGTAAGTCAGCCCTCTCATCGAGTAACCAATGATGGGAGACAGAATCTGGAAACCTTTTTTTCTCTTTCAGCTTATCTGTGGTATGCCGGGCGATGAAAACTGCGCCATGAAGATTACGGGAAGTGGCGATGCAAAGAAGGCTGTCTGCAAGGATGTAAGTCGACCCTCCCAAGTTCCTTCCCTGACAACAGCCATATCATTCAGATGCTAACTCCTCGTTTCACGGCGCAGGGACCAAAAAAAGACTGCGAATGCATCGGAGCACTCGGGGGCCACATCTACCGAACATCCCCAGGGCATCAAAAGGTCATGAACGCGGTCAGACAGGTCTTTGGAAAGTCTACAGGTGCCCAGTGCCCCATTGCTGTCACGGACATTCCCCGCGATGTATTCAGCTCTTCCAAGATGAACATCCACAGCCACTTCTGCGAGGGATGGCTCAAGGACACCAGGAAGGCAATGACCGTGAACTCGACGGGCGGAAACGTGCTGCCTGAGCCGCACAAGAAGGCCGTGACGAAGCGCACCCCGCCGGCCGACCCCGCCAGCTACTCCAGCTTCAGGTTCGATCTCAGCTACGAACCCAACGGTAAAGGCGAGGGCGCATGTAAGCAGGACTGCAATGCTGCCTTTTCTCAGCTCGCAAACAGTTGCGCGTTCAGTTCTCGTAAGTTCCCTGCCTCCGCCCCCCCCCC
>Ga0247760_1001992_pt1 | contig 16852 bp, 21 predicted proteins | sample UWRJL171409R4_FD_179936 | JGI IMG/M metagenome (GOLD analysis project Ga0247760, IMG submission 179936) | Plant litter microbial communities from Arlington Agricultural Research Station in Wisconsin, United States - UWRJ-L171-409R-4 | ecosystem: Environmental > Terrestrial > Plant litter >... | reverse complement strand
GGGGTGGGAAGGGGAGTTTGCTGACAGGTGATTATAGGCACTGGGGGCCCTGGGTCGGGGACTGCTACCGGGACGGTGCCGCCGCCTACGGGGAGCGATGGGAGTCCGTTGACGGCGCCTACTGGGGGGGCTACGGGGTCGGTTTCGACTGCGGCGGGATGCAAGGTGGCTCCTTTTGGGCAGTTCCGATTCTGGTGAAGATTTTGGTGAAGGGGTTTGTTGGATGTGGTATTTGAGGGACGGATGGGATCGACAAGCTGTGGATGGAAGTGCCAAGTCGGGTCCAAGTTGGGAAAACCAAGGAGAGAGGTAATAGAGGTTGCATGTATGACGTTGGGTTCAAGTTTGGATATGACGGACCGATGCGAGGGTGTATAGTAGGAGTTGGGAAGCAGTTGATTTCTTGGATGGGTGAAGGGAAAAGTAATTCTCTCAGTTGCAAGCGTCGAGATATTTCTCGCCCTCTGAGAAAAGTGGCTGTTACACGGGCGTTGTTTGGGCGATTGCTCATCGCAAATCTTTGTCTTTGTCGTGTGATGTCGGACCTTACCTGACAGACGAGCGTCAACATTATCAACCACAAAGCACAATGGATCGCAGATACCGTTCGGGAACAAAGAAATGCTATAATTGATATTTGATGGTGATCCCTCGCTAATAACAATGTGTAGTTGTCTCCCTTGGACAGTTCCGTTTTCATGACGATCCGAAAGTGTCCGCACTTTCTCGTCGAATCCACCGATAAAGGCTAAAATCAGGACAGATATGGATGTTGAAACCTCCCTGATTTAACTCGAGTCCAGAATGATCGCATGCCAGTTCAATGGTCTCAACTGTGCGCCATGGCAAGATACTTCAAGTGGGTTCTCCTTGTGAGAGCTGTCGTGCCCCTGACAACCTGAGCATGAAGCCAAACCGTTCTCCTCGGAGGAGGGAGGTTGCTGCTTTTGAAAGACGGACCAGTCGGGGTCGGTCAGTTCCAAGAACTGCGGGCTGCCTACTGTCCCAGTCGTCGACGCCGCAGACGTTGGCGTTGTGGCCTTTGGATCGGTTAAGCTGAGGAATTGAGTGTTGACGGTGGTTGCAGGCGGCTTTGTGCTTGAGGTTGGGGCTGAGGGGGCCTTTTGGCTTGTCGCCGAGACAGGCCCCTCTTGGGAATGACCAGCGCATTTGCAAGGCATTTTGCGTATTTTTGCAACTCGTTCGGGTGGGAGTCTGGAGATGGGAGACGCTGAAGAGAATGAGGATTGCGAAGGCGGCGAGGGTTACTGGGCGGGAGACGCTGTGTACAAGAGATGCTTTTGGTCGGAGTCCTCGGTTGTTTCAGAATAGCGAGGAGAGAGGAGATGCCCCAAGAAGAGGGAGAGACGACTCTTTATACGCGGCATGGTGCTGGCCCCCAGTCACGACGGCTACCTCAGGCCGTGGTCGCCAGTGTGTGCGCGACGTGTCACGGCGCGGGCACGTCACGGAGTTGTACCACGGCCGCTCAGAAATGATTGGGGCGCTGGCCAGGTATCAAGCCTCCCGCCGGCTTGGAAACTACTTGGCTGTGCGCACAGCCTATCAGCTTATAAGCGGCCTAGATCTGGAGTCACACATTCACTGTAGCGGAAACCACGAGCTGGGATCATCCCATCTTTTGCTCGGCGTGTTATCCGACCCACATCACGGTAAACCGGCATAACATTTTCAGATGAGTATTATTATCGCGACACCTATTGATGTTTCCTCTTGCCGACTGGGCTCTCAGAACACAGCTCAGACACAAAATTTGCTCGGGAAGATGTTTCGATTTTCTTCCCTTCTCGCTTTTCCACTTCACACTCCCTCCGCCACCACACACGAACCACAACACAAGTCCACCACCCTTTCCCAAAGCCACGCACAAACCGACACACCAAGCTTCCCTGAACGCTAGTCCAAAATGGAGATTAAATTCTGTGGAAATTGTTTCAAGAGCAAATCATCGCGCGGAAAGCCAGCCCAGACTAACACCCCCAGCAAGTCTACGGACACAGTCGATCAGTCCCACGCTGCCATGGCCGATCAGCCAGCCAAAATTCTGCGCCGCAAAGATACGGCCAAACGGCATGGAAAGCTCCGATCGGAAGCCGTCCCAAAGCTTCATCCCCGCCACCGACTCATCAAGCAGCACCGCGGTCGCTACCGCCAAAACACCAGCAGCGATGAGGATCGTCACCCGAGGCCACTGAAGGTCGTGACAGGGTCGTATATCACGAGAGCCACTATGACGCATCGGTCTGCCACCTGTGAGTACCTACTTACCATGAATATTATCGCAACGGGTATGACTGACATTGATTTTTCTGTTAGGGCCCCGCGTCACCCAAAACCAACCTACCGCCCAGATCGAGATCACAGGTTCCGTCGACGATAGAGGCGAGGACGCCGATTCAGAAGGGTCGGATATCTCGCAGCACGAAGAGCGCAAGAAGCGGAAGATGTACCACCGGGGAAAGATCCAGCGACGACATACTGAGAATACAAACCAGATATGAATGAATTTGGCAAGCGGGGAACGTGTGAATGAGTCGAGTTGTGTTTTACCATAAAATTTCAGCATGGGTTTGGGGCCGTCATTGTCGCCACAACCTGGGTACGACATGGAAAGGAACCAGGAGACAGCGTCATGCCATCAACGTGGGAATATACTCTTGGTGCAAGCATCAAGTTTCTGTAGAATTACTTCTCAGAGGACATGGACTCCGACAGAGTACCTACCTGTAGATGCCGTATCTTAGATACCTAAAGATCACAGCCAGGCGCTGGCCTAAAGCCCAAAGATCGTCTCTTTTATTTGATTGCAACCCAGTATCTAAATCACAATGAGTAAAGCTATTTTTGGTCGCTGTTCGGCAGCAAGTTCACACCTAGAAATTTGTCGACCAGGAGAAGCGGATACTGGCTGCGCTCATTCAGACATGTCGTCCGTGAGCAGGTTCAGACCCTCCACGTATACCGGCAGGACCCGCTATTTCATATGAACATAGAATCCCGGATTACAAAGTCTGACCAGATCCGTGGTTTTATCCTTCAGTCCTCCCACCAAACTCGCCTGCTCTCCCATTGACCTTAACAGTCATCTACCAGGTGTGCAAATCGTGACGCGCCGATATTCCCGAAAAGTCTACGCAGGATCATCACCAACTCTTGAGCCTACGCTCCAAGATGGAACTCCTCTGCGGAAACTGCTTCGGCAGCAAAGGAAAGCAAGCGAGCCCGCGGCAAATGCTGCCAAGACCAGCAGCGCCCGGCCTAGGGAGCGGCGAGCGCTCATTCCGTCTTACAAGGCCATCACAAAGCGGCGTGCTGTTGTTTGATCGAATACCATCCCGAGATTACATCCCCGCCACCAATATCAAGCAACACCGCGGTCGTTACGGAAAGAATTCCAGCAGCGAGGAAGATCGTCACGCAAAGCCGTTGAAGCTGGAGACACCGACTAAGAGGGATCTCATGTTTTGGAGCTGATCAAAAAGCGCAAGACGAAGAGGTACAACGAGGGTCAGGTACGGAGCAGACATACCGACAAAGGGCAGAGGTTTGAGGTAGCACGTCTACAGACATTAATTGAACGGTATGCTGGGAGGGTCAACTTTGAATCCGCAAGAATTGTTCTCCTGGTTACGAGCAAACACATCCTGGCGGTGAAAAGCAAATTATACCTCCAGACCTTTGACGATGAAGATCAAAAACCCTTGCGGCGATTGCTTCGGCATCGCCAATGTCCCATTAGGATCCCGGAGGAAGTTGAGAGATGGCGAGACCGGCTGTGGGGTTTCGGCTGTTTCCTCCCGAAGCGATGGCGCCTCTGAAGGAGGACCTGGGTCTTGCATTCAAGACTATGCTGGATAGGTATGGGGGCGTAGTGGCCACAGTTGGCTGTGTCGCGGCTGGTTTAGCAGACGAGGGCTGGGCTTTGAGAGGAACTTGCTGCAGGACATTAGCGTTTCTCTATTATCCGTACCTACCTATCAATTAATTTTTTCTGTGATTCTTGCGTGCCTGCTTGTCTCGTATCTTATTCACTACGTTCAATTTCCCGAGGCACAGTCGCAATTGATGGGAGTCGCTGGTTGAAATTGTGGGGGTTGTTAATTCGGCGTGCTTGCGGCAGACAGGTCGATGTTCGGATGAAGTCTGGCCTGTCTGGTGGTATCTTGAGCATGGCCGATAGCAACAATCGATAAGCACGTTTTTCCTTCGCGGAGCCGTTCCTCACACTTCTCTTTTGGCCACTGCTGTTTGAAAACCGTCCGCATCTCCAACACCTCGTTCGTTTGCTCGAATCTTCATCACGCGCACAACCCAACCCTCAGTCTCTGCCAAACTGGTATGGCGACTCGACTTCTCATCATGAACGGAACAACTCTTGAGTTCCGAACCAAGCCCATGGCTAAAGATGACAAGCTGTCTCTTGACGACTTGCCGACAGAGATCATCTTGGACATTTGCGAACGACTCTGTCTGCACTGCTGCGTCGATCGCGTTGCACAAGCGGCTCCAGACAAAATTGACGCAGGCTTCGAGAATCAGAAAGCACTTTCTAGCCTCAGCAAGTGCTCCAGAAAGCAGAAGGCAATTGTCCAGCCGTTCGTGTTTCACTGGTACCACAGTCACGGCTTCCGCGGCGACGGCGATTACGCGCGCATGCGCCCTCGCGTCGTCAAGTTTGTTCACGCCCTCATCCTGCGACCCGACTTGGCTCGCTCTGTTAAGGCGTTGGACATGTATCTTGCTTCTACCGATAGTACTATCTACAACACAGCCCTAGCGCCTAGTGACTTGGAAGTTCCAGGATTTCAGAACGCCTTTCGCCAAGCGGTGACCGCGCTGGGCCCGTTTCTCGCCAGTCGGCCATGGGCCATGGCAGGCCTTTCCCGATGCCAACAGCTGGCCGTTGCGCTCTCCTCCGCCGCTGAGCATCTGTGCTTTAGCTGGCTATCCGCTGGTTGGAACTCGTACTGGGCCGGGTGGGATCACGCTCTCGACAACGTTACATATCTCGCCCTTCCGGGCTTGAGGAAGATCAACGAAACGAGGTCCAAGACGTATCACATCAGCCAAGCGAGAGACCTCCTCCGCCAGTGTACGAATTTGGAGGTACTGGTCGCTGCGGATTGTGGCTCCTGTACATTCGACGGCGACATTTGGCACCATGGGAGGCAAGAGTGGGAGCTTCAGGCCTGGGACGTTGATATGCCCAAGCTGAAGAAGCTGTCAATCAATGGCGTGACTATCGCTTATCTCGCAACCATCACACAACGCTGCCCTGCACTTGATGACCTGGAATACTTTGAGGACTCGAGCAACAGCACTTGGATCGAGTTTCGCGATACGGCTCACCACCCCCCAATCATTGCATCAAACTTGCGTCGCCTGTGCTTCTCTACGACGGCTGTCAGCCCAGAGCAAATGCGGGAATCTTCTTCCAGCAGGATAAGGCATGAATTGCCCTATGATCTCACCCCGGACGGCCGTCGTATCTGGGATGACTTGGATTATTACCATCAACCTGTGGAGGCTCGGGGAATCATAGCGATATCGTCTGTGATGTGGAACAGATTAGGTCTCTCTTTTGCTTTGTGCACGAGGCTGGAGACCTTGGAGGTTGAAGACTTTGTGCTCCACGAGAGAGGACAGTCACCGGCAATCCCGTTTATTTCTAAGCTACCTCCCAATTTGCGCCATCTACGGTTGGGCCATATTACGTATCGGGATGTCGTTTATCCCTTGATGATGGAACTTGCAGTCGAAGCGGACTCGTTCCAAAACCTAGAATCAGTGATGCTGGAACTGGGATACCTCACCCACAAGCACTACGAAGATGACTTTCGCCGTCTGGCCGAGGCATTCCGTCCAGCAGGCGTCACTGTCACCATCTGCTACTCTACGCGCACCTGGATGTCAAGAGGCCTGCTTCCGGCCAGACCCGGCCATAAAGAGCTCATTCCTACACGGTTCTTCCCTTAGCTGGGTGGTGCACGCTGTGGATCGAAGGCTCTGTCATGAAAAACGAGTGTGTTGATTGCTTCAATCGGTTGGAAGCCGAGGGCTTCCAACCGCTAAATACTGCGTACAATAGGGTAGTTCCATTCCTCCGTTGCTGTGGCCTGGAATGGACCACGTAGTAATTTAATAGAATTCCAGCGATCGGTCTGATCGTTGGTATGGAGGCTGTTAGCTGGTATGGAGGCTATTCAGAGACAGGATTCGTGTGACACTGAGCGGTGGTAGCCAGCATGTCGTCGGTCCAGCTGAATTCGGATTGCTGGAGTTTCGCATTCGTCGGAGCAGGGTGTTCTGTTCCGTTTGGCATCTGCGCTCGGGTTCACGGCCATGGTGATCCCCGGAACGGAGCATCAGTGTGTTGTATGCCCAGTGGGATCAGGGAACCATTCATTTCAATGGGAGGATGAAGAAGAAGGACGGCGAAGAACGAGATAGAGACAATACTCGCAGTACCTTTGTGCCTTCGAATAGTGTTACGCGAATGACGCTGTAGTGGAGGTGCCAGATGGAAGCAGTGGTCGCTCTCGCAAGTGAAGTTGCGCACCCGGCGAGGAAGCCCTGGAATGAGTGCATCATTTTGCCAGATTCTTGCGGGCAGTGTATACCTAATGTGGGTGTCAAAGCTTACTGTACCTGAAGTACCAACTAGAAATGATGTGTAGACTCGCCCGCGCGCTGGCGCCGGATCGCCGAAGCCCGGGGATGTTTGACCGCTCGGTGGTTTGAGGCAACTAATCAAGCGAGTGGCCCTAGAAGCGGGACGACAGTGGGTTGATGGTGGCCTATTAGCTAACGAGGCCATCACGCAACTAGAGTAAGCCCCAACAGCATGTACGGCCAGACCACAAGACATCAGCCACGAGGGGATCTACCTAGGCACGAAGGCTCGGGCCAAAAGAAAGGGACCACTTAGCCAGCCTGAAAAATGAGACCGCTCATAGCTTTCGTTATTCCAGGCCACCTCCTATTCTGACAACACCCGCATGAATACTGAAAAGCCCTTCCTGCATTCTGAAGAGGCCTTCTTATGTTCTAAAAAGACCGTCCTACGTCTTGAACAGGCCCTCTGGCATATAGAATGCCCCCCGAAAAGCGGGAGCCCATCCTCTCATGCACCCCCTAAAGTTTATACCATGGAATCAGGGACTCGTCAAGTGTGATTTCCATATTTATCTGCGCCTGATTTCCTGAAATTCCATCGACTCCTCAGCGTCGATCTCGTTTAAGTAGGGTCAAGTTGCGTGAGGTGCCACTCGTATGCGGGGAGGGACGGCAGCGTGACAATGACGACGGGCAGCATAAACGAGTAAGCCGCGGCTGGTAGACGAGTCATGGTTGGGAAGGTTCGTCTTTCACTCTCTAGTCGGATGTCAGATAAAGCGTTCGGAAGGTTTATCTTTCGGTTACACAGTGCGATGTACAGTGGAGTGCTTAGGGAGTTTAACTCGCATCCGATTTTAACTTGGTGCTCCTGTACGACATGCTTTGGCTCTTTTATTGCTCATGGGCTGTCCTGTCTGAATTGCTAACGAATTTCCACTTGCAGCTTTTCGCTGTCCATCTACAGGAGATTAGTAATAAACAGCAGTGGGAATTCCAAGCGTTTGTAATGGAGCCTGATTACCAATTCTGTGCGAGTAAGCCTGAATTGGCCTAGAGAGGATTGTGACTAATCGCTTTTCCCCTGTACATGTACGAAGGCTCCGGCCAAAAAAAAAAAAAGGTCCCGTCAGTCAGTGCGGAAGATGCCTTCCTACTGTACAGACCACCCATAACCTTCGTTATTCCAGGCCATCTCCCATTCCAAAAACACCTACATTAATACTGAAAAGGCCTTCCTACATTTTAAAAAGGCCTGTGATGTGTAAGCTAAGGCCTTACCGTCCTAGAACAAGACTGTGTGAGAATTCTAAAAATGCATTTTCACACGGAGATAAGAGACCTTTTCTTTTGGCCTAAGCCTTCGTACTGCGAATCCTTCTCCCCCACGCCCCAATTCCGAGTGCTCTTGGCATCAGTTTTGACTGCCCGAGTCCGGCTCTCCTGACAAATCTAACAACAACAGCTGCTCCGAGCATCCCAATATACGTGTCTTTGTTAGGGGTGAGAACAGGAGAACAAGCGGTACAGAGGCGGTACGAACAAGAACACCCCGCCTCGCGTATCGGTATATATACACTACCCTCTGAGTTCATAAAGACAAACTTGGTATCATTTTCATCATTCTACAAGTCGCTACAGCTTGAATAATATAATACCTATTAAAATAATGGCTAATTTAGGCTTTGGTGTTGTGCCACTTGGCATTCCCGGCACACCGGCCCCCTTCACCCTCCAAATCCCAGATGCGGATCTCAAGCACCTGTCATGCCTGGCTAAGCATTCTGTTATAGGGGCGCCCACCTTCTACAATACCCATAACTCTACTGACAGCCCCGAGTACGGCTTCGGTCCGACCAGAGACTGGCTTTCCAATGTCACAGAGGTCTGGCTCAATGACTTCGACTGGCGTGCCCGCGAGAAGCACTGGAACACATTCCCCCAATTCACCATCAACGTCACAGCCCCCTCGGATGGCCAGATCTTCAACCTTCATTTCGCAGCCCTGTTTTCCAAGAAGCCCGACGCGGTGCCGATTATCTTCTCTCACGGATGGCCCAGCTCATGGCTGGATTTCGTCCCTATTTTCGAGCTCCTCACAGCCAACTACACCGCTGAAACTCTCCCCTACCACATCATCACCCCATCCATCCCTGACTTTGGCCTCTCCACTCGGAGCAACGTAACGACCAAAGAGCTCACCTTCTCCCAAGCCGCCGAGGCCCTCAATGAGCTCATGAAAGCCCTTGGCTTCGACGCATACATCGCCCAGGGCGGCGACGTTGGCTCCGGCATCACAGCCGGAATTTGTGGCGTCTATGATGAATGCAAGGCCGTGCACTTCAACAACCTTGCCCTCACTCCGTCGGAGACTGCTCCGGTTATGCATCTACCCCTGACCGCCCAGGAGAATGCCACGCTTGCGGTGGCAGCGCAGTTTGTGGACAAAGGAACTGGATACATGTTTGAGCAAGGGACCAAACCGAGTACCATCGCGCTTGCGCTGGAGTCGAGTCCTCTTGCGCTGCTGGAGTGGTAAGTTTTGATAGCCCCGCTCTAGCCACGAAGTGTAACTGACCTGAGTTTCTTGTAGGATTGGAAGCATGTTCGCCGAAGCCAGCACCTTGCCGATGGGGACGATTCTCGACCAGGTGTCTTGGTACTGGTACACCAAGTCGTACGGCAGAACGCTCTGGGCGTACCGGAGAGTCTGGCAGGCGTTTCTGAGGGACAAGGCGAACGGACTGCCTTCGCCTCTGGTCATCACCAAGAAGCCGCTAGGCTATTCCTATTATCCAAATGAGCTACTGACTGTGCCGAAATCGTGGGCAGAACACTATTTCCCCGACAATTTGGTGCTGTTTAGCGTGCATGAAAAGGTGAGCTCGTCCGTCTTTTGATTGTCGACGGGAATCTGGTTTGTGGTTGGCTGAACTGACTGGTGCAAAGGGCGGGCATTTTGCTGCTCTCGAGGACCCCGCCGGGTTCTTAAAGGACATCGAGGATTTTGTCGCCATTGTGAAGACAAAGGTCAAGTTCTAAGTTCGGATTGTTGGTTGTTAGGTCAAAGCGATGTGCCGAGTTCCGTTTCCAGGGGAAAACGGTTTGGATGGCGCTTGCAGGAGGGAGAATGGAGTGCGTGCGGGGTGATTGGATAGGGTACACTTCGGCAAACTATCAGCAGACTATCTCCTGACAGCGTGCACCCTAATCGCGCTCTAGAAAAGCAAGCCGTCACTGGGTCGAAACTTCCCTGCATAAACGGCGAATTTTGATTTTTTGGCGCTCGTGACCTGCATTCCCGCACTGAATCTCCCCATGCTCCTTGAACTCACACATCATGACACGCCCTCCCACAGCTATGCGCGATGGCCACCCAGGTTGCATTATGCATAGGCCCGATCCGGGCATAACGTGAAAATGATGATGATAGCGACATGATGGTCCACAACAAAAATAGTATTTTTTCACGTCCGCGTCCCCGAACCTCCCGATCTCCCGGCCAAGATGGTCGCTCACTCTGAAGCCGGCCGAACTTGAAATGCCCTCAGCCACTTCTCTCTTCTTTGCCAAACGTCGCGAGACCGCCGAAGACCTACCGCACGATCCGTTAGGGGTGACAGTACTAGGCAAGGAGCCCAAAAGCAGGAATAAGCTTCGGAAGCTGCCACCAGTCCGCCCCTCGGAGCGCGCCAGGATTGACTTTGGGGAGCTCTTCGCTGGGATGGGCAACCGGGCATCCAGGTATGACAATGTGCCGCGGCCGACGCGTCCTCCGCGACCGTTGGCCAGCGAGTTGCCGGACTTGCCCGGCCTGCCCATCTACAAGGCGATCGGAGCAGCACGTCACATTCCCGCGACCGTCTTGGCATGCGAGCTGGACAACGAGAAGCAAACATCCAAAAAGCCGGAACCCCCGAGTCGGAGGCCATCAATCGCCAACAGAAGGCCGTCCATCGCCGGGACTAAGTGGCCCTTGACTGACACCGAAGCCGAAACTGCCCCCCGTGGGCGTCCCGCGTCCCGAACTGCTCGGACCACCCCGCGAAAGCTCTACTCTTGCTCAGCGGACGCCGCCTTCTTCGAAAAACAACGGCCCCCAATGTACGACCGCGCTTCGCATCTTGCCGAGAGCTATCGCGCCCTGCTCCCCAGCCGCGGTGACGTTGATGGCGACTCGGACTACGATATCTCTTCTGCCGCGTCTGAAGAAGCCACCAATCTTGAATCACTCCCGGCGCCGACGCCCTCTCACATGCAGAAGTGGTCGTGGGATCCGCGCGAACCGTTTTCGCTCAAGTCCCAAACACCCCGCTCACTCAGTCACTTCGGCAACCGCTCGATTTTCGGCAGACCTGACTCCTCCGCAGGAAAAACGCAAGGCAACACCCTCTCAGCACCACGCGTCCCTTCTTGGATCTCCCCCACGGCGCGAGCCCCCTCGACCGGGTCCTGCTCTTCCTTCACGGCGGTAGAATCGTACCACTCCGACAGCCTAGGAGAGCCCTTGACGTACGCACACGCCTCCGCCAACGTGTTCCGACCCAGCGAGTCCATCACGCCAATATCCCAGACCGCCTCACACCTGGACGAGACAGAGACGCCCTGGAGCCCCAACATCGATTACTTCCATCAGGAGTACTACCCGCAACATCAATCACACCAATCATACTCATACAATGACGCGGACCAACACCATTCGACTCTCTACACAGCTACAGACGAGTATTCCCATGATCCCCACATGCACCGGCCCATTCCTCCCGCTCACGCTCACGCCCATCTTACTTCCCACTCCTATCATCCGTACTCAGAGCCACATCCATACCAGCCCCAACGTCCCCTATCAACGCATTCACATAACCGACGGCCCCTGCCAAGAGGCTCGCAATCACGCTCCCAAAACCGCCGAACAAGCGACGACCTAGGCTTACAAATCTGCGGAGAGATGCTCTCCGACCAGCTCCGCAAGACATTTCTAGGAGCAAACCTGAAAGACGGCCGTGAATCAGGAAAGCTCCAGATCCTACTTCTCATTGAAGCCTACGAGGCAACACTCGAGTCGTGCCGCTGCGAGGTAGCGCGGCCGCCGCTCACGAGGGGCGGAGAGGCGGAGGGCGTAAGGAAGCATCATGCAAGACAGTTGGTGGGGATTTTGGACCATTGGCTGGGGGTTTTGTATAGGATTTATGATGATGATTTTGGGGATGGGGACATCAGGAGGGATGCTTTGGGGGGCAGTGGGTGTGGAGACATGTTCTGAGCGTATACGTGGGATGACATCCATTGGTAAATATCTAATAAAGGGGAAAATTTCTATTCGTACCGTAGTCTCTCTGCACGAAGCCTACGGCTAAAGGAGGGGTCTCTTATCTCGATGTGAAATGCGTTGTTGGAATCCTCAAATAGTCCTGTTTCGGGACGGTAGGGCCTAGGCTTATCACATTACGGGCCTTTTTGACATGTAGGAGGCTTTTTTAGAATGCAGGAGGTCTTTATACTGTTTATGTAGGTGTTTTCAGAATGCGAGATGGCTTGTAATAACGAACGCCATGGGCGGTCTTTACAGTAACAAGGCATTTCTCGCACTGGCTCAAGGGCCCTTTTTTGTGGTCCAAGCCCAGGTTCGTACCGCGTGAAGGCTCTGGTCAACCGAAAGTGTCCAGGCAGCCCGTGCTTTTTGTTGTTGCGGGTCATCCTCCATTCTGGAAAGGCCTTTTTGGAGTCTCCAGCGGTCTGCGCCGGTGGAATTGGGGCCTTTCGAAATGCCGCCAAGGCGTGTAATGTGACTAGCACATGCCTTTCTATTCCCTCCACGAGCTGTGTGGGGATTGCGACAACGCATTTCGCAAGGAGAAGAGGAACAGAGACCCGTTCCCATCCACTCCTGGTTGCTTCTCGAGCCTTCTCTCACTACGCTCATCTTTCATGGGATCCAACGGGTCTGTACGGGCGTGCAGCATGGGATCCATGTTGTTGGCACGCGCTACTCTTTTCCCAGCTCCCCGTACACTTCTTGCAGATGCTGAGAAACTCTATTTGGGTGTCGCAGTCCACTTTGTTGAACAAAGCTTGGCCCTCATCGCCTTTCTGCGGTGAAAATAGAGTATGTTGGAAACTCTCTTAGCATCGTGAACCCTGTCGGCCCCGAACTCGGAGGCTTGTGGGGGGCAAAATGACGCACACGGCCTCTAGCTACAAGAAAACCTTGAGCATAGACAATGGAAGATGACGCATCTCGCAGAGCAATGCGCAGGCATTAAGAGGCTGGAATGGAAGCCTCGATTCCAACCTTTCTTCCTCCTTCCTCACTCGCACTCGCATTCGCACTGCAACTGCAACTGCCACTCGTCAGCTCCGACCCTTACACCAGACGACACAAGACTCAGCCGCAGTGACCGACTTCATTCCTCCCTTGTTATAAAGAACGGGCTGCTGCCAATTCTACTGCTTTTCCTCCAGCTATCTCCTTGCCTTCAGGACTGAATGAGCCACTAGTAAAACGCTGGGGTTCATCCAGTCCTGAAGGCAAGGAGGTGGCTGGAGGCCAGGTAGTAGAATTGGCAGTAGCTCGTTCTATGTACCAACGGGGCAATGAACCGAATCACTGCAGCCAAGTTCTGCGGCGATCTTGCCCCTGTGGGCCCGATAGTAAATGCTCCCTGAAGGACGTTGTCGCGGCTGATAGGCGTAGCACAGGATGCTGTCGGTGCTGTAGGCGATGCAAAACGCCCTCTCTGCACCTCAAACCCGACAACTGCAAGTGAACCCTGCGCACCAACCCACTCGTCGGCTCCGAGGCAGACGACACACGACTCGGCCACAGTGATTGACTTCATTCCTCCATTGTTATGAAGAACGGGCTGCTGCTGGTTCTAGATACCAACGGAGCGATGAACCGATCCACTACAACCGAGTGCTGTGTCGTTTTCGCGCTTTACGAATGACCCTGTGTTGGGGTCTTGTATTATTGAGCTCGGCGCGACTTAAGATGTCGGCGATCCTGCCCGCTGTGGCCTGGGCAGCCGTGGCGATGACGGAGTGCACCGCACTGGCGGCCGCCGACAGTGAGTGCTCCGCGGAGGACGCCGTCGCAAGCGGCCGATAGGCGTAGCAGAGGATGCTATCGGTGCTGTAGGCGAATACGAGAAGAAACACGGTAGTAGAAAAACCCCTTCATATGCAGCAAGGCCGCTGTCCAGTGTCACAAAGCCTTCCATAAAAGGATGAGTATGCTTCAACATTAGGGATATGATGCAAATGAACAAAGGCCATGATAGAGACATTCTCTCAAAGATCAAAATAAAATAATTGTCTTCGATGAACAAAGCACGGTAGGATTATTATTTTCGTCAAGACCCCTCCCCTCATCTTCATCCACCAATTCTGTTTTTAGAATTTAGGGCCAACATGCCAACAGAATGCCTTACCAAAGTAAGCTATCTACCAACGGAGGATGGTAGACAACTGCATGGGGCTTTTGCTCTGCTCCATCGAAGGAGCATTTCGTCCCAACTCCCTCAGGTACGGTGTAGCATTGAGCGCATTCTTCCGCAACGGCGTATTCACAGCGTGTCGCCCTTGGCACATACAACCGGGTAACGAAGGCAAATCGCAAGGCGACCGTGACACATTGCGGCGTTCCTACTGCGCCGCACACCGAAAGCCGGACATCGCCACATGGGTCCCACATGGCTGCGATCCGACGTGTTATTGGTGCGACGGGGCATCCATACGCTCATAGGGATCGATTACCTTACCAACCCGTCCCCGTCGAGCTGCCGGGGTCGCTACCAACAGCCAGTACCACCTAGGTGCCTGGGCGATAGGGCTCGCCGTCAGCGCAACCAACGAGCCGGCGCTGGGACTCGCGAAATGAGCAGTGGGGCAAAGTAGCAGTGCGAAGGATGTCGGTTGGTACGCACAACGCTCCTACTGCTACAATCATGCTAATATCTCAGAACAAGTAAATTAGCCATCAGCTCGCTAGGCGTACTGCGGCCGACAGCGAGCAATTGAGAAATGAATTAGGCACACACCTACCACGTATTGATGCTCAGCAATGTCAGCGCCGTGATTGCAGAGGAGCACAAAAGGAGCGGAAGCACTCTATCTCAGAAGATGGATTGGCACACGGCGCACTGCTCTCTTCCTTGCACACATTGGCAACTACCTCTCGTTTGAACTTGCCGACGATACCACTACCATAATGTCTTCTTTCATGAAATGCAGCCTCTTGGTTGGCCTTATGGCCGCCCGGACCGTCCTGGCAGGCTCTAAGCCAGGCTATCCCTACGATCCCGCCACAACAAGCAACTGCATCTGGTGGTACGACCACACCGGCACCGATACATGCACCTACGTTCTCGAGGACAACTACATCACGATTGATGAGTTCCGCAAGATGAACCCCTCCATCGGGGCCGACTGCACGGGCCTGAAGGTCGGCCAATCGTACTGCGTGGAACTTGGGGCAGGTGGGGGCGACCCCGTCACAACCACAACCTCCACGACCGCGACTTCCACCAAGCCCTCGTCCACATCCACCACTCTGGCCACCTCCACCAAGGCGACCACCTCCTCCACCTCTACCAAGCCGTCGACCACCATCACCCCGTCGTCGACCAAGCCAAGCAACGGCATCGCCACACCGGAACCCACGCAGCCGCAGATGGTCAGCAACTGCGACCTCTTCTACTTCGTCAAGTCGGGCGAGAGCTGCGCCTCCGTCCTGAGCAAGAACAGCATCACCGTCGACCAGCTCTTTGCGTGGAACCCCTCGGTCAACAAGGACTGCAGCGGCCTCTGGGCCGACGTTAACGTGTGCGTCTCCATCATCGGCCACACCCCGACCACCACGCAGCCCGGCAACGGCATCACCACCCCGACCCCCATCCAGCCCACCATCGTCGCCAACTGCGACGCCTTCTACTTTGTGCCCAAGGGCGAGGCCTGCGACACCGTCGCTGGCAAGAACGGCATCTCCGTCGCCGAGCTGATTAAGTTCAACCCGTCGGCCGGCTCCAACTGCCAGGGCCTCTGGGCCGACACCTATGCCTGCGTGTCCATCGTCGGCCACACCCCCGGCACGCCCACCGGCCCCGGCAACGGCATCACCACCCCCACACCCTTCCAGCCCGGCATGGTAACCAACTGCAAGACCTTCCACTTTGTTGACGGCCAGACGTGCCAGAACGTCCTGGACAAGTACAAGATCACCCTGGCCAACTTTTACAAGTGGAACCCCCAGGTCGGCAGCAGCTGCAACAACATGTGGGCTAAGACTTACGTGTGTGTTGGCGTGTTGTAAAGCCTGAGAGGTGCACAGGCCGCTGAAATGAGTGTCGGAGGATCTGGAGGACGGTTGGGTTTTGCATGGACGCACATCATTAATGTGGGATTTTTCCGTTTTCTTTTCTGTTTCTTTTGTATAAACTTCAATACTCTTCGCATATATACCTCAACATCATCGGACTTTTTTATCGCTTCTCGGTCCTGTTCAAACTGGATAGTGGCTATGTACCTATGGTGTATATTGAGTTCCAAGCGCTTGACCCCTCAGCTGCAATGTGTTTGCTTCCTTCGCTGAGTTGTATAGTTGCGCATGATTGGCGGGAAAGGGGGTTGGGGTCGCATGTGTCTCGCCTCCGTACTAACCTATCCCGTTACAGGCAGAATCCGAGGCGTTGAAGTGGTTGCGAGATCTTTATGGTATACAAAAGACACCTTGTCGCTCGACAACACACAGCAGGTGCTTGCCGCCGCCGATCGAATTCAAGACGAGACGCGCAAAAGGAAAGCACTCAAGATTGCCGAGATAGGCACCTTCTTTTGGATGTGAGTGAACTACCAAAACTTGACAGTCGCGCCATATCGCCACCATAAACCTAATACAAAACAGAGAGCATGTATCAGATCTCGCCAAGGATAGCCCATGCGACCATGTTGTAGGTCTCGTCCTCCGCGGCTTACAAGGCGAGAACTTCACCTCTCCAAAGTTCCAGGCTATCAACGTCACAGCATATCAACAAAACTTCCTTGACCGTGAGTCCCCTTCCATCCCACCCCCTATCCATATCACTAAACCCCCTCAGCCCTCGCCAAAATCCTAAGCTCCCACCCTAACACCGCCTTCGCTCTCATTCTCAAACCCGGCCCGCTGTCCCTCACAATCCCGCACCTCTCCCACCCCCCCGCGCAGCCTCCCCCCCCTCCT
>Ga0247760_1001989_pt1 | contig 16872 bp, 19 predicted proteins | sample UWRJL171409R4_FD_179936 | JGI IMG/M metagenome (GOLD analysis project Ga0247760, IMG submission 179936) | Plant litter microbial communities from Arlington Agricultural Research Station in Wisconsin, United States - UWRJ-L171-409R-4 | ecosystem: Environmental > Terrestrial > Plant litter >... | reverse complement strand
CTTCCCTCTCCGTTATGTCCACCTCCACCTCCACCACCAGCCACCACCATTATCCATCGTCAACGGAATCAGACTCCTCTGTATCTATCATTTGGCCCACCACCTCTTGCAACGAAACAACCCACACGCACAGCCACCCCTCTACAGCGCCTTCGTCCCCATCCTCATGGTCATCGGCAACAACAACAACAACAACGACAGTCATCTCTTCCCTCTCCGTTAAAACCATCCTCGTCACCCTCTCCAGCGCTTCTCCTCGAATCTCCCCTTCAGACTGCGTAATCGATCCCCTGGTCACCCCAGCCCTAACCGCCTTCCCCCTCCCCTCTCTCTCTCCTCCCTCCTCCTCCTCCTCCACGCCATCTGCAACCTCGACCGTTTGCGCGCTCTCGGCCCCCTCAGGTAAACCTAACCCGGGAAACACCCATTGCGGCGTACGCGGTAGACCCATCTCCCCCGTCGTCATCGGAGGAGGAGGAGGCGACAAGGACAAGCCACCACAGGAGGCAAACTTTCTTGCCCGCTTTACCGAAAACTCCCGCAGCGTTCCAGCAACTCTCCAAGGATGCTGGCAGATCTGCGCCATGTCAGAGTGGGGTGTGGAGCACGGATGTGCAGCTTATGCTTTTATCTTTAATAATTCTTCCTCCTCCTCCGTCGGACAAGAGAAAGGGGGGGGGGGGGTCTGTGACTTGTTTGGCCAACGGGTAGCGAGTTCGTTGGCCGAGGTGAATAATGCTGAGGAGGGGGTGTGGTTTGACTTGGAGTGTGGGGATCCAAGGGTTACAGGCAGCCATGCTCTGGAGGGCTGGGAGAGAGGGAAAGAGGGTGACGCGGTTACTACGACGGAGGAGAGATGGAGACTGGGAGAGGAGGGGCAGGGTGGGTGGTGAGGATCGACAGAGATGAGCGGTTGAGCTTAAGAAAACGGGCATTCACCAAGAGGGGTTCAGACCAGGGATAGTTGTTAGAGGCTGTTTTCCTTTGTACTCACAGCTTGTTATGCACAGATACTCTTTCACTGTAAGAGGTCAGGTAATAGAGGCGGTCGAGTCAGCTGCGAACAATCCAGATGCTTTCTTCGTCCCTTTACCTTAGAGTGACCATGCAGAGGCCGCCAAGATGCCTGCGAATACTTTCGATGCTTCGTTCTTGCCTTCATGTTGGCGTGGTGGGTGGGGAACTAGTCAAACGGTATCCTCCTTAGATGCTCTCCGCCCCTCTTCCTCATCTCTTCTGCAGCAGCAATACTGCTCGGGACCTTGATACCACAGCAATCGCCCCATCCACTTGGTTGGTGTACGTGTCTAACGCCGTCCTCGTCAAAGACAGTCACCTCACCCCCCTCCTCTTCGTCTTCCTCGTTCGGCAGCCCCGCAGTGCCGTGCTCGCTCATACCCTCGGCCGCTGGTATGAGTGATCCAAATATAAAATGCTGCATGACAGGTAGCTTGCGCAGTACTTCTGACACAAACATACGCCGCATGCCTCCTTCAATCTTTGTCCAGCTCTTGGCACCGCTGATATCATCCAGCATCGGGCTATGCCAGCGTAATCCCTTCACCGTCTTAGTGCTGTTGACGAAGGCCACCTGTCCCAGATACATGTATTCGTCCCCAAACTCTTCAATGGTAAGCTCTTGGTGTATGGCGCGTGGTGTGATAAAGGCATGGTGTAGCAGCTGACTAGCGCCAAAGAGAAAAGGCAGGAACTGGTAGTCGTCTAGCCCCCATACCCCATGGGAACCTGCTGGCTCTAGATAGTAGGTAGACTGAACGATACGCATAACCTGGAGGTAATGAACAAAAACCCGGAGGGCCAGTGCGCGGAAGTCAGACTTTTGGAGAATTTGTATCTGGTAGAGACACAACAGCCACATGATGAAATTGAGTTCGTGCCCAGATCCATAGTCGATTCGCGTTCTGTTGCCAAACGACTGGCTGAGGTATGTTGATACTTCAGCCACAACAGCCTCGTCTGTGATACCTAGAGAGGCATGCCACTGTCTAGCACGCTGTTTGACCTTGTCCAGAAAGACCCGGAAGATCTTATTGCCGAACCGGGAACCACCGGTTTCGTCGGGTGGTGACTCCTTGCACAACAACTCGGCCTCGTTGAGAATTCTGACTATCGTTTTCACAGCTTCACTAAGCTCCGCATCCTTTACCGCAGAGATAGGAATATCGACAACAGACTCAGACAGCCCAAAAACAAATGCCAAGATGAGTTTGTACGTCTCCGACCCCAGGAAGAGAACATGGTCGGCAGGTGACAAAATTCTCCGGCTAGGCACCTGGAAGGACAGTGTCGACACGTCGGGTCTCGGCGGAAACTCCGGCGTCTCGGGTACCGGCGTGGGGTTTGGGGCATCCTCCCGTTTGCGCCGCGGCTCAAGCCTGGGGATGCGTTGACTGCTGGTGTCGTTGCCTAGTGGGCCTAGCGTTTCAACGGCGTCCTTCGAGGCTGTTGTTGACGCCATCTTTGTTCCCCCCTGGGAAAAAAAAGGTTTTCTGGCGGGATCCTGAAGATTTAGAAAGTCTGTGTCGTTCGATATTGGATGCTAGGTGTTGCAGGTGGACGTTGCGGGTTTGGGAGTGTCGACTGATGAGCTTCAGCGCGGGGCAAATCATCCCTGTTGGTGGTCAGATACACCCAAGATGCGGGGCAATCTTTGCCGATCAGAGCCGTCAACAAGCGCTGCAGCGAATAAGCGAGCGCCTCACTACACCAAAACTTTACAATCTGGAGCCTCAAAATTCCTCTCTTGAGCCCAAGAAAATTGCCCGCTAGCAGCGAAATATGGCAGCATCGACCATGCCAGAGGCGGTCCTCTCGGTCCTCTCCCGAGCAGATGGATCTGCAAAGTACTCGCATGCAGGCTACACAATAATCGGTTCGGTCAATGGGCCGATCGAAGCCCAGCGACGAGACGAACATGCATATGAAGCCAATGTCGATGTCATCGTACGACCGGCGGCAGGGGTCGGAGGTGAGCGTCTCGGCCCGAGCCTGACCACAACTCCAGTTTTTCAGACTGATTTCCTATATAGGAACTAGAGAACGGCACCTTGAATCCATCTTGCAGTCATCACTCTCGCAGCTCATCCTCATCAGGAACTTCCCCCGCTCCCTCATCCAGATCGTCCTCCAAGTCGAGGCTTCACCAGAGAACGATTATGTGAACGCAAAGCTTGTCCAGGCCAGCCTGGTGAGACGACCTGAATCTCTCCCAGTAGAGATCTTCCGACTGACCGTCTTGGCAGAACTTCCCCATCATCTCAGCCCTCCTCCAGACCGCCGTCCTAGCGCTCCTGTCGGCAGCAGTGCCGATGAGAGCTACCGCGACGGCAAGCTTCGTAGCAGTTGTGTCCCAGGATGGAACCAAGAAGGTGTTGGCCGACCCCTCTCCCAGAGATCTCGACACGGCTCGCTCAGTTCATGTGTTGGCCTTCACGTCTCATGATGAGCTGCTCCTCGCCGAGAGCGAGGGTGACTTCACCGTCGCAGAGTGGGACGATGTCTACGACACTGCCAAGAGGATCTGCTGTCAATCCGGGGTCACAAAGACAGGCAGTGAGATGGCTCTGGACGACGACGACGGGAACGATGGCGGTTTAGATATGCGCCAGTTCGTCCGCTCGACGGTAGAAACCAAAGTCACGGCGGATCTGCACTGGAAGTAGAAGAGGCGGCCCCTCGCTCAGGGGAGGATCGCGATCACAGCAATGCAGAGTTCCCGTATCGGTCTGCCGAAGCAGCAGGCGTCGACAATAGAGTGGGAGCATTGGTTTCCAGAACGCCAGCCGACAATGCTGAGCGGCTACATCGCCGCAAATCAGTGGCCGGCAGTTATCTTGGCGCGGGAGGCTGCTTGGAGGTATCGCCGCGGAGGGCCTGCTCTTTTGGGCCTGTTTGGACCTTTTTTTGTTGCTGGACCCCAGCAGGCTATGTTTTCTCCTGGGATAAGCTGTCGCCACCGCCAAAAGCTCAAACATCAATGGTGGGTCAATGGCACGGGCGAATGTTTTGGGTTTTCCCACCTGCGGGCCGACGTCCTGTTTCATCTTACCTTTTCCCCCCCACCAGTGCTGTGACATCAGGTTCTTCAGGGCTTCTGACGATTCCTCGCTGCAGGGTTGAGGCTAAATTATCAGGTGCTTGGAGATGGAACCTCGAAACCGGGCGCTTACGTCTTAGTCGCCGCAGCAGCCATTCCCAGCTCTCCTTAGCTCTCCTTGACACCGTGCAGCTTCGGATTTGGTGGCGGAGAGCTTATCGGAACAAGTCAAACATCCCCACCATCCACATCGGCTCTTGGACGCCCTTTGCGAACAAGACCGGGCTGAATTAACCTCAAGCGGATCCAGCTGGTGATGCATGCAAAGCCACTTCGTGGGATCACAAGTAGGGCTAGAAAGTTGCCGATAATCGAAGCTTCTCCCCCGCCTGATTGTTGATGATCTGAGCTCCCCCCCTGCCTGATTAACGCCAGAGCAGAACGGAAGTATGATACCTGCGGGTCAAACGGAACTACGTTGAACGCCTGGTGGTTTCTCCCATTCGCCGCAGGTGTTTCCAAACATTCGCAACAGGGCGAGACTGCGGCAAACGGGCCTGGGTTCTTTATGCGGCTGCTTGGGATGGTGGGATCTAGGGTTAGGATGCGTTCCAGTGGATCGCCGAGTTGCAGAACGATCCTCAATCCAAGCAGCAGCCAGTGAGCGATGTGCGAGCCCGCCTGGAGCCGCAGGTTTGCCAGCTGGGGCAATCCGTGTATCCGTGCCGCTGACCGCCTGCTGGTTAGTAACGCCGCGCGCTGTGATGCCACACCAGCAGTCGCTTGTCCTGGTCGCTCGCCTCCAGACCCCGGCATTGCGGGGCCAAGCTGAGACTTGCAGTCGCATCGCGCAACAACCTCCCATGGAGCATTCAACCCTTCCAACGTCGCGACTCGCGAGGCGACGGTCCAACCACCGGACCTCCCATGTCTGCTTTGCGCGTCCACGGTTTGTAGTACCATGATACCTAACCAAACCTACAGGGTCCTGCAGGCAAGCATATGAGCCCACCCAGCAACACGCAAGATTGTGCTGGCCCCCGAAACCCGTCATCCCATCACCAAAACCCCCCGACGAGTGCCGGGGCTCCAAGTCGCCAAGTGCTGCTGAGGAAGAAACTGCCACCCCCGTCCCGACTCCCGTTGCCGCTCTCCCGCAGAAGGGATGACAGAAGTCACAAGGGGAGTGAAGGGGATTGCGCCGAAGGCTGAGACAGCCTTGTGCGAGATGGTGTAGAAAAGATCCTGAGGGAGGCATGATGGGTTTCCGAGATCTATCAAGCGGTATCGCGGGAAGTTGGCTGAGTGGATGCGTGTTCTCGCTGCAGTGGATTTTGTTCAGCCATGAGAAGCAGGTACGTACCTTCTCCCCCTTGCTGCTGAGGCTGCCGACCGTTCCAGCGCTGGGGTGGGGCCTGTCGAGAGGCGGAGTACGTACCGTTGCCCTTGCTGCAGAGCTCCATCGCGATCTCCAGTCTAGTCTCCAGTCCACCATCCCCTGGCCTCTGCGCCTTGGTGCGTTTGGATATTAAACTGACGGTGCAGTGATCACGACACACTCGTGTCTTTCCCCAGTCTTCAGTCTTCATCTGATGACCCAGGCCGAGCTGCCCTTCTTCCGATTCTCTTCTCCCTCTCGCTCCGGAAGCGCGTTCTTGAAGCAGAGCTCTGGTAGTTCTAGCGCGTTGCTGTCGTACTACCTTTGCCTTCTGCCTTCTGCATGTGCTCCGTTCCTTCCAGACTTCTTTTCTTCTGTACATATTTTGTTTTGACTAATTATACCGCCATTGGTTCGGCTCTTCGCAACGCCGCCGGTATTCGCCCTATAACTTCGCTGCCAGTTTGGTTCGCCGAACCCACCCTCTCTCTTTGACCTCTCGGTACATCTCTCTTCTGGCTTCAACGGCCCTGGCCACCATCCCGCCCAGCAATTCTTGATCAATATCACCTTCTCCAGAGAGCCACGTGCAGGTGAAATCTGCACCCCGGATCACATCGCACAAAAAGACTTGCCAATCGCGTGTCTTTCCCCAGTTAGCGCCAGCGCCACAATCTTGCCGAGGCGGACGACCACGGGAAGCTCAAGAAGACGGGAAGTTGCTTTTGGCAAATTCGACCCCACCACCAGCCCCGCTGTGAACCCCTCCCCACCAGCACAGACTCTGGGAGGCACGCACCCCCGGCACCTTGGGCACCAGACTTCGACGCCGGCTCCTCGGTCTTGCGATAGTTGCCTGTCCTACACGCGCCACCTTCCATCGAACGCAGAGAAAAGAGGTTTGGTGCGTTTTTCTCTGGAAGCCCGACAACCGGCCAACTATCACCCAGCACGCCTAGTGACGTCGACGAGACAGCATCCCGGGTTCGCTTCCTGCATTGTCTGCAGCTTTCTGCGTTACACCGGACCGTTCTGCATTGCAGGACCTCGATTTTTTTGCGTGGCGGGCTCCGCGAGATCCGGCACCTTTTTCCAGCAGTTTTCCTGGCCCTGATAGTCACCAACGGTACGTACTGCACACCCCCTTCTGGACAGTGCATCGCGGGGTGTCCGGTTTTAACTTTTCTCGCCCGCTTGTTGCAAAAAGAAAAAGGGGACTCGATTTGACCCTGCAGGGAGGCCTGGCTAATAGTTACCGAGTGCTAGCCCTGAAAATAGCACCCCCCACTGCATCTGGGCTTTTCTACCCACCATGTCCGGCCCAATTTCCTCGCCCATTTCCGCAGCGGTTCACCCATCCCTGGGCCATTTGCCCGCTGCTGACGCTCCGCTCCCACCGCCCCTTCCGCTGCGGCAATGTGAATCCGAGGGACTTAATACCAGCTCTTCCGCCGACTCACAGCGACCCAAGGGTTCCAGCGCCGCCTTGGGTTTGCCTGTTACTGTTGATCACGATCTACAAAATGCTCGCACCGGACCTTGCGCTTCTCCCTCCCTGCTAGGCCCTGAGTTAGTGACGGACTCAGCACCCCCCGCGTCGAATTCCGCTCCGCAGCGCACCCCTCCTCACGCTCGCGGCCACCAGAGGAACGCGCTCTCGATCGAGTCAGTCCCTCGACAGACTATTATGAAAGCACTGGCTTCGGTCGCACGCAACAACAAGCCTGAAGCCCTCTCGCTTAACGGGATGCTCTCCGCTCACACTCAGCCCTTGGGCGCCGATAATCGGCCCTCAACGGCTTCGTCGCAGCAGCTGTGTGACGCCCTCAACGGCCTCGCTCTGGCCCAGAATGCCCGTTCCGCCGCAAATATGAATGCGACCCCCACGGCGGCGTTCCCGTCACTGCAGTCACCATGCTTCTACCACAACCGCTTTGACGATGCTGTTGACTTCGACAAGGTCCTTGAGGAGATCAAGAACGATGAGTGGATGTCTCATTCCCGCTTGATGCAGACAGCCACTGGTGTGCGCGAAGTGTCCAAGCAACTTCAACGCCGGCCTATCAAGCGGGCAGTCAAAAATGTCATGATTGTGACCAAGGCTCGCGACAACCAGCTTGTCTTGCTCACCCATGAGCTTGCTCTCTGGCTGCTGCGGACGCCCCGCTACGGGTCTGGTGTGGGCGTCAACGTCTACGTAGATGCGAAGCTTCGCAACTCAAAGCGCTTCAACGCGGCCGGAATCGTTGCCGAGAACCCTCGTTTCCAAGAGATGCTGCGCTACTGGAATCCAGATCTCTGCTGGAGCCAACCGGAAAAGTTCGACCTTGTCTTAACTCTGGGGGGTGATGGCACTGTGCTGTTCACATCTTGGCTGTTCCAGCGCATTGTGCCCCCTGTTCTCTCCTTCAGCCTAGGTAGCCTCGGCTTCCTAACCAGCTTCGAGTTTGAGAGATACAAAGACCACCTCAACCGCATCATGGGTGAAGACGGCATGCGTGTCAATCTTCGCATGCGTTTCACGTGCACCGTGTACCGCGACAGGCCTGGCGGCCATGAGATGGAGGAGGGTGAACAGTTCGAGGTGCTCAACGAGCTCGTCATCGATCGGGGACCGTCGCCATATGTCTCTAACTTGGAACTGTATGGTGATAATGAGCTCTTGACTGTGGTTCAGGCGGATGGTTGCATCTTCTCCACGCCCACTGGTAAGTGCTACGCTTCGGTTCCTGTCCTGGACATGTCACTGATTTGTAGTGTATAGGATCTACAGCCTATTCCCTCTCAGCAGGTGGTTCTCTCGTCCACCCTGATATCCCTGCCATCCTCTTGACCCCTATCTGTCCCCACACACTATCGTTCCGCCCCATGGTTCTATCTGACACCATGCTCCTGCGTGTGTCGGTTCCCCGGAACAGCCGCGCTACCGCCTACTGTGCATTCGACGGCAAGGGCCGTGTTGAGCTTAGGCAGGGTGACCATGTCACCATCACGGCATCTCAGTACCCATTCCCCACAGTCGTTCGCACGGATACGGAGTGGTTCGACAGCGTCTCCCGCACTCTTAGGTGGAACGTGCGTGCTGCTACTCAGAAAAACTTTGAAACGGGCGGAAGCTCTACCGGAAGTGAGGACGGAAAGGATGATGACGACGGCTGGGATATTGATACCGACTCTGCTTGCTACGTCAGCGAGGAGAGTAGCATCGCCGCAAGCCCTCTTAGGAGGCAGATGAGCCTGCTAGGAATGTAAGCAGGCTCAGTAATTAGAGCAATGCATGCACGAAACGGCACCGATTACAACACAACATTTTGGACATACTCATCACATTTAGACGATATTAGAAAAGAGGGGGTAATACATCCGACACCAACTGTCGCATCGCATCTACGCCATATATTTCAAGCAAGCCCTCGCGCTATTTCCTTGCAATTCGCGGATACCTATTCCGACCCGGAGTTATCGGGATTTGGTCAGTAATGAACATAGCAGAGATGACACGACACCGGAATGTCTGGAGGGCAAACTAGGACAGATGAACTGGGGTGTGTTCGCAAACTTGGTTCTTGCTGTCTTTTGGGACAAGGTGTTATTTTTTGTTAGGTATTATTTCACATTTTATGCCTCAGTTATTGGCACATCTTCGGCAATTGAGCATTGTTTTACCTTTTGGCCTCCTTGCGTAGTTACAATCTTTGCCACGTGCGTCTTCTCTCATATGCACCAAGCAATGTATAAAACCATCACGATCTTTCGCTTGGTTCGCTGGGCCCCCCCAACCTAGTGTTTAACCTATTCACTGTATCTTCCTTGCAAGCCATCTAATACCCAGCTGCTACTCCATCTTTGTTAACTTGACTGAGCGTCTGAAAAAATCACCCTGGGGATGTGGCCTGAATTCTGAACTGAACACCTACACACCGAGTACCACATTTGCGGCTGAGATGACCAGAAGCCAAAAAGTAAACCGTGGCCAACATGTGATCACTGCAAACTTGGCTGACCATGATAAAACGGGCTTCTCACTAAAATAAAACAAACACCGCCAAGTCTCAATATCGATACCTCGCTTTCTTTTCTCTGCAACGACTATCCACCATCAAAGACTAAGGATAGACAGGGAGATAGATAAAACACGCTGGACTATCGGTACACTAGAAATATCCGACCCAACCATTTTTGGAAACCAAAGCTTGCGCCTCACCTCATTTCATGTCCCAAGGCCTCCCAAGTTCCAAACTCCGAGTTGGTGCGGTGCAATGCCTGTTAGTGTAGTACAGCTGCAGTGCACCGAAAAATACCGATATCAATACCAACGCCGATTGACTCTCCCAACCCTGGGGAAAAAGCCACAAACTTACCTCCATCGCGCCGGCCCCTTCCGGTTCCAGTACACCATTGATCTGATACATATAGTGGTTATCAAAGACAGCGGGTGTGGCGGCCGCATAGTAATATTAACACTGAAAAGGACGGGAGGTAATGATGGGAAATCACTGCCAGTTGCCCTGGCTCAGTGACAAAAGTCCAGCAACAGCATCAACGTCGTTCTTCTTGCTGGGACTGACCTCGCCGCGCATGAAACGCTCCACTTCGTCGTTATCGGCAGCAACAGGGGCACTGCCGACAGCGCTGGTACTTTCCGAATCCTCGTATATTTCAAGCGGGGATTGGTCGTGTTTCACACCGCGCCTGGCCTGCGAAAACATCGGGGCGGTGTTTGAACGTCCGCCGACCATTGCCCTGGGACTCCGATTGGACTCCGAGAAACGACCGAGTGTCCGGCGAGGGTTTCGCTTGTCCAAACGTACCGGGCTGGACGGTAATGGCCGCCTCCCTGTTGTCGTCACCCCATGTTGGGGCTGAGAAAAGGTAAACGGGGAATTGCCATCCTCATCGGGGCTCCAGTTCTCCTTGTCCGAGTCACCACCAGAAGGAGACAGCATCTTGAGTTTTTCTGGGGCCTCTCTCCTTTCTTTCTCCATGCTGATCGGGATAATGCCAGACTGTAGTCTGGCCGTGCTGCTCATGGCTCTTGCGAGCCTGGGCTTCTTGGCCTGAGGAGCCGTCCTGCTCAGTACAGCATTTCTCTTTGCGCTATTACTTGGCTGCAAAGGACTGCCGGCACCACTGGCAGATCGGATGAGGGAAATTGCAGCAATGGCTGAACCGCTACTTTCTGCCTTTGCCTGTACCGTCAAGAAATCTTCACGGCTCTCTGAGTCGCAGCACAGCTCCCAGGCGTGAGCATCTCGTGATCGGCCACGTGCTAAGCGAGGAGGTCCGCCTGGCAAGGGAATTGAGTTCGTCAATACTGAGATAGGCGGCAGGGTGATGGGTGATGAGGCGCTGTGGCCGCGATGGAGGCCTAAACGACGAGCTGGGCCCAGGGCTTGCAGATCATCTGATTTTGGAGCTGGAGCAATACGGTGAGGAGGGGATGGATTAGATGAAACCACCTCAGCCTTGCCGTCAAGTGAGAGTGCCAATCGATATCGAGATGGCTCAGGATTTGGCAGGGGTCTAGAAGAGGTGGGTGAAGAACTCGATGGCGCAAACGGCTCTAATCTGTGTCATGTGTCAGTGTCAATTGATCACGGTTGTGCAAACCAAAATGGAGATAATAAAAAACTCACTTAACTGAGTCACCTTCATGACGACCAAGTGTGGATGGGGTAGTGAAAGAGCTGCCATTATTCCACCGGTTCGACAGATAGCCGACAAAGCTCGATTGTGATTGTGATGACCCTGGCACAGTTTCCCTTGATGCCTGGGATTTCTGCGCAGGCGTCATAGCCACACTTTTTTCAGGAGCCTCTTCATCGTCCCACTTTCGTGCTTCCCAAGGCACGACTGGTGTCTGTTCTGGCTCGTCACCTGAGTGGGGGGTCGGGGCATCTGAGTGCGGAGGTGATGCAACCCCTGGTTCGGGCCGCGACATGGTGCTTGACGGTAAAGGATCGGCGTTGTCAGAGCTAAATGAAGAGTTGAAAGCTGGGGGGTCCGATGAGAGAATCTGCATGCTCCCGTACCGGAGCGCGGCAATCTCTTGGGGCGATAAGGGCCGGGATTTCCTCCGATCGTTCTGTCTCCGGTTCTGGAACCAGATCTGGTTTTGATTGTCAGCAATGAACTCGCGAGAGGTGTGCACTCGGCAATGGAGAGTCGAGTCGCGTCAACCAACACAAGCGGGGAAAACACGAAGCTTGGGCCCGGGCCCGATGAAGAGAGAGACAGGGAACCCCACCTGCACTTCTTTCTCATTAAGCGAGACGCGGTTCACGATGGCGAGACGCGCCGCCTTGTCAGGTTTGGGGTTTGCAATGTATGCAGCCTCGAGAATTGCCTTGTCTTTGGCGCTGTTGGGATGAGAGGGTCAGTAGGCTGAGCTCATTGACCAATTGGGTTCGAAAGTTAAGCCTCGGTGCACTTACGCGGTCCGTTTCCGCTTGCCCTTGGGGTGGCGCTCGGGTTTGGGAGTAGGTAGTACACCATCTGATAGGAAAGATGAGGATGAAGGGTGAGGAGGAAGCTCGTGGTCGCTTGCCGAAGAACTTGGTCGCTCATCGCTGCTGGCGTGATCGACTGGCTGGGAGGGAGGAGGCGAGGGCGACGAGGGCGCGGGAGAGAGAGATGGAGCTTGAGGGTCCATTGGTGATAGTTAGCGTGATGGGCGACGCGATGCTATCAGCAGCTGCATACTCCAGAGAACCGACGATGAAGCTCCTGTTGGTATCGGGGAGCTGACGATTGGGAGATTCTTGGGAAGGAAGTGTGCGTGAAGCGTGGAGACGATCAAGTTCATCAACCTGTAGCTATATGGCGCCCAAGAGGGCGGGGGACCCCGGAGGGGGGAGGGTTTTAATGTTGCACCCCACTCCCGCGTCAAGTCGCGTATCTTCCAGATTAGGGAACAAGTAAATACACTTTAGCGTGCTGCGTGACACCCAACAGTCAATGGAGCCCCAAGCACTTTTTTTCCCACATGCAAATCAATTACAGGGGTTTACGCGCTCCCAGGGTCGCGATCTCTCTGCAAATTGATCGATTTCGCGCCCATCTGCATTTACGGTCTGTGCATCATTCATTCTAGACACGAGACAATCCCAAGACGGCACAATTGGTAATTTGACTGTTCTCAAATGCAGCAATTAGTCTATGTTATCCCCGCAAAGCACGCGCAGCCTGCTTCATGTCTGGTCGTTCCCTCCTTCAGGGTAGCTTCTTGCAAGACGAAACGATTGGGTGGAGAAGAAGGGCGCTGTTGAGAAAAGTCGGTCGGCAAGTCCCCATCCTGAGAGGATGGATGAGCTTCGGGAATACGCGACTGAAGTTGAGAAGGACGGTATGGCATGGTTACATTCCCCCGGATTCCTGGCTGAGTTTTCCTCCCACTTGAGAAAGAAATTGCCGCCTTGACGTGTCAAGATCCAGCGATGTCAAGTGAAAGGGGAAGGACAAAAGGGAAACCCGACAACTCCGGGAAAGACGGCAGAGAGAAGTGGACAAAACGGGTATCATGCAAAATCCCCAACGCTTGCAATGTCAACCAGAGAAGCTGAGAAGAACCAAAAGAGAGGCCATGCAGGCAGGTAGGCGATGCGTCGGCCTCAAACTATGGACGCCTTTCTGTTTTCTTCGTAATTCCAATTTAAATGCTGTCGCTTCCCTGGCTTGTTTTGTCAAGCGACTCGAGTCGTGACTCGAGATCGTCCTCGTCGTCTCTGGCATCGGTCTCTTGCTGGACAATGCGCGCGCCCACCTTCTCAGCGAGCTGATCTCTCTCTTTCTCGGCGACACGAGCTCTCTCTCGCTCAGCGACAAGTGCTCTCTGAAGTTCAGCGATGCGCACACTCTGTTCCTGAACAGTGGCGCGTACTCTCGTCAAATGAGCTGCCTCTCCAGCGATACGTGCTCTCTCTTGCTCAGCGTCAACGCGTGCTCTCTCTGATTCGGCATCGTGTGGTTCTCTGTTTGCCTTCTCCAACTCAGCAAGACGTGCCTCGAGCTCCTGAATTTTGGCGTTCCTCGTCTTGACCGCCTCTCTGGCCATGTCACGGCCCGCGATGACGCCCTTATAGCGTAGCGAGAACCCCTCCAGCTGGTTGCGGACCGCAGCGCAGACTTGTGCGGGGACGGAATTCTGCTCAAGGGTTCTCATGATGTCCCCAGCGACATTGGGCACGTCATTCTGGCTGGGGGACGTTTGGGTTGCAGTGCCGATGGCATCGCGACCCAGAAAAGCCTGGGGAACGGTGAAGGGGCCTGCGCGAGTCGGAGTCTTGTCGGTGTTGTTTGCCCGGGCCTTTTTCTGTGGGGGCGGGTTCTCGGCCGCAATCATCAGCCGGTTCCGGAAAGCCGATGAAACACTGCGGGCAGTGCGGGCAGAAGTGGGCGTCGAGGGACCCTGCTGCGGGGTGGAGCGAGTCGGTGTGACGGGCGCAGGGGCGGGGCTAGCTGGGAGCCCGCGCTGGTGTGCCTGGTGCTGCGGAAGATTGCCCTCGGCCTGGTCAGCGAGCTGCATCAGCTCTCTCTCTTCGGAGCTTTCGAGGTCAAGGCCGTCCATATCCTCGTTCCTGGTGCCGTCGCGCTTTCTCTTGGAGGGAGTCGAATTATCAAGGGCCGACACGACCGTGGGCACAACCCTGGTGGCAGGCCGACCCACATCGTCTTCGCTGTCAATCTCCATCTCATTGTTGGATATGGTCTGGCGCGTGTTGCGCGGGGTGGTTCTGACGCCCCGGAACATTGTGTTCTGTTGCGAGTTGTTGGGTTGAGGAAGCGCAGTTCGCAGTGGCGACGGGGTTGCGGGAACTGCAGTCTGCGCCGGGAGAGAAGCGGGGCCGATGGGCAATGGGTTCTCCGTGTCCCACTTGAAGAAGCGGCACGGGAGAGGCCTGTCCTTGGGGCAGCTCCAGAAATATCGCTGGTAGTCCGCATAAATCTCATAAGGTATGAGCCAGGTTTCTCAGGGACATGCCAGCACCTTCGAGTGTGCCGGCGAGCTCGCACAACCCAAACAAACAAAGTCAAATTCCGGGAAAATCTAGTCTGTGGCTGTGTTTGTTCACATGGATCAGCTGTATTAGATGTGGTTACTATTTAGATTGCCTTGAAATCCAAACAGCGGTCGCCGTTTGTCTGGGAGACGAAACCTCACAAAGATGAATACGACGTATCCGTGAACATACACTACCAAAGACACAACCTCAAAGTAAGATTTGGTGTGACACAGATATTGGGTATTGGGTATATGTACAATCAACGTCACAGGATATTGACACAAATTTCTTCCGCCACCACCAAACAACACCATCTTCTCAAATCTCATAAAAGTAATCCTCATCCAGCCCCTCTCGACTCGGGACCACGCCGGCCCCGGGCGCCGGCCCCGAATACACAGCATCCACCCGCACATTGAGTAGACGAATCTTGAGCCCATATTCGCTCACCAATGTCACCAGCTTATTCGTCTCAGCTGTGATGGGCGCCTGGTTCAGCAGCATCAGCAGACCATCCAGCCACTCTGACGCCAAACTGTGATTCAAGGGGAACAGCGTCAAGATCGGCTGCTCCTTGGGCTCGCCTCCGCCATCTTTCCCTCCAAGATCCTCCGAGAAGCTGTATATCGTAATCTTGGTAGTCGGTTTGGTAGCTTGCGCCGCATTCCCGCCGTTGCGGTACGTTGACATGGTCGACTCGGTATTGTTGCTCAGGCTTTCCACCTCGCTCGGCGCCGACACATTGGACACTACTGAACTAATCGTGCTCAGATCCACCTTCTCCGTCAGCGTGTCCAGGCCCGGGTCGTACTTCAGTTGCTCCGGAAAATCGGCGTAGTGTAGATAGCGCCGGTTGTGTGACAGCTTGGCATATCTCCAGGGTTGGTAGAGCCGTCGTTTCGGATCGGCCCCAAACGGAGTCCGCGGCATTGGTTTGGAGAACCACGAGCCTTGCAGCAAACAGCGGACGCGCTGCTCCTTGACAAACTGAAGCGCCTCGTGTTTTAGTTCCTCACGCACCTGGTAAAGATGCGGGCCCCATTGGTCCTCGAAAGACAGGTCTAGAAGCTCCATCTGCAGTTCTCTCAACCGACTGTTGTCGTACTCTTGGAGATCATCTTCCACCTCCAGAACATCCTTGGTCCTGCTCGCCTGGCCGACCACCTGCTCGACGAGAATCCTAACCAACTCACCCACCTTTTCGAAATCTTCCCGCTCTGCCCCTGTCGACTTCCACATCCTGAAAAAAGCATGAAGGCCAGCCGTGTGTAACCGTGACCACTGTAGCAGAAGAGGCCGAAAGAGTTTGTCGTTTGGTTTTGAGCCATCCAGTGTCTGGTAAGCCCTGATATCCTCCAAATCCGACTTATCCACCTCAAAATGGTCATAGAGAATCATGGTCACGGCAAGACTAGCCCGCGCAATGGGGCATCTCTCACTCAGAGGCCGGCTCGATTGCTCGAGTAACAGCTTCTGGAATCCGTCCTCGTTTTTCCGGACATAATCCGTCAGGTCCATCATCCCGAGAAACCCTGCTGTATCGAATTCCGACGCTGGCGATTCCGTCTCGAAGCCAAGGCGTCGCCACTTCTCTGGATTGTGTCTCCTGCTGCCCTTCTTCGCGTCGTCTTCGCTAGCTGCATTCGCGCCGTTCAGATGCCGCCTGTCGGGTGCGCTCGCCAGATGCAGTCCCTTGAGAGCGCGCCTGTGCTCTGGTCGCTCGAGATCAACTCTGACTTCTCTCCACTTCCTCAATAGCACCTTGGTTAGCGACTGGAACTCCAACAGCGGATGTGCCAGGTCCTGCAGCGAAGAGCTCTGTAAGAGGTTGTACACGGCCTTGATCAGCCCGAGATCCTGCAGCCTCTTTATAAACTTGGACCACTCCTCTCCAACACCTGCCCCCTTTGCCGCAGCCGCCGCGCTCGATCCGTCGCTCGACACGGCATCGCGAATCAGCGCATTGATGAGCATCAGCGCGTTGGCGCACAGTGCATGGTCCGCTGACTGCAGCTGTTGTATAACCAACTCAAAAAACTGCGGGTAGACAGCAACAGCCGGCTTGAGGGCGCGGAAACCAAACGTTCCGGGCGTGCGAACGGTGCCGCGGGCCGTCGACTGCGAGTGGCTGACGAGGGCAACGAGGATGGACATGGCGCCGCGCAGGATGTTGACGAGGGGGTTCGTTACAATCAGCTCTACGACGCGCTCGACTAGGTCACCTGCCGCGGTTCCCTCGAAAATATCCCAGCCCATATCCACCTCGAGCAGACGGCTCAGACTCTGTAGCGAGTAGGCCAGTGTATTTCCGCCCGTCGTCATGATCAGACGACGCAGGATCACCAGTCCGCCCGAGGATATGAAGACGTCGGCGAAGGCCGGGTCGTTGATCGATGACTGGAGCTTGAAAACCGCCATCTTGCGTGCCGCATCCT
>Ga0247760_1001988_pt1 | contig 16880 bp, 15 predicted proteins | sample UWRJL171409R4_FD_179936 | JGI IMG/M metagenome (GOLD analysis project Ga0247760, IMG submission 179936) | Plant litter microbial communities from Arlington Agricultural Research Station in Wisconsin, United States - UWRJ-L171-409R-4 | ecosystem: Environmental > Terrestrial > Plant litter >... | reverse complement strand
TCCATGGACGCCGGCGCCATCCACATCCAAGTAATCTCCCACGTCCCCACCGCCGCCGCCGCCATGTTCAACGCCTCCGCCACCCGCCTCGCCAACGCGCAACTCGCGGCGCGCATCGCGGCCACAAACCCCCTTCGCTTCCGCGGCTTCTGCGTCCTGCCTATGGCTTTACCTGCTGAGGCAGCCGCACAGCTGGAAATCTGCGTGCGCGACCACGGCTTCGTCGGGGCGTTGGTCGATGCGATCGTAGCCCATCCTAACGGAAGCGTCTCCTTCTTCGAGGGGAGGGAGTACGACGTCCTCTGGGCGGCGGCAGTGCGGCTCGATGTGCCGGTGTATCTGCACCCGGCGGCACCGGCGGCAGCGGATGTCTTTGAGATAGGGGGGTTGTATGCCCCGGCTGCGTCGGGGAGTTATTCTACCGCTGTGGCGGCGTCGTTGGCGACTGCTGCGTGGGGATGGCATGAGCATGCGGGGTTAAGTTTCTTGCGGTTGTATGTTGGGGGCGTGTTTGAGCAGTTTCCGGGGCTGCAGGTTGTGCTGGGCCACATGGGCGAGATGGTCCCGTACTATTTGTGGCGCGCGGATGCGGTGCTAAGTAGGGGTCAGGCGGTGTCGTTGAGGGAAGTGTACAAACGGAATGTGTGGGTGGCGCCGAGTGGGATATTTAGCCTCGAGCCAATGGAGATGCTGCTGAAGGTGACGGATGTGAGTAGGGTTATGTATAGTGTGGATTGGCCTTTTGGGAGGAATGAGGATGGCAGGGCGTGGATGGAAGCGTTGCGGGGAAGTGGACTGGTGACGCCAGCTGAGTTTGGGGGTATTGCGTATGGGAATGCGAAACGATTGCTTAAATTGTAGATGAATGTACGAGCCTCAACTGGACGGCGTAAGCCATCACTACATAACTAAACCTGGTTAACAACATGAAAGACTGAAGAGATTGAGCTACCCCTATACCTATCCATTGTAGGTTTGTCGACACCCCCGTCCATACTGCTATCATTACCGGGGGGTGCTGACGTAGCTGGAATTTGCGAATATTACAGGTCCGATTGAGGCTTCCAGTTCGTGTGCTCAGGCTCAAATATCTCACCGTCAGAGGAGGAGGATTACATGAGCTACGGCCGCTAGGGTAGGCTGGAAATCTTGGCGACAATAGGAACTTTTATGTTGAGACTGGGGGCGAATCCCACACATTAGAGTTGTGTCTTGTTAAGTCCGGGCATATGCCTCATTCTCACTCACTTGCACCTCTAATGGCCCCCAACACGCAGCCGTCCCGCTTGGCATATCACAGCATGTGGAATCACGCCCTAACCCCCATGCCCAAACTCAAGATTCAGCTCAGCCCATGACTCCGCGGATCACCCTAGCCCGGTTCTATTTCTGCAGCCGGATCTGTCATCCGCCAAGCCTTCTGGGCACGCACGCCACATGGCGACCTGAGACTCCAAGACGCAGCTAACCCATTTCGGGGGTCATTTTGCGGGGCGTGTGCAACACTGACGGAGCTCAAGAAGTAGGATATCGCGCTTATACGCAACTTGGAGCCAACATTCGAGTTCCAGTCCTCCTAGCCCGTTTCGGACTGATCTCGGGCTTGTGACACGAAGTGACTGCATGCAGGGACATGGGAACTAATGTAACCGCCGTACTAATCGTGAAAATATTATGGCTAGAAGAAGGAAATGGAGGGTGTGGGAGTCTTGGATTTGTGTGCAAAGTGTGGTTTTCGTCGTCAAGCGAGGCAGAACTTATGGGGGCATCGGGTCCCAGAGCATTCATAATAATGTACTTAAAGAGAATCTTCCTGCCAATTTAACTCAGGTGACTGGCTTTTAGACCGACCCACTTTTAGACCACCCACTAAAATCGCACCCCTAGAACATCACTAAGTTCAATTACCCACAACTTTATCAATTAAATAGCTACATTAATGCAACTTACAGTGTCAGATTCTTCTTCTTCTGAAGTTTCAGAATCCGTAGCATCCTCTCCAGCAGCTACTCTCTATGCGCGGCAGATCTCCTCAATACCAGCAAAAGCCCTATTAGGGTCGATTTCCACCTTCCTTCTTTTCCGGCCTCTTACACGCTTAAGGTCTTCCTAGACCGCTTACAATTGTTATTAAATAGTAGCCAATTAAAAGGCCATGTTATCAAATCCTTTATAAGCTTTTCGCATAAAAAGCCGCTCGCTAGCAATACGTTTAATACTACATATAAAACGCCCCCCCTAAGTCGAGAAGTCTTTAGCCTTTTTAGGAGTAAACTATACAGGCTGGCCCTTTGAATTTTTGCCTAGAATTAGGTTATTAAATAACTGAAGGCCTGGAGTGGTTATAGGGGCCACTGTATTAACACTGCTATTAGAATTCTTAATAACAAGGCTGTTACTTAAGGGCTTCCTTAGGGAGACTGGCTATAACCTTAAGGCCTTCTAACCAGCTTTAATATTTAACTTAGTTATTTTATAGATTCTAATAAGCTTATAATATTCTAAAAAGGCTTATTTTCTAACTATAGAGTTGCTAGTTAGGCCGGAAAGGCAGTCATTTAACCACACCCTGTACTTCGCCTTTAATGGGCTGAAAACGGCTACATCTAAGGGCTAGAGAACGTGAGAGGTGTAGGCTGGCAGAAATAATAACTGTACATTATTAGTAAAAGCTAGCCACATAAATTCCTTAATAATATAACTGTTATAGTTATTTAAAATAAGGAGGCGTTTCTTCTAAGGGTTAGCCAGCTAAGTAGCCGGAAAAAAGACTTTACGGAGCCATTTAACAGTAATATTATCGTCAGTCCACCCGTTTTTAATTAATTTAAAGGCCTAACCTTCAAATAGGGTTAAGTCTTATAGGTACTACTGTTATTAAAGGCTCCCACCCTTAAAGATAACTAGTAGGTTTAAAAACTAACTGTTAGCTGAAACGCACTTTAGAATTGTTATTTAAATTCAGTTTTTAAACTTCTTCTTTTATAAAAGCCTTTTATATCTAGAGCCTATAACTAGACCGTTATCCCTAATACCATTAGTTATACTAATTTCGTCCATATTATACCTATTCTCTAGTAGAATGGCCTTAACCTTTAAAACCTTTAAGTAGTTAAACTAAGGCCGAATAACGGCCTTATAGGCTTGATTAGTATAGTTTATATGGATTCTTCGTGGTCTCTGGGTGGAAATAGAAGGATTTCGCTTTAAAAATCGGCGGCACCAGTGTTTTCTAAAGTAGGCTGGCTCTCCGGAGGTAACGAGGATTCTTTTACCTAATTTTCGGATTTACTTATGGGTTAGAGGGTTGCTAATGGCCCCCTGGAAGAGAATTAATTCGGTAAGACGTTCTTCCAGGGCCGGAGAAAGCTTCTGATTCGTTATTTGGGTGTAAGAGGCTGGATTTGTGCCTTTAGATTGATAATATAAAGTGTTATGGGGGATGCCATAGTTTTAGGCCGCTTTGCGAAGTTTGCCAGTTTCAGCATACTCCGCAAGGGCGTTCTGCAAATCCAACTCGGTATATAGCTTTATTAGCCAATTTGAAAGTCATTGAAAAAGGAAGAAAACGGATTGCACTTAATTTGGTGGAGTTGTGGGCGATTGAAATTAAAGAGTTGGTGGCTAGGCAGCCATGATGACGTGGTCTAAAAGTGGGTCGGTCTAAAAGCCGGTCACCCGAGTTAAGAGTTGATTTGTGTGAAGGTGTCTGTAACTCTGTGGTACTCATCTGATGGGATTAAAGTGTTTTTGGCGGAATCACGTGGGAAATGAAGGCTGTGGAGGTGAAAGTGCCAGGACTTTTTCCATTTTAGATGCAGTCTGACTTGGTGTATTCATGACCGTTCGTAGCTTGTCCTTGTGTAACATTTTGCTGTGCCCTAGCCCAGCCTTAGTTCGTCTAGGTGATTAATGGCTCTTGTGACCTCTGCGGCTCCTATCTCGACCCCGAGTACCCTAATATTGCTTATACTAGTGGATAAATATCGCGGACCCCACATCTCAGGGTAGGTATCTTGTGCTTCATGTCGTCAGGTCTCACAAACTATTCCTAGGAGCGCCTGCTGATAGGTGGCCTTGTCAACTACTTGCATATTTGCACGCACGAGGTCGCTTACTGATCGCCCCAACCCGTCCCCACCCCCACAAAGAACATCATCTTGAACACCACTCGGGCACGTCCCGATTCCACGCAATGCAGTAAGACGGCCCGTACACGAACCAAACCCGGCCGAGGTTTGAATGCGGAGTGCAGCCGCGCATGTGCATTTGACTGTAAGAAACTGTAGGTGCGTGGTGACAGGCATCTAGACGCCTTGGCGCCTTGGCTGCCAGAAGTCAGTACCACGAGTAGCACAAAAAAAAAAAAACGCCTTCCCCCGAGCTGAACTTAGACTTGCTTATCTCAGTCACGTCCGGACCTGAGTACGCGTGGACCTCAATGCAGAGATGAGGCGCCTAGTTGCCAACTGAGGGCTTGTCTGGCGCACAAAAATTTGGAATCCCCATGAGATCAGTATCACCGAGCGAGGCTTCCTTGTGGCAGATAAGTTCTCCGTCATGTATTTTACTGGTTGGACCTTGTACTACCACATGGTAGCTGTCGCGGCGAAGCATTGGCGACGAAAACATGCACCCGTATCGCTGCCTCCTGGCCCACCAATGCTCAATACAGTCTTATTTCCGTGATGGAACGGGTAAGTCTAGTGAAAAGCATATGGTGTGTACCTTATTTTATCCCGACCAAGTTGTCAGCCAGCTAATTCCCGGCGTATAAAGCCGTGGTACTTTCGCGACGGACAAACCAGCGCCTCATACTCTCCCATCACACAACCTTTTCCGCCAGAATCTCTACCCATATTCACACATTTCACCAAGTCCCAACAAGCTGAATACATGTCCACCATGGGCTACTACCAAAGCCATGCCCCCTTGCCAATCCTGGCCGTTCTCATCGTGTGGGGAATCATGGCCCCGAAGTCGAAACTGGTATGCTTCACCACCGATAATCCCAATCACTCTATCCAGCTCTACTTAAAATCCACCTAGGTCAGCCTCCTCGCCAAAGTCCCCGTCGTTCAGTACCTGCAGCGCCGGTTCAATGCCTGGCGCTTTCTGGTTGATGCCCCCGCTATCATTCAAAAAGGATATGACAATGTACGTCCAAACTCTTCCGGCCTCCCCTCCGCCATTTCATGGCCTATCCTTTCTTCTTTCTACCCCCTGGGCGCACTAACCACCCCCACCCCAGGCAAACTCCCAGCCCTACGAAGTCTTCTGCCCCGACTCCCGGTACATCTTCGTCACGTCCCCAAAGCACATTGAGGAAGTCGTATCCGCCTCTGGCACTCAGCTCTCGTTGTACTTTGCCTCGAACCAAGTCCTACAGAACCAGTACACCATGCACCGATTTGGGTACTGCGACAAGCCACTCGAGGGCACGGGATTCGTGCGCGCGTTGCGGGTGCATCTGACGAATAGCTTGCCTAAGTCTGTGCCGTGGATGAGGGAGGTTGTAAGAGGGAAGTTTGAGGAGTTGCAGGGAGGAGGTAACAAGGTTGTGGCTGGTCAGTTTTCACGTTAGATCTGAAGAGGAACTGGGAGAGGAAACTGACTGTTTGGCTGTTTAGGGGTCACTCATACGCCGCTTGCGAGGACGATTATCAAGATTGTCGTGCTGGTGAATGCGTACGCGATTTTCGGGGAGGAGCTTGGTGAGTTTCATGCCTTGGCATAGTTCTAGTCTCATGTGTTGAAAGTCTCTAACGAAGTGCGTTTTCAGCCAAGGACAAGAAGTTCGTGGAAAAGGTGTTGCAATATGTTGAGCAGCTGGTGGTTAGCGCCGAGATAATTCGCGCGTCGCCAAGCTGGATTACGCCGTGGGTTTTTGCTTTCAACCTCGGATTGTTATCTCTCAAACGAATACGCTAACCGACTGGCAGTATCCTGGGTCCACTAATTGCGAGGCTGAACACGGCTCAGGAGTTTGTTTTCAAGACTGTATTGACCATCGTCACGGAGCGACACCAGGAGCGCACGTTGGCAGCAGCCGGTGGCGAGCCTGCACCCAAATATGTAAGAGCAAAGGAATCACTACTTATTTCTCAACCCATAACTCACACCGCTTTGCCAGAACGACTGCATCCAATGGCTCCTCGAGTCTTCAAACAGAAAAATCAAGAGAACTCCCGCGGGAGTTGTCCACGAGCTCATGGCCATTTGGTTCGCCTCGGTCCATTCAATATCAATCGTAGGTCCACCCCTTTCCCACCCCTGTCTCACCTCCACGCCAAGACTCTGAAAATACCCCAGACAATCATCTACGCCCTCGAAGATCTCTGCCTCCACCCTGAGTACCTCGCGCCCATTCGCGATGAGATTCACACCCAATACTCCCGATTCAACTCGACCGCGCAAGGCCTCCCCCTCCTCGACAGCTTCCTCAAGGAATCTGCCCGTTTAAGTCCCGCTGAGTCCCGTACGTTGAATCCTCGCTCCAACCGTTGCTCCCCTTTTCATTTCCTTTTTCCCTTTTCCCAACCCACAGAGAGCTAACCCACCCCCCGCTCAGTATCCATCCGCCGCCGCGCCACCACCCCCTTCACCTTCTCAGATGGAACCACGCTCAACGTAGGCGATTGGGCATGCGTCCCCGTGACAGCCATGATGCAAGACGGAAAGTTCTATCCCTCGCCGAAGCAATTCAGCGGATTTCGGTTCGCCCCGCCGGAGCTACTTGCGACGATCGATGACGATAGCAAGATCAAGGGGCCGAGGCAGAGCGTGTCGAGTCGGTTGGTGGACGTAGGTGAGAGTTTTTACATGTGGGGTGCTGGGACGCATACTTGGTGAGTACGAGCATCTAGTCATTTCTTGGGACGCCCTGGTGTTGGACGGGGCGTCAGTGACAGGAGGGAGACGGTGAGAGGGTGGGAAATTGGGCAGATGCTAACTTATGAAATCCTAGCCCAGGTCGGTTTTATGCGGCTGCGTTGGCGAAGGTGGTGGTTGCGTATTTGGTGGAGGAGTATGACTTTGAGTTGGTGAATCCGGATGCCCCAAGGTGGTGGACTTGGAGGACTAGTCGGGTTCCGAGGGATGACACTATGGTTGCGTTTACACCAAGAGTGAAGTGAGTATCGTATAAGGGGTTGCTCAGGCGGAAGGGAACATAGAAGATCTTCGTTAAGCCTCTTCGAGAAACTCGTGTATTGGGACTCCTGTCGCAGATTCATGTTAGTAATATCTACAGGTAGGTAGGACTCTGTAGAGCGGTTTACCACTTGACGTCCGAACATCTCCTGAAATCGCCATCGTGTTTACAAGACTCAAGCAGGCCTTCAAAAAAAATATGTTGGTGAGTTGATGGTGGTTATGGTTGCACGGAGGGGTTCATCCCTCCCCGCTCCGGTCCTGAGGCCATCGACGACTAAGCTGTTGACGACTAAGCAGAAGCCCTGCGAACTTTTCTTCGCCACTTGCCCCTCCTAGCCCTCCTCTCACTTTTTTTTTTCCCTCAGGTTCTCGATCACACAACAATCCTTTTCTCGACAAAAACAATAACGACAACAACAACAAAATGTCCTCCACACACACAGAACAGCGCTCCAAGCGCTTCAAGCGCGTCAAACTGGAAGAGGTCGTCGAGAACCCTCTCCCCTGCTGCTACTGCACGAGGCGCATGATCGCCAACGCTGGCCGCCCCTCCTCCAACCGGCTTGACCAGAAGTTTAGTGGCCGCGTCGTGTGCTGCTACCTCCCAGGTATGAACTGATGATTTCTGCACAAGTTCTTGGATTCACGGCTGACTTTCGCATAGGCGACAATAGCGCAACTGGCGCGTGTGAGGCGACCAGACTTGTCGGCAGGAGCAAGGTTGTTGGTATGTTATTTTTTTGTTCTTCTCACATTGCTTTCCGAGACTTGGGCGTGCTTTCCCCTCTCTTGAATCCTTGCCTAAGCGTATCGTGACCTCCGAACCAATTTTATTTGCCTGTTCAACGCTGACCTGCGGTGTGTAACACAGATTGACGAAGACTCTGTGCTCGCCGGCATCGTTGAGTATTTGGCGTACGGATACCCTCTGGCCTTCGGCAAGCCCGAGGACGACATGGTGAGTTTTTCCGGTGCGGATCCCCTCCGTTGCCATGGTTCATGTCACTGATGCTAACAGAATTCCCTAACAGAACAAGGTTGCTCTGCGCAACACCATCCGCCGCCCCACCATCAATGGTGATGGCAAGACCCCCATCGCGGAGTTGAAGGGCCCACACGCCAGATAGAGGAGGAGAGAGATTTGGGTGCCCAGAGGGGCACCAAATTAATAATAAAAAAAACCGCCGGCCGACGTCACTTGTTGGTCTGGTTCTTGCGCCTTTGGCGACTGACCCTTGTCGAACTTTTGCTCGTCCCCATTTTTTGTGAAATTGATGGATGCTTGAAGAGAGTCGCCAAATCATCGACCTTTCTCCCTTGTGATGTTTGATCACTAACTTACTGTGAGTGAATAGCGCAATTCAAAGGCGCACACAGTTTAACACAGGCTCGAGGCGCGCACTGCGGGTAATAACCTCCGGCTTGGTCGACCCGCAGGCTAGCAAAATGATGTTAAAACAATGAATGTTGGATCGCCTAACGGGATTGTGGGGTAGTGCAGCCAATTTCAGCTGACCCACTGTTACTGCAGCTAATAGGTCACGCGACGAACACTGTTTCAGGGGCAGGAAGGATCACCACATCAGACGACTCTCAGCCAGGGAAATCATTATGTGGTCTTGGCGCCCTTGTCACACAATAACACAGCTCCTGGTTCAAATGCACCTAATCTTGGTACCAGTCCGAGCCGAATGGCTTCTAGATTCCGTTTGTTTCATTTACCTTCTTTCCTCTTCGTCTTCATTTCTTTTCGGCTTTCATTTTCATTTTTCTAGATGGCTTCTCGCTCCGTCACACCTTCCATTCATGTTTCAGAGGATCAGAGTCTTGACAAGGATGTACCGATTCCACTTCGCCGCTGGCAGCCCGGCGTCTGGGAGAGATTTCCGATTCTCGGCTTTGGGGCGCTCACACTCACCCTCTCGTTCATAATCGCTGCGGCTGCAATCCTTGTCGTATCAGACGGACAAGGGATCTCGACATGGGCAATCTAGCCAACCGTCCTCCTCGCCGTTGTTTCGGCAGCCGCAACAGCCTGTTGGGCTTTCACGCAGACCAAAGGTGCTACGGTGTCGTGGTGGACGACGACTCTTCACGGCACGAATGTCGCAAATCTGCACAGGAACTGAGAGACGGGCAGCAGCCTGTGGGCGGCCTTGGTCGGCGTGCATCATGGGAGTTAGGTCTCGCTGGCGAGGATCTCGGTGGCTGTTTGTATCGCCATCGGACCTCTTCTCCAGCGTGCCACGTTAGTGGCTACAGTTACTCTTTCGACCCCATCGCCCTCTTCGTTCCCGCAGCGACAGCCAATAACACTTTCAAAGTCAGCCTCAGGAGCAACTACACGTTGGAGAACGACATTGACAGAATCTTCGCCACCCCGGAACTCCGCGCCGCTGTTGCCAACTACCAATCCAACAAGCCCATCAAGATTACCTGTGCCGAATCTTGTCGGGGAACCTGCCGTGGGAAAATCCGAATTCTCGGTATGGTCGGCGGCTGCAAGACCATCAGCGAGCCGAGAGATTGGGCGAAAGAAAGTGCCCAGCGGCCGGAACCCCTGCAAGTCTTCAAAAACAACAGCATCACTGCCACATTCCTCAACGTCACCTTCAACGCCTACCGCTACCGCCGCGGCATATTCGACGGTTTTCTAAACGTCGTCAACGACGTATGAGATAATGTCGGACACGCGGTCGATGGCATTTTGCTTAACCCGGATTTCCTCAAAAACCTGACCATCCGAAGCACATCCACCTCCACCAACACAGAACCCGTCTCCTCCGCTTCAACATCACCTACTTCAATGCCGACCCAGCCCCCCCGATCCCCCAAACCTTCACCTTCGATGACGAACCCTTCACCTACTCCCCTTGCCCGGGACCTCTCTACACCTAAATCTGCGCCTTCGACCTCGCCTTTGTAGAATACCCCATCCTCCTCACCAACTCCACCATCAACCCCCTCTCGCTCCTCTCAACCACGCTCCGGCCCCCTCTGTCCAACAAAACTTTCCTCACCGCCAACATCTCCCACCCTAGCCCCGCCCGCCTCGCAGACAACCCCGTCCTTAGCCTCTTACGCGCCTTCTCCCAGCTGCTCTCGTCAACAGTCGCGTACCAGCTCGCCGACGAGTCGCTTGACTACAAGCAAGTTTTTAGCACGACGGTCAACAACACTACGGACAACACAACGACCGACAGCGAAGACGAAGACTCGCCCCTACCCACTTACAACCGCACGGTCGAGTGGAACTGGGTCCCAGCTGCGCTTGGAAACCAAGGGTATGCGCAGGATCTGTTTCTGATCGGGGATCCGTCGTGCTCGAAGTCGAGTCCCGATCCTACTGAGGGGATTATCGAGTCGATGGCGGAGATTCTGTTTCGGGTGGGCGTTGCGGCGGGGGGTGGGGGTTATTTTGTACCAGAATAGAAGGAGGTGGAGGGGGATCTAGAGGGAGAAGGGGAGGGGGAGGGGGAGAGGGTTGTTAAAAGGGGAGAGGAAATAAAGGGGCAGGAGGTTAAAGGGGTGATGGAGCAGAGGGATGCGCTGGTGTTTAGGACGAATTATTTGTTTTTGGAGGTTTCGGTTGGGATTGTGGTTATCGCGGTGGGGATGACGGGGATGACGTTTGCGGGGTTTTGGAAGATGGGGAGGAGGGTCACGCTGAGTCCTGTGGAGACGGCGAGGGCGATGAGGGATGGGGAGGTTTTTCGGGGGTTGGGGTCGAATGAGGAGATTGAGGGGTTGTTGCGGGCTGGTGGTGAGTTATGGAGTGGACTTGGCGAATTGGGAGGACGGGGGGAAAGAGGGTGAATTGGTATTAGGGTTGGCGGGTGGTGTTACGGCGCCGTAGAAGGGGGAGCAGCTGTGCTAGTACCACTACCTAGGCAGAAAGTAGCAGAATCAGCTGCCCGATAGATTTATGTTTGAAGCAATCATATTACTGGGAGGATATTGTCATGCTCAAAGTTCCTTTGAAGCTCACGAACCTCATGACCCAAGGTGCCTGGAAGGTTCGCCCCAACCCACAGAGTTACGCCGAAGCGTGACATCTAGGCGGGGCTGGAAGCAACAATGGACTTGTACCGAACAGGGATGTCTTAAAATTCTCAACAAAGATGTTTAGTCAAGGATAATAACAACTGGCACTCCTGAAGTACAATGCCATTGTGTACCTCCATGTGTAATGCGTATTTCACTTGGGCATGAGCCTTCCAACAAGCACCAAAAAGCTATAACAAAGGTCGAGACTTCTCCCAGTGCGTCAAATTTAGATTTTGACAAACTCAGCCGCCGATTCTGAAAGAAGAAATCCACTTGTTGAGATCGAAGTAATACGACCAGTCTACGTACCCCGGGGTTTCACACAGCCTTTTTTGTCAGGACGGGATGGCCAATGAGGCAAAGAAGCAGCGCAGCGGCAGTTCCAGCCGCGCCAACAAGAGGCGCAAGAACCGCGACAGCCAGAACGGGCACAAAAGTGGCCGACGTAGCACGTCGCCTCAGCGCCGTGGTCCTCAGCGCCAACCCTCTCCGCGGGAAAACCGTGATCAGGCCACTCGCTTGGCTGGCCCTGGTGCTAACGAAAGTACTAGTGCCCCCCCTCCCAAGACCACACCATCCTTCCCTCCCCATTTCACATTTCAGCTGATTCCAGCCAACCTAGTAGGTGTGAATGAGCTGATTGGTGCGACCATTGCGTACATCCGAATCCCTCCCCCGCCGGGCACAGTTGCACTCAACCCCTTTGCACACGTCCTCACCCCGTTCGTGCTCCGGCCAGTAGTGAACGCCCCTAATGAGACGCGGGAAACTTCTGTTGGTGATGTTCCGGACCGTGGCAGCTCTAGTGAAATTAACGCTGATGATACGCTCCCTCATTCATCACCCTCGCTGGAGTGGCCTCTTCCAGAGCCGCTGTCTCCGGTTTGGCGCTGCAGCCCCTCTATAAAACGATCGTTGGACATAGCATCCCCTACATGGTGATCGAAGCCCGTCTCGCCAGAGTCGGGTGTTGAAAGCCCAGCATATTACCCTCCAATACAAGGATTATCGAAGGAACAGGGGACGAATGAGAACGAAAGCCAAACAGGAAGGACATTACCTCGGGTGTCAGCAACTTGAAAAGATACTAGTGCAAAACACATCGGTTGCAGAACCTGAAAATGCAAACAGCTTGATTTAGAACCTCGTGATCCGTGAAACAACCTCAGGATTTGTGTTACGTATTGCAACCCAGGGCAATCCCCTTTCGATGCCTCCGCCACGCGCCGCACGGCGACATATTCCGCCAGGATCGGGGTGCGGAATGCAACCGCGTCAGGGCATCAGTCATAAATTGTAAGCCAAACAATCACGAAAGCCCCCTGGCATAAACGCCCAATTTGGTTAGGATCTGAAAGGCCTCTGTGAGTAGGGTGGTTCGTATGTTGCTATCACGGGATTCGGGTTGGATGGTGGCCGATACGTTACATTTGGGACCAACGGGCTTAGCCCTCCTTCTGGGATTTTCACAATTGCAGAGTGTTGGTCGCTGACGTCAGTGACCTCCCTGATCGCATGAAGTCAATCATTGCCCTTGCGCAAATCAGTGAAAGCATGTTGAAGGTTCTCACTGGTGCTAGCCTAGAGAAGCTTTCGTAATGTAAGTGAGTCCCGAATTTCGAAAGAATAAAAAACTCTAATTTAGGTTTCTTTCCCACGGGCGCGGATGCAGTCATACAAAATAAGCCGCCATCAAAAGGGAACGGGCCGTATAACGCATGACCTTCCTCTGCTGATGCTCCTGATCAAGGTGATGGGAGAGCACTTGGTATCGAAACACAATACACCCCCGCCTTTAGCAGTCGCTATATTAGCCAAGCCTGGGGTGCTGTCACCTCATCACAATCCTTCACGACTGCGACGGGGCTGAAGTTGGTGATATTTGTCTATCTATACACCATCTCGTCCGCACCTTTTCCAGGGTCCGACGCGCCCTCGTCACAAGTAGCACGAAAGACTGGATTTGGGTCGAACGACAGGCTACGTTCCACTGGATTAGGAAGGTGGAGAGGCCCGGGAGGCGCAATTCTTAGCCGTTGCATTGTATTACGACGCTGTCGCCAACGACCCGCGCCACCGCCCACTTATATGCGCGAACTTGGCTCTTTGGGCCCCTCTACTCAAAATCCTTTGCCAACCTCGGCCCAGCATTGGATTAGTAGCGGCAAACATGGTGCGGCCGCTGCAACACGACCTCACACCATCGCAGCCTTAGGCGGGCTTCAAGGTGTGCGCTTGGCTTGCAGGAAGAAGCTGGCTGCCGCCTGGCGATACCTTCACTGCAAGCCTTGTCATTGGAATTTTGCTTGGACACGTTGTACCAATAACACGCCCAAGATGAATAATGCAACCCGTGTGGTGTGTCTCGCGCCTCGCTCAGGTGTGTCCAAACACCATACGGGGAACTTGGCTTGTTCACCGAAACGGGAGACTATTGTTGCAACTGCGCTCCTTTCCTCGAAATCTGGGACACGACATGCGAGGCACAGACATTGTTCATCACGGGTTTATGGAGGAGATTCTGGAAGTCTGGAGGCTGCAAAGAAGGCGCAAAACGACTCTCGTCCCCTCTGCCCACAACTATAAAGTCTCTCTTGAGGACCCAGAACCGATGGTGAAATCCCCCCAACTTCGACAGCAGCTTCCTCACAAGCACAGCTAAATTCACCGGACCAACTTCACGGGAAACCACCCAGAGTCCAGCATGTACGTCCCCCATCCAAGACATCTCTTAACACCACCACACAAACTTCCCGCCCCCATCCACGTTTCTAAAAACTTCTCCCCCAGCTACACACCATCAACATGAAAGGCCTCCTCCCCCTCTTCGTGACCCTCCTTGCCACAGTCGTGGTCGCGAACCCTCTTCCCGCCGCTCAGAACGAGCCCGACGGCCGCAGCGGCTACAACGCCGTACCTGACGGACGGAGCGGATACAACAAGCGCCAAAACGAACCCAATGGTCGCAGCGGCTATAACGCGGTTCCTGATGGCCGCAGTGGCTACAACAAGCGCCAGAATGAACCCGATGGCCGGAGCGGGTACAATGCTGTTCCGGATGGACGGAGTGGGTACAACAAGCGCTAGAATGAGCCTGATGGCCGGAGTGGCTATAACGCTGTTCCGGATGGCCGCAGCGGTTACAACTAAAGGCCAGTGCGGTATGAGGGGGTCAAGGGGCGCGAGCCCCTAAGTTAGCCTCTAGGGAGGGGAGATGAGGAATTTCAGGTTGTGAAAATGTATTTTGCTTTCACGAACATTCGCTTCGCTTGTTATAGGTTTCAATAGCGTTGGTCGGTGAAGAAGAGGTGGTTCATCAGATCAAGTTTCCTGTTTATCTTTATCAGCAAATACTAAAAAGAAAGGCGCCCCTTCATAACGACCTGTCTACATTGCATGATTGCAACCCTCTGCCTTGAGAAATAAGCCCTAAATATGAAATTTTAGCCTTAACCGAGGCCGTGATTCCACTTCAACAGTGGATCATCTGCTCATCAGTATCCACCGCCAAAAGGAAATGTAAAGGCATGGCAAAAAGAGGAGCTGCTCCACACGTTGGACGGGCAGGGGATCGAACCCTGGGCCTTTCGCATACAATGAAGAGAGTATGCAAAGCGAACGCTCTACCACTGAGCTACACGCCCTGTTGTGGGAGATTGATGGAGGTGTTGGCCTGTTGTGGCTGCCATGTGCCGCGAGATTGCTTGTGGCTATAGCGTGTCCCAATCACGATGCTCTGCCGCCACCGAGGGTCTGATTCGGGCGTCTCAGTGATTATCCTAATTTGATTTGTGCTGAAGTCGATGGCTTTGTGTCGTTGTTTTTCGCCTCGGTAGTGCTTGGCTTTGAGCATCTGACGAGGACGAGAAGGAGTGAGTTAGGAGGATCTCCAACATAGGCGCTCTACCTGAACCAGCGCAAATGTGGGTAGGCCGTCGCCAGCTCAGACGAGACGAACCTTGACCCATTTCAGCTCTTCCTCTGCTATCAGTAGATTGTATTCCGTGCTGTTTCTCTCCCTGAACCTTTTCTCCAAGACAATAGTCCCAACGCGCACAGCGGTTTCAGCAGTTTGCCACTCAGCAACTAGCAGGAAGGTAAAACATCGGGGTGTGCCGAACGGGTTCAGATAATCTCCCATCCAAAGGCAAGACCACGTCCCGTCATTTAAGTGTTGGACGAACTTGGCGGGTGTTCCTGTTGGTGGGGTCATTGCCCGAAAGGTGTTTCTCCCGCACACCAGCGTGGTGTCCCAGTTGCCAAGTTCCCCGTCGAAAAAAAGGAGATACTAGGAATGGCCAATGCCTCAAAGCGAATTGCAACGGCTGAACCTGGACAGCTACTGATCGGCTCTTTGAGTTCCAAGTACACCGCCGCTGGGGACATGTCTCCGTTAGCAGACTCCATGAGCAGTCCACGCACTCTGAGTTTTAGGCTGTGATCATGCTGTTTATGAACTCGAACACTAAAGCCATAACACATCCGGCCGATCGGGCCAGCCCAACCGGCCCAAGTCCATGAAGGGAACCCATGTCTCCGTTGAGGAGTGGTGCCCTGTGTATCCTCGTGATACCAAGACAATGCAGCAAACATGTATGGCTCCACAAAGTCTTGGTACTGGTTCTCCACTGCGATCTATGGCACTCCGACGTAGTGGAGCGAGGGGTATTCGCTGTTGACTAAAAATTGGAAAATGCCTGACATCGCCCGGAGGGAGTCCGCGTCAAAAGAGAGTTGGCGAGTGGTGTATTCCTGCACTAATTAGTGTGTAGAAGTGGTCGAGTTGCATTGCAATCGTGGCCTCCATAGTGTGGCCTCCATCCGAATGGTCTACAGGTCTGATATTCTTGTGGCCCCAATGGGTCCTGAGCTGGGTCAGGGCGAATGAGCCGATTTTCCACCGGGCCCACTGGACAGATTTGCGATCGGAGATTAACTCAACGCCGCCCTGTGCCTCGGTTCAGCTAGCGACATTGCATTCAAAATAGCTTTGGTGCTCTGTGAATATAAGACACCGCATGGGAAGCAGGCCTTCCTAGAACGTCCACCCTCGTTTAAACCATTGCGACTTTTTCTCGACTTCAAAGGCCGGGTCAGGAGCCATGTTCATGATCTTGACCTTGCCGAGGTCAATGCACCTTTGCCAGCGTCTCTTTTTCCGTCCGACCCCGGGCAGACCATAATGCTCGTCAGGCCCAGCGGCCGCAATGATGGCCAGCTCCACATCTTAGTAATTAGGTCCATCTTCCCGATCTGATCGTCGCGTCACGCAGCGTTGTGTCGGTCGATGCAGTATTTATCAACCCAGAGGTACCAGTACCCAAGACTCTGTGTTATATGAGATGAATCTGGGCGCACAAAATTTCCCTTTTTATACCTCGTCCACGTAGCACTACTCACTCCAACTCAGGGCCGGCTCAGTCTTTACTCAGGATTTGCTCAGGCTTACTCATTTTCGGCACGTTACGCTGCAGCCATGCTGAACTGCTTCAACTTTAGCCGAGTGGGCCTAGAATTAGTCCTATATATAAAGATAGCTAAAATTAGTCCTCATTTTAAAAATGAACAGCCCTGCCTTTACCTCTTGTATTCTTTCGTGTTACCTAAGATGGATCCCCCCCTTTGGGAACACCCCGCATTCGGAACACTTTGTATAAGCTATGACCCAGACCCCCACC
>Ga0247760_1001987_pt1 | contig 16888 bp, 14 predicted proteins | sample UWRJL171409R4_FD_179936 | JGI IMG/M metagenome (GOLD analysis project Ga0247760, IMG submission 179936) | Plant litter microbial communities from Arlington Agricultural Research Station in Wisconsin, United States - UWRJ-L171-409R-4 | ecosystem: Environmental > Terrestrial > Plant litter >... | reverse complement strand
CGATTCTGTTCTGTACAGTCGGCATTTTCCTCTATACCACCGCATCGAAACCTCTTCACCTTGTGTGTATACCTAGCAAGCGAGGACCTCCCAATCTGCATCCGGTCGAGTCTGAGTCATTGAGTTGACCTTGGACGTCAGCGTGCCGTGTGGAGCTCCGCGCGCCTCTTGATAGCATTTTGATAGACTTCAGGCACAGTCGGCAACCAGAAGCTTAGACTCTTCTATTTTCCACCCTTACCTGATTGCTAGGCGAGAGAGAAACGCGAGCGAGCGAGCAAGCTCCTCCCTCGACCGTTTTCGGTAACCCAAGTCACGGAGCCCAAGGCGGTTGCACTGCAAAGCTTCCCGCGAAACCATAACCTTAACGGCCATTTCTGAGAGCTTGGTCAACGCACATAATCATCTCTCCAAACTGTGGGTTTCTCGACAGTGTCGCCAGGCGACTCATTCTGTCCCCTGCTCAACCTTCCGCATTCGACCTATCGGAAACCTGCCGCCACCTTGTCACTGGCCCGGATCGAGCACTGCATCCCAGCTCTCGCACGCTTCTGCCTCGCGCCCTTCTCCAGCCCCCTTTCTCCCGTCCAATCCATCGTGTACACCTCCACGACCGTCTGCGTATACATGACGACCAGGCTCGATATCGACGTCTTTCGAATATCATAAGCCCTCGGGCTCGACACACACAGCTAGCCGACTTCCTGCCTGCCAACTCTCACAGGAAACCATGGCTGCCAGAACATCATCCTCATCTCGGCGGACGAGGGTCGATGGCGATGATACCGTCGGCCAGTTTGTCATCGACCAGGAGATTGGAAAGGGAAGCTTTGCCCAGGTCTACGCCGGCCGTCACAAGGTGAGTGCGCACTTCTGCGCTATTCGGGGGGTTAACTGCAATCCTCTCCTCCAACTCCCAGAGCTTTATTCGCTACCTAATTGTCTTGTTGGCTGACGCATCCTACAGGTCACTGGCGCTCTCGTTGCCATCAAGTCTGTGGAGCTCGCACGACTGAACAAGAAGCTCAAGGAGAACCTCTATGGCGAGATCAAGATCCTCAAAACTCTCCGGCATCCGCATATTGTTGCCCTCCATGACTGCGTTGAGTCAGCCACTCACATCAACCTTATAATGGAGTACTGCGAACTGGGCGATCTTTCAATCTTCATCAAGAAGCGCGATAGGCTACTTACGAACCCCACCACCCATGACATCGCGCGCAAGTACCCCGTTGTCCCAAACTCCGGGTTAAACGAAGTAGTTACACGCCACTTCCTGAAGCAGCTCTCTAGCGCCCTCAAGTTCCTGAGGGAGGGGAATTTCGTTCATCGCGATGTCAAACCGCAAAACCTCTTGTTACTCCCATCACCCCAATGGAGGGAAGCTAACAAGACGGCAAGGCACATCCTGAGTGCTAGTCATGACTCTCTTACGCCGGCCGCAGGTCTGCCATCGTTCCCTATGCTCAAGTTAGCCGATTTCGGGTTCGCTCGTGTTCTCCCGTCCACTTCGTTGGCTGAGACTCTTTGTGGCTCACCGCTCTACATGGCCCCCGAAATCCTCCGCTACGAACGGTATGATGCAAAGGCGGACTTGTGGTCTGTGGGCACGGTGCTGTACGAGATGGTGACGGGTCGCCCCCCCTTCAGGGCGAGCAATCACGTAGAGCTTCTCAGGAGGATCGAGGCCGCCGAGGATCAGATCAAATTCACCCGGGACAGCATCGTTAGCGTAGAGATGAAGGCGTTAATACGGGCCCTTTTGAAGCGAAATCCCGTTGAGAGGATGACGTTTGAGGCCTTCTTCAATCACCCTGTCGTGACGGATCCCATCCCCGGGCTTGTGGAAGACGACATTCCTGAAGATGAGCGGCGTAAGATAGTCAGGGACCGTGCCGCTGCTGCCGGTCCAGTGTCTTTATCACGGAGGCAAGCATCTCGTCAGTACTCCCTCGAACCCGACAGCGCGCGCGAGGTTGTTGCGCCCGCATCGCCTAAGCCACGCCAGTCCTCACCACTAGCAACTCCGATCGAGGCGAGGCCAAATCCGATGGAGGAAGTGCACCCCAACGCTCGTATGAGTTACTCTCCCCGCCACGAGCCGATAGAGGGTCTTGGTCTCCGCACCCGCCCTCCGATCCAACCTTCGTCCTCGGCACCGACTGGGCCGGTTACATATATCGAGAGACACCGAAAGTACTCCAATACGTCCGTGAGAGCTCCCATCCGTGAGGCTCAGTCCCCAGTCCAGTCTCCGGCGAAGGGCAGCACAAACAAGCCGCTAAGCGAGCAGGAAAAGGCCGCTCAGGCTGCGCAGGATGTTGCATTCGAACGCGATTATGTTGTCGTTGATAAGAAGCATCTCGAAGTCAATGCCCTCGCCGACCAGATATCCCTGTATCCGCAACAACCCCAGTCTCCAAAGGCAGGCCAGATTGTCCGACGCGCCACGCAACAAGGTTATCCGACCTCAACGACAGGCGCTATCCCTACCCAAGCACGAGGAATGCAGCTTACACAGGGCCGCGACTTCCGGCCGGGTTCATACGAGAAAGCTCTGTCGAGCAGTCCCGGCTCGGCCACGTCGGTTATTTCCAAAGCCATTCAAGATGCGAGCCTCCGCTTGTTCGGGTTCAAGTATTCACCGCAGGTGCTCGGTAAGGGCCAGTCACCGCCTCATATCTATAATCCATTTCCGGCTTATCCTACACCGTCCGCTCCGGTTGGCCTGATCTCCGATGGGAAGCCCGGAACGCCAGTGGATGAAGACTCTCGAGTCGCTCAGTGCATTGAAGATTACGCGACACGAAGCGATGTCGTTTATGGCTTCGCCGAGGTCAAGTATAAACAACTTGTCCCAATAGCGCCTTCCATGGACCACGGATTGGGTGGTATCCCCGCCGATAGGATCGCTGCTGAGGATGAAGAGGGCCTGACGGTGGAAGCCATCGTTTCCCTGTCAGAGGAGGCATTGGTATTATATGTTAAGGCTCTGTCACTGCTCGCCAAATCTATGGACATTGCCAGTCTTTGGTGGTCGAGGAAGAGTCGACCAGAATCGAGTGGCAACATTCACTCGGTTGCCAGGGACACATCGAACAGCCAAGCGCTGGCTCAGCGGATCAACTCTGCTGTCCAGTGGATTCGTTCTCGGTTCAATGAAGTGCTTGAAAAGGCCGAAATCGTGCGGCTGAAACTGATTGAGGCGCAGAAGCAACTGCCAGAGGATCATCCGAGCCATCCTAACAACCACCCTGAGAGCACCTCAATTACCGGCTCAGGTGCCGAGGGTGTCTTCCTTACAGTGGGCATCAGCGCTGAGAAGCTCGTCTACGACCGCGCTCTCGATATGAGCCGCGCCGCTGCCATCAACGAGATAGCTAACGAGGATTTGCCTGGTTGTGAGATATCCTATGTCACGGCAATCCGAATGTTAGAGGCTGTCATTGACCAAGATGATGACTATCTGCCAAAACGCAGGCTCTCGGGCGCGTCTAGGGATGACAAGGCCGTCGCTGTTCGTGACGAAAACTCAAGCGAGATGAACAGCGACGACCAACAGTCTGTCCAGAAGAGTAAGTGCCAGCTGGACCCAGTGCATGGGACTGTCACTAACATTCGTCAAAGTGATCCAGATGGTCAGTGGAAGACTTGGAACGGTTCGTAAGAAGCTCCAAATGATTGCGAGAGCGTCCAAAGCACAGCAGCAGTCTCAGCAGACAATGATGCGGAGGCGCAGTGGCGATATGACTCCTCGGAGCGTGCCTGCCTCTTGACTGAGGTAAAGCTTATGAATTACGAACGATAATGAAGACATCAGAGCTGAGCACCAGCTCATCGCCCCACGGCTTCGATTTCTCCTCCCCAGACATTGGGTTGGAACCCTTTACCCAGGTGGCGGCAAGGGTTTTTTAAATTATCGGGGGAATTTTGATTTCAAACCATATGCGGAGTTGGCGGGTTATTTTTCTCTTACACTCTTTTTTTTTATTTTTTTTATTTTAAATATCTTAGTTGGCATACTGGCGAAAACGGCCGTTAGTATTGACGTGGTTCTCTTCTGTTCTTTTAGGTCCGTCGACCAAGTGACGACTGGGCGGCGGAATTGGGCGTTTTCGGGTTGGCAAGGTTGACTGACTGCAAATTTATTGGTATTGTTCTTGGATCAGGGGACTAGGTGTTTGGGAACCTTTGTCCTATGATAGGCGTTCTATTGACGTGGGAAGGCTTGTGGCCTGCTTGCTCATGGGGTTTGCATAGCTTGATATTTCGCCGTGGCAGACTGAGAATGGACCAAAGAAACGGGACGAATGGATCAAAGTTTTGTGTCGAATACCCCTTGTGAAGTATTGCTGTATTTTTGCTTTCTTTTTGAGCTCAGCAACGCTTGCTTTGGAGTCGGGCTAGCTGTGCGCATCAGTGCCAGGCATTAGTCTGGGCAAAGCATTGTGTTGCCTAGAGTTGCAGCGGAATGGAGTCTCTAGCTTCCTGGCTTCAGGTTTACAGACAGACATGTTGTATTCACGGAAGCGTGTATAAAGTACCTGAATTGTCTGAACGAATACATTCGCTGATCCAGCCTACCCGTCTGGTTAGGAAAATAGAGACCGCTAATGCAAATTCGGGATCTGGGCGACGAGCGCTGGAGTCCTCGGATCGGTGTGACGGGCCAGATTGAAGAAGTCCAGTCTTGTAGGTTGAGAAGTGGCTGAGTGGCTGGTATCATCATTGTGACCGCGTACGTCACCATCACACAGAAACATTGCCTCTGGTCCCTGGTGCAGCCCAGGTCTAGTAAACCCTCGAGATCTGAGACAGAGTCGGTCGTGTAACCACCACCGGACCCCCCACGGTATCACGGCAGCGGCGAGCTAGTATTACACTGGAAGACACAACCAACAAGCCGCAGTGCGCACTGGGTATAATTAACACTTTGTCTACCCACACACTGATGTTCCTCAAGTAAGCGAATCTAGTATCCGTCCTTCCATGACTGTATCAGATGCTTTTACTAACTTTCCATACAGGGCAGCTCGGATATCTTCCTGGAGACCCCCTAAGCGCTCCCAGCGATGCACATCTACATACCTCATAGGCCGGAGGAGGCCGGACGGCAGTTGATCTTGCTTGGCAGACTGCTGATGCGGGGTTCAGAGCCACAGAACGGGAGACCAGCTGTGCCAGGTTAGTAGGTTTTGATCTGCACGGCGTGATCACCCCTAAGATGCGTGCTGCTAATTTCGAACTGCAATGGTGATTATTTGGTTGCAACTGATGAGCTTTGTTTCGAGTCCAAGTTGGTGAGGATCCTGGTATGATGTTGAAGGCAGGTACAGATGGCTCACTGAGTGACACGAAAGTAGGCTCCCGCCTATGACCCCCATTTCAAGCCTCATCCCACCTGTCTTAAATGTTTCAATCCACCCTTACGTAAACCGTCTCTGGATATATTCCCGCTCTACTTTTTATCGTAATGTGCGCGTTTTCCTGGGCATGTCTTGTGCCTTGGACATATATTCACATTTACACACAGGATACATCATACTGCGAATTACAACTACCATGACAGGTATCCCCGAAGCTTGGAAACTCTCGCCGAAAGAAAGGCTAAATGTCTTTGACAATGAGATCATCCCCCAAGAACTTCAACCACATCTCCACCTCAACCACAAATACGACGGCAAACAGCCTCTAGCCGTGCTCATCGTCGGTCAAACCGGCGCAGGCAAAACTCGCTTAGCCCCCATTCTGAGCCAAGCCATGGTAACCATCAACCGCCCGCCCGCACACTTCATAGCCGACACCTACAAAACCTATCACCCGCACTACACAAGCTGTCTCCAAAAGGCCCCGGAAAAGGCCTCTATCCTCGCTAGCCTCGACGCCAGGATATGGCTCACCATGGCCTGTGAGTACGCTATCGACAAGCGGCTTGACGTGTTGGTTGAGTCGGCGTGCCGCCACCCAGATGACTTTTGCAAGCTTGCCCTGATCTTTCACGAGCGTGGATATAATGTGCGGGTTGCGGTGCTGGCAGTCCCCGAGGTGCTCAGCCGCCTTGGTATACTGGTGCGATATCACCGGAACTTGCCAGAGGCGCAGTCTCGCGGTCTACCGCTGCGACTGACACCAAAGAAGGTGCACAATGATAGCTATGTGGGATTGGAGCATGCGCTGAGGTTTCTGGACGGCGACCCCGCGGTTGATGGGGTTATCGTTGTGCGTAGAGGGAATCTGCTGGCGTATCGGAACGAGAGATATGGGAAGGAAGAACGGAGGTGGAGGTTTGAGCCGTCGGCGTTGAAGGCACTAGAGAGGGAGAGGGTTAGGCATCTGTCAGAAGAGGAAGAACAGATAGCGATAGAGGATATTGAAGAACTAAAGAAAATCCAAGACCCAAAGTTGGAGGTTGAGATAAAGGAGATAGAGGAACTACTGGCAAAGCTCCGGGAGGGGGAAAAGGGAGACCAGCTTCCAGCTCTTGAACCGTTACATGCTGACGAGTTTATCACAAGAGAGCTGGAATGAATCACTACATAGAACGACGCATGGGATCTTGATAGGCAAAGAAAATGCGTTGGTTTATTACGATTGTTTGATCATGTCTCCCCGTCGGGAGCTAGGGTTGAGGCTGCAGCTTCGTCATTGTTATCAGGGGAGGCATTCTCAACAACTGGAAGCGGCCCCAGGCCGAGCACATCCTGGCCCCTGAAAAGCCATCTACAGAGCGCAAGGTAAATGCCATGCCTCTGGTGTCTCTCTTTGTTAGAGAGAGCGCCCCCGTCCACAGAGCGGAGGAGGCCCACTTCCATAAGCCGCTTGTAGAACCCAGTCTTGGCCGGGCCGCCCACAAGCAAGCTCATATCGTATCCATCTCCAAAGACATACATTTCCTCCGGGTACCTGTTGCGCATACAACACAGCTCGCGATAGCTTACCTTTAGAGGGGACATGTGAAAGTACCGCTCTCGCATCAGCTCGCCTTCGTCACAACCACTGCCAAACTTGACACACCGCTCGCACGAGTGCCGTTGGTAGTTATCCAATCTCTTCGCATCAGGCATGAACCGCCACTCCGGTAAAGCCAACGCCCTCCGCTCCAGCCCAGTGAACTCCCCAAACGCGCCAAACCTCCCCGCTCCCGCCTTCTCCAGAATATCCACCACCCTCTCCCGAACTAACTCGCTATCCAGTCCCGGAATCCGAACATAGACCCAGAAATCCGCTCCCAAACGAGCATAGCTGACCGGCGGCGCATCCAGGTCCGGCTTTCTTTCTTTTTCCTTTTCCTCTCCCCACTTATCATTAACATTCCCCGCCACTACTAATGGGATCTGCGTCTCCTTCCGTTCAGTCTCATCATCCACCCGCAACACACACCAAACACAATCCTCCCTCTCACACTGTTGACACCGCACCGCCAACCCCGCATTCTTATCCGCCGCCCCCGCCAAGGAACATCGCAGCCCTTCTACCTCACATCGCAGACACTTCAGGCACTGCGCCTCCCACGCTCCCTCGTCCCATCCTAGGCTGTGGAGCCCGTGCTACTAGTAGCATGGATCCAGGTACGTAGTACGGCACGACGAATTATCTCTTCATCGGCGTCAGCGGGGGCAGTGTCAAGGTTGATGAGGCTGTCGATGAGAGAACCTAGTTCCAAGGAGTTACGCCAGGAGAAGAGGTTCGCTTTACGTGGGGAATTGGTGTTGGCGGAGAAGCCTGCGGGTGGCCAGCGGGAGGATTTGACGAGGCATACGGCGTAGAGAGAGGTGATGGCTTCGAGGCGGGGGGAGATCATTGTGTTCTTCCTCCTTTAAAGGTTTGGGGGATTCTGCGGAGAAGTGAGTGATATAATTTTAATGACTTACCAATTGTGTAGATGGCGGTGATACCAGGAGCTCTGTAAAGGTAGAGAAAAATTCGACCTGAGAGCCGAAACAGTAATACTGGGTGTATATAAACATCCCTCTCGGCACGGCTGTCCAAGAACAAAGTCTTTTAGCACCGCATCGAGATCGTCGGTAACGGCCATGGTGCGCGCGCGCCAGAACTTCATAGAAGGGCCAATCTACATGTCAATGAAGAGTAGGTGGGTAGACAAAAAATAGGCGGACTTAAAGATATCACGCCACCATGCTTTGTTACAGACCCAAAAGCGTGAATGCCCGCTATCACACACCAGGAAGTAACACAATCCACTGCAACTGGGTATTCAGTGTAGTACTTGTTTGTGAACCTATTCCTTAACGAGACCCGGGCCAACCTTTTCCAGACCTGATGCTTTTCCAATGCGAACAAAAGACACCAGAACGAAAAAAGAGGTTAAGTCACTTGTCCTTTCCACCAAAAAAGATGGACTGTCGGCAAAAACGCTTCCACACACTACCGCTCATAGTTCCAGAACTATCCACCAGCATGATGGTCGTAGGGCCCCAAAATCGTCAGGTCATCCTCGTCAGTCGTTTCCAGCAAGATTCAACAATTACTCCTTGGTTGGCTTCCAACCTAGGACCTAGCCTCCTCCAGTTCCAGTTCCAATTGCCTAATCCGCTCGCTCTGCTCCTGCGAGCCCGACCCCACACGTTTTTTCAGAATCTCGACATCAGCCGCAAGCTGAGAGATGATCTGACTTTGTGCAGTGATCTTATCACCCTGTGCAGTAATAATCTTGTTCTGGTGCTCAAATAATTGTTTGATCTGCTCTAGCATCACGTTGTCTGAGGACGTGCTCGGTGTTGAAGCCAATGTAGCAGTTGTGCGAGACACCGGCGGCGAGGAGGATTGAGGAGCTTTGACTGGCGAGGGAGGTTTTGCCTGGGTAGGTGGTGCAGTGATAACGGGAGACCGCACCGGCGCCGTTGCGCGGGCTGCAGGTCTCGAGATCTCTTCGAAGCTTGAAGTCTCAGCCTCGTCATTGTCAGACTCATCGGCATCCTGATACTTGTTCGCCATATTAGAGATTGATGCCTTCTGTTCAGCTGCAGTTGGGGGAGCGTGGTGAACAGCGGGTGCAGGCTCTGGCTCCTTCTTTACGACCGGAGCGGGGGCAGGGGCGCGAACCGGAGCGGCCGCCACAGGCTTGAAGTCCGCGGGAACCTCAACCGGAGCATTGCCTTCGTAAATACTCTCAAGGTCAATCTTGACAGGAACACCAGTTTTGCCATCGAGCCACTCCTTGGCCGACACTGCTGGCTTGAGACCAATGGCGGGAGGGTAAATGTCAGACTGGAAAGTTTCGGCTCTGCGGGGAACAGTGAACGAAATGGGCTCAATGTACGTGTCGTTGACGGTTTTGAATGCCCTCATGATCTCATTTTCATGGACCTGATCATGTTAGGTGCTGTTTGATTTTGGAGAGCTCCAATACTTACGTTGATTCCACGGCGCGGCAGGAAGGCGATTCCTCTCTGCGGTTCAGCCGACTTATACTCGGATAAGAACTCAAATTTGTCATTCTCGTACTCGAAGTACCGAATGTTGCCATCGCTGTTATTCTGTCAGATGAAGCTGCCATGACCTGGGGGATATAAGTGCAACATACCCCTTTCCAGCGAGATAGAGACAGTTTGAGCCATCGTCTGAAATACCGGATATTAGAGTTGTCTTGTCAGAAGCACAGCGAGTACGCACCCCAGAACGGCATACAAATGCCCGAGATGGAATCGAGGGATGTGAAACCTCCAATGGGGTCCTTTCTACCGGGCTCCCACAAGCCGATCTGTCGCTCGCTCATGCGCGAAAAGCCAGTCGTGGCGATACGGTTGTGTTCTCCCATCCACACAGCGCGGCTGTTTTTGGCGCCCTCGTGACCGGCATACTCGTGCACCGGCGACTGTTGACGGACGTCCCACACACGCAGTTTCTTGTCACGGGACGTAGTCACCAGGAATGCGCCATTGGCACTCCACGAGAGACTCTGTACGATGTCGGGGTGTTTAAGAGTAAGGGGTGCTTGACCTGTGCCAATGTCCCACAGCTTGATGGTGAAGTCACCCGAGGCCGAAGCCAGGATGTTTTCGGCGGCCGGGTTGAACAAGACCTGTCCGACTTTCCTACGGGGATCAGCAGTAGACAAGCGGTCATATTGGTTATAACGCACCTCGAATGTCCCGTCAGCCTGCTGGCGGGGGAGACGTCGGGGACCTCTTCGGCATCTGTATAGAGTGTGAAATCATGAGGCACCTGCCAGATGAAGACCTTGCCATCGTCTGAGGCCGAGGCGATGATGTGATCGTTGAAGGGGTGCCAGTCGGTGTCAAGGACGGCGGCTGTGTGGCCGCGAAAGAGGGGTATTTGGTCCGGAAGCTTTCCCCGCTCGCCGAGGGGAATGACTGCGAATGCGCCGCCGCCGCTCGACTCCCAATTGACTGATAGGTACTCGGGATTTGCCTGGAGAAGAATTGGCAGGTCAGCACGCGAGACGCTGGCGACAAACGGCGACAGTGGCGAGCTGCAGCTACCTTGACGAGGTTGGTGTCCCATGCATTACGGCTAATGTGCAGATTGTCGTAGCAGAACTCCTTTCTGGTATTCTTGCCAAAGACGTGTCCTGGGATTCGTCGCTGGTCAGCAGGGCAGGAACCGCAAATTGGTGCTGGAGCTCGTCCGTAGCTCTCGTGGGTCCGTCGCACTCACGATATTTCGACGCGCGCACGAATCGGCCAGCCATGGTGTATGCACTGGCGGTCAGTGGTGGATAGCACAAGATCAGCTCCAAGGTGAGGCCACGAATACTCTGCGCAATGCGCTGGAAAGATGGGGTTGGCGGCTTAAACTGTCGAATGTTCAAGGCTAGTAAGATTGAACGCGGCTGAGGCGGCGGGGCAATGGTCTGTTCAACCCCTGCAGGCCTCATCGCTTCCCCACAATTTTGATCTTGGTCTCGATTGCAACTGCCCCTCCGTTATCTCGAGGCGTGACATTTCAACAATGCGCGTTTCGGGCTTGGACCTCCCCGGGCTTCAACAAGACAACGATGAGCCCTTGAACCAACAGCAAAAACAGAGATATGTATAGTTTAACCAATAAAGATGGTATCATTTAGTTGGTTCTGGTATTATACAGCTGATAATTACGGTATGAACATAAGTTAAGACAATCTCCCGGTTCAACATAGTTGGTCGGATGGTGTAGTTGGTTATCACGCTAGTCTCACACACTAGAGGTCCCCAGTTCGAGCCTGGGTTCGATCAATTTTTGCCGTCCTGTCCAGACTAACCTTCTTTTTTTCGGGATGCCTCCGATAAGCGTCTTATCGGTGCTGGTTCATCTGGGAGCATCTACCAACCAGACCATCCTCCGACAGACTTACAACGAACGCAAACTGTGTCACACAGCAATGACGCCGCCATTCTATTACTGCTGACAGAAAGCCTGGGTGTAGAATGACGTAGCTCTCTGGTTTTGAGCAAACGGAAACGACCGAATCCCCGTGCCCGACAAGAGCTGTCGCTTTGTGACGCAGCCTTGCGGTATACATTTCGGCATGGCTAGCAAGGGGAAATCCCGTTGGGCCGATGACGAGAGCGACGCAGCGATAGAAGCGCAAAGGAAACGAGAAAAAGAGGAAAAGAAACGCATTAAGGCTGAGAAGGTGCGGAAGCAAGAGCAAGAAAGGCAAGCCTGCGAGGCTGCAGATTGTCAGCCAGCTCCAGGAGCGCACGCTGTCGGCGATGACGGCACGGAGAGACCCCCCGCAAAACGAAGGCGACTTTCGCCTGAGCTTGACACGCCCACACCAGCCGTAAGCAACCCCAATGCCAACCCAAAGCTCTTGCGCTTCGACGGCGGCGGGTTCGGCAGGTGTCGCAGCGTCGAGAACTACGACAAGCTCAATGATATCGAAGAGGGCGCATATGGGTGGGTGGCTCGCGCGCAGGAACAATCCACGGGGAAAATTGTGGCGTTGAAAAGATTGAAGATCGACCCCAAGGATCGCAGTGGACTCCCTGTCACAGGCCTTCGGGAGATACAGATCTTGAAGGACTGCGATCACAGAAATGTGGTCAAGCTACAGGAGGTAGTGGTGGGCGATGACACGAGCAAGATTGAAAAGTATGTTTTTATCAAACCGAATCCGGTTGGCTTCAGCTGATCAGATATAGCATCTTTCTCGTCCTTGAGTTCGTCGAGCATGACTTCAAGAGTATCCTTGAGGATATGCCCGAGCCTTTCCTCGCGTCCGAAGTGAAAACCATCCTTCTACAGCTAGCCTCCGGTGTCGCCTACCTCCACGACAACTGGATCATCCACCGTGACCTCAAAACCTCAAACTTGCTACTTAACAACCGCGGCCAACTCAAGATCGCCGACTTTGGCATGGCGCGCTACATTGGCGACCCGCCGCCACCAGACCTGACCCAACTTGTTGTCACGCTGTGGTACCGTGCCCCAGAACTTCTACTCGGCGCCACTCGCTACGGGCAGGCCATCGATATGTGGTCTATCGGGTGCATCTTCGGCGAACTGCTCACTCGGGAACCACTGTTGCAGGGAAAGAACGAGGTCGACCAGCTCGCCAAAATATTTGAGCTCTGCGGCCTTCCCACCGAAGAGACTTGGCCTTCGTTCCGTCGGCTGCCCAACGCTCGCGCCTTGCGGTTACCACCCAAACGGCCGGGACACGCCTCCGGCTCTGCGGTGCGCGCCCACTTCCCGCTCCTCACGGGCGCAGGCGTCGCCCTCCTCAACAGCCTCCTAGCGCTCGACCCGGAACAGCGACCATTAGCGCGCACCATGCTAGAGCACGACTATTTCAAGCAGGATCCCAAACCCAAACAAGAGGCTATGTTCCCGACCTTTCCCAGCAAGGCGGGCCAGGAGCGCCGGAGACGGAGGCAGACGCCGCTGGCGCCGGTCAGGGGTCAGCAAGTAGCAGAGCTGGGGAACATGGATTTTAGCGGTATATTCTCTGGAAGAGAGAGGGAGGAGCGCGGAGGAGGCTTTTCGCTCAGGATGGTCTAGCCCAGTTGGGTCATCCCACGAGCCTGCAAGCAAGCGATGTTGTGCCGGGGTTGCAAACATTGATGCTAGCTAGTATGCGTTCGTCTTGCCTCGCCTTGCCTGCGCCGAGGCTACGACAGGGTAGAGACATGCACGCTACCAAAATGTATAGATACACCTGCAACCACACAGGTGACTACACGCTAACCAACCGTCTGTATGTCTATCGGCTTTTTAATGCACCCTAGACCTGACAGCTCTAGCTCCCAACACGCAGAACGTGTTTACAGTAGCCCGGTTATCTGCTAAATATAGAGAAAACATTCCGTCCATTATACCCCCTTGCTCGGCAACTAGACACGCTATACCTGATACCAGACTCGCCATCTCTTGTCCCCACTAGCGAAATCGATGTAATCTCCGTCTGTTTCGCCATGCTGTCTTTGGCCTCATCTTTTGACCTCGTCCTCTCTATCTCGGTGGTTTCTCAGTATGCACCAGACCAAGCTACCATCCCAAAATCAAACAGTCTAAACTCTACAGATGGAAAGTTCATTAGACTGCCCAATATCTGCAAATGTCATTAGTTGCCGTGTTTAGCATACATGTACCACAACCACAACCATCTTCAACTTTTTTAATCTGAACCAAGAGCCAATGATGATCCAAACAACAAGGATGAGAAATAAGCCAACGTTCTTTACCCAACGCCATTATCTCGGTGTTCCCCAAACTATAGACCATGAAGTAACCACCTCCATTCTCATCTAACTCCACATCCCCTCACAGCATTACAAGACATAGATGATCCACTTCAATAATCGCATCTCACGTTGTTGAAAAGTTAGACGAACGCACCAAAGCCCGCGACAAACCATGTAAAGCTGAAGACGGTCAAGATGCTCATGACAACCGCGCCGCCAACTGCTCTCCTCTCCATAACAGACAAGCCACCATTACACGTGACGCAGACAAACTGGTCAGAGTCAACAGCCGGCTTGGGAGTGTAAAGGCCAAAGGTGAAACCAGTAAAGGGTGCGAGATATCCCGGATCAGCGGTTTGCGTGACAGAGCCGTCTGAGTCATGGATTATCAGCGTGTATTGCTCAACAGGCAGAGGGTTGGCAATATTTGCGGACTGGAAGGCCGCAGTATCCCAGGTGTATGATCCCTTGGTAGCAAAAGTCATGTTCTGTGTTAGTGTCCACGTCTGCTTGACAGCCGAGATCTTGAGGTCGACGGCCGTGGGTGTGGCCTGCAGGTTGGTGTAGTTCCAGCCCCAGGTCACGAAATCCTTCATCTTATACAGTTGTGTGCCGTCCGTGATGGCCGGCGTGAGCATCACTACGTTACCAGCTGGGTCCTGTGGGTTGAACATGGTGTGGTTGCCCCCGGCCGTCCTTGTGCCATTGCCCTTCGCCAAAGTTCCTGTTGTGGTAGCCGAGCCAGTCTGACTTCTACCTCCAGTGTTCAGGTTGGTCTGTGGGACACCTGTTGATGTCGTTCGCCCGGTATTCTCAGCCGTCGTCCCTGTAGGTGTCGGGGTTGGCGCTGGCGCTGCGAGTTGCTCTGTTAGCAGGGTTATGAACAGACACTGTGTGCAGAATTTGTCATACTTGAATTGTCATCTTGTCGCACCACCAGTGTGTCCATCGCTGGGAGAATCCTTGGCCACAATCCAGACGCAGAAGCCGCAGGCGTAACAGAGAGAATGATAATGGCCAGTTGGCCTATTGACCAAGTTGTCCGCATGGTGCCGGTTCTTTTTTTTTTTCGGACGTAACAGTCGTGGATAATAAGACGAGGTGTCTGCTCACGCTATGGGAAGCAGTTTGCTAAGTCCTCAGGCCGACGCGAGTACAGAGCAGGAGCCTAGATACGCTGCTTAACCTCGGAGAAATAAGGTTGCGGTGGTAGTCGTCGTCGTCGTGGACCGGTGCCGGGTCGAGGGGTTTTTTTTTTTTGCAGGGTGGCGGCTGTGGTGCAACCCCTATCAGAAAAACGACCAGATAAAAAGGCCGTCGCGAAAATAAGGGATGAAGAGTTGTAGGATAGCGACAACACTTTGATGAAGCGATTGACCAAAAAAGTAGTGAGGTGGAAACCGGGTTCGGTCAGTGGATGATAAAACCAAAAACGAGCGTAGTGTCTGGTTGCCAAAGGAACAGAAAACGAAGGCGGAGTGATGGCTGATGGAGATGCAGGAGTCGGGAGGAGACTGGAACGGAAAACAGAGTTCCAGCTCTGCTGTTCGCATTGTTGCAGGGGTCCAATCCAGAGTTGCGCGACCAACTCACAGATCCACCCAGGGGTCATGCATCCAATCGGCACAGGGCTCTCAGCGTGAGAAATGGCTTGGTGTGCGGTGGCGCTGGAGAATCCGAGAAGCGCGTTGCCCCACGCAATCCGACCACAAGACGAAATTCGCCGGCCGCGTTCCCCAGCCAAGGAGATTGTAGGCCCCCTCTGGCGATGACGGCACATCCCATTCCATTTCGTATTCCAGCTAGGGACGTGGGGCTGTCACTCGTGTTCACCATTCGGCTAAAAATATCAACGACAACTCGGATTCCGATGTCACCTTCTACAGGGCTGTGATATTGTTCCTATAAAATGTTCAGTGTTCCCTCCCAATCGCCATCCTACCTACTGATCGACCCACTGCCGCGAACCCATTTCACCGGGTGATATCCAGAGAGTAATGCCGCGACGCCGCAAAATGACAGTTACCCGGTTTTTCCCAAGTGTTTTGTCGACGGGCCGAAAAGATGATCGAAACAAGCAGCTCCATAACTGATCAACTATTTCCGAGTCTCAGATGAGTTGGTCGTTCGCAAGTCGTGCTGCGAGGCTCGGGGCTGACGCTTCCTGTTGGTGCTGTGCTCGCTCAGTTGTGGACCTCTTTTTTGGACCAGCATATTGACCAATACCTCCAATGCCCCTCGTCAAGATGCAATTGAGTCTGGGACTGCATACGCCATTTCAAACGCGCAGCCGTGCGAGTCGAGTAGCGGATTGAGTAGAGTGAATGCATCGGATGAGTCGCAGATACGCATCTTGCATGTTACGCTAGGTTCTGGTATCCGTGCCTTGCTGTCTACCTCGTCTGCTAAGTCGAGAGCTAATGCGCGACAAATAGCGAGACGTCTTCGGCCGCACTCTGTCATAAGAGCCGATGCTGCATCTTCCCGCTCGGCATCTCCTATATAGAGAGCGCTGGTACGGATATTCTTCGTTCTGTTCAACTGATCGCGGCACCAAACGCGGGGGATGCGATCACGGCCACTTTGGGCCAGCCAGCTGGCTTTCAGTGCTAGCGGGTCATCGCAGCGAGGAACAGGCCGGCACCCTCATGATAGTGGAACGGTCCGTTTGTCTTCGTATTGAGCTGAGGTGTAGGACGTACCCGGTGTGTCGCACCCAGCAGAATATGGACTCGAGGCCAAGCCACTGGTACTCACCTTCACGCCCTCCGGCGCTTGACAAGAACACAACAATGCACTCAAGTAAAGTATTGGGCACGTTTTCTTTCGCACTGTAAGCTGCCTGTGTGAGAGGAGCTGCTGATGACGATGATTGGCAAGGCCAGAAATGGGCGCGGCAGGTGATGTAGGTCGACTTGCATATAGCGACCCAGCTGCGACGTTTGCGAGTGACAGCCAAACAGCATCTGGAAGGCTCATAGTCATTGGTCCCCTCGACGACGTGAATGCTGTGACGGTGTGGGAAGTTGACCAGCAGACCCACAGTGATTGCCTCCAACTGGACCGTGCTCTTAGCGCCCAAATCTGTCGCCATGACCCGGCAAATCGAACGCAAGCAAGACCCATAGCCCCACAAAATAAGATAGCGGGTTGCGCCAACCCTGTCAATCGATCCCGGTCATCACTCGTCACTGGTGGGCTGGCTTACAGCGTGGGCAGCAGCCTCGGGTTCCTTTTCT
>Ga0247760_1001986_pt1 | contig 16893 bp, 18 predicted proteins | sample UWRJL171409R4_FD_179936 | JGI IMG/M metagenome (GOLD analysis project Ga0247760, IMG submission 179936) | Plant litter microbial communities from Arlington Agricultural Research Station in Wisconsin, United States - UWRJ-L171-409R-4 | ecosystem: Environmental > Terrestrial > Plant litter >... | reverse complement strand
AAGAGAGTTCAGACTCAACACACTCTGCAATGTTTAAACTACCTCACATAACTTCTCATGGGGCCTGATTCCCGTAGCAGCGGAGAGCGATACAATAAAGTTAGTATCGCAATATAGATATTCTATCGGGCCAGCGTTACAGCAACACTCTTGACACCGTGCTGAGGTCCAGGTCCCGCGCCGCTCTCAACAGTGCAGCATGTCGGACGATACGGCTCTGTTCATGTTGCACTTTTCCGGCATTGATCCAACATGTTCATGCTCTCTCTCTCCATCAAATGTTTCCAAAGCTAGCAAAAGGCTCATCACTCTCACCTTCTACACTATAGCCATGGCTCCCAATCGCCCGCAACCACGCGAAGTCCGCCTCCCGGATCTAAGCAAGATTCCTCCAGATTTGGTCAAGCACCGCCGGATACCATCCATAGCCAGCGAGCTGCTTCGTTTTGGAATGGAAGAGGAGGATGGCGAAATGAATGTCCACATTGCCCGCCCTGCCGTCTCAGACAGACACTGGATGCTCGACGGGATTTTTAGATTAATTTATAGTCCCTTTGGATAGTGGTTTTCGAATACATTCCTAGCCCAGACTTTCTCGCCTCGGGCGTCGTCTTTTGTACGCATTTTGGATACCAGCCATCCAGCTACCTGGCTCTGGCCTCACTCTGGACGCTGTGTTCTGTTCTTGGCCGACTCAAACAAGTCAATGTTTTCCCAACCTGGGCTTTTCCCACTGATTTGCTGCTTGCATAAGCTACCGCTTGCTTATCTCTGGACCTCCCTTATGGACCACTCTCTCATCGTCGCCCTTGTGATAGGTGCTACGGCAGGGCTTTTCGTTCAGCCAGAGGCTCCCAAGCCCAAATTCGAGTACTTGGAGCATCTGCGATTCACAACTATGTGGGACCTCGAAGGCAAGATGGACCATGGTTTCGTCGACCCAGATCACCCAGGCCATGTCCACATCCGTTTACTCTGCTTATATCCCCGTCTCCCCGGCCACCCGATTCTCGCGACAACCCATCGAGCTTACTTGGGGGGTGAGAATCGTCGACAGTATGAAGCGATATCGTATACCTGGGGCAGGGATCCAACCAAAGTAAAATGCTGATCATCGACGGCAAGGCGTTTCCCTGTACCGCGGCCACGTACTACGCCCTGGAGCGGGCTACTCGCTGGTGGTGCTTCAGCTGGGTTTGGGTCGACTACGTCTGCATTAACCAGGACGACAAGCTCGAGAAGAACTACCAAGTCGGATGCATGAAGTACATTTACTCACGCGCACAGTGTGTGCTGGTGCAGATGACCGGACCAAGTTCCGCCGAGATAGCCGCGGCAGCTGTGATGATCCGGCGGACTGCAAGCTTCATCAACACGTGGGAACCGTCGGTGGGCCGATCTCATCACCTTCTTCAAGCAGGAGCACGCTACATCTAGAAGGTGGGACGCACTCCTCACCCTCTTCGCCAACCCCTGGTTCACCCGCGTATGGATCATCCAAGAAGCTGTCTGCGGCCACCCCCCTCGACGTCTCCTATGGCCGCCACTCCCTTGACTGGGTCTCCCTCTGTCTTGCCGCCGACGCTCTCGCCACACCTTCTCTTCTCCCTCTCCTCCGTGCCAACCCCAACGGCGTTCTCGCCCACCAAAACGCCCTCCGTCTCCTGCGCATCGTTCAAATTCGCAACCTCCACCAACGATACGCCAAGCACATCTCATACCACCACGACGACCCCAACACTGAGTCCTTTTACCAAGTCGCTACCACTTGGCGCATCACACCCCTCTCCGCCCTCTTGCCCTTATTCCGTTGATTTTTCTGCAACCGACCCCCGCGACAAAGTCTTCGCCCTCCTTGGCCTCGTCGCCGATATCGAACGCCCGCCCCATCCGCTGCTCTACCCGGACTACCGTCTCGCTCCGCACAAACTAATGAACCTCGTGGCACGCTACCTACTCGGGGGGCGGGATGCGCCACGTGCCTACTTTGAGGTTGCCTCGTTCCTGGGGACGGGCCATGCTCGTGTGGAACGGGCGGTGTGGTAGGTATGGCGAGCTGGGCGGCGGATTGGACTTGCGAGACGGTATCAGCGCCGTTGCATGTTCCGAGAAGTAGACAGCACTTTGGGGAGACGAAATATAACGCGGCCCACCAGAAAGTGGGGGAGAGAGGTGGTGAGTGGGCAGAGGGATATTCGTAGTCGGTGGGAGGAGGATGAGTTGTGGTTGAGAGGGGAGAAGTTGGATGAAATTGTCGAGGTTTGGCCTGAGGGCACCGGCGAAGGAGGGACCTGGGTGGTTGGGGAGGATGAGGGAGTTGGTCGACGGCGATGATACCGTGCTAGCGGACTCTGCTGCCGCCATCATGGCAGATTTTTCAGCTTGGAACACTCTCCTCCGAAAGTGCGCGGTTGGGAGGAAACTGTGTACCACGTGGATGGGTTGGATTGTCATGGCTCCTGCAGGTGCGCAGGTCGGAGACGCGATTGCGTTGTTGTATGGAGCGGCAACGCCCATGGTGCTCCGTGAGAAGGAGAACCCCAGTGACCCAACAGGAGGGAAGAGGAGTGAGCTTATAGGGGAGTGTTACGTGCATGGACTGATGGATGGGGAGGGCATAAACGGGTGGAAGTTTTCGGAAATATTTCGTATCTGGTAGGTGTCTCAGGTAGTTCCCAAGCTACTGCTGGCCGTTGAGAGTCTGTTCCAGAATCTAGCTACACTGGTGGTGGGATAGTGGGGAAATTCCAATCTCAAGGTGGTGCCTTCCAACAAGCCCAACAGATTGTAGATGATCAGGCATTTGATTCTTCTTGTGTACATGTCGGGTATAACCAAACCCAACCAATTCAGGAATCAATGCAATATACTTAAGCTGTGATGTAATGCTCATTGAGACTAATAGTAGGAGTGCTGGGGTGTATTTGGACCTGCCAAGAAGCGTGAATAACTTCGTCAGCGTTACATTGGGAGCTCGATCCACTTTTCTAGGAGCTGAGTTTGGCGTTCCGACTTCCGCGTTGCACTGACGGAAAACGGAAATAGGGCAAAATGTTTCTCCCGAAACCGAAACCGAGCTAACAGTCAGCAATCCCCGCCCTGTAATTGGTCCTTTTCGGCTCGGCAGCGACGAAGCCTGGGGCAAGCCAAAGCGCAGGTGCCGAGTTCGCGGACTTTGCACAATTTTGTGGGGAGTGGGATGCCGGGACGCTGGCGACCCGGAGAGTTATGCAATTTTTATGCAAAATGACACCCAGGCTGGACAAGGCTAGGCTGCTTTCGGCTGGAGGGTTGGAGAGTTGGTGTCAGGACTTGGAGGTCGGTTGCCGTCTCCAGGTGTTTGGGTTGGGGTGGCACACCCCCAAAAACAAGCAGGCTTCGATGAAACTAGAAAATTCGGCATTCGGTAGGTCGGCCGGCTGAAGCTCCAGTTGCGAGGGTGGCCGGAAAAGAACGATGGGAGGTACCAGTTGGGAAGCGTAGGAGGGAATGGGAAAGACGTTAGCGCGATGTGAAAAGAAAAGGGAAGTCGTCCCATCCCACGTTCCCTCGCGTGTTTTACTCTTTTATTTTCTTACTTGCATTTTGGTTTCCCTCCTCTGGTTCCTCTTCCTTTCCCTCGTCAATTGTTCGTTTTTTTGACGTTATCTCTGGTATTGGCGGCAGCCGGACACCGGCCGGGCCCTTTCCGAGGATATCGTGAGCCGGGCCGAGCAAAGCCGCTCCGGCAAATCGAGCAGCTGGAATAGCGTGAGCGTCGATCGAGCCAAGGCAAGCCTCCCAGATTTCCCCACGCAAGCCAAGCCCGCCACTCCTGCATCATTCACCCATCGCGTATCTACGTAATACTTTTTCTTGTTCCTTGGGTTTCGAATGTTCATCCGGGAGTGCTGCTACCTCACTGATAAACTCGCATTGTGGCTCACTGAACATGACTGACATCTTACCAATAAGACCGCAAGCACATTACCACCCAATCGCAGACCATGGCTGCTGACGCGGGAGCCCCCGTTCACACCCCAGCCGTGGCGCAAAACACAATAACTCATGTCTCAGATGCCGAACTTCAACGCCAACGCTCGATTGAACAGGCTGTTGCCGAAGGCCATGACGCCGACATACCCTCCGACATTGGCTACGTCCTGGAATCTGCCGGCGAGGAAAAGCGACGCAGATCCATCGCCGAGCGCCGTCGCCGCTCTCTCGTCCGCCAGGACAGCCAAGCAAGCCAGACCCGCGATGTGGAAAAGGAGGCCGGTGGCGCCGACACCTCCAGTGAGGCGAAGCCCGACTCGGGAGACGGCGCCGCGTCTGACGATGAAGCCAATGTAGTTTGGTGGGACGGCGACGATGATCCGGCCAACCCGTACAACTGGCCGGCGTGGAAGAAGGTGCTCAACTGTGTTTTTGTCAGTCTGCTGACGTTGGTGACGCCGTTGGGGTCGTCTTTCTTTGCACCCGGTGTTGCCCAAGTGATGCGGGACTTCAAGTCGCAGAATTTGGAACTGGCGTCGTTCGTCGTGTCCGTCTACGTTTTGGGTTTCGCGTTTGGGCCGCTGCTGTTTGCGCCCCTGAGCGAGATCTATGGGCGCCTGTTCGTCTACCACATTTGTAACATTGGCTTCATTGCTTTTTTGGTTGGGTGTGCTTTGGCACCGTCATTGGAAGCGCTCATTGTGTTTCGCTTTCTGTCGGGCGCCTTTGGGAGCTGTCCGCTGACCAACGGCGGCGGAACGATTGCGGATATGATCACGCAAGAGAAGCGCGCCGGCGCCATGGCCGTCTTCAGCATCGGCCCGCTGCTGGGTCCCATTATAGGGCCGGTTGCCGGAGGATTCCTGGCCGATGCCGAGGGGTGGCGCTGGGTGTTTTGGGTGCTGGTCATCTTGGTCAGCGTCGTTACCGTTGCCATGTTTTGTTTTGCCCGTGAAAGCTACGCTCCCGTGCTGCTGCAGCGCAAGACGGAGCGCCTCCGGAAAGAGACGGGCAATGACCTGCTGCGCTCTAAGCTCGACGCTGGCCTGTCTCCAAGCGACTACTTTAAGCGCGGCATCATCCGACCGCTGAAGATGCTGGTGTTCAGCCCCATATGCATTGTTTTCGCCATCTACATGTCCATCATATACGGCTACCTTTATCTGATGTTCACAAGCATCAGCGACGTCTTCACCAGAGGATACGGCTTTTCGACCAGCACTGTCGGGCTTGTGTTCCTAGGCTTGGGTATCGGATCACTGGTTGGCCTGTTCTATTTCGGGGCGTCGAGCGACCGCCTCATGAAGCGGATGAAGGCTGAGGGGAAGGAGATAAAGCCCGAGGATCGCCTGGGTCTGTTGGTCTTGGCCGCCGTACTCCTCCCGGTTGGCTTCTTCATCTACGGGTGGACGGCAGAGAAGCGTGTTCATTGGATCGTCCCCATTCTCAGCCATGTTCCCATGTAAGTCCCAGTTTTTGCCGTCCCTAATGTTTGTTCTCGCGGCTAACCCCCTGCAGCGGTCTCTCGATGGTGATGACGTTCATGGCCGTGGGTCTCGCTCTCGTCGACACGTTTACCCTCTACGCTGCATCCGCTTTAGCAGCGAATACAGTAGTGAGGAGCATCTTTGGCGCTGTGCTTCCGTTGTGTGGACTGCGCATGTACCACACTCTCGGCCTGGGCTGGGGCAACAGCCTGCTCGCGTTCGTATCGATCCCTTTGATCCCGGTGGCATGGCTGATCATAAGATACGGCGAAATGTTGAGAACAAAATACCCGGTGAAGAACCTCTAGATCGGTATCATTGTCGGTGTATCTGTACAACCTTGAATAGCTAGTTCGGTTGCATAGAAACCGCGTTCTTTTTCAGCATTTTAGACATTAGCATATGTAGAGTCGGAATACCATACAGAAGTTTGTCAGACACCTGGAATGTGCATCTTAGCCTCGGTTATCGACAACCCATGTCGGCAGACACCGGGAAGTGCGGAGCATAATTACCTAACACCAGGGGACCCTGTGGATTGCAAAGTTAGGGAAGGAATGCAAAATATCGGCACGAAGAACAGTCTGCAGATCAGGTTTTATTCTGAGAATCGAGAGATGCTGTCAGCATCCATGGTACACCCAAGAACGCCGCTTCCATGTGACCCTGACAAAAAACCCGTCAAAACACCGTTATGAAGACGAAATTCGCATCTTTGCCTCCGGTGATAGCCGCCGCTCACGACCGTGTTCTTCCCACAGCAGATAGATATCGTTGATTGCTTCTATCGGGTCCGTTCGAACCAGCCGCTCGAGCTCGCGATCGCCACAGATTGATCCATCACCCATTCGCCGACGCCAAGGTACTTATCGACCCATCGCGAAACCTCCTTATTCTCGCCGGTAACTTTCTCGGTCTTCAGACTGGGCCTGGCCGATCCCCGAACCGGGGTGATTGTTAGTTCGAGTTCTTCCTCGAAGCTGGGGGATCTATAAGTCGAATGAACTCCGTGCGGAAACTCACGTCAAGCCGGTCGATCGCTTCATGCCCGCGAGGAAAGCCGAGACTGGCACATCGATGATTAACGACGCAACGAACCAAAATGACGACGAGACCTACAAAGGACGGCATCGAAGGCATAATGGGTCAATCGTCCCAGCTTTGACCACAACCCAAATGTCAGCAAATTGAGGAGCTGAGACGCAATCAGATCTCGAAGACCATACGACCCAACGCGGGCGACCCGATGGGCCAGCGCAGAGCCGGAGCAGGGAAGCGAGCACTCACTACCATTTTGTTATATTTCGAGGATAAATCGGAGTCCGAGGTTCGAAATAGCGGGTACCAGAGCACGTAACGTTGGAGTTGCGGATGCAGTTGTCTTTCGGTCGTGTCGGTTGGTGGTGGGGAGGCGCTATCACAAGGGCGGGCGATCACAGGATGACACGGCGCTAGGCTAGCGGGCATCCGGCAAGCTTCGACCGGCGAAATCACGTGCAATGGCACATGATTTTAACCAACCAGAAGCGAACCTGCCCCACCTGGATCCACGATGATCAACAATTGGTCTGTGTCAGAGAACCAAGTGCGGCCGGGAAGGAGGGGCTGGTGGGGCAGTAAGGCGATTGCTGAGTGGGATGGTTGAGCTCGCCCAAGCTCATCGAAATCGGAAGGCAGGTTTGGGTGTTGAGCCTGGCAATTTTTTTTTCGCGCAAACTGCCCGAGAGAAGAGAAAAGTCAATTCCCTCAGCAGACTTTTCGGCTCGCTCGCTCAGCCATCCGTTCCCGTCCTACTTGTCTCGATACCCTCCCTCGCTCTTTCTGTGAGGCAAGCATTGTTACCAGGTCAGTCTTCTCCAATTTTACACAAGTGAGGGGCATCGCCAGCGGTACCAGTAGTGTCGCGGATATCATTCCTCTGTGGAGGGGTCGACTTTGGGTGTAGTGAAACCCCCGACTCGCAGTCAAACTTCAGCGCTGCTGCTAGTCTGACGCCCGGTATTATTCTCACTTGACAGTCCTAATCTGCATCGGACCTCCCGCGTTGTTTCTTTTCTGGACCCCCGGAAATTGTCCCCGTGGTCGGAGGCTGGTTACTGATAAAGTCCGTTTTCACCCAGGTCCTAGCTACTTTGACACTCTCCCCACCACTATCTAAGCCTCGATCGGTCTTTTAAAGCAAACACCAAACCGAAACAGTGTCAGAATGGCAGCCACAGCCCTTGACCATCTCCAGCTCGGCGGCAGAATCGACTGGCTCGCCCAGCTCGATACTGCCTTCTCGCCTGCCCGTAACCTCCGCCGCACGTCTATCATCTGCACGATTGGCCCCAAGACGAACTCGGTTGAGGCCATCAACAAGCTTCGTGATGTTGGGTTGAACGTTGTTCGCATGAACTTCTCCCATGGCAGCTACGAGTACCACCGTGGGTATTGAGTACACTGGCATGTCGATTTTGTGCTGACTGTAGTGATAAGAGTCCGTCATCGACAATGCCCGTGAGGCTGAGAGGTCTCACAAGGGTCGCCCTGTCGCCATTGCTCTGGATACAAAAGGTCCTGAGATCCGGACAGGCAACACTAAGGGTGATGTCGACATCCCGATCTCTGCCGGTACTGTCATGAACTTCAGCACCGATGAGAAGTATGCCACATCTTGCGACGCCGAGAACATGTGAGTGCTTTGACTTCAAAGTGAGCGCGCTTCAGCTGACAGCGACAGGTATGTTGATTACAAGAACATCACCAAGGTTATCCAGCCTGGGCGTATTATCTACGTCGACGACGGTGTCTTGGCTTTTGAGGTTCTTGAGATTGTGGACGAGAAGACTGTCAAGGTCAAGGCGCGAAACAACGGCTTCATCTCCTCCCGTAAGGGTGTCAACCTCCCTAACACTGATGTTGACCTGCCGGCCCTCTCTGAGAAGGACAAGAACGACCTCCGATTTGGCGTCAAGAACAACGTCGACATGATCTTTGCTTGTATGTGTTATAATTTTTTGGTTATTTGACATTTCCCTAATGAATCGCAGCCTTTATCCGGAGAGGCCAGGACATCAAGGACATTCGTGACGTTCTGGGTAAGGAGGGCCGCCACATCCAGATCATCGCCAAGATTGAGAACCGACAGGGTCTCAACAACTTTGCCGAGATCCTGGCCGAGACCGACGGTGTCATGGTTGCTCGCGGTGACTTGGGTATCGAGATTCCCGCCGCCGAGGTGTTTTCGGCGCAAAAGAAGATTATTGCCATGTGCAACATTGCCGGCAAGCCCGTCATCTGCGCAACCCAGATGCTCGAGTCCATGATCAAGAACCCGAGACCCACGAGAGCCGAGATTAGCGATGTTGGTAATGCCGTCACCGACGGCGCTGACTGTGTCATGGTGAGAGACCAACGTTGGATTTCGAACTAGGCTTTGCTAATGCCGAATATGTAGCTCTCCGGTGAGACGGCCAAGGGCAGCTACCCAACGGAGGCCGTCCGTGAAATGAGCGAGACTTGCCTCAAGGCCGAGAACAGCATCCCCTACGTCAACCACTTTGAAGAGATGTGCACTCTGGTCAAGCGTCCTGTCTCGACTGCCGAGTCGTGCGCGATGGCGGCTGTTCGTGCTTCGCTTGATCTGAACGCTGCTGCCATCTTCGTTCTCTCTACATCGGGAGACTCCGCTCGCCTGCTTTCCAAGTACAGGCCCGTGTGCCCCATCATCATGATCACCCGCAACGCGTCTGCTTCGAGATATGCTCACCTCTACCGTGGCGTATATCCGTTCCTGTTCCCCGAGGCCAAGCCTGACTTCACCAAGGTCAACTGGCAGGAGGACGTCGACCGCCGTATTAAGTGGGGCCTTAAGAACGCCCTCTCTCTGGGTATCCTCGCTCAGGATGAGACGGTTGTGGTGGTGCAAGGGTGGAAGGTAAGAAAGCCCATGAGTTGGCGAATATATTGGCTAACATAACCTCATCACAGGGCGGCATGGGTAACACCAACACCATGCGTATTGTTAAGGCCGATGTGGACCACCTTGGAATTGGCCAGCGTTAAGCTGAACAATGTGACTCGGAATTGACGATTGGTCTGTGAAAATGGCTTCCTGGGCGAACAATAGACGTCATCGAATGACACGGTTAGGGCGTCAACGAATATTCTCGATTTCGTATTATTCATCTAAATCTGGTGACATTCGCAGCCTCTCGTTCGGCTTACTGAGCCCACAAACATCTGAGTGTGAGGATACGCCTCACCCTCCTGGGCGATTCAGGATCTGCCATGACCGTTGCCTGTAGACCGTAGCCAATTTTGGTCAAGCGAGTTTTATCCTGAAATTCCGCTCTCAACTTGCCGTACGGCCCCCAAGTTCGCGTACCGCAGCCTGCTCACCAGGAATGGTAATTGCGTGGGCAAATCTCCATGCTCCGCTGTGCCACATGTGGCAAAGGGACGCTTGTGTTATTTACAGAAGATTCGGTCTGGTAATGGCGACCTGGTTGTCTCCATGTCGCGGTGCCTTACAATCTTCGCCGTTGATCTGACGGAATAATGTTAGATGGAAGCGGCCATCGAGCGGCACAGAACTACTTGGTGGGGATGGGTAAGGTGATACCAAGAGAGCGGATGGCCACCGATCGGCTTAGTTCAAGTCGGACGAACTGGCGTCCTGTATGTGTGTGGGTGAGGCGTGAACGTGCGTGGTAGACGTGATACGATGACAGCATGTGGTGACATAGGCTGGTGAAAAAGATCCGACGGCGCGGAATGCCTCGGGACAGAAAAGGGGTGGGGGAGTAAACCCGAGGCGTTTCGTTGCGTCGGTTGTGCAAGTACCGGGTACAATGGACACAAGGACATGGGTGATGGGGATGGGTAGGGCGGATGCAAGTGAGATGGTGATCGATCGGCATGTTTGGACGGAGTTAGGTGGGTAAGATGGCTGGCACGACTGGGTGCGGAAATGGGGAGTTAATATCTTGTACTAGGTCATTACGTTGGTCGACGGCGCGGGCTTGGGGGCGGAGGGGGCCGAAGCTTGAGGACCGGTCGGGCCGAGAGAAGAGTTGTGCCCGAAGTTTGGGGGGTGGATAAGTTGTGGCCTAGGCATAGCGTTGGGCTATTTGTTGGGTCGCCTGAAGTTGGTAATCAGCTCGTGATGGGACACGTTCCATGCCGGGGGTTTGCACCGGGTGTGTACGAAGCAGCTTACACTACGGGTTGGAACAGGAAAATATTCGTTGTTTTTCTTACGGTTCAACCTACTTGTTATCAGCAGGGATGTTGTTGGTCTTTTGGCGTTGCAAGCAGTGTCCTGACAGCTTGATAGGTGCTTCTCCGTCATGACCACCTCACCTCCGAAGCGTCAGTGGTTTAGTGGTAAAATCCATCGTTGCCATTCCAGACCATCTGGGAAGCAAGCTCGATGGGCCCCGCGTTCGATTCGCGGCTGACGCATACTTAATTCCAGAGCTCGATTCTTTTCATTTTTGTCCTCCTTGGTGGTGGTGTGCGGTGGGGGGCTTCTACAGTGGCCCTTCTAAAGTGGGTTCTGTCATGACCTATCAAGAGACATGTGAGGTTAGATCACTGAAGAGGCGTCGTTGCCGCAAGAGCACCGTTCAAGCGCCAGACGTGGAAGTAATACACCAAGAACAAACGAGAGCCGCTTTCCTGTGTTTTCGACCTGTTCCATGTCGTTGGAGCTGGCTTCTTCTCGATCTTGGCCCACAGAGCCGCAAGAAGCTTGAGCTCAGCTGGTGTTGCCGGGAATGCACAGACCCAAGTGACCCACCCACCTGAGAGACACTGGCCAATAACGTTAACGCTATCGAAAGCCGCCATGCAAGACTGGAGCACATGGCTGCTTCGCGTGAGCCTGTCCGCTGAGAGCTGGCTTTACCTGCCAGGCACCTACCTCCTCCTTTCAGCGACGACGAGACGTGACTGCCCCGCGACCTAAAGTTGTTGATGCAAAAGCTCAGCTAGGAGAATACGGCATTGGTTTGAATGTTAGCTCCACGGCAGACTCAGTGGACCGGCGTAGCTCCGTCTATGATGTGCGCCTTCAGACGCCGTCTACCAAGCCCTTCTCTCGCCTTGACCGAACCACCCCACAGAAACGGGAACCCATAGTTTGACGCTTGCATCATGACTACGAAGTCATCCTTTCTCCCCCGACTATCCCTCCGAGGCGAAAGCTCATCGATACTCCCGTTGCACAACCAGTCGAGTACAATCCGGAAGAAGCCGAGCGAGTACGATTTGTCTGACTTATCACCGCGACCCGACGATGACCTCCTCTCCCCCAGACCATTTCCCGAGCGGAACCAATCCTCCTCCGAGCGGCTCAGTTCTTCCCCTTCGCTTGCGTTTAGTGACAAGGCAAGCACAGCGAGCTCTGCGACCAAGAATAAACATCAAGTCCTGTTCGCTGGGCCGCCGCCGCCCATAGCCACATCGCGCGTGCTCTACAGGGATGAGGAGGACCAAATACAGCATAATTCCGCGCCGCGGAAGCTCGAGGTCGCCTCGATTGCCCGGAATCTCAACAGCGTCCTGTTTGACCGTGTCTCTCCTGCTCGAAGCAGGGACGTGATACAGGAATACGAGCCGGATACCATTTGGCGCAACATGCAGCGCCGCGAGCGCACCTTACAGAAGGAACTACAACTCCTCCTTGACGCTCAATCTGCTGGCTTGGCAGCCAATCTCGACCTTACAGCGGCACCGAGCAGCACCCGATCCGACGTGAGTGATGCCGGCAGCAGCACCCCGACGACCACGTCAGCCGTGCGGCGCTCCCAGGTCACGTTTGAAGAACCTATCCGTGCGACGGCGTCGGGAGAGATTATACCTGTGCGCCAGCCCCGGCGCAAACCGATTGGTCTCCGCGCCGCAAGGGCTGGTTTGGCAAGGACCATTGAGCTTCTGGCGGACTTGAAATCCGAAGAGGATGCTAACCTCACGGCTGCGCTGAGCACGCGGAAGAAGGCTCTAGCACATCTCAAGAAGCTGTCTGCACGGCGCTCAGGAATTACAGAGGAACTGAAGGCACTTGAGTCTGATACGGAGGAGCCACTGACGCGGGAACTTCGGGAGCTGGGTGAGGAACATGAGGGAGTCACGGCAGAGATTTCTGAACTCGAAGAGAGGCTCATAGGGCTTCGGAACCGTCGGCGATGGCTTGGTGGGCGCATTCAAGACGTCAAGAATCGCAGGGAAGCGGGGCTCAGTGGATACAAAGGCGCACTGAAGGAGGTGGAAAGCCAAGTATCTTCAATTTTGACGAGACCAGTGGTCAAACCTATCGATGCGGATGCGATCATAGGCCCGCGAAACCAAGCGTCAGGCTCAGGGAATATGGAGGATTTGCAACAGTCACCTGGGGGGCCGGAATTCCTGCGGATGCGCCCAGAGCGTAGAACAGTGGAGATGGCGCGGGATTGGTGGGAAAGCGAGGTGGCCATCCTCGAGCGGCGCAAGCTCGAGGTGGACAAGGAGCGCATGGCGCTGGAGGAAGGGGTGGGGGTGTGGAAGGACGCGGTTAAGTTGGTGGCCGATTTCGAGGCCGATTTGCGTAGGGAGATGAAGGCTGGATCGGATGGTGGGGCATCTGAACAGGCCATGTTCGCCCAACTTGGCAAGATGGTCACTGTCACAGCGGCTCTTGAGCAGCATCTTGCTGTGGCCGAGGAAAAAGGCTGGAACCTTCTTATTTGTGCCATCGGCGCCGAGCTTGCAGCCTTTAAAGAAGCCCAGCAAATGCTCCGAGAAGTGCTGCATGCCTCGGGTCTGGACGTGGACCTTCTGCACAATGACGGGAGCGATGGCAACAACGATGATGAAAGGACACCGCAACTAGGAAGGTCAATGAGCATGATGAGGCCCTCAAGTGTAACGGGAAGCGCGAGAAACTCGGTCCTTTTGGGCAATCTCCGCGGCTCTACCGTGTTCAAGGCGGACTCGCAAAACCCAGGGCGCATCGCTGGAAACAACAGCGGGAACCTGCCGCATGGTCATGGTGAGGGAGAGAATGATAATGAAGTTCCAGCGGACCTGATGGTAACACAGCAGCTGGAGGAACCCAGCAGCCCGACACTGAGCCGAGAGGACAGCGAGAACGAAGTGCCACCTGAATTTCTTGCTCAGCACCACACAGACGGCGATGAGCTAGAGCAAATCTAAGCTAGAATGATATTTTTAGAAGTGTGTTATGGCTGCGGGTTTGGTGTGGTCATTAGGGACGGCCAGCGGGAGTTGGATCAAAATCGACTTCACGTGGCCAGACGGGCGACAAGGAGGAGGTGTAGGCGGCTAGATGGTGACATGAATTACACAAGCGAGCGGCAATCGCGGTCGAATCCCGCACCGGCCAAGAAGTTGGGATTCCAAGCCGGGGTTGGCAACCACCCTAGGTCTTGACGGGGATATTTGATGACGGCTGGAAAAGGTATGTACATATTTGTAGATACTTGGCAGGCCATTATGTTGGCATTCACGGCATTCAGCGGTTGCAATTTTCTATCTTAAATGCTCGCTTTTTGAGACAAGGCACCCGCTGGCGTTTGCGAGATGAGGTATGCTGGTGATGGGCCAACCGTTAGGCAGATCACAAGGCTTTCCTACCCGAAGGAAGATCGTTTCGCAGTCGCAATCAAATCCACACCCGCTGCAGTCCTAGATTTTCGCAATAACCCACCGACCGTGAGCTATGACGCGACATGATAGCTCGTCCGGGGCTACAGGCTGGGCAAGTAGATGGCAGCAAAATGGGAAGTGCTGAGTGAATTTCTGTTGCATCCAAACCACCCGAGGTCGGTCTTGTTGGTCGGAAAAGCCCGTACCTATCCGGCCCTGCACGACATCCTGCTGGAGCCCCGGCGAGAGTTCTCATCGTGGGGTTTCGGTTCCTGATGGACGGGGGATTCGGGAACCGGGAAAAAAAAGTCGGCGGTGAGAGTGGGATCATTTTTTCTCCTCGGGAAGGGGGGGTTAAAGAGGGGAGGAGCTTGGGTGGAGGAGGAGGAGAGAGCTCCTTCCCCGGATCCATTCCACCCCTCCCCGGTCTCCGCCCACCATGCCTGTTCACTTTCCATCTGCCCATTTCGCGCGGTTGACGTGGAGCTACGAGAGTGGAAGAACGAGCAAAACGGGCAGGAGAGTGGAAGGGTAGCGTCACACCCGAGTATGATTTCACACTTGTTTATCTCGTTTTTTCCCCCTCATGCTGTTGTTTGTCCTGGCGACAAGTTCCAGGACCTGTTCTCCCGTCCCAATCCCGATCCTCCTCGGTCCCCCCTCTCGCAAATTCACAGACCAACCAGCAATCGCGGATTCTGCCATTCCCAACGTCGTATGCGGGCGAAAAATGACGAGTCGAATTTCCTCCCCACCGCTCGCTGTGGGGAAGCGGCACTGCGTCCTCGTTGCGTGGGCATCTCGATCCTTCCTAGGCCAAGCCCAAGGCCAATACTTCCAGATGCTCCAGAAGCAGGCCGACCACGGACCCATTTTCTCGGCTGTCGCAAGCCGCCAAGCGCCAAAGGTCGCACAAGGTCGAGTTGGCCCTTGTCCCAACCTGTCACGGCTTGCAGCTGGGTTGGGTGTGTCTCAGCAAGGGGGCCGGAGTAACATAGGCGGGAAGCCGGCACCAAAGAGTATGTCCCGACACGTTCTCTCCTCATGGAACGGGGTCGAGGCTCTTGCTGCAAGCCACATACCCGGTTTGGCATAGGAATGTCTCGGCCTCCTCGAGTCTGCGTCGTCCCATGTTTTGATACCTAGGACTCCCTCGCTCGCTCTTTCGTCGGATCTCAGATTTTTGAGAAACGTTGCCTCGGTTTTGGTTGAACTATCGGCAAGTTTTACCAGGCTCTCTGCCTCGACGTGTTTGTCGGTTTGCTTCTTTGACAGCACGCCACGTCCGCAAGCCGTTGAGCGCCACCCGGCTGCAGACGATATCAGTAAGTCTCCCTCATAACAGTGTTACATAATCGACTTACGACGTGAGAAATCAGACACACAATCTCCAGGAACCTGGGAGTGAGTACAGTGTCATTTTGATCCTACACATGCCGGTCTGCCCCTTTGCAGCCACTCTGGACAATGTCGTCCAGCGGCTCGTACGGGTAGAGGCCGGAGATACGACATGAAATAATAGGAGAGGCGCAATTCTCCTGTCAGACCGGAGCCCCCAATTTACTCAAGCAAGCTTATTAGGCTTGAGTTTCCTGGAATGAAACCGACCACGTCAGATGAGTCTTTCCCCTCTCTTCTTTACAACTGGCCTCAGCTGTGCAAGAACATGATGGATGGGCTTTGTGAAGGGTGTGTGTTTGCGGGGGCCAAGCCGTTGTATGTGCCAAGAGAAAGCCACGTCCAGCAGGTTGACTACTACATCGTGACCTGGAGACAGAAGGATGCCAACAAGTGCGTGGCCGTTTCAGTGGGCGCCATGATATGACATGGAAATGCAGATCATTGTGTTCTTCCATGCATTCGGGTCCTTCTTGGCAGTGTGTGGCAGATCTTTACGGCATCGCCAAGTAGCATGGATCGGGTGTGGGAGCGAGCCAATATCAAAAAGAGTATTTGGCCCCCAAGCTATCATGGTTTTTTTTCAACCACGACACTAACTCGCTGCTTGCATGAGGATAGTTTGCCCATCCGGGCTTTGGACTCGCATCGGAGCTCGTTTGGTACTTGGAATGGGTGGCTGGAGTGGTGTTCCGGTAGGATTCGGGAGCCGAGTGCTTTGCCTCACTCGTACATATTTGCTCCATCCGTGTAAAAGCACGGGTGCGAGCAGTGCAGGAAATGAACGAGCCAACGCATAAATGGCTTTGGAGTCGACCGTCTTCGGCAGTCTTTGAGTGCTGCGTCTTGGGTTCGAAAGTCGAGGTTCAGAGGTTGCATCCTGCACCGCAACCTTCAACTGCACCGTCCTTTTGGTTATTGAGCAAACTTGTCTAAGCGAGGACCTTTTGTATCCTTGCCGGCCTTTGTTCACTCCCGTCTAGGGGATCCGATGGACTCGGCTTACATTACTAACTTCACGCGCGGGACTTTAGTGTGGTCCACCTTGAGGCCCAGTAGCTAAGGTAACAGATAGCAACTAACCTAAGCCTGCGGTTGGCGGCAGTGCCGCGAGTGCTGGCGCCCCCTAGGGACCCGGCGAGTGGTTGGCGCGCCCCTGCACCCCCGTGGGTACCCGTAGGCTTGTCACTTTCCGCACACAAAAAGAGGATTCCCGTTCTCCCGAGCCCAGGTAAGTACAGGTACCGCCAATAAATTCTGCCTGGTCGGAGATTCCCCCCGTCTGAACCACTGTGACGACTTGTTCCTGGACCGACCACCAAATCCGCCGCAGGGGTCCAAGACAGACGAAGGGGAAAGAAAAAAAAACAAAATCGCCAGCGGATTTTTGCCAACCTTTTTG
>Ga0247760_1001984_pt1 | contig 16918 bp, 15 predicted proteins | sample UWRJL171409R4_FD_179936 | JGI IMG/M metagenome (GOLD analysis project Ga0247760, IMG submission 179936) | Plant litter microbial communities from Arlington Agricultural Research Station in Wisconsin, United States - UWRJ-L171-409R-4 | ecosystem: Environmental > Terrestrial > Plant litter >... | reverse complement strand
GGGTGGGATTGAGCGGGCGCAGGAGGAGGGCGATGAGTGGTAGGCACACACGCACGTACATATGCGATACTAGGGGGGAGGCCTTGCAGGAAGCCGGTACGAGAATGGTATGGATATTATGGAAATGGTATCTAGGTATGGTAATGATATGTGATGCGTGCCGTTATGTATAAACCTAGGTGGGTACCTCCTTGGAGGTGGGGAATGCCCACGCAAAACCAACTTGAACTTCTAATAGTAATGATTCCTATCTCTATTCTGTGCTGCTTTTTTCTCGGCCTCTGCTCCATACTACTACTTCAACTGCCTTTCCTGGTGGCTCCGTCCTATCTGTAAGGCAGAACACAGCAGAATCAGCGCAAGCTCACCCCCCCTCTCTGCAGTGGCCTCAGTGCAGGCATATGGTCAAACCAGCCAACTTCTCGAGCTTTGTATCTGTGGCGCCCCACACCTCCACCATCTAAACCAACACCGTCGCCAAACCAATCTTCCCTGCCGTCTGCTACTTGAGCAATGGCATTGCCACTGCTGTCCTTGGTAGAGTTCTCATCATCTATCTCGTCGCCAGGCTGGACACCCTCAAGAGGAACGGTCAACAGCCTCGGCGGTATGCGCCGCCAGGTGTAGCCCAGAAACGCCGACTTTTTGCGTTGCTCCATGACAACAGCACGGGTGGTGCGGTCTCGGAGCAGACGATCGCGGGGGCGTTTTCGTTCCCTGTGGCCGAAAGCACGCAAAAACTGATGTAACAGGGCACGCTCGCTGGATGTTAGACCTGGCATTCCATTTATATGGGCGTCGAGGTGGCGGAGGCGGGCCGTGTCGTAGGGCGTGGCAACGGCTTCCATTGCCCATCTTCGGGCGCTCTTTCTCAGGCCGCGGAGAAAGAAGCAGGCTTCATCAGACTTGGTCAGGACGGGCTCGAGAAGATCTTCCATGATATATCCAACATCGTCTTTTTGCTGGAGGCCCATGTCCGACAGTGTGTCGCTGTCGCTCCAGTCACTGACAACTTCGTCCTCGTCAAAGTAGTGCGTATCGTCGATGGAACATAGGTGTGGCACGAAGGGCGGTTTGATCTCGTGAAGGCGCTCCCATGGCACGCCCCGAAACCACTTGTGTGCTTTGATGTCCTCAGCGTCGTACGGGAACACGTAACGACCGGCAAAATCACGAGGCCCCTGGGGCACATGTTGCCGCTTTCCATCCTGTGCCCCTGATGGGTCGCCAGGCAGCGATGACGCCGAGATCAGATCTTTGAAGTAGTAACGCTTTGAGCACAGGCGGGACTCTTTCTCTCTGATCAATGATGCAATCAAGTGCTGGCATCTGTGTGAAATTACTGGCCGGGAGGGGAAGCCAAATGTTTGGCGATGGTGGATGATGTTTTTCTTGGTCTCCTGGCGGCCCTCGTCCGAGAGAAAGGGTGTGTGTCCATACAAGCACTCGTATAGGATGACCCCGATGCTCCACTAGTCGCAGCGGGCATCATAGCTCTTACCCTGGACCACCTCGGGTGCCATGTATTGACTCGTGCCGACCACACTCATGGCCGAGGTGCGATTGCCGCAGCGGTTGCGCCAGTTGAGCAGCGGCTCACCGTCCTCAGGGTCCTTCTTTTCATGCTTCTCTATGCCCATCATGATAGCAGTGGCCCATCTCATCGTCGCTTGCAGGCTGCGGCCGTCAGTCTTGTCCTGATCATCGCCCTCGACAATGATTCCCAGCTTGTTGATCAAGCTGTAACGATGGCTGTTGTAGTAGGCCGTGTCGTGTGACCAGTGCCCGTCAAAGGCAAGCCCAAAGTCGCCGATTTTGAGGTGCCCCGAGGCCGATATGAGGAAGTTGTCGGGTTTGATATCGCGATGAATGCACCGAAGTGAGTGCGCCGCTTCGACGCAAAGAATCATCTCGGCCACATAGAAGCGCGCCACCGCCTCATGCAGAGTATTCTCGCGGATGAGAAGACCGAGAAAGTCGCCTCCGGGCATATACTCCATGACCAGATACAGGTTCAACGCGTCTTGGAAGCTTTCGATGAGGGGCACGACCCATTTCGAACCCTTAGATGCAACGAGAAAATCGCGCTCTGCTCTGAGGTGGCCTTCCTGACTGGTGCGTAGCATGTCCGACTTTCGGATAACCTTCATGGCGTACACACGACCGCGTTTACCACCTGACCACCCATTTACAGTCTTGTAGCCCTCCGAAATTGGTATTTTTTCACGAACTAGCCTCACCACCCCAAAGCTACCCTTACCCAAGATTCTGATCACTTCGTAATCATTGACGAGGCACGCCTCAGGAGATCCACGCGGTGCCGCCCGAGCTCGAATGCTGCGCGTTTTCATCACGCGGGTCTCACGAAGGTGGTCAGTCTCGCGTCGGAAAAATTGGCTACGTAGCGATTTGAACTCTTCAGCTGTGAGACTCTCAATGCCGCCACGGTTGAACAACTCAGTTTCGAACATGCGAAGCCGCAAGGATCGTGGACTGGGCCTCGGTGCTAAGCGCTCGTCGAAATAAGTCTCCAGAAATATCTTGGCCGCTGCCGCTCTCTCGACTGTTATGACACTGGGCGAAGCTTGGTCCAAAACTGTCTCCTGGATCGTCGTCAGATTGCTGTCCGGACTGGAGGGATTACGTCGGCTCGCCAGGTCGAAGAGCGCCTGCCTGCGGTCTACCAATCCAGCCTGTACAATACCGTCGTTATCTTTGTTTAGCATCATATTTCCCGACATGGAGGACCGGAATTTGGGGTCTGGAGATGTCTTTCCCGTCGAATTATTGGTCGATTTTGGCCCCGATTGGCTGTTGTTGCCATGGCTGTTGTTGCTATTCTTGCTGGAGCCCGTGTTGGAGTCTGTCATGGCAAACGAGGCTAGAGAATCATTCGAAGTACCCAGCTGTTGGAAGGCCTGATTCAGGGGCGGCCGTAGCTTAGATATGCTGCGGTGGACAATCGTGGAATCGGGCGGTGTTCGAAACAGCGCGTTCGACATTCTCTTTTTCAAGCTGTGAGGGGTGGAATTCTTGGTCTCTGGATATCCGGGATCGTGACTCCTGCGACGAGTCTGCTCAGTGGCTGACTTGTCCGTAACTGCCAGAGTCAATGTTGCCTGGCCATGAGGTGGTCAAGGCAAGGATTTTGCTTCACCTGTATTGGCCAGAGACTTGATTGCCAACACGATCCCCCAACGCTGGGGGGCCTGGCCAGTGTGGCAAGGTGTCGCAGACTCAGATGGTGATGAGTACCCCGGGCTGGACTCGTCGAAAACCGGTTCCTGGGAAAACCTCCTCTTCATCTCGTTCTCTAGCCCTATCCATGAAGTATAATCCTGGAGATGCTGCGGTCAGGTGGTCGTCCGGGCCCGAGCGACTGCAAGCGGGAAAGGAGAGATTGGGGGATAACCAAACTCCAGCGGGACCCAGGATTACCCCCCAGCGGAACACTGGACGCTCCAACCACCGCTGCCGCTGGTTCTTTCCCAGCCAGGGCTAACACTTGCAGCGCGAATCGAGCAAGTCCCGCTCATGTCTATCGCACCTGCCTGACTTCTCACGGACCAGCCAGCACTTTGAATAGTAGGTAGTATACGAAGTAAGGTTGTCGACGCTATAACGAGAACCGAGGTCGCTACTTGCCTATACATACGAGACACAACAGACCAGAGCAAGCAGAACATCGTTGCAAGACTTTTCCATCGCTAGTTCACATGCAATGCAAAACCTCGTCACCCCATAAACTGTGTTCCCTTCCCATCCCATTGGAGCGGGGTCCTTGCAGACTGCACGCAGGTCGGAAATCCCATTGCGGCGTCAAAAATCCCAGAGCCAAATACAGCTCCAGGACAGTATTAGCGAGCTTGGACAAGGGAATCCCGGACAAAAGAAACAGTTACCGCTATCTTGATAGATTTACATTCCAACCCGTTGAAGGGGTGGCCATTACTTGATTTCCAAGAGCTTGACGTCGAAGATGAGTGTGCTGTTGGCAGGAATTTCAGACATCGCCTTCTTGCCGTAGGCGAGCGATGCAGGGATGATCAAGCGACGCTCACCACCGACAGCCATGCCGACGATGCCGATATCCCAGCCCTTGATGACCTCGCCTTTACCAATCTTGCAAGTGAAAGGGGGCCCCTTTTTGTTGGCTATTTTGCCCAGTCAGCAATGCCACTCACGTTACTGACCAGAGTGGGCATGACCTACCATCGAAAACCTTCCCATTCTCAAGCTTGCCAATGTACCGCATGCCAACTTTATCACCGGCCTTGACGGTCCGGCCAGTGCCAATCTTACGGTCGTCGATGGTGACGCCCTGAACAATCTTGACGCCAGTCTTGGGCTTCTTATCGGCCTTTTCCTTAGCCGGGCCGGTAGGACCCTGTTCAAGCTCCTTGGCGAACTGGACCTTCTTCGCGGACGCAGGTGACTCCTTGGCAGCCTCCTTGGCAGCAGCCTCGGTCTTAAGCTTCTTTTGTTGCTTCTTGCTCAGCTTCTTGCCATCACTGGCTACCATGTCATCGAGGTTTTCAGCCTCATCCTCAGCAGGGCGCTTGTTCTTGCCCTTCTTGGAACTCTCCACAAGCTGAGGGGCCTCCTCATCGTCGGTATCGACCTCCTGAATACGGGTAACACCCTCAACTTCATCCAGCTCGTCGCTAAGCTCGTCTTCGTCATTCATATCCGGGGGAAGATCGTACTCTTCCTCGCTATCGTAATCAGAATCCTCTTCTTCCTCGTCGTCGTGAATGACGTAGTTGCCAGTGAGATAAATAGTGTGAGTACCCGAGACAATGAAGAAGACAGTCTCATTTTCTTGGATGACGATGTCAAGAGGCTGTTGGTAGTTCTGTGATATTGTTAGCTCTAGAGAAGAAGGAGGTGTGTGTGTGTGTGCGTGTGTGTTATCTGAGTAGGGCCTGCTGCTTACCCGCTCAGTATCAAGTGTGCAGACAACATATTCCTCGGTCTCGACAGCCTCGCCGTCATCGCTGTCCTCCTCATCACCCTCGTCGGAATCGTCGTCGCCAGCCCTCTCCTTGCCCTTCTTGCCCTTCTTGCTCTTGGTGCCATTGGGCTGCGTCTCTGCATCCTCCATGTCGGAGTCGGAGTCGGCCTTGGCAAGCAGCTCTTTCAGAGCAGCTTCGCGGCGAGACTTCTTAGACTTAGATGGATCGCTGGGGCCACCGTTGGTCTCATCGTCGTCGCCGGAATCCGAATCCGAATCGCCACCAGTCAGGAGCGCGCGAAGCTGCTCATCATCACTATCATCTTCCTCGTCGTCGGAGTCAATGCGCTCCTTGAGAATTTTGAGGGTTGAGCGGGGAACGGCGGGGAGATTTCCCTCCTCATCAGCCTCTGGTGGCGCAGTAGGGTCAATGGCTGCCATCGTGATGCGAATCTGAGCCATCCAGTTAGCAAGCTGGCAGATCCTAGGCAGCTGAGCGAGGCAACACCGCCAGGAAACTTAATTGACATACGGTAGCAGGGAATTCGGTGCAGGCGGGAATCATGATCTCTCCAGGAGGGACCTCGACGCCATAAAGCGCGACTGGGTGAAGGCCCGCCATTTTGAGCGGTGTCGTATGAATTTTGGGGAGAGAGCAGAGTGCGGTGACGGGTTTGTACCAGCAACTGGTGTCTATTCAACGACACTCGGGAATGCTGCAGCGCGAATGGAGGATTTGGGTTGTGATGTTTCTTAAGAACACTAGATTTCCAGTTCTTGGGCGGGGGGAGGGAAGAGTAAAAAAGAGGAACTCGATCTAAGGTCGACTCCGCTAAAAAGTCTGGAAGGAAGTGCTGCGGTCGAGAAAAAAATCCGGTTGACCCCACACTTTTCACTGATAACGGGCGCTTATCGGGCAATAGCCAATCAACTCGCTGCGGTAAGGATGCATCGTGCAGTGCTAGCGTCTCCACACCGCAATTGTCCAGGCGACGGATGGAGCTTCGGTGCAGCCCTGCAGAGAACTAGGTTTGCGGACCCACCGTTCACTGTCAAGTTGCAACGCCGAGGACTTTTTCCTGGGATGCGGCCTGGATTTTCTCTGTTTGTTTTTCATACAAGTTTTGTTTGTTAGTAAGGTGCCTTGAACTGGCATGCTATCCAATGTCCTGGTGTCTGAATTCGACTCCAAGAGCCGCCGACAAAGGTTTGTGGACGCGAGACAATTTGGGGTGTGCTCTGGGACAGACTCGAACTCAAGAGCCCTAGTCAATATTCCTGACCCAGAGGGGTCACAACAAAGCTGACGAAACAAGAAAAAGGGCAAGACCCTCCGCTAGACTAACACTGATACGGTACGAAGTACAGGTCAAGACTCCAAATCCCCATCCTAGCACGTGTCTAGGTAGGTACAGGTTTCCTATGTCAAAATGCATACTTCGTAAAAGAACAACAAAATACGAATACCCTCAAAGCACTACCCTACTTGCCGCCCCTTCCCCAATTGTCTCACTCCTGCTTACCCTTCCCAAACCCCATGAACACCGCCTTAAGAACCTGCCAAACAATCCCCAACGTAACCGCTATCTGGTGCTTTTCGTAACGCTGCGGCCTATCACCCGTCTCCGCCATAGCAATGCCAAACTCTGCCACTGGCCCTGGAAAATGTGGGCTCTGCCTCGCGTAGGCTGAGACGAGGTCATTTCCGTTAGTAACGCCTCCTGAATGCAGTTGTATTAGTTTGCTAGACCTGCCATAAAACCCCAGGGGAATAGAACGTGCCGCAAGACCAGAAATTTCCATCCTGTATCCACCTCAACTCATGTCCCAACCACGTCGCACCCTCAAACTTGGACTTGAGCTGCGATTGCAGTGCGCGCGGTCCGCACACCTTTTTCCCGCGCAGCAGACCGGCTTCGCCGCACATGTAGATGCCCGTGCAGACGGATAGGATGTCAGTATGGGGATTCGCCGCGTGTCTCGCGAGGAAGTCCAGCGTTGACTGCCCGTATGTAGAGCGCGGGTCCGGTCCCGGTACGAGGAGAATGTCCAGTTTGCCTGGCTGGATTTCGGGGTCTGAGAGGGAGTGTGTGCATTGGATCTTGAGGCTAGCGGTGAGCTCGGTGAGCTGGCCGGCAGGGACGGAGCTGATGTCTGTATATTTCGGTTCGTGATCAGCCTTCCAGAGGGGGGGGCGGTAGTGCCCATCAACCCACAAGAAATCTTGACGCTCGGCGCCAGCTTGACAATAGGTGGGGGGGCAAGCCCTTCCAAAAGTGAGAGATACTCGTAGCTCATGCTAGCGAGGACGTCCACGCATGCCGTGTCCAAGAACTGCGATGTGAGGGGGACAAAGACACCGATGCGCACTGTCTTGCGAGATCCGGGTTCAGCCATTGAAAAAATTAGGTGTGGACTAGAATAGATATGTATTCGGGTATTGTATGATGAGACGATCAAGAGGGTCAGAAGCCCAGGCTCAACTCAGTCGTGCTAACAGAATGACGGACTACTGTTGCAAGAACGTCCTCGTAGCCCAACGATGCTACCCATACTTATATATGAACCACCCTCACACCGACACCATTTATCGCCGTCTGCCCTCGGGCGCTTCATCATCCTCCATGCATCACCACCGAGACACCACGGCCCTCGGCTACCGGACTCACCCGGGCTTGCGCCGGAATCTCGCCCCACCCAAGCCGGGTCAATAACGGCTCGTCCGCTGATTGGCAGACAAGGCACGAACCTCCGAGTAACTTCGGAGACATCAGTGTGTAACCAAAAGCTCAGGCACCAAAACCAGGATTACCTAAAATTGATATCCCTCACCCTCCTCGATGGAGTACGTATGCATGTTGCATTCTTCGTCTTATTTTTCATACAGTGTGGAAACTCAGGCGCCACATTGCGTCGATGTATTCCCTTTATGCAAGCCGCGCCGTCGTCACAGGGCACACTTTTGCTTGCGTGGGGAAGCTATTTGGTCTTGGGAGGCTTCGTCGCCCTCCATGCCCTTCATACGACTTTCCTGATGTTTGGCTTACGCGGCCGTGCATTCATTTGTCCGACCATTTTCCGAATTCTGACATGGCCATGTAAAAGTGAGGTCATGAAGCGCAAGCTAAGCGAGCGTTTGGATTTTCGTCTGTCTCTACAACACCGATCTTACCGGGATCAATGTCCGTCTTCCCAATCCAGGAGAATCATGTGGGATATAATCAACCTGATTGTGTACTCGCTGTTGTCTTCACGGCCGGACGTGAATCCCTTCAACCCCATCACGTCCCAACGCCCTCTCCACAAAGCGCCATCAACTCCCCTTACCCCATCCCGCCCGTCCTTCCTATGTACATTGATAATTAAATATTAGGGGCTAGAAGGTATTAGAGCTGGCCGCCCCCGAAAACACCGCCAAAAGCCTGTCTCTTGAGTGGTCAAGTCGTCCACCAGGGCTAGCCCGCCCCCCGGTTGGATCGTAAGACGGGACATCTTCGTCGTAGTCCCTTCCGTCCGGTCCGCTCCTCCCCAAAGGACTCCTCAAGCCCTCATTGTCCGTTGCGCCCTTTCCTCTCCCCTGGTGTATAAGCGAATGATGCCAGCAGGCGGGATATCGTACATCTCTGATGTCTCCCCTGCGGTATAATGTCTCTCCCTTGCTCCGAGAACTCCGTTGAAGCCCAAAACAAGAAAAAGAAGTCGAACTCCCTCCCAAATCTAGATGCCAAATGCCGATGCCATGCCATGCATATCAACATCATGTCCTCTCTATTTACACACGCGCGGGCGCACCTCACAATACTTGCAGGGTTCATTGAGAATAGTCGAAATCGGGGGGTTGTCGAGTGCAAACCCATTTGTCGTCGAAGAAAAAGGGTCGAAGAAGGGGAAATAGGTAGGCACCTCGCCGCGGTGTTCGTCGCTGCATCATTCCAGAGTCGACATTGTTGTCGCTAAGCAAGGGCCGAGAATTGAACAAAATGATAGGGTGGCATGCAAAAAAAAAAAAAAAAACCCGTTAGAAACGTGAGGCGTCGTAGCGGAGCTATACCATCGCATCGGCAGCCAAAGACAATGACTTTCCTCGTTTTCGTGTTACTTTCTTGCTGACCGTGTATACCAGATCCATTGTCCAAAAATGGAATATTTGGGCCTGGGCGCAGGGTATTGAGCCGTACAGAGGTGCAACTAGCGGAACCATGACGTAGTCGATGAAGTTCGTCTTGACGACACGGTGAGAAAAATGCATACCCTTCGTCAGACCGGCGTCACTCATCTCCTTCTCTCGTGTCTCGACGCATATCCGATGAAACCCCTCGTATAGGGCAAGATAGAGCGCAACCTCCATGAAGCCGGCGGTGCGCAGAATGTTGCAAATGGGGAAGATCCAATTGACGCCATGGACATCAGTAGTGCCTTCGGTGACCCAAATGTAGAGCGTCGAGGTGAGGACGAGAATCGTCATTTGCACCGGCAAAAAATGGGCCTCGAACAAGCGGTGAAACAGGATCAGGAGACGCTGGTAGTCCGGCCCTTTGAGGGTATCCGTAACGACGTCCGAAAAAATACCACTTTCAGGCGAAAGCTCGAGGTCGCTATCGACTTGGACCTCAGGAATGTAGTTTGCAGATCCGTCGTTTCTATGAGAGTCAGTGGCTGCGTCTTCGTCCGCTAAGAACCCAAACTTACGTGGTGGTGTGCAGTGGCCGAAAAGCCCTGGAGGTGTGCTTCCTTTCCTGCCAGAGCTCTGCAGTCTTTCTGATGGCGTAACCGGTATCTAGAGCACCCCACATGTGCCGGATTGCCTGCTTATACCGAGCGCGCATATCCGTAACAATTCCGAACAGACCCTTGCCGCGACCGCCACCAGTGACATTGGTCTGGCTGACAGGGCTAAGAACAGTTCTTGTCGTAAGATTGCCATTGAGCGCAAAGAAGCACTTAAGGTACATGTGTAAATCTTCGCCGATCGCTTCGGAATCGCAATCCCAGCCACCAACACGATCAACAAGCTCAAGGGGAAGAGAGTAAACCGACGTGGGAGGAGCAATTGAGGAGCCTTTGTATAGTCCGGACATACCAGCGGCAGACCAGAGGACATCGGCAACTCGGACAATAGCAGGCACATTGTGCGCATTTCTATCGAAGATAATGGGTGCTGAATAGAGTGTCGTGGTCGCCGTTTCGGGATACGCCATGTGCATGGTTGTGACAAGGGCAAAGTAGTTCGATGAGAGGTGACTATCAGCTATAATTGAGACATGCATGTTAGCAAAAGATGTCTAGTCGCGTGATTGGTTGAAGTATACCATCAATGCCAGTGACAATCACGTCTTTTCGCTGCCCAATCGAGTATCTTTCGCTAAGCTTCCGAGCAGCCCAGGCCATGTTGCTTCCCTTTCCAGCAAGCTCTCCCGAGAGATCTGAGGGATGCACTGTAAAGTCAATGGATCGAAACTTCTTCGAAAACTCGTTGACAAAACGGAGAGCCTTTGTATCGGCATTGTTCTCCCTTTGCTCCATGGCAAGATAGACCTAGCATCAAGTGTTAGCCAATATTTGTTCCAAAAACGCAATTAAGAGTCGCTCAAGCAAGTGACGCGCTGGTGATAGGCCACTCACATCATAGGTGTTGCGGGCTTGAGGGTGCGAGGCCAAAACCTCCAATGTTTCTCTCAGTGTATCGTTCTCTTCCTTGTAGTTTGGGATCACGATTGCGTGTATAACACGATCAGGGGCAATATCTCCATCGGCGTAAAACTCGGGGTCAAGATCGCCAGCTTCGCTGCTCGACGTGGAGCTCAGGTCTCGCGACGACGTCAGGGTTTCGGAGCTGGACAAGGAGGTAGACGAGCCGCGTCGGCGATGGGCGAATTTGAAGTCCTTTAAGGTCTTGCTGCGCGCTGTCTTGCGAAGGCTCCTCGTGATGGTGAAGACGGCCCAACAGGAGCGGAGGGGGAAGATGAAGACGAGAAAGTGGATGAGCAGGCAGTAGTACGCGAAGATTGAGACCCAGACACCGGCGCCTTGGGGATTGTAATTGGGCGCGCTAAGACTGTCGTTTGACTGATACTTGTAGCCATATCGTTGAGACTTGAGCTCGTTTGTGATAACCCAGTACGAGAGGCCGATGGTCGCGAGCATAGCCAACCCTCCCGCTCGCCTGCTACACCACGCAAAAAATGACATTGTAGATGGCGGTCTTGAGCGCTGCAGACGCTCCCGACGGTATGCCAGGTTCGGTGAGGCAGGAGATGTCTTGGATTATACCCGAGGGTGGAGAGCCGGCGAATTGACCCGAGGACGGCGGGAGAGACCGACGAGACGTCTTTTGGGGGGGTGGGAGAGGAGGAGAGCGGATGGTCTAGGACGACACGGCGAAGGGGATGCAGTCGACGAGGACTCGACACTGCACGTCCACAGGCGCAATGTGCGAGTGGGTTGCTGTCTAGAAGGAGGGACTGACGGGGAGGAGGAGGGAGAGGGAAAGAGAGGAAAATTCAGGGCCGAATGGAAACGAAAACCACGAGGCGAGGACAAGCAGGAGGGCGGGAGGTGGTGCGCACTGGGGGAAGAGGAGGGACGTGCTCAGGAACGTATTGTACGAATAGCTGTCGATGAAACCCGTCGAGGGACTGACCAACCAGCAAAAAAAGGGGGGGCCGCGTCCTGTCTACCAGTCAGTGCCTGCGCCTGCGCCTGCTCATGAACAGCCTGCTAGGCTGGATAGATGGATTTGCAGGGTTGCGGCCGGGGGGCTGAGCTACCAGCACTGGGGTCCGCTGCTGCGAAATTTGCTTGGACAGCGAATTGACGCTTGTCGATTTTGGGCAACAAATTTCCCGCATCACCAAATTTTAGCCACAGGGGAGAACCCGGGTTGCGAACAAGCCTTGCCCGCAATTGAACGGCCAGACGGTGGAAACTGGGTGTCAAAATCGCTTGAGACCTTTGTGCACTCCAATGTCTTTGGCTTTGATGGCTTAAAAAGCCGCTCGGTTGGGTCTTGAGGCAACCCGAATCGGGCTTTCTGCGACGAACGATTTGTACTTTCACGTGGGAATTGCAATCCCGGCTGAAACCCTCAAAATGTCAATTTATCGTCCAGCCATCTCAACAAAGAGTGTAGCCAGCAAGGCTGACTCCTGTAGCTTCAGTTTGTGTGACGCCAGAATCTAATCTATTCGTATTGTATCAGACGAGAGGTCTTGGGACTGCGAAATTCGATCTACCAATGCGACGGACTCTTCGTTTCGACCGCGACTGCGCCACGTTAGATGGGGCACCAGCACACGGCTAGAGCCTCCAAACGCAACGTCCATCAACATGATAACTGTCTCCTGTGGATGCGGGAGCGGAGTTGGTGCCGTGTTCCCGATTGCGCGCCAGCTCCTCATCCTTCGGGCTTTTGCATTTGACTCTTGATGGCAGGTGGCCGTCAGATGAGATCTTATCCCAAAACTCAGGCAGTCATTGCTGCCGCAGTGCGGCAGAGCCCGTGCTGGGCGTAACTGCCAGTGGCCCACGCCTCGACGGCCATCTGCGGGATTTGACCATTGATGTGTGGTTCTAATAATTGTGGGGCTCCACTTGTCTGGAGTGCTGTTTTTTTCCATGATTGCGTGCGTCCACTCCAAGCATGACCCGCATTCTTCCATGTCCTTCCCGCGTTATCATGAAAGGCCAGACGTAAGTGCACCAATGTTGGTTCAAACATATTTACACCAAGTTACCAGCCTCTTCAGCCTCGCGGACTATATAGGCACAGAGAAAGAAAAAAAATCGCAAGAAAACAAGCAACGACCGTGCCCACCATGCCCCTGTCAGTTGGGCTGATGGGTCGATACCACTTTAGGGAAATTATGATGGCCTTGGGGCGAGAGCTACCAGGCCAAGACACCTCAAACTTTTCTGCCCCTCACACTGTTAAATTAGCTGTAGCTCTGGGGCATCGATTGGGTGGCCAAGCCCACACTGTCACTTCGCTGTAGACTCTGACTCTCACACACAAACTCTTGGGTGAGACACGCGGGAATTGGGGGGAGGGTAGCGCTTGTTGATAGTGAGTTGAAGTCGGCTTGCAACATTCACAGCCTGATGGATGTTAGTGCTCGCAGTTCAGGCATTGATTGTCTGGATGGGTAGTGCACCCATTGGCGAAACTTATCACGCCACAGATGCCGAATTTGGTTGCCCTTCCCGCTGGTCAGAAGGGACTGGCGAGAGGCCTCGCGCCAAGCCGAGTACCAAGAGCTCCTGCTCGCAGCCTCTTTGGCAACTACGCTAGTTATCTCGTGCAGTCGTGTGCCGGTCTGCGTGCGTGCTGCGAGATCCCCAAACCGCACCAATGCCCCTATCGAGCTTAGGCTTATTTCATCGACCCAATTTCAAACGTGGTCTATACCGGTTTTGATTGGCCCACGCAGGTTTCTCAAGGGATTTGCGAATCGCGGCTGCTTTTTCTACCACGGGGCTCGATCATCTCGCTTGTCACTTGCTGAGAAAGACGACTGTCACCAGTTTCCCTGCAACCGTGGAGACTATTCGGTTCGACATCCGGCAGATAAGTGAACAAGAACCTGGGAGGAGCCGACAACTAGCGTTTTCTTCAACCGTTGCGTGGTGGCTTTTCCCAATGCATCGTCAGTTTTTTGTTCCTCGGCCAAGTGGTTACACTATCCCCTCAAGCCCTACATGTCATTGGACCCCCGATCCAGACCGCCGACCCTAGTCCGGGTATCTTCATCCCAACTCGACCGGATAGGCCAACGGCCAAAGGACGATACGGGAGGCGGGACCAAGGGATCGCTCACAAGGCACAGCCTCAGCCTCTTTCGCTGAGACAAAAAAAAATCAGGCGCAGCAACGGTGCCGCTAGCCTTAAAAATGGGGGTAATTAGTTAACCTTTCGCCCGCTTCGATGACACCGTCGACTGGTCTGGCCGTTTGCCCAATCACGCCGTTAGAATGCAAGGGCGGTGCGTTCGCATCCCACTCCAAAAGGGCTTTCTTTCGTGAAGCTTTTGTTTCGAAACACCCCAAGAAAGTAGGGGGAAATGGTACGTACTGGCGACCAGAAAACAGCCGGCCGGCTGGCGAGACCACCACTAAAACCCACGCTACGGAGTGCCTCTATCTAACCCACAAACAACCTACCCAACCCCAACCCAGCAAACAGGTCACCAGCTCTTCCCGTTCATCCCTCCCAAGAAACTTGCTTGTGTTTCCAACAGTACAGGTCAACAACTCTCATGGAGGGCCGGGAGCAGCGAAGATGAGATGATATACGGATAGGATGCGATAAATTCTTTGTCATCAGACATCAGACGGGACCGGGAATCAAACGGGCAGGCCCCCTTCCTTCTCTCACCATGATGGACGGAACAATACAATGGGCACATCCGACCTGGGCCCAAAAGCAAGCCCAACCAGCACAGGCCAATAAAGAGTTGGATAAGCAACCACCCGTATTGGCAATCTTTTCTGCCCATAACAAAACAGACAAGCTTCAGAAGAGCAAACTGCCAAAAGCCATAATTAAAAAAACACTTGGGTGAAAGTAAAATTGCAATTGATGTACCTTGCTAAAGTGTGACACGACATGCGTAAGTCGCAAAACCTCGGTCCTTAGCACCTTCGTGTCTGGTTCGCGACGGACAACCAACGGTACATTGACTGGCGGGAAACGGGAATTGGGACTGGACCGGTCGCTGTTCTGCATTATCCCCGCTCGTTGGAATTTCCAGGGTGCGTTGGCCTGGACCCTATAGATTCGAGGTCAGACACAGGCCCAACAGCCCGCAGAGAACATGGATTCGAATTCCAGAACACATCTCGTCCCACGGGTGCCTGCAGCTGTGATCCCCGACATAAGGTTACTCTTTGCGGGAATGTTATTTTACTCTGCGCTCTTTCGTTTCACAACGACGTGCTAATGACTTTGTCGACCTCTTGCACGTCGCGTTCCTGGCTCCTACGAAGGCTTGTGAGAGACGGGATAAATGAGGTGTAACGGGCAACCCATGTGGTGCATCAGTGCTTTGGAGGATACGATACACCATGGACTTACACAATTCCTAGTTCAGGAGGCAAGTTCGTCATGACATGCGACTTTTACTCTTACGCAGTATCTTGTACTTGATATACTCGGTAAATTACTTCTGAAGTGGTATTCGCCTTCTGCTCATGATATTCTCTTAACCAATGCTTCAGATGTGATGTTAAACAACATAGTATGCCGTCATCCCACATCTCGTATAAGTGAATCCCCAAACAGTGGGCAGAAACATTTTCTTCACCGTAACGTCGTCGCGGTGTTGTTATCAGCGATTCCCACCCTAGTATCGCCATCTGTATCCATCTCGGTCCTGGCATCAACATTCGCAATGGCGCTCTGCAGAGCACCGGTCAAGTCAACATGGAAGAGTGGTCGGTTGAGACCATGCACAGCAACGGTTCTCCCACCCCTAGGCGAAGGAGCTCTTCTATGAGTGGCGGCACCAAACTGTGCCCGAAGACCCAATGCCGTGCTGTCCACACTCCCGCTCCCTAGCTTGCCCGTGAGACCCTCCGCATCTGGTGAACGTGCGGATGGCCGGCACTTCGTCTCGTCAAACGCCGCTCCAAATTCCTTCTCGTTGACTTCCTTCTCTGCCATTGCTGCTGCGCTTTGGGAGCCACCAATCTCCGCAACGCTGAAAATGCTCCGCCATCGGCGATGCAAGCCGCCTGAGTCAGGGGTCGGGTAACCAAACCCAGCAGAAACAAGTGCGCGTTTAGTCCAGCGATTGTTGATGCAAGCAATGTGCCAATCGACCCGCTCGGGGGCTGCGTACCGATCCAGTTGGTTGCGAACATCAATAAGCTGCTGAACCGAAGTGATGTCGACGTGGTTGACCGTGCTGAAATCTAGGATGATTGCCTTCAGTGTCGGCAGATTCGGGTCGACACTCAAGGCACCAACCTCAACGCCAGCGGTTGCGGCAGCTTTGAGCTTTCGGCGAGATGGTCCAGGGTCGTTCCAGGGTCGGTCCTCGGGTCGATCAAGGTGTGCCAGGGTTGTGCTGCGAGTTCGAGAGAAAATGTACTGGGCCATCCACTCCAAACTCATACTCGCATTTGGGTAGTTAAAGCCCTCAGAGAACCGATAGATAAATATGCCAGGATAGGGGCTGTCCAACTCAAGTTGCGGGTTGGAACCATCGGCATGCGTGATGGGAAGGAAGATGCTTCGGTACGGTGCCTCAGATGAGCCCGTGAAAGTTCCGTATGTTCCAGGGGACCGCTGGGTGTCATCCCCGATGAGGTAGTTATCAAGGACTGTGTAACCCCTTACGCGGCCGAGAAAGCGGCCTCTGGCCCGGAGGATGCGGAAGAAAAGCATCGCGGCCGACAGGCAAATTGTACAATATATCCCGTTCTCAATCGTCGAGAAGATCGTGACGAAAATACCGACAAAGAAGATGACAACCTCGACGGGCGAAACGAGCCAGAAGCGGTAGACGGTGTCAGGAGGGGTAATCAAATCCCCGACAGCGTGGATAATGACAGCGGCTAACGATGCGTTGGGGATGTAGTAGAAGACGGAGGGAAGGGCGTAGATGGCGATAAGGACGACAGAAGCCGTGATAACACCTGCAAATGGCGTCCGGACGCCGGCCTTGGACTTAATTGCGGTGCGGCTGAAAGAGCCCGTTGCAGCGTAGCCACCGAGAAATGGTCCCAGAATGTTGGTAACTCCAATCGCTACCATTTCCTGCGATGGGTTTATCGTGTAGTTGTTGACTCGCCCGAATGACTTGGAAATAGCAATATGCTCGATCAACAAGACGATGACTGTTGCTGGAAGGTAGCCCACGAGATTGCTTGCGACTCGTTGGTTGAAGACAGGAATAGCCGCGTTCTGGAAACCTTGCCCCGGTCAGTATCGGAGCAAGAGTGTCTAGGACGACAAAAGTACCTCTA
>Ga0247760_1001983_pt1 | contig 16919 bp, 14 predicted proteins | sample UWRJL171409R4_FD_179936 | JGI IMG/M metagenome (GOLD analysis project Ga0247760, IMG submission 179936) | Plant litter microbial communities from Arlington Agricultural Research Station in Wisconsin, United States - UWRJ-L171-409R-4 | ecosystem: Environmental > Terrestrial > Plant litter >... | reverse complement strand
TATATTTGAATTTTCAGGGTTATATATGTAACTTTGAGAGAGTTAGCATTTGTGATTTTTAGGGTTATATATGGGGAAAAAAGTGGCTGACTCGCTTGTCTGGCTGACTCGCTTATCATGTACGTTACTTATTTAGCTTTTGGATTAATAATATACAGATTAAATAGGTTAGTTCCCTCCTTATTAGCAAGGCTAAAATATAATACCAATAGCGTTAAACTACTTTTATTAATATTAGTACCCTTAATACTTAGTCTAGCTATTATAAGGCTTTAAAGACTCGTTTTAAAAACCCTGCGGAGTTCTACCGTAAGGCTAATAAACTTAGGGCCCTTAAGTACCAAAAAGATATTATCCAATATCTAACTAAGGTATAGGAATTTAACATTACCATTTATTAATTAGGTACTACCTTTAAAGACTATATTATACGTATTATCCCCAATAATATCGTTAAAATAGTATTCTTCTAAAGGGGTAAACTTCCTAATACGGATAAAGAGTTTCTATTTGCAATATAGGAAGCTGGCCTAATATACGAAAATATATTAGTATACCCTAGTATAAAGGGAAAAGGAGAGCCCGATTCGACCTTAAGGTACTTAAAATCGGGCTAATAGTTACGGGAATCCTCCTAATTTAAATTAAATTTATTTTTAAACCTACTAAGTTACAAATAGGCTAATAATCGCTAAGCCCTTTAAAATATCAACTAAGTAAATATAAACGAGAGAAAGAAAAATAAGGTTAATTACTAGCAATACAAACGAAATACCTACTATATTTTAGATTATTATGCGAAGAAAGATATAAAAGGTAAGGACCTACCTTAGCTACCTAAAGTAATAAGTATAACTTCTTAACCCAAAAAGAAAAAAAAGGGTTTAGCTTCTAAAAAAAGATCCTTTAAGAAGTTAAAAAACCAAAGTCGATTAATTAAGAAAGCTAAGGTTGAAGATCCCGTTAAAATTAACGTAATTAGGGCTAACTTACTTTTCCCTTGTATTTAGGAACTTCTAGATTCCGATAACAAAACTATATCCAAAAAGGATTTTCGCTAAACCCGTCCCCCTTGCGAGGTAATATTTACTAGGGCTAAGCCACGATTTGTACTTTAACAAATTCGTCCCGAAAACGTAAACGCGAGGAAGAAAAGTTATACCTAAATAAAAAGGTATATTATCCCGTACCAAAGGTGGGGGGTTATATTATCGTTACTATAGCCCTTATTTTACCCTCCAAACGTCGGACCCTTAAGCCTAAGGAACATCCTCTCCGAATTTTATTAAATAATAGCGTTAAGTTACCTACACTAAGCCAAGTTACCGCAAATAAGCTCCAAGTCGCTACTTATTTATACGACTGGACGGTTTAGGATTTTTAGGGAAACGATATCTTTATAAGCGGCAGGTATACCGAACCTATTATCCTTCGGTATTAAAAGGATCATTTCTCAAAATTATTTTTTAAAATTATACCTTTAAATAAGGACCTTAATACCATTCTCCCTTATTAATAGTTACAAAAATACCACCTATATAAATTCTTCGATAAACCGGAATATATCCAATTTACCTCCTATTATTATTATAAAAATTATACTAATTTAAATATCCTAGGGAAGGCTACTCTTACCTTATTTTCCAAATTTACGGAAATCCCTTTAAAATACTAAAGCTTAGTACTACTTTAGCCAAATAACCCCTCCAAACGACTCTTACCGTACCAGTTATAAGATTATACCATTAACCTTATATTAGGTGTAAAATTGTTATAGGGACTTTTATATACCCTAAATAGTAAAAAGCTCAAATTCCTTAAGAAATAACTTAAATAAATACTCCAAGAGAAGAAAATCCAACCTAGCAAAGCCCTATATAATACCCCTCTTTTTATAGTAGATAAAAATACCTTTATTAAAAAGAAGGGAGTATCCAAAGATAATTTTCACCCTATTATTAACTAACGCGATTTTAATATAAAAACTATTCCAAACCGCCTCCAACTTCCCCTAATTAACAAGTTTTAGAAACAAACGTTTAAAGTACAATAATATTCCCGTTTTAACTTAAATAAAGGGTTTAACCTAATACGTATTAAAAAGGGTAATAAATAAAAAACGGCCTTTCGATATAAGTATGGTTTCTTTAAGTTCCTAATTATACATTTCGAAATATATAATACGCCTACCTCCTTCTAGGAAATAATAAACGATATCTTCCGCGACTTTTTAGATATTTACGTCGTAGTTTTTATAAATAATATCCTTATTTACTCGAAAATTAAAAAATAATATAAGGAGTATATTAAAGAAGTATTACGTTGCTTACGCGAATACTAACTCGTAGTTAATCCCGCTAAGTATATCTAAAACCAACGAAACGTTAAATTCTGCGGATTCGTTATCTCCCCGGAAGGTATTTAAATAACTAACGAAAAGGTATAATATATTTTAAATTAAGCGAAACCTTTATCGCTTAAAAAATTATAATTTTTCATAAGATTTACCAACTTCTACAAGTAATTTATTAAGGACTTTTCTCGTATCGTCAAACCCCTTACGGTAGGTAATATAAAAAAAGCGTACAAATGGAAATAGACTTTAAAGATGCATAGAGTATTTTTGGCTTTAAAGAAGGCTTTTACTACAACGCTATATCTTACCTATTTCAACCCAAATACTAAAACTATAGTAAAAGCCGATATATTAGACTTTACTTTAAAATTAATCCTATCCTAAAAAGGACTAAATAGTACTTAGTACCCCGTTACTTTCTACTCCTAAAAGCTCCTCCTAGCTAAAATAAACTATAAAATTTACGATAAGGAACTCCTAATTATTATTAACGGTTTACAACGCTAGTAACGATACTTAAAGGGTACTAAAAAACCCTTTAAAATCTATATTAACCATTACAACCTTAAGTACTTTATTACTATAAAGATACTTAATTATTAATAAGCTAGGTAAGCTTAAATATTTAGTTTTTATCGCTTTATAATTTACTATCGTCCGGTTCGTAAAAACGAGAAAGCAAATATACTTTCTCACTTACCTTAGTATAAACCTAAAAAAGGTTCCTCGGAAAACCAATTAATCCCTACGGTCCTTTACCTTTATTACTTCGCTACGCCTATACTTTCCTTAACCCGAATCTACAGTATTTTTATAATTAAGTGGGAAAAAAGTTTTTTAAACGAGGTTAAAATAACTACTAACGTAGACCCCGCTTATAAAACCATTTATAACTCGAATATATTTAAACCCAATCTTAATATAGGGTTAATTTACAGGCGAGGCCTACTAGTTATTCCAAACTCCGAAAAATTACGATATAATATTTTGGAATTAAAATATAATTTACGTATTATAGGATATTGGGAAATAGACCGTACTTTGGACTTAATACGAAGGAATTTTTAGTAAAAGGAAATAAAAAAGTATATATAAGAGTATGTAAAAGGCTGTAAGGCGTACTAATAAAATAAGAACCCCCGGTATAACGTATATAGTTTACTACAACCTTTAAAGGTATAATGGAAACCTTAGTGGTTTATTTTAATAGATTTTATTACGGATTTTCCTTTCTTAAATAATTACAACTTAATTTAGGTTATCGTAAATTAATTTACTAAAATAGTATATTTTATTCCGCTTAAAAAAAACGGGAAAATTGTTAACTATTTTATATATACCTTTACCCGGAAGTATTAGCGCCTTTATAAGATCCCGTCGAATATTATCTCTAATAGGGACTTTTAGTTTACAAGTCACCTATAAAAAAATTTCCTTAAATTAATTAAAGTAAAATAATAAATAAATACTACCTTCCACCCCTAAACTAACGAATAAATAGAAATTGTTAACCAAACTTTGAAAACCTATCTTAAAGTTTTTATTAACTATAAAATAACTAATTAGGCTAACCTCCTGCCAATAGTAAAATTTACCTATAATAACTCTTAGATAAGTATTACTAAAATATCCCTATTTTTCGCTAACTACAAGTACTACCCTGTAGCAAATAATCTTACTAACCTCCGTTAAGTAATTAAGTACCCCACTAGTCAACTTTACGCCTACTAAATAATCCAAGTCTATAAGGAGGCTGGAAAACGATTAAAAAAAGTATAGTAATCTATAAAGGACTAAATAGACTAGAAAAGGAAGGAGGTACCTTTTTATACCGAAAATAATCTTATTATACTAAACGCTAAAAATATTAAAACCCGAAGGCTAGTTAAGAAACTGGATTAAAAATTCCTAGGCCCGTTCCAAGTTTTTAAGGTAGTATTTCCTTTTACAGTTAAACTCCAACTACTTTTATTATAAAGAATTTACCCTACCTTCTACGTTTCCCTTATTAAGTTATACTAAGCTGGGAATTAGCTTAACCCTAATCCTACCCAAATCCTACGAGACATTACTTTAGTTAAACCTAAAGCCTACGAGGTTAAAAAGGTAAAAGACTCTACTATTATTAGAAACAGCGTTAAGTACCTTATTGCTTAGGAAGGATAGCTAAAGAAGAAAAATTGGATATAGGAATTATAGGAAAATCTAACTTTAGACGGAGCTTAAAAAGCGGCGCGAACCTTTTACAAGAAACACCCCAATAAACCGCAGGCTCTAAAGGCTTGGGTTAAGTTATTAAAAAAGGAGGGGTAGTATTATACGGATATCTACGTAACTACCTCTTTTTAACCTCAAGCCTCCAGATCCGCCCTATTTTCCTCAAGATTCAGAAGGATTCCACGCCAAGACCTTACAAGGTTTAACGTTAACCAGCCATTACAGTAACTAATCACTATTAGGCTAGTTATTACCAACTACAGCGCTTACTCCTGTAATAGGAAGTCAGCCGGCCACGATGGCAACTACCTCGTACCCGAGATTACAGTATTTTAAATAGTTCCATCCCTTAAGGGCAGCTCCGCTATCTTTCCTACTTTCCTCCGCAAGGACCTTCGAGGCCATAGACAAATTATCATTAAATAGACCAGTTAACGGCCACAGGCCCACTTTTCTGATCCACGCTGCAAAACCGTGTCACAGCTGGAAAGAAACTTCAACTAACATTTTGCTAGCACCATCGTCGTTGTTGCGGCTACGCGGCAGTACTTATGCTTCATAAGCTTCCATATCCCGGACACATATGTAAAGAAACTCCAGCAAGGCAACGTTGATAATGATGAAGATGGCAAGCCGGAGACAGAGGATGATCAAGACGAGGATGGGGAAGTAGAGTATGAAGGAGATGACTTCGTCAACAGTGAGCTGCGGAAAGTGTATTTCGTTCTCGACTATGTAGACGGCCCCACCGCGGAACTTGGCGCGCATGGCACCAAGACCTAAAAGCCACGAGCAGAGCAGGTCCCGACTGCGGGTGACTGGGGGAGGAGCTTGTCGGTGGTTTTGCCGAGCAGGTCGTAGCGGTAGCAGTCTTCGTAGGTGCTGGCTACGTGGCTATGCTAGTGCTGAAGTTGTCGATCGGCTCTTCCAGAACTTCATCCAGCCGCAGGCCAAAGTGCGAAAAGCAGTGTCCTTCAGTCGGTGGTTCTCAAGATGGTTGACCACGACTGTCTTCGAATTGCTGCGGATTCGTCGAGTTGCGCCCCTCGAGAGGAACGAGGGGGTGCTGGCTGCTGGAGAGTGGCACTGGGGCGGTCAGTCCTTGTTGTCGAGGGATGCGCTCCAACTCTCAGCTCCAAGCCCGCGCCGCTCATCATTGGGCTTGTTGGTGGACGAGGACGACGGTGCTCGCCGCCCCGACAAATAGCACAGAGGGCAAGCTCGGGTGACGGTCGTCGCCGCAGTGAGCTCCTTCTTGTGGTGGAACCCCTAACACTACGCAGCTAGCCCTGCAAGGGGCAGGGACGAGCCTCCAAGACCGATGCTAGCCCGACTGCTCTGGCAATGTGAGCGCTGCAGTGAATTGATTACTTGCCAACCTCGAGCAGGGAGACGTCCAAGGTTCCGCCGCCGAGGTCCAAGTGGATCAGCTCGTCTTCGTGCCTTTGTGTCCTACTGTACAAAGCCCCTTTGTGTACTATAGTGACAATATAGTGACAGTTGACAGACTCCCGTTGAGAGTCCTTGTGTGTGTGACAACAGTCCTCGATCGCCAACCCCCTCTGCGTTGCCTCATCGCCTTCGGCGATCGACTTAACCAGACGACCTGTCTTAGCTCCTTCGAGTGCAGGCTGTAACAAATTTATGCCTTAGCTGCAGTAACAGCCTCTACCATCACCTCACACTTCCTTTTAAGTTCTGCCATCTGATCTAATCATCCATAGCGTTAAGGGCCTTTATGGCTTCTTACATCGCTATTTGAAACGGCTTACTTTTCCGTCTTGGGAGTTTCTAGGTAGACATCGCTACCTCCCAGAGTCTTACTTGCAGCTACATCCGAACTAAGCACTTGCGGCTTTTACTCGATGTTAGTGATTAAGTAAGGATCATGTGAACGATTTTAAGTAGCAGGTTCTAGCATAGGTCACTATTGATCTTCACCAAAAGGTTATGTTTTATAACGGGAGCTGGTGGATTTCAAGTGGATGCTACTAGTAGGGCCACCAAGTGTGGAAGCTGTCAAGTGGATCTCCGGCAAACATCATTGTTATGGAATCCAAGGTTGGCATTAGCATTATATTGTTTTTTTTTTTACTCTGGGGGGAGGGTTCTGCCCTGTTTGTCTCCAGGCGGGCAGGCAGGCAGTCAGGCAGGGAGGCAGGTAGGTAGGCAGGAAGAACGAGTATGAGGAGGCTATTGCGGGCGTCGTTGTTGTCGCCGTGACAATGTGGAGTGCGAGACGAATCGGTGCGAGAAAAAAGGGACGAAGGTGGGGGCGGCGTTGGCGGTTCCTGGGTTCTCGCACGGTGCCCCACAAAATCAAAGAGCCTTGCAGACAAGAACAAATACTTGGTTAAAAACCGCGCCTCCATCTCTCGCGAACATCGCAAGCCGCACCTCAAGCCGCACCTCACGTACCCTTCAAGCCGCGCGGGTCTGCTCTCTTGAAATTTTCTCGACACGATGGCTCCTAAGTCTGCTCCCGCAGAAATCACCATCCATCCAGGGTCGGGCAACTTCTTCCTCGCCGAGCAGCGCAAGGACAGGACGATATTTGCATTTCAGCAGCGTAACCCAAACATGGCCGAAAAGTTGGTTGCGGCAGCCAAGAGAGGTGAGTCTCTTGTCGCGCCTCCAAAACAGCGCAATCAATTGCCGTCTTCTGACTCTGCTTTTCACGAACCAAGGCGCCCAGGCTCTGATGAGATTGGGATATACCGATCTCTCCAATACCATCTCTGCTACGACTGGAATTATCGACTCGAAGCGCGTCACCCACGCGCAGCGTCAGGTCATCATTGACGAGGTAGCAAAATGTATCCATACCAGTCAGTGTTTGGCAAGGTCTCGGCTGGGAATTAGAGCTACCATTGTCGCTGGCACTGTCGCTGGTGGATTTGGCCTTGGTGCATGGATCTGGATGACGGGCGGGCGTGAAGTGGCCATGGAGCGGGTCAAGGCCGCTGCAAAGTCAAACAGCTAGAGAGGGGGGTCTAGTTGCATATGGGATACAGCCCCTAGAGCGACAGGCCTACGGCAAGGAAATCACTGGGCTCGTCGTATAGCAAGATAGAGCGACAGGCATACGGCAAGGAAATCACTAGGCTCGTCGTATAGCAAGATAATTGATCAACTCCTCTCTCTCCAGGTTGATCTTGGCCCCACGCATCTAGCAAAGGCGCCTACTGTATCGGACAGACGTTCGATTCACTCCCGTCCTGCTTTTGTATCAAATACTTCATTCGTCTTAAACCTTTTCAGCTCGTCGTCTTTAGTCTTCTGTCTTGAGCGTTGCTCTGTCTTCGCCGCTGCTTTGTCTCCTTTGCAATACCCTTTAACCAAGACGTATCTAGCTCCCCGCCAGGCCCCAACTAATTCGTCCTTTATAGGAACCACCAAGCCCGTTTTTCTTGGGGTAATACTAACTTTTCCTTAGTCCTCCTTTTTAATAGGGTTCCACATAACGGTACCTAGTCGGGGTGCCGAGCTTGGTCGAGGGAACCTTTGCTCGCCGATGTATTCGTGAGGAAGGGAGCTTATTCAGTCGGGGAGGGAGCGATTCGGTCGAGAAGCGAGGGCTGTAGTTGCGGACTTGGAGCGCTACGCGCAGCTGAGATGTCGTGATCGCTGTCAGTCTTGGGCACAGATGGATGCATTCGGTCGGCGATGGAGCGTTTGAGCTTGGGTCGCAGGCGCAGGCGCGGGCGCTCGGCGGGGATGATGGGCTTCCAATCTGGAGCTAATCAGCCCCAGGACGGGCCGACCTGAACGGACACATGGGAGCGCGGGGTATTGCGGAATGGTGTCGCTAGCAGAACAATACAAGATGGGCGTTAGTCAAAAACAAGTCAAGAGAGCTCAAGCTCGGGTTTAACACGGCTTGTCGGCTATCAGCAAACATGGGTTGTTTGCTGCAGGAAGGGTTTATCAATCTACCTCAAGAAATTACAATTCCGTAACTAACCCAAGACCCTTTGCCGTAACATCCCGCATAAGACAGCGCGTTTAGTCGCTGTGGTAGTAACATCTAACCTAGCGCCTTGGACATTGTTAGCGCCTACTTCTTCTTGGGGAGGATGTCCGGGAAGTTGCCGAATCTCATCGCTTTATAAGGAATTTATATCAGCAAAGCTCGAAACCAAGAGATCAAACAAACGTACCAGCCTCAACAACCCGGCGAATATCCTCAACGTCAGCCCCAGCAGAGGTTAACTCCACGACGAGAACTCAGATCGTATCCTTTGGGTTGGCATCCTTTGTAGCCTTCTCCACATTAGTGTCTATTATATCCGTATTCTCCCTAACAACCTCCCCGACGATCTCCACAAACACGTCGTCTACGACAGGCTCAAACTCGGGAACAAGCCCCTAAATTATCTCAAGAACTTCGGACTGCTCGCGTGGAGAGAGATCGATAAACGGCTTCTCTTTCACGTACTACAGCATGGCCTCAATCCACTAATACGGGCGGTCAGAACAAATTACAGCAGAAAAAGCGGAATTCCTCACATGGCGAACCGCAGGCTAAAGGTTCTTCGGTGCTGAGATACGGACGCTAGCACTATTATAGCCTTCCATCTTAGCGGTGTTGTTGGTTGGGGAATTGCCCATGTTTGGTTATTATTTATTTTCCGATGGTAGAGTAGGTCAAATTGCTCGCCAAAGGCTGGTGTCGAGGATGAGATTCTGGCTGGGCCTCAAAGTTGGGAAAAAATAGGTTTGTGCAACAACCTGGAAATGCGAGGTAACCGGGAGTCAAAAGCGGCCCTCGGCAGCTTCTCAAAGCGGCTCACAATCATCGAGGAGAGTGGGACAGAAGAGATAGCAACCAAGGCGGTGGCTCAGGCTGCGCCAGAGAGCATCTAGACACAGACTATGCACTTGATAACGATGACATGGAAATCACCAGCAATGATCGTTGGGATTCAGCAACTTAGCTACCTTGAGTAGATAGCAAACCCCTCCCTGCCCGTGATCCCATCCTCTGTCCCCATCCATTAACTACTAAGGTACCCGGATTACTCGGTCCTATTCTTCTTGCTTGTGCGGGTGGGTGACTTTGCCGAGTCGTAATCATGACGGCGCTTGGATGATGGGCCATCTCTCGAATTACCGGAACCCAAACCAACAGAGTCAGCGATTCATGTTAAAAATACGTAGATAAGGTCTGCTTCTCACTAGAGCTACCCGAACTGTACGGGCGGAAAATGGTGCCTAGGTGATTGAACTCGTACACGCGGGGAGATTGACTGGGCGTACTGGGGAGATTAGCTGTAGCTTTGCCGGAGGGCTTGCCCGGGTTCTTCTTCTTGAGGGCTATTTGGTAAGAGAAGTTATCAGTATTGCGCCAGTTAGCTGGAGTGCATGAGGTGTCTGTTACCATCCTCGACAGTTACCTCAATCTTCTCCGTCGAAATGCCCTCGTCCAGCTCGCGCTGGACAGCCTTAAACAGCTTCTTGAGCTGCTCAATCATCTTTGCGCATACATCCATGTTTGTGACAAACAGCGATGTGTAGGTAGTTTGGTAGATACCTGGTAGTGATAAACGCCAAGTGGCTAGCCGTAACGATGGTGTTTGGGGAAGCAGGAGATATCTAGGGAAATTGCAAAACAGATAAATTCAATTCAATTCAATTCAATTTATTTTAGGGTGGCCCACCCTGGCCTACGGCCAGGGTTAGCAGCGCTACCACCTAAGTGATTACATAACACCCCCCCCGCTAGTCCAGGTCTCGCTTCCTCTACTGCCTACCTACCGCCCTAGGCGGTTAAATACATTAAGCCAACCTTTCTCGCGCCAGTAGGGCTTATAAGCCAGTCTTAGCCTTTACTTGGGGAAGAACCGTAACGCCTGCCTTCCAACTATTACCTTGTATAGTTTTTTAATACCTAGAACTGTTTCTTTTCTCCTCTTCGCCCGGTACGCCTCCTATACCACTGTTCGGTAGGCTGCTAGCTCCTAGTAGTATAATAGGTATTATAGTTCCTACGGTACACCGCAATTATATCTTAGGGTTTCTTCCTTACTAAACCTCCTTAGGTAATTTATATATAAATTATATCCCGTATAGTATTATATAATCTTACCTATCCTAGGCTTTGTAATATTAAGGGTATCCGGGTACAGGCCTAGTCCCAGCACACTATACCTAATAGGTTTTACCTTATCCTACTACTTCCAGATTTTTTATTTATATCGCTTTTAAGTAGTTACCTTAGCGTAAGTATACGTAGGTAGACCCCTGGGTTCTACCTCTGAGCCTATAGCGAGCTTAGCTAGCTAATCCGCTTTTTTATTACCTTTAACGCTAGTATGGGCTAGGTATTAGTTAAGTTTAACCCTGGGGTACTATAGGCTTTTATAAGCCCTTTTTACTACAGGTTAATATAAAGGGGAAAACCCTTTACTTATTACGCTTACCGCGGTTTGGGAATCTAAGAGAATTAGGGCCCTCCTTTCTACCGTAATTATATTTAACGCTATTACTAGGGCGATTACTTTAGCGTCGAAAACCTTTACGTAACTCAGTTTCCCATTAACGGTTTTTATTTACATATTATCCTTTTATATTAATATTACCTAATTAATTTTACTATACGCCTCTTAACCTTAAACCAGTTTATATATACAATTACCGTTCCTAGCGGGGCTTTAACCTCTAGCTTTTTTACCGCCTAAAGCTACTTTTCCTTACTTAACTATACTAAATCTTAATATGGTAGTTGTCTAATCGTACGGTAAGTTTAACTAGTAGTTAGCTTATAAAAAGAGACTTTTTGGCAGCTTATACTAATACTAGTAACTTAGCCTCTAACGTGCATGATAAGCGAGTGAGCATTCTAAGCGAGTGAGCACTTTTCCACTGCTCTATCACATCTATCCTTAATTATATAACCACAACACTAGGAAATAGCAATAACTGAATTGGAAATAAATGAATCAGATGATTCTGCAGCCTCCTTACATGTACGTGCATTATGACCAGGCTTGCCGCATACGCCACAATACTGAATCTTCGTACGAGACCCCCCTGCACCACCACGATTTTGACGTTCTTCCTGAGCCAGCTACTCACCCACAGCCTTACCATCTAATAGATCCCGTGCATTTTGTACAGTAAGTAACCCTCCAAGCCGTATACGTGTTTTTTTAGCTCTCCGTCGCTTACTAAGTCCCTTATTGGCCTTACGTAGTACTGAGACCTCCGCGCGTAAAAGAGCCACCTCGTACATTACAACCATCGTACCCTTCGCTAATCGGTCCACAGCAGTTAACATCGAGGTTGGAGAGCTACCTTAGTGGTTGGATATCCGAGTTTTAATAAGCTCTAATTGTGAGGTAGCTTCTCGAGGGTTATGGGGTATTTGGGAGAGCCAAGGTAGTGCTGTACCTGGCCTTGAGGTTGGGAGTATTAGAGTCCGAATATGTATATCTAGCTTGGATATTACCCTCTCTGGGTCGTGCGGTATAAGGCCGGCTCCGGCAAACCCCCCTTGGATATTGTTTTCTGTAATGGAAGCAAAAAACGCCTCCCTGAACGCACAGAGAAATTCCAACTTGCTAATGTGTGTAATGTTCATCCGCATCAACTACTCAATTTAGCGGCTATACGCCTTCTTCAAAGGCGCAAAACAACCAACATCTAATGGCTGAAGTAGGTGCGAGGAGTGGGGAGGCATACAGAGTGTAATAATATTGTGCTCCTGGCAGTAAGTCTCGAATTCTTCGGAGTAGTGGCTATCATAGCCGTTAAGAACTAATAGCCGGTATTTGCCTTTTATACGAAATGCTGTATGGAAATCGAAATGCCGAATCCAATCCATGCCTTTCTTATTAGTAATCCAGCCATTATCGGTTAGTACAATACACCAAATCTCCGGGAGGTCGCACTCTTTATACCAATTAGCGAAATGGTACTACCCGGCTAAGATGATAAATAGTGGGATGGCCTAACCTAAGGCGTTCACCCCTTGGATAACTGTTGCCTACTCTCGATTGCCAGGCTAAGCCTGTTTAGCCCTACTGCTGCGGCTATCCGAGGTAGTAACTACTATAGTAGCGATAATAATGCCTATTATAAAGCCGGTCTCGTTAAAGTTATATAAATTGTCGTCGAGGATACTATACTTAACCTTAACGTTATATACAAGGGTAAACTACTCGCGAATAACCTTTGGATCTTCGCATTTGGCCCTTTGGTAGTCGTATTTACGTATAAAACGCGTCCGAAGTTCTGGTTAGTACTTAACGAAGTTGTGAGCCCATCGTATACCAACAGGGGGCGCGTCGCGTTCGCGTAGCAATCGGTTGGCCATATCTTCCACGTAATAAAGCCGGGGATGGAATGTACGTATATATAGCTCAATTATGTATTGAACAATCGTTTTCTCCTCCAAATTTGTAAGTTTGCGCGAATTGGCTGGTGTATCGCATCGTGCAGGTTTGCCGTCGCGTCGTCGCGTCAAAGTCATACGGTTAACTCCGTAGATCTTTGCAGCAGTATTGACCTTAAGTATTGCATCTCTTTCAAGAGCTTTGAGGGCCAAAACTATCATATCTTCTTTTGAAGTAGAGGGCATGTTGGGTGGTGGAGAAAACTGAAGTCAATTCGAGGGGTGGTGTTGTTGGTGGAAAAGTGCTCACTCGCTTAGAATGCTCACTCGCTTATCATGCACGTTATAGTTAAGATAGTTACTGTATCTTGCTTATTAGCTCTCCAGCCTATAAGCCTATTAAATAACTTTATAGCGTAGGCCTGAGAGTTTTTTCAATTAAGGCTATTATTAGCAAAGGAGGCGTTACTAATTATAACGTAATAATTGTTACCCCTTAATTGTAAGGTAAAGGTACGAGTGTTGTATAAGTAGTATAGGACCTGATTTGCCGCTTTGTAATATTATAGGCTGGGGTTGTTGTTAAATCTGACTAGTCGTGATACTGTAAATGCAATGTCTGGCCTTGTAATTATAACGGTATATAAAATAGATCCAATTTTTTGCTAGTATGCCGTTATTAACTACGCCTCGACCTTTCCTTTGTATGGTAGTAATTTGACTGGGCCTATAGGGATCTTAGTTGTTGGATTGGTAGTAGCTAGGTTGACGATTTTATTAAAGTAAGCTATTTAAGATAACTAAATTAATCCTTAAGATCGGTCTCTTATAACTTCGATACCTAGGAACCATTGTAGGTTGTTGCCTCCTGACTGTTGTCCATGTTCACCGTCTTTCACCTGATTTTCGGGACGTTGCTGTTTGCCAGCACCACCTTCATCGGGGCGCGTGATGCCTTGGTTGTCTTGGCGAAATATATTGGGAGTGCGGCCATTTGCCGCATTGTGTTGATGTATGAGTTGGCTGGGCTCCGGGAGTCGTTCTCCAAGGTGAATGGGGAAAAGGTTGATAGGGAGGCGACGGAACATGGGTCATCTGATGGTGCGAGCGGGAAGGTTATGATGGTTACTGCGAGGGCGACCGCGCCGTTGTAGGAAGTCCTGGCGCTTGCAAGCGGATGGACCTGATTATCCTGAGAGTGGAAGGGAGATTATGAAAAAAAAAAAAAAAAAACCATGAACCGAAGGCGCTGATGGCATTTGGTTGCAGCGCAGTCCTTGAAAACCGTCAAGATCTGCCTGAGGTGTAGTAGGTAGAGAATTAAGATTTATTTTTATGATGATCGTGCTGACTCGGAAGATGTGCGCCCCTCCATGTCGAAAGGTAGATGCCCCTGGTGAGCGCCACTGGCAGATGTGACTCATCGCCCAACGCTAGGCCAGCTAACGCGCCCAACAAGGACGGAAGGAACGACCCGAGGGGTCCCAGATGGCGAGCATCTATAAGAGAGCGCAAAGAATTTGAATTGTGGGTTCGAATCCCAGCCCGCCCAAACCTCTTTTTTACCAGCCAGCCACCCACCACCTGTTCTGTGTTTTCCTTGTTCGTACCCTAGGCCCCCCACGAGAACTCATTCCTCACAGACCGTCACAGTAGACCCAGCAGCAACACCAGCAGAGCCAACAGCCTCCTCCTCAAACACTGGCACCTTATCCCCAGGACAAACCTGAGTCCAATAGTCAATTTTAAGCCCCTTCTCATCATCACAAGCCCCAATACATCGATACTCCGACCAACACTCGTTCAAGTTCAACGTATCCCCTCCTTCACACTTCATCTTCTCTTCTCCTTTTCCCCCCTGCCTTGCACAATCCACCCAAACCCTCCTCCCATCAATCCACTCATACTCGTGATCCTCTCTCGGGTCCTTCCAGTCCCCAGACCGAAACGAAACACTCTCCAACTTCTTCCCAGCCTTGTGTTTGCCAAGATACGCCACCATCTCCTCCGCCGCACGTACACCAACCATGGGCTTAGCATATTGCTCCACGCCACCGCATTTCGGTATTCTATAATATATCGGCGCCGAATCCCTCAGACGGCAAGCAGAAGGGAGTTCGAAATGTATCGTCAGATGTGTCAGCTCAGGGAGGCCCTTGGCAATAATCTTGAGGTCTTCCCATGGCCAGGTTTTATCGGGAAGACGCGGCTTGGCTTGGCGGCGGTCGAGGTTGAGGGTTAGATGCGTGAGGTTGGGAACAAGCTCGGTGAGTTCGCGGAGCTGTGCGTTGGGGAGACTGTGGGTGGGGAACTTGGTGGTCTCGTCGATTCGGATGTCGAGGATTAAGAGGGATGAGCCGAGGTGTTGGAGTACGGGTGTCGGTAAAGTTTGGTAGTTGTCGTGGAGGGTGTACATGTTGTGCCATGTGAGGTGTGTGAGGGAATTTCGTGGTAGGGCGAGGAGGAAGGATGACTGTTTGCCTTGGACAACGAGGGTGTGTAGGCTTGGGAGGCTGGTGGCGAGGGCTCCCTCCGCCTCTTGGGAGAGTAGATGGGTTATGTTCAAGTGCATAGTGTGGATGCGAGAGAGGTCGACAGCATCAAGCCACATTTCGAGGTTGGATTTGGGACGCACGACATTCCAGATGTTCCAAATCTGCCATTCCCGCCATCGCCGAAGCCAGTTGATGGCTGGGAAGCTGTTATCCCAGAAGCAGCTCTCGGGAATGTGACCATCGAGGGATAGTACCTCGGGGGTTGCACCGTACTTGACGCCTGAGAGCTGGCTCAGGAGGAGGGCATATCCATCTGAGCCGTTGAAGCAAGTCCTGGATGGCACGTTCAGGTAGATTCCTCGTATATTGTCGCACTGCATCAGCGCTTCATGGACAGTCTTCATCGAGTCGAAGATGTATTCTTGGTCATCCGGTGTGCCGCGCGGCTTCGTTGATGGTCCGATGCCGTGGATCTCAATCGGACATGGGTCGCCGGGCTTCCAAGATGGCCATTCCACGCTGGGAACCGGGCCCTCAAATGTGTCGCGAAACTGGTCGAGGATGGGCTTGAGTATAGGGACCAGAGCCAGGATGAAGAATCCGGCGTAAGAGACGATGAGCGCTGTGTGCGAATTTGGAGGCATGCCGAAGACCTGTCGTCTGTGTTGCAATGTCAGATGGGTGAAGAGATAGATACTGTTGCTAAGCGTTCACTCTAGCAAAGCTATGAGGCAGATCTTTCGTCGTCTGTGTGAGCGATTCGCGTAGTGTGGAAAAAGCGACGTGTCCTCCAGGTCCGCGGTGGTGTGGTGTGATGACTTCCATTCGAATGGCGGTTGTCAAAGGATTATTGTCCAATTGGAGGGGTTGATGGTGGCCTGCATCGGCGGGAATTGACGAAAATTGTAGGCACCAGCCTGCAGTCTGTCATAGAGGTCACACTCCGCATCAACATGGAAGAAACAAACCTGTGGTATGAATGGATGCCATGAGTCCATTTGGGGGGAATGGACGGATACCGTTCATGGCGGGAAGCACACCAGTTGCCCTGGAGGTTGTTTTACGGGCAAAGGAAGGCCCTGCAGCCAACCACTCCCAAGGCAGCAGAAGCAAAGCGGATTACCCACTGCCCTGAACAATCTTCCAGCGCCAAAAAAAAAATCCCACAATCCCAGTGGATCACCATTCGGCTTCGATAGCCCACTCCTGATGCCTAACTTTCAGCATCGTTGCGCAGAAGGAAATTGAATCCCATTTTACGGCTCCCGACTTGGCTGCGGCAGCTTTTTTCTTCTCCACAAAGTCCGAAGATGACGACGGCATACCAGCTCGCCATCCGGGACGTATTCGACGGGCTTTCGAGCAAGGAAAAACAGTATGCACATCACCTAGCCAGGGCAGCTTGGCATGGAAGTCGGATCGTCATGCGCCAAACATCGCCCGAGAGCGAGGGTATCTACGACCTGATCCTTCACCTCCACAGGGCATGCCATGGCGACTGCTCCCGGTTTCTCCA
>Ga0247760_1001981_pt1 | contig 16930 bp, 5 predicted proteins | sample UWRJL171409R4_FD_179936 | JGI IMG/M metagenome (GOLD analysis project Ga0247760, IMG submission 179936) | Plant litter microbial communities from Arlington Agricultural Research Station in Wisconsin, United States - UWRJ-L171-409R-4 | ecosystem: Environmental > Terrestrial > Plant litter >... | reverse complement strand
CCTATGTTTAAAGTTTGAGCTTAGTTGACTAAGTAATGGTTGTGTTGTGGGGGTAGGAATTTGTGGGTTTTGTGTGGCGCTATTGTTCCGCTTCAGGTAGTGTTCCGTTTCCGGGTGTATGAACTTATATCATATACTATATCGAGTTTATGTACTAGTACGTTATGTACCATCCTAAAAACCCGCTAGGATGTTATATACCATCCTGTGGTATGCAATACTAGCTTGTTCCTCCTCCGCGTCATGTGGGGTAATTAAAACTACCAAGTTACTAGCCTGGAATGTGACACTCTTGAGGGAAGCCCGGCGTAGTGTGAGGTCATCAGTACCTCCACTGGTGTCAGAAAGAAAGGGGTTAAAGGGCCCCGGGACTCTAGTCAGCGGAGCTCTTGTCACAGGGCTACCATCCACGTGTTTCCTTCTCTGGAAATGGTGTCAGCGGTGTCGTTAGGGTTGGAAAAAGCGAGGTGACATCCAACCTACATGCCTCTCTCATAGCTGCCTGGAGCTGATTCGTATATCGATAGCAGCCCATGATCTCACACCACGCCAAAGCCGAGGCCCACGAGCAACAATTTAGAGACAATCGCTTCTGTTTATTTACAGACCCAGGGACGTTCGGCTGTTGAGTGTGCCCTTAGGCATGACGCTGGAAGAGCGCTTTGTGCTTAAGTCTCAACAATATGCCGACCATCTCGGTGGCGACAGACGCAACGTTTTAGCTAGGGCTATGCCTGTCGGTATCAGGAGTTGAGTCGTGCGATTAAGGACTAAAGTAAAAATGCATCCGAGAAGTGGGACTGGGGACATATAAACAAGTCTTTATACAACCAACCTTCCAAGTCTTGTCAGCCAAGATGGTCCGCCCACCAAGCCTTGCTGGTTCCACCCGCGTCCCAAAGATGAATATAATACACAGCCATGGCGGCCACCAACAGCATGCTCCCCCCTCTTGCCCACCAAATGACAGCTGAAGCGGAGAAGGCCGCCCTCATTATCGCCCTCACTATAATAAACACTACCACCGGCACCGCCAAAAAAACGCCCAGATATCCCCCCCCGCTCATAATCCCGTCATGTATACACATGACCCCCCAGAATACACCAACCGCTAGGAGACCAAGAGCACAGAACATTACAAATACCATAGCCAGCGCCGGTATTCCTAAGATAATGGCCGGCAGCATGACAGACATGGTGAGCACCGCCAACATGAATGGGGGGAAGTACCTCATCCGAATCAGAAAATCGGATTCCAAAACTGCTTTGCCAGGATGGGTCAGCCACCACGTGGCGGGCGTAGCAAACCACTTTATGATGCTCCAAGCCAGGGAAAAGACGGCTGCCAGCCAACTTGATGAGGTTGACGGCGATTCATCAGGTTGTTGAGGAGGGGGTGGAGCCGCTGGAGGAGGCGGCACCGCCCGTGCCCTAGATGCGATGATCCATATTCCGACGCCGATCAACGCTATGACCTGGAGTGCGAGGAGGACTACGGACAAAGCCACAAGACGTCGTATCTTCTTGAGTGCCGGAGGGAGGGATGGTTCTCGACGGAGAGGGGTGTCCTCGTCTTCGTTATTTTCAGCGAGGGCGAGGAGTTGTCGAGTATTACGGGCCCAGGCGACACCGAACAGCACGAAGAGAAAGGCTTCGTTGCCGACCCAGCTGAGAAAGTAGAGCGTTGCGATGGCCAGGGAGAAGGGGGCGCCGTAGATGGCGTGCATCTTGGTGTAGACAAAGACGACCAAGGCGTTGCTGAGGAAGCGAGGGTGCATGTCCGTTCCGATGGAGAGAATTGTGGCCCGGAGCGACCAGTTTGTGGTTGATGTCATGGGGCTGTTGCCATCTAGGGTCAACAATTGAAAGCCGCCCTGGGCGTCATCCGAAATGGCCGTGTTGGTGCGTAGACGTCTTATCGCTACGCGTTGGGCTGAGTCTCGGAAAGATTGATGCTGTCTGTTTTGAATGAAATGGATGACGAGTTCGGTGTAAAGCATAGTTGTGTCCAGCAAAGCCGTCAACGGCAGGATCCGGACATGGCGGCGGATCTTGCTCGGGAAGCCGGCGCTTGAACCAAGGGGGTGCCAGGCTGATGTGATGCAGAGCGTGAAGAGGATCCAGAAGATGGTGGTTCCAATCACGAGCTGCGATCCTTCAGCAGAAGAATGCTCGCTTGTTGCCGTCGCTGCAGTTGTCGCATTCATGCTCGTTGTTGTTGATAGATTTTCAGGCAATTGGTAAATTTTCTGGGCAAGCGGATGGTCATCATGGGTAATATATAGCATCCGTCGTTCAGCTGGTGTGGGTGGCGCTTTCTTAATACTATTTATGGCAATGCCCTATTTATTGGTTCCGAAAAGGATATTTAAGACGCGGTGGCGTTGGGCCACAACCCAGAACCGGAAAGGGGCTCAAAATCAGGGGCGTGTATTCAGCCCTGAAGGATTCATGTCAGATACCTACCGTACGTTGAGTGAGCATTTCAATGACACCAACTCTCCCAAACGCTGTGGCTTCAGCCGTCGGACAGAAGTAAAATACCGTATTATTCCATAAAATTGGGTTTTACTCTTGCCCCGTGCCCCTGTAGCCAAACCCAACCCCTTCCCTGACGGGGTTAAGGTTCACTGTAAGGGCACGGGGCAAGATTAAAACACAGTTTCGTGGAATAATACGGTACCACTAAACACTAATATATTTAACAGAGTCAATTGTGGGCAAATAATCGTCATTACAACTCCTCACTCCTTAATAATAACATAATCATATACCGATAACCCCTTATCATCCAAGTCACCCATCCAGCTCCCAAACAAAATTTCTATGCTATGCAATCGCATACAGTGACCCTTAAAAAGTCTGTATGTTACAGGCTACCCTACCAACTTCCTGTGACGACCCTGCAGGCCGTCACTTGGGCCGGGGCGGCCCGACGAATCCCCCGCAGGAGGAACAGTGCAAGGAGACAGTACGTACGGTACTGCACACTGGGCCAGGGGTGCAAAGACCCAAAGCCCCTACAACCAGTAAGGAAGAGCTTGGTGGCCCACAGGGACTGTCAACACCAAGCACCGTTCGGTTAACTGCTTAGCCGCAACTGCGTAGTGCACTACCAAGCATAATGGACTAAGCAAGGTATAAAGGTACCTCTTAACCAGTTAGTATAGATAGCTATGGTTGTGCCTACAACCACCATAAGGGACTCTAGTTCCTCACGTTAATATTCAATTCAATTATTCATTTATATTCTACTATTCAGACTCACTTCTATACATTATAATGACAGCAACTGTTGGAAGTACTGCACTCTGGATTGCAACTGTGTGATTGTATTGCTTGTCCTCTCTCCCTCCTTCTGGCTCTGGCTGGAAGCCAGAGGCTTCTTTATAGACTATTCTGCAGGATTTAGGCTTCGTCACTCTAGTAGCTGAGGCTTACTAGCGTACTAGCAGCGCCAAGTATCCAGTCAGCTTCGCTAACTAGATACCTAGGGCCTCTAAACCCCCTTCTTTCTAACACACCTCCTTAGATCTAACAGGGCTTAGGTCTGGACCTTATTATTCTGAATTACAGTCTTTCTTTTAACAACAGCTCCTATAGCACAATAGTAGTGCATTTCACTCCTTTGTGGAAAGGTTAAAGGTTCGATTCCTTCCAGGAGCATCTCTGCATCTTAATTCATAGGAGAAACTCTAGAATCAAGGTGCGGATGATTTTTGTTTTAGCTCTGTGACCCCTATTTGCTGAAGGAACCGTTAGTGGAGTGGAAAATTCAGGGCTTTAGTCAAGCCGTCAGCAGTCATACTATTTAAAGGTGTAAATTCGATTTTTATCGTTTTGTTACTTACCTCCTGGCGAAGCTAATAGTTATAAATATCCACATGCTAGAGTTTAGTCTGCAGAGTAGCTATTTCAGCTGTTACTAGTCGAATAGTTTGCTTATTATTACACTAGATAGTGATGTGGTGGTTGTCTAGTTAAATAGTTAATTCGGCAAGCAGTCGGCTCACAAACAGGCCCTCTTTCATGGCTTGTGCTAAGGCTAGAAGCTCGGCTTCTATAGTAGACGTAGTGACGGTATCTTACTTATTAGCTCTCTAGCCCACTAAGCCACTAAACAGCTTTATAGTATAGGCTTGTAAGCTTTGTCGATCGATAGAGTTATTAGTAAAGGAGGCATCGCTAGCTATAATAAAGTCGTCTTCACCCTTTAACTGTAAGGCCAGGTTCCGAGTGTTGTAAAGGTAATAGAGCACTTAATCGGCTGCTCTGTGGTGTTCTGGACTAGGATTAGTATTAAATTTAACTAGCCGTAAGGCTGTAAAGGCTATATCTAGCTTAGTAATCACTATAGCGTATAGAATTAATCTAGTCTTTTGCTGGAAAACCGTAACTGACTGAGGCTTAGCCTTCTCATCATACAGTAATAATTTAACCGTAGCTATTAGAATCTTAGCCTTTGTGGTCGCCTGTATAGTAGCTAGTGTAATAATCTTGTTAAAATAAGCCGTCTGGAAAAGCCAAATTAAGCCTTTAGTCCTATCTCTCCGAACCTCAATACCTAGGAACCACTGTAGGTTATTTCTACCAGTTAGTTAGTACTTTTACCGCAGTTATAATGCCAGTGCCTGGGCCGTAACCGTATCCTTTTTACGGTAGCTGAAAACAATGTCATTAACGTAAAAGAAAACGAGGATACTGTTCCGAATCAGAATACAGGGCTTATGTGGAATAACTTAGAATCCTAGAGCCTGTAAGGTAGTTGTGAGTTCTTTTTGCCAGAGCAGTGGAGATTACCGTAAGCCGTATAAGGCTTTATTTAACTGTAGAATCTTTCTAAGGCTCCGGTGGCTTATAAGCATTTGCATGTAGATGGTGTCTTAAAGGATTGCGTTAATAAAGGTATTAACTGCATTATACTAAACTAATTTAAGCTTAAACCAAGCTATAATAGCTATAACTATACGGAAAGATCTAGCTGCAAGGGTGGCTGCGTAAGTTTCTTACGCAGTTAGCTTTTACTGATCACCTCTAATAACAATTCTAGCCTTACACCCTTTAAAGGTGCCATTTAAGTTATATTTATAAGTGTAAACCTACATACAGTCCAAGATTTGGTGCCCTTATTGCTTATCCACCTCACTCCACGACTACATCTGCGTGTGGCTTTACAAGTGGTCCTTTTTAGCTTGTAGGAACTGAGGTCCGAAGGGGTAGTTCTTTAATCGATAGTGTAATTTCAGCAGTAGAGGTAAATCTTGGCTGTGGAGTAACTGGAGGCCATTTAGCCGTCTGGCTAGCCGTTAAATTGCAGCCTTTATAATAGTCTAGCCACTGTGGGTTTATACTAATTACAGTAATTGTCTTATAGTAAAGGAAGCTATCTAGGGTTTAAATTCCATAGTGTTGGCTGTAACTTCGTAGCTGGTTTATTAGATTGCTCCAGCCAGTAGGGCTGCTGCTAGTAAGAGAGAGGGTGTAGGATACGGCTCAAATCTAGAGCACGAATATAGAAATTCTTCCAGTTCTTCTCCAGCCTCTTCTTCAGCCTCTTCTTCAGCCTCCTCTTTAACTAAATAGACTTCTTCGTCTTCCTGTATTATAAAGGGTTGTAAATATTCCAAATCTGGCTCTTCTAAAGCAGAGAGGGTTTGTTGTAATTTATCTAGCCATACGTGTAAACAATCAGCTTTCAGGGCCTTAATATCACCACTAAAAAGCTCTTCTTCGTTAAAAATAATATCTTTAATGTTAATAATCTTATTAGCTAATAGGTTCCAGATCCTGTAGATGTTTGTTAAACTGTAGCTAACTAAGTAGCCGATCCAGGCCTTCGGATTTAAGCGCTGTAACTTATTACTCTTCGTTTAAGCTTCTATCGTTAAGGTGAAGGCTTTACACTCGTAAGCTCGAAGGTGGGCTTAATATGGCTTCCGATTCTTAATAACAGAGCCGTCTCTGTAGGTAACATAGGTGTGAAACCGGTCATACGGAGCCTTCTAGTTATAATTGTATTTTAGTGTTTTATTATACAGATACACTGTAGCTCTGGAGATTTCAAGCTATAATTCAGCTAGTAATTTTACTCCAGCTTACATTAACTAGATTTTATCCTTAATTACACCCCTTAAACGCTTAACGCCTCTGTTCTGGGCTTATATATAGGGTGCTAAAAGCTCAAGTCGAATAAACCGTTAGTTGAAATAGGCTTTAAATACTGGTTTAGAGAGCTTATTATTACACTTAATAACGGTAAGCTGTAATTGGTATTACTGTTACAAGGAGCTAAAGAGGTAAGTTATAGCTGTCGTAATGGCTTTAAAGGTTCTATCCTTAAGATAATAGTCTTAAGCTAAGCTAGACCACCTGTCTGTAATTAACAGAAAGCTCTTATAGCCATTATAGCCTTCTTTAACGTTGTGAAAGTCTATTACAAGCCGTAATCCAGGGCTTTCATTATGTTCTCTTGGCTTTCGTTAGATTTGCTGCTTAGCTTTCAATACACTATACGTATTACACTAAACAGTAGTGGGCCCTTTAATTCTAACCCCCTCTATGGAGTGGACTAGGTGTTCCAGTACCTGTGGACTAGGGTGGCTAAGCCGTTAGTACTAGAGGTTGGCTATAGCTTTATTTGGTCTTTTCTAGGTGTAAGTGTTGAATTTGTTATGCCGTGTGGTGAAGAACGCTGCGTTGGAGAGGGTTACTGGTAAGTCTTTCAGAACGTACTGGTCGTATCGATCTGTAAGGTAGCAAATAATAAAATTAGTAGCTTTATGTATATAGTTATTATTAGGACTGTTATCCTATTAAAGGCCTTGTTTTCATAACTGCTATAACGATACTAAGTTATAAGCAAAGCTAGGGCAGTAAGCTACATTCTGAAGCTGAAGGAAGTGTTGTTTTCGTTGTTTTTATGGCCACTGCCGTTATTCTGGCTTCCAGACCTGAATATCGACATCGCTATACCCCTAAATTTAGAATAGCTATTCTCTAGCCTAGAGAAAGTCACTTAGGAGGGCTTTTCTGTAGTTATTAAATCTGAATATCTGGTTAAAAACGTATATTGTTATTCTAAAATCGAGGATAACAGAGTTCTTTAAGGGGTACTTAACTGTGTGGAATGCTGCTCTTATAATAAGAAAGCTTCCAGGGCAACGGCTAACGTTACGGCTTAATTAGTTTGACTTTTTCAGCCTTTCCACTTCTTTTTAAAGTTTTAGATTTAAAAGGGCTTCTTTTACCCTTATCTAAACGTGCTCCCTTTTAATAAAGTCGTCTAGGGCTTATTCCGGGAATGTATACTAGTATTTTTCCAGACGGTGGAACTGGTTATAACAGGGGCATGTGGAAATAGCTGTACCAGGTACCTTCTTTAGCCCATTCTTTAGTTTCTTACCTTTTAAAGGGTTAGCTAAGCCAGAAGATTTTTGCTTCTTTCTTTTACCTTTACTAAAGCTATCTCCAGAGCCACGTTATCGTTTCTAACTATTATTTTACTCCCCCCTATCGCTACTAGGTTTGATTTCGCTATCTGGAGCGTCTTCTTGATAGGCCTTATTACCTTCTTTAGCTGAGTTACCTTCTTTAGCTGTAAAAGAGGAGCTAAACAAGCCTTTTATTATCTAGCTGCTAACCAGTATATGGGCTTTCGTTAAATACCGTACTTTTTCTTAAAAATTGTTAGTTACTATATGATAATTTAAGGTTAACTGTACTGTTATTGCTTTAAATAGCTTATAAGATGTAACCTAGTAGCTAAGAATTAGTTTCACTGCATTTAGGAAGTTGTAAAACTACGTTTTTATAATTAGGGCTTCGGGGACCCCTTTTCGTTAAGCTGTAACTATAACTTACTCCTAGGAATCTAATTATTTAATTAAGTCTCTAGGGGCTTAAAGTAGTGGCTTTATAACTATTTAGTAAGCTTCTTAGGTATTATATAGAGCTTTATTGTTACTAATTCCAGCTTGTAATTTTAAGGCCTTATATTAATGTGTTATAAGCTGTGTTAGATTATAAAAGGTAAGTTAAAGGTGTGGGCTAATAGTTTTCAGAATCTATTACTTTAACTATTTAACCCTTTCGGTTTATTAAGTGTATTTCTTATCGTTAGCTTAGTAAATCGTCTAATCCATCTGGTAGGTTTAGAATCTATTAGCTGTAAGATCTGCTGTAGTGATTAGTTAGTTAGTTTAGCCAGGCTTATCGTCGCTAGCTATTAATTCCATACTGCCCCTAACTGTAACGGTAGACTGGCTAGGGGTCTTATGCTTATGGTTTGCAGGCTCTAGAGCCAAGGATTCGTGGAGAAAAGGGGTTACTCCTTAAATTTAGCTCCATAAGCTTCCGGCTACGGCCTAGGCCTGGAACTGTAGGTTCCACAACTCCCAGTCTTCGGAACTAGTTAGAAAGACAGTCTTATCGTTATTATTATTATTCATTTTTATGGATTTTTATAGTGGATTAAACCAGTTAGTCTAAAGTCCAGAAGTGTAAGTTAAAATTGCTTCTTATTAGGGTTTACTGACTAATCGGTGCGTAAGTGGTGTGTCGAGCGAATGAGACTCTTAATTGTTAGAAGCACTGCACTCTGGATTGCAACTGTGTAATTGTATTGCTTGTCCTCTCTCCCTCCTTCTGGCTCTAGCTGGAAGCCAGAGGCTTCTTTATAGACTATTCTGCAGGATTCAGGCTTCGTCACTCTAGTGGCTAAGGCTCACTGGCGTACTGGCAGTGCCAGGTATCCAGTCAGCTCCGCTAACTAGATACCCAGGGCCTCTAAACCCCCTTCTTTCTAACAGCAACCTACAGTGACATTAACCCCCCCGTCTAAAAGTGCTAACTTAGTAAGCCGTCTTCAGAACGCCCCCTACTTATTAGCGTCCTGCTATACGTTCTGTCTTAACCCACACCAGTCCTCTTAAAGCCTGTGTCGGGTGCAGGTTGTAATACTTCCCCCCTCTAAACACCTTTTCTTTTAACATCCATTTCTCTACTATTATTATAATAATCAGAGTGAAAGTAATATTAAAATAAAGTTAAGAAGATGTTATTTAATATTTAATATATTAACCCCTAGCCCTGCGTATATAAGCTGCTAACGAGGAATTAATGTGATAACCTTGCAGGCCGTCACCTAGGCCGAAGCGGCCCGACGGATCCCCCGTAAAAGAAACAGTGTAAGAGGACAGTACGCACAGTACTGCGCACTAGGCTAGGGGTATAAAGACCTGAAGCCCTTACAACTAATAAGAAGAGTCTCTATGCCAAGACCCGTCTCTATTAACAGAGACTTACAGAGTTATAAAGAAGGAGGTCTCTATAAGGCCTCCCCTTAAGGAACACAGAGATACAGTCTACAGAGATAGGTATAAAGTACCTTTTAGTTAGCTAATATAGATAGTTGTCATTATAACCATAATAGCTATAAGGAACTTCTAGTTCCTTACGCTAATATTCAATTATTCATTTATATCTTAAGTCAGAGCACCGACTTTTGGAACACCCCTGCCTTTGGAACGGGGTTTGTCAGCAAAGACTTGCCACTCGCCACCAAACTCATCTATTTAAATCGCCAACAACTCAATCAATTCTGCTCCAATTCTTTTGCTGTCTCTTTCATTAGATTCAGAATTGAATGATGAAGCGATATATCGACTTAGATTTACGCAATGCGCTGGCAGAGTTTGCAGAAACTGGCTTACTCCGTAACTCTGCTGAAAACTATAGCGTACCCCCTACTACTCTCTTTAATCAAGTTTACAGCTCTAAGCCAGCCAACAAGTCTTAAATCATTAAGTAAAAGCTCTCTCCGGCTATAGAAGAACGTTTAACCGAATAAATTCTATTCTAAGGGTTGCTTGGTTACCATCTAACCTACACGTAAATCTGAAGACTGGCTAGAAGAATGCTTGGAGACGACGAGAGCTTTGGAAAACGCTGGACTGGCCGGTTTTTAGCTAGAAATCTATTAATTTCCACTATTAGACCTTGAAGAATCTACGGAAACCGTGCTGATCGAGCCTGTAAGGCCGTTATTCAGCCCTAATGTAAGTATTTAAAACTCCCTAATGTAAAGGCTATTCCGGCTCACCACAGGTATAATATAGATAAAACTGGCATTACTTCTATTATTAAAGATAACGGCTTAGTTATTAACTTTAAGGAATGAAAGAAATTTTAGAAAAGAAAGAAAGGAGATTGAATTTAAACCTTAATTATTAAGTGTATCTCTACTAACGGCCGGTATTTAAACCTGGTTATTATTTTTAAAGGTGGAAACCTTTAATAACAGTAATATCTACGTAATTTACAGCTATTTAAAGGCTAGAAGTGGAAAACCACTAAAAACGGCTAATTTAATAATAATACTGCCGTTACCTAGCTCCGTAATATCTTTCTTCCAGAGACTTAGCTAACTAACCCCTTAAAGAAGCGCCTCTTTATTTTAGATAACCACAGCAATTATACTACTAAAGAATTTATATAGCTAGCATTTAATAATAACGTATAGTTATTATTTCTGCTAACCTACACCTCTTATATTCTCCAGCCCTTAAATTTATTAGTTTTCAGCCCTTTAAAAGCTAAATATAAAGGTAGGTATAATAAGGTTATTTCTAGCTTTAATAAAGGCACTGTTACTGAAAAGAGGGCCTTTCTAAAATGCTACTAATAAGCCAGAGTCCATAAAATAACCAAATCTAACATTAAAGCCGGTTAGAAAGTTACAGGCCTTTAGCTAGTTAGCTTTAAGAAGCCGCTAAGTAACAGCCTCGTTATTAAGAATTCTAATAGTAACGTAAGTTAAGTAACCTCAATAATTTCTGTAAGCCTTTAAGAAGCTTATAACTCTATTATAAGTAAGAATTTAAAGGATTAGCCTATACAGTTTACCCTTAAAAAGCTAAAGGATTTCCGTTTATAAGAGCAGGTTTTTCTAGCCGGTTAGAAACGGACCGCTAACGACTGGCTTTTTATACGTAAGGCCGTAAAAGCCTTTAATAATGTAAATTTTCAGCTAGTAAATACGGTACATTAACTAAAGGCTGCAGAAAAAGCCTAGAACGCATAAGAGGCTGAAAGAGAAGGAGGGTCTAAGTCGACCCTAACACGCAGTTTGCTGGAATTAAGGAGGTTCGTGCCTCACAGAGAGAGGCTGGTAGGGAGGATCTAAGTGATTCTAAAAGAGAAGAATTAGGCGATTCTGATACTGAAGACTATATTATCGTAACTATCTAATTGAAGAAGTTGTGGGTAATTGAACTTGGTGGTGTTGTGCGAGGTCCAACGCACGGGCTGTTCCAAAGGCAGGGGTGTTCCAAAAGTCCCCCACCTGACTTACTATTTAGACTCACCTCTATGCATTATAGTGACAGTGACTTATAGTAACATTAAACCCCTTATCTAAAAGTGCTAGCTTAATAAGCCGTCTTCGGAACGCCCCTTACTCTTTAACGTCTTACTATACGTTCTATCTTAACCTGCACCAGTCCTCTTAAGGCCTATATTAAGTACAGGTTGTAATATAAAAATATTAGTAATACTAGCTTATAATGCTAGCCCTTATTAAGTTAAGGTACGACTTTAAAAGCTGTATTACTAAAGTACCTATTCTATTAATTAAAAGTCTGAACGGGATAGGAGCTTTTTCTAGCTGTACGTTTTGATTTTTAAATTGTAACACTTATAGTAGTTCTCCTAGTAATTATGTAAAATCTCCTAACCCTGCTGTTCCAATATGCCATTTTAATAGAAAATATCTGTTTAAAGGTGCTAGATTTAGTACTGCTATTAATAATTAACTATATTAAGAATACAGCATTTCTTTAACGTTATATAATGCAAGTTACTAATAATACCTATTATAATAATAATAGTAGTAGAGGTTTAGGAAGTAGTCTGATAAAAGATAGTAGAACTGTTAGGGGTATTATTAAGCTAAGTAGGTATATATTAGCTTTAAAGTGCCTGTTTTTTTAATAACTGCTTACCAGGCTATAGCTAAGCAGTTAATAGTCGCTAGTGTTAATAAAAGCGCCTATAATGCCTAGGGTAGATCGCCACTGTATATAACTGCTGTTAAGGGCTATTACGCCATCATACACACCTTACTTTAAAAGAACCTACAGTTAGTATAGGCTAGGGATAGTAAGAGAAAGACCTTAAGGCAGTTAGCAAAGGGGAACTATTACAACCTGCACTTAACATAGGCCTTAAGAGGACTAGCGCGGGTTAAGACAGAACGTATAGCAGGACGCTAACAGGTAGGGGGCGTTCCGAAGACGGCTTATTAAGCTAGCACTCTTAGACAGGGGGTTTAATATCACTATAAGTCGCTATCACTATAATATATAGAGGTAAGTCTGAACAGTAAGATATAAATAAACAATTAAATATTAACATAAGGGATTAAAGTCCCTTACTATAATTATAAGTATAACTATAACTATCTATACTAACTAGCCAGAAGTACTTTATACCTTACTTAATAGCTTATTACTTAATAAGGAACTAAGTAACTTACTATTAAGCACTCTTTACTTAAAGGTCTTACAGATACTTAGTAAGTAAATACCCCTACTAAGACTAAGTAACTGTTAGTTAATCGTAAAGGCTTCAGGTCTTTACATCCTTAACTTAATACGTAATACTATATATACTATTTTCCTACACTATTCCTTCTACAGGGGATCTATTAAACCACTTTAACCTAAGTAACAGCTTATAAAGTCGTTATATAATTCCCCCTCTTTAATATTCTTTTCCTATAAAGAATCTTAATAAAAGCGTTTTCTTTCTTTAACGTAACTATACTTACTAACCGTATATAAAAACACACTTTAAAAAACAGCACCTCTTATCGCTGTAACCTTACAGACTTCATTTCGACTTTTAGATTGTAAATATCGCTTTATAGTCGTTATTCTTCAAAATCGCTTTCCTATCTCATTACTGCACAGTTAAATAGTTACTCCAAATACTTATTAATAAGGGTTTTATCTTTATGTAACGCGTTTAGTTACAATAACACTTTCCTTTAACGGCTTCTTTCTAAGAAGCGCTGCCTTAATATTAAGTATAACGCTGCTACGTAAAACCTAAAGCTGAAAACTTAAAAGCTTTACAAAGCTGTTACCTGTCTTAACTAGATCGAAGCCCAGCGCTACAGGACGGAAGAGTAAGCTTTTTCTACATTTAGCTAAGAGGTAGAGATCCTCTATTTCTAAGAGTAAAAGGAGACTTATTTAGCTACTTCTTCTAAAGTTAGTAAGTCTTTTAACTAAGGAGGCTTTTTAATAAGAATACCTGCTAGTTCTTTCTCTAAAGGGTTACCTTAACTAATAACCTCTTCTTAACCTAGCTTATAATTCTTTTCACGAGGGTTTATGGGTTTAAGTTCCTTAAGGGTCTTTTATCGCCTTAAACCCTCACTCCTCAAGGCTAAAGGATTTAAACCGACAATTTTTACTTATTTTTCTTTTACTAACTTTTTTCTTTCTTAATAGTATTTACTCCCGTATAGAGTTTATTAAGAGCTCTAAAGGCCTAACTTCCTTATTAGGTCTAAGGTTTTTTTAACTTTAACTAACGTTTTAATAAATATCTTTCTACACTTATTAAAGAGTTTCTTACCGTTTCCTAAACTTTAAGTCTTACAGTAATCTTACTTTTTAGTTTAACAGTTTAGATATTAGACCTTATCTTATTTTCTCTATTTCCAGAGTAAAGTAATTAGTTTACTTTCTTAGGGCTATATTAACTAATTTAACTTTCGCTTTCTACTCTTCTTTTACAGGTAACTTTAATTAGTCTAGATTTTTTCAGTAGAATTCTACAATTAGGTTTAAGTACTTAAAGTTTTTAATTAGTTCCTATAAGTTACTTTCAAAGCTGTAATCTAATTACCTAACAAGATATTTAAACGTATTCTTTCCCTTTCGAAAGTTTATAACTTCCTTAACGTTATACTTATCCTTATCAGTATTGATCTTAATCTTTTTTCTAAAGGAACTCCCTTTAAGGTAAGTTCTAAAAGTAAGACGTGAAAAACCTTAATCTGTACCTTTATATTAATAAGTAAGTTTAATTCGTAATTAGAGGTAACGACTTTTTTCTTAATCTAAAATAATCTATACCTTTTAAAGTCAAGCTTTTTACTAAGCCGTTTCGAATATAAGTTTCGTGAAAAAAAGTAAATATAGTCCCCCTCCTAAAAAGTCAGTCCCTTAACTTATTCACTATCGTAATAAAGTTCTTTCTTAAGTATTAGTTACTTAGTTTAATATTTATTAGTAAACTTTTTCATTTATTTACATATAAACTTAAGTTTAACTTACAGGTAATTATACAGCTCTTATATCTAATCTATACAAACTACAGCTTAAGGGGCGTTAGTAAGTAGGCCTTAATAGAGCTTAGGCTTTTTACTATAGTTAGTAAAGAATAGTAATACACTTATTAACTCAATTAGCGTTATATTATAAGCTATCTATACTATTAGTAATAACTTAAGTTAATTATCTTATTCAAAGTTAACGTATATTTAAAGATACATTATAAGTACTTAGTTAATATTTTCTATTTAACTATCTATCTGTAAGTAAAAGGCTGTTAAAAGCTTACTCTTTACACTTATTCTCTACATTAGCCTTTATTAGAACTTCAATACGATTAGCTTATCTCAATCTGTAACGATATTATCTAACTAAAGGTATTGTGAAATTACCTCTTTCTTAAAAATGTAAATAAGTTACTCTGCTATTATATCTTTTAAGGTTAGTAAAAAGTAAGCTTACTTTATTAATCTGTCGATTACTATAAGGACTTAATTATAAGTAACTCTTATAGTAAGGTCTTTAAACTCTAGAATCCTAATAATAAAGTTAAGTAAGATTAAACTCTATAGTGCCTATAATATAAGGAGTAGTTTAAGAAGCTTATACAGCTTATAGTGTCAGTTTTACTTCTAATAGCAGATATTGCAGTTATTAACCACTTCCTTAACTAACTTTTTCATTTTTAAGAAGGTGTACGCTTACTAAGCCTGTATAAGAGTCTTAGCCCAGCTTATATACCCTCTAAGTCAAGATTTATAAACTTACTAAACGTACTCTTTCTATTTATCTAAGTTATAAATATACAGTTTCTCTTAATATTAAAGCTTTACTTTTAGTTTAAGCACGCTATTTACACCTTTTAGTAACTGTTCTAACTAATAACTAGTTTCGTTATAATTTAAATATATTAAGCATTCCTTATTACAGTCTTATAAGTACTTTAAGAAGTCTCTTAAGAGGTACTTATACTTATAAGTTCCTTTCACTAACCTTCTCACTTAGAAGTCTTACTGTTACTAATAGATATTATACTTTATTTATAAGTTTATGTAAATATTAATAATTTATTTTAGCATTTAATTATCTAATACTTATAATATATACTTTAACGTATTATTCCTTACTTTATTAAATATAGTAACAGGGATTAAAACTAGATTAATATCTTTATAATCTTATCTTTAATTAAGAGTATTAACTTACTTATTATCTTTTCCCTTAACGTAATAAATTTAAAAGTAGAATAAGGTTATTAACTTTACTTACTGTACTTACTGTAAGTTAAGTTCCTTTATTAAGAAATACTAAAGGTTATTATAATCTAAAAAGACTTAAACTAGTTCTTCCATACTGCTTAAGTACAGTACCTACTTAATAAAATACTAAATGATTACTATTAGTTCTTTATTATAGATTAGGTATTATAAGGTAAAGCTGTAGATTCCTTTCAATAAGAAGGTAATTAAGTAGCGTTTTCAATTATCCTAGACTTAGCTAAGTTCTTTACTAATTATAAACTCTAAGGAGTCCGTTTTAACTTAGAAAGGCTTTAAAAAGTTAAGGAGAGTTAAGATTAATATTATAACGAAAGCGTACTTAAGGTCCTTAAACGCCTTTTACTATTTATTAATCTACTTAAATAACTTACTTTCTCTTATAAGCTTATATAATAGTTTTATAACCTTTGTAAAGTATTTAACAAAATATTAATAAAAGTTTGTAAAGTTAATAAAAGCTTATAACTCTTTTTAATTCTTTAAAGTAAGTTAATCCTTAACTACCTTTACCTTCTCTACTTACATTTCGAGTTTCCTAAAAGTTATTTTAAACTTTAAATAGTTTAATTTCTAGATATAGAAATAACTCTTTTTTAGATTTACTATTAGCTTCGCTTTTTTAAGAGCTATTAGGACTTATTGTATATACTTTTAGTATTCCTTTAAAGTTTTAAAATAGATTAGAACGTTATTTAAATATATAAAGATAAACTTATTAAGGAAAGGGTAAAAAATACTGTTAATAAGGCTTTAAAAGGTTATAAGGGTGTTTATTAGTCTTATTAACATAATATAGTATTAATAATACCCGTTATAAGTCTGAAAAGCTATTTTATACTTATCCTCTTTCTTTACTTTAACATAATTAAACCTTATAAGGAAGTTAAGATTAGAGAACTAATTTACTTTAGTAATCTGTTCTTATATTTCTATAATAAGTAGTAATAAGTATTGATTTTTAATTATATCTTTATTTAACGTTTAGTAATTAATAATTATATGTAGCTTACTGTCTTCTTTCCTTAAGACGAACAGTATTAGGTACTTTACTAGGGACTGGGATTTTATAATAAACTTATTCTTTAAGTTTTTATTAATATACTCCCTTAAAGCTTCGGTTTATTAAGGGTTTAAGTGTTGAAATGCAAAAGGGGTCAAGGCATTGGAAAACAGTGTGTGTTGAAGGTGATTTATTATTTCTATCTTTGAGAGTGGAAGCCGTGTTATTATAGCCGTGAGGGTGGCCAGTGCACGGAGTGCATTGGCCACACTCGCTTCTGCGAAGCGAGGTTGGCTGACTGAATACGA
>Ga0247760_1001980_pt1 | contig 16951 bp, 12 predicted proteins | sample UWRJL171409R4_FD_179936 | JGI IMG/M metagenome (GOLD analysis project Ga0247760, IMG submission 179936) | Plant litter microbial communities from Arlington Agricultural Research Station in Wisconsin, United States - UWRJ-L171-409R-4 | ecosystem: Environmental > Terrestrial > Plant litter >... | reverse complement strand
TGTCACTAGCTTCGAGTTGAATACCCATTCCGTCGGGTCCAGCCGCAGCACCCGGCTTTGTGGTTGTGGCTGATGGGTTGGTTTGGGTTCTCGGCTCGCCCGATCTAGGTACCTTAGGTGCGGTAGTTATCTTGGCTTGCCAAGAGCTACGAAGGAAGCGGCTGTGTGGGCAATGCGAGAGGGAACTTTCCAAAATATTGGTTCGTTCCAGAACAAAAGTTCCTCAGTTTTTTCTTTTCTGGAAAAAGATTTGTTGTCCGGGTTGTTGCACTCGTGGCACGAGTTGCTGGGAGTTGTCTCTGCACTTGCTTGTTTCCGCGGGTTAGCTGAGGCCATTCATTTGTTGGGGTCCCACTTCTACTATGTGCAAACCAGACCTTAGAACTGGTCTTGCAAAACTTGAGCACATCAACTCCAAAGCGAAACTCCCTTCCGTCTCTAGGTCCTCCTCATGCCTCTGAATAACATCGACCGCAATAACATTGACCTGAAACTTAACAGGACTGATTTCTGAATTTAGCATCTGAATCCCCTCACTCTCTCACACTGCCTTGGCAAGCATCTAGCCCTGGCAACACCACTTCAAGTCCCACATACTGGTAAACGATCTCTCAGAGTCCGGACTGTAAAGTTGGGATATTGGTTACAAGTACCAGAATTTGCATGTTAATAGGTATCGCTACACGCTTCTGAGTTGATCCTGGCATGTAATTTTTATCTCGCCTTAGAACTGGCGGATCATGCATTCGGACGAGTGAGATATGATTCGTGAGGGTCTAGATTACAACAGCTCCGTAGCTACAGCGTCTCCCACAAAGAGATAATTCAGGTCGGGTCTAGGCTCTGCGTGAGCGTCAGCTCCACTTACTAGACTAAGGAGCTCTTTGTTTGCCGTCGCGGGTTGGCTTCACCAGCTTGCACCAAGCTTCAAGCTAGAGCTCATTCATCTTCGTAACTCGCCAGAAGCTCAACCTGTCAAGCACAATTGTCAAGCACATCATCGCATCAATGGCATACAGAGAGCTCAAGTAGAAACATATTCATAACATCTTCGCACTATAAACAGGGGTATCAATCCAATCCAACCGCCCGAACGCCAACACGAGGACCCAGCTAGGGCACGATAACCCGCAGTCAGAGACAAAGAACCGCAAACAGAATCACTCCACTCTCAGCCCATATTCCTTTCAGTGTAGAGTCCGCATCTGCACAAGCCGCTCCCTCCAGCTCCTCCTCCGTCCCGATGGCAAAACCCCACCATGCTCCAGGTACTCCTCTAGCTGCCGTTTCGATTCCTCAGGGAGCTGGTCGATACTGTCGTTAAGGAGGTCAAGACACGTCTTGGATGCTGCGGACCATTATTAACTTTTCCCTTCCATGTAGAGTGGTTGATAGGGATCGTGGGTAGTTGAGAGATACATACGCGCAAGCCCCTCCTCTCCCGTATCCAAAGCGGCGTCCATCCGTGCCGAGTTGTAGCATCCAAAGGCTCTCTGCACAGCCAACATGCGTCGCCACAGCGTCTGGGCATCCACTTCATGCATGCTGCTATCTGCCTCGCGCTCAGCGTGCCCATCGAGATGCATCACCTGGCTGCTGCGCCACGAATCCCGTCGTCGCGGGCTCGGCGCGGATGAATTCTGAGCAGGCACATGTCGCTGCTTGTGGGCAGTCTCTCGACATTCATGACGCTTGTCCTCGAAGCGTTGGACACTATTCGTCTGCGGCGGACAGGGCGTGATGGCGTCTTCATCGTCGCTGAGTGATGATGTTGTCGACGATGCGGAACCGGCCGATGTACCCCACCGGTGGAATGCTGGCCGAGACTCGGGCCGGGACATTGTAAGTGCTGACATGTTTGAACCGTTTCAACTTAAACTTGTGGGAAGCGTTGGAGGGTGTGGAGGTCGGAAAGCTTGTTCGGTTTCAGAAAATAAGCAACCAACAGATATATACACCTCAGTAAGTAGAAAACGGCTCGTCCGGAACAAAGCAGACCGGAGAGATCGGAAAGGAGGAAAAGGGGAAAGGCAGGGCCCCTTATTAAGGGACACGCGCCCGAAAATGCAAGGGAACAATGAAAACCAAGCTTGCATCGTTCCCTGGCCAGGCGGTCTAGAGTCGCCGGGTGACGACACTTCAAAACAGTCCGCCCCGGATGTGATGTGATGGCCAAAACCAAGCTAACCTGCAGGGTGCCTCCCGTGTTCGCGTGAGTTGTCAATGGGGGAGGGGGCAGGAAAAAGGCGGGGTCAAGCACTGCCCGATGACGCTACCTCTCAATTCCGGGCTACGATTTGACAAGAAAACCTGCTGCTGCGCCCTGATTACGCCCTGATTATCGCCCTGATATCGTTGGGCTCGAAGCTGGACCTTCAGGCTCTACAAAGACAGACCTGCCACGAATCCATTCTTTTTTGTGATTTTGTCCCCGTGGGCTGATCTGGCATTGCACTAGCATTTCGGCATTCCCCATGACCCCTGCTCCCTCACATCCCGACTGGAGTGTGACAGTTCCGGCCGAGCATGTGCATCCACAACGATGCGTGGGGAATGGTGCTCGCGGGGTCAGGCGCGCGTGATATCTTATCGAGGGGGCGCGTAATTACGTCGTAATCCGCTAAACCATTTCCAGCTCCCACTACTACTAATAACCCTCTCCTTGTAATCGGCGTAATCGCTTGCAGGCCGCCGATAAGTTTCTGTTAATAAGCGATTTTCCACTTATTACAAACTGCCTGTTTCCAACCGCTACCAGCCGCTGGAAGCCGACCGCTACCGGCTACTAATTCCGCAACTGGATCCCCTACTACCTACTGTAAGGCGCCGTAAGGCCGCCTTACCCCGCCTGCCATCACTACAATTACCACTATCGCCGCCGTTACTACTATTACCACTATCACTACTAGCCGATATCCTACTATAGCTGATAACTTGTATACGGCCGCTAAGGGCCGCGTTTAGGAGGCGCGGAGGGCCGGCCTGCAGGCAAAAAAGGACAAATAGCCGGTAAATATAACGAAAAGTTACGTATTAAAGTAACACGAATAGAGGACCTGGTACGGTACGCCGCGCGTAGCGCCGGATAAAACCCTATTTACGTAGCCGGACGGCAAATTTATTACGCCTAATAAGTTGGCCGTTTAGTTAAAAGAAGATATCCTCTTACAATATATTAAGGTACTGAAGAAGCGGCATAACCGCGGCGACGGCTATACGGATCCCCTACTACTAGCTGACGAGTAAGCCGCCTTTTGGGAAGCTAAAGCCCTTACTATAACACTAGTAGTACCGGTTACTAAAGCGGCTTAAATCCTAGCCGACAATTATAAAAACTATATATTACCATCGATTATAGTTACGGTAACTGGTACTAGTAATGCTAAGGAAGGTACCCTTTTTACTAAAAGTACAGTAGATGCGTATATTACCGTTATAATGGAGTTTTGGAACCTGTAAGTAGCGTACAGTAGTAAGAATACGGAAAACCTACGTAGTATAGCCGTACGTAGCTTTCTGGATTAGCGCAGCTATTAAAAAAATCGCTATAACCGCGCCAGCTTTAAAAATCGCGGTACCGAAGGGATTTAAACCGGGTATTCAACTGCCGAGTAACTTGTAATTTAAAAGTATTTACTTTACGGTATAGCTACTACGCCGTAAAATTTACGCGTACGTATTAATCTTCTTTTCGGCTATTATTACCTCCTGCGCGGAAAGAACCGCTGGAAGATAAAACTTACCGACCTTTTTCTCCTTAATTATCCCTTTACCGAAGGCCCTACGTAGTATAGCTACTTTGTTTCACTTTTATAAAACGGTAAAATAAATAAAACGGTTAAAAAGGAGTTTATAAGATCTTTACGTTATAAAAACCCCCTTCTTTACACGTAGGGCGCCTTAGTATAACTATTCTTCTGGCGATAGTACGTTACCAGCAAACCACCGCCTTCTTTTCGCCGCTATTAGGATTGGTATAAAATTAAGGTTTTCATTAGTTAAAAGCGCAAAGAAGAGTTTTCTTATAACATATAACTTTAGGATACCTGGCGTGTTTTTAGCGCCGTTGGCCTATTTATAGCGAAAAAGATATACTTATTACGGCGAGTTGGAGTATAAGATGTAGAAATATATGGTACTTCGCTTATATAGATCTTACAGACTAGTTATTAAAATTAAAGCGTTTTATACTAAACTTACCTTACGTACCTACTACGCTAGTTTATACGTATTATCGCCAGCTTCTCTAAATCGCTAGGGGATTACTTTTTATCACGCGTAGTATACGATCCTTTAATTACCTTATAAAGCTAACTCTAGCCGTAGATTAAAAAGTAGGAGCCTCGTTTTAATACGCATACGCAGCGCCGCTAGTAGGTATAAGGCGGCTTTAACAAAGACAATTTTACTAGCGATGGCTTTTTTAAGCTTATAAAACGCCTACATATAGTACTTTTATAGGATCTTGCCGTTTTATAGCCCTAATATTTATTTTTACCTTTTTTTTCTTACCCCTTTTTTTACAGTAAAAAGTAGGAGGAATTTATACGTACAGTACGGGTTAATATTACGGATATAGCAAAACTACTAAACCTCCTTTTACAACGTACCTTACTAAAGCTCTATAGGCTTATAGAAAATACTTGCTTAGCTATCCTATACGCCAGCTAATAAATCGCTAATTAAATAACTAACCAACTAGCTAATTAACTAGCTACTTAGGAAAGCAAAATCCTAAATACCCTCCTCTCTGGTAAGGTCCCTTTTACTATTACTGGCTACCTGGGAACCAATCCAAACCTAATATCAAAAGCACTGGTACTAACGCCGGCCTTAGCACCTATACCCCCAGGGCCTTTACCAAAGCCAGCGCCAACTAACCAGCCTACAGCCCCCCTTATCCTTACAAGCCTAACGAAGCTATTTACGGTTAAAGATATTTAGCGGGAGTAGAAAAAAGGCGTTGCAGGCTAGCTGGTAATCCAGGAGCTGGAGGGCCAATAGGGAAGTTACTAGCGCCTTAGTAGCAATATTAGGGTATAATTTTATCGCCGGAAGGTAATCTGGGATATAGTTTCTTCACGGATATCTAGGGGTAGAAGCGAAGCCAAGGCTATTACGGAGGTAGAGCGTATACGTACCGGCAGGAGCCTTAACCAATTTGTAGATAGCCTCAAGCAACGTAGGTAACGCCGTAACGATTAAGAAATCGAATTGCAGGGGTTTGAGAGCTAAAAAGGCTAAAAATCGCATTTTCAGGGGTTGCACAAGCCTCAATTGTTGATAAATCCCACTGTCGTTAAAGATCTGCAGCGCCACCAGCCGATTACAGGATTACATCAGCAAAATGGGCCCACGATAAATATATCTTATCAGCAGTAGTTTAACTGCTGGTGCCGAAATGGCTGCATCCAGACATGAAAGTCGACAACGCCAAACCCTGTTCGAAACTGACAAAAATCTGACATAAAAAACTTGGATTGGAGCGCGACAGAAGCTAACCTAATGACAAGGTGCCAAGGCGTTGATGAGATCGGCGATGGCACTGGCTATCTCGGTTTTTACTTTGACTTGACGCTTCTGCGGGGTGCTGCAGAACCAAAAAGGTCACACCACCCACACCTACACCAATGACTGACACTCTGTTATCGGAAGCCCGGACGTGATGGGCGACTTGAATGATGCCAGCGTCGGATGAGTTTAAGGTAAAATATCGGATGGAACAGCGGGACAGGGCGTCCGGCAGTTGGCGGCACAGGCCGATTAACCCTAACCCGCTTAAATCGCCTGATTCGTCGTGGAGTCGCATCGTGATCGCGCCGATCATAGTCTGTGTACGTAATCCGAAGCTCATAGACTGTTTGGACGACCAACGCGACTCCGCGGACATCTCGAGCGTCTCTGTCCCGGAACCTTCGGGTCTAGCGTTGAGGCGTTGCTCTGAGATCCTCGCGAGCCGGTTGTGACTCCACGGGGTTTGGAGTTCGGCATCCTTGGTTGAATTTCGGGTCACTTTCGGATTTTATGGTGATAGGAGCACTCCAGCTTTGAATGCCACTGTAGCATCACCCAAATCAATTCCGGCAAAAGATATCGTAAGGATATCGAATCGCTAATTAAACCATCCCCTCGTGAAAAAGCATCCCAGCCACGCTGGCGGATGACAACGTCGACAACACACCGCAGATCAATGCTGAGACGGCTACTCGTAAAACATCAGCACCTCGCTTGGGAGCCAGCTGAGAAAGCACACCAATCTGGATACCCAGTGATCCGATATTTCCAAAGCCCTGTAACGTGTCAGTCTGGCCCTGAGCAAACTTGCGCCGGATCACTTACACAGCATGCATACGTGGCAATAAGAATCGATCGCTTGCTCATGCTCTTGAAGGGCTCCTCCTTCATAAGAGTGTTGAAAGCCACAAACTCGTTGGTGACGATCTTCATGCCGATAAGCTTAGCCACCGGAAGAACATCCTTGTTCGGAACACCCAAAAGCCAAGCGGGGAGGTAGAGCAGATATCCCAAAATCATCTCCAGAGACAACAGATTTTTCGGATCTGTCAGATTCCAGTACTTGCCCCACCATCCGAGCAAGCCATTGACCAAGCCGACGAGTGCAATGATACAGATCAACGCGGCAATGATGGTGGCACCAATCTTGATGCCGAGCCATGCACCGTTGGAAAAGGCGTGGAGGGCATTGACTGTCTTATGTTCATCGTCCTTGGGAACCTCGACCTTGCCTGATGTGAGAGTCTCCTCTGTCTCAGGGAAGCGAAGCTTGGACACAGCTAGCGAGGCCGGAATCGACATGATGCAGCTCGACACGAGAGCCTGGGCATTCAGTCCGAGACCGATGTAGGCTACGAGAACAGACCCGGCAATGGTAGCAAAGCCGCACGTCATGATCTGGTGGATCTCGGCCAGCGTCAAGTGTGCGATGAAGGGTCTGATTAACATGGCCGACTCGCCTTGGCCAATGAAGGGCGTGGCCGTGGCGACGATGGCCTCGGCACCCGACACCCGCAAGCTCCAGAAAAAGAAGATGGCAAACTTCTCGACGAACCACTGCAGGAGGCCGACGTGGTACAGCATCTGCACAAGCGCAACGAAGAAGATGATGGGCGGAATGACACCCGTCAAGAACCACTGGACCGTTCCGACCTCGGGGAATGTCAGGAAGGCTAGGCCTTGCATGGCAAAGCCCAGAAGTGTGCGCGCCATCTCCGAGATGAAGCTGAAAATGTCGTAGCCGGCCTGGGTGCGCAAGACGAAGACGGCAATAACGAACTGCGTCAACATACCACCAATGACCGTATGCCACGGGATGCGTTTGAAGTCGCGAGACGTCGCGGCGAGAGTTGCAATCATGACGATTAGTCCAAAGATGGAGATGGCGCGGCTCGCACGAGTGTTGTCGCCCGTCTCCTCAGAAACAAAGCTGCCAATCAGAAAAATGGCAAAGGTCCCAAGGGCGGCCAGAGGTTGTCGCAGCTTCTTAGGGATGGCCTCATACACCGGAAACGCCGTGCGCTGCCAGACCCAGCGGATGGGTACCATGGCATACCTGCTTGGGACAAGCCAGAAGAAGTAACGCATACAAATAGCGATATAAAGGAGGGTGGGTTTAAGCCAGCCGAGCTCATCGTGGCGATGGAAGACAAGACCAAATATCCACCACCTGTGCTTTGTTAGTTCGGTGCTGTGGTAGCTCTGAATGCAGCGGAAACTGACGCGGTGAAGGTGAGGAAGATGGCGGCAAGTACGATGCCTTTGATGATGCGTTTGACCCGACGGCGCCTTCTCCCCGTCCCCTCGGTGTCGGAGTCAGGATCGCCCTGGCGCACCGAGCCGACCCTCTGGCTTTGTTTCTCGGGATCAACATCGTACTGAGCTACGGTCCGGGAGGTCTTCTCGTCGGTCTCGGCGTCAGCACCGCTGGACCCAGAGGTGGGACGATCGGAAACAATCGGTGGCGGGCCGGGACGGATGGCGTCGAGAGCGTCTGCCTCGACATACTTGGGTGACGACATGGCTGCCAGGTTGACACTACTTTGCGGCGAAACAAGCGGTGGCAAAGCAGGGTCAAGGACATGCGACTGCATGCGAACGGTTGGAGAAGTGATATTTAAATTCGGCGACGAATGCGTGCTACTGCAGTAGATAAGAACAAGATTCGGTGACCCCGCTGAGGCCTACCGGGAAGCAATCGACCTCGGCGTTATTTTGCGGCGGCTTGACGCATGGCAGCTGCAATGTTCCATCACAACCTGTGGGTGCAGCGAGCGTGGCGGATTCCTGACATGGCCATAGGCGGAGTTGAGGGGACACATCAAATGGAATTGACCAATGAGCATCTGTTGTTGGGCAAATGCACCCACTCGGTGACCAGAGCGTTGCCTTGGTCCGGAGATCGTCGAGGTATATTGCCCGGCCCATGCACCTTCTTGTTTTGTCTTATCTCCCACCGGCTGGTTGGTCCGTTTGTGATTGTGGCGAGTAAGTGCTGCTCGACGGCGGCGCCACAGACACTCCCCGCAAACTGCGACCCTACGGTATTTTGCCTCTAGAACAAGACCTGAACTCTCGGTATGGCGAAAATCATCAAAGTGCGACACACCCGGACTGGCTGTTGTGCCAGCTGAGATGCATACCACCGTACCTGTCGTGACATCTCAGTGCCGAAGAGGCGTAAGCAAGCCTCGGCACGGTTCCGAAGCGTACTTTGGCCTGTAGTGAGACCCTGCCGGTCCGCCAGTTATCGCGCTCACCGGCGAATTTTCCGACCTGGTGCGAGACAGCATCAGCATGTCACACCTTCCGTTTTGGGACATGGAGATAATGTACCCCACATCAGTTCGCCAGCTCCCGCATCGGGATTGGCAGGACTGCTCCGTGGTGACGGTCTCGGTTTAATTCAGTCAGAAAAATTCCGTAGCTTGGATTGGCGAGTGCAACAGAAGACTTATTTCGACTTGGCAAGTAGGAAATAATATTAAGGATACCGTGCTAGCTCTTGTCCTCCAATCACCCGAGATAACATGTCAGATCACAGCTCAGAGATTTCAACCTGCTTCCCCAACCGCGAGATCAAGGACTGCGCGTTCCCAAAGTTCACCTTGTCACGCCTGTCAGGGGCAAATTCAAACGACTCGAGACTTTCAAGAAACGAGGGGTATGCAGGCGACGGCGCATATGGGAAATCGCTCTGTTAAAGTCAGCCAGATTCAGCCAGATCCCTCCCCCGGGCACAACCCAACCTACCCCGTAGACAATGTGGTCCTCGGGCACCAGATCCAGCAGAGTCCTCAGCTGCTGCGGCGATGTCGAGAGCGCCAGATCGTAGTAGAAGCTGCGGATAGCCTCCAGAGCTTCGTCGTGCGTCGTGCCGACCAACCACCACGACATCATGTTCGGAGTATGCCGAAGAGGCGTCAGAATGCGTCCAGCTAGGAAAGGAAGTGTGCCACCGGCATGGCTCAGCACTACCTTGACGTTCCGGTACTTCCGGAGGGTCCGGCTGGTGATCATGTCGATGGCCGCCCGCGTCGTCTCGTGCGGATAATCAATCAACGGCTGAGGCATCTGCGGGCTGATGAGCTCCGTGTCGGCCGGGTGGGTCGGATGCACAAAGACCGTGGCACCCCTCCGGTCAAGCTCCTTCCAGATGGGCTCCACGGCCGGGTTGCCGAGGTACGTGGCGTTAGGGCCATACCGGGTGTAGAGAACGACGCCATCGGCCTCAAGGGTGTCAAAGGCATATGCAATCTCAGCGAGAGCGGCGCCGGTGTTAGTAATGTCAGGAAGCGAGGCGAAGAAGCCAAAAGAGTGATGGTCCTCATCACGGATCCCGGCAGCGTACTCGTTCAGCTGCCGGGCCAGAGCGGCCTGCTCCGTCGGATCCTTGACGATGCATGGCCCCGGAGCTGTCACCGACAGGATGGCGGACTGCACACCAAGATGCTTCATGATCATCCGGGACGACGAGGGGGACCATTTTGGAGTTGGCCACCCGCTCGGATCACCTGCTGGCTCAGCATACGTTCTAGACCTCTAGGAACCTGCTCACCTCCAGCATCCTCGACAGCTGTGGCGGTTAACGTTAGCTCGGTCGTCGCACATAACTGACGCACGCACCTTTGGCATAGAAATCGGGCACCATGTGGTGGTGGACATCGATCTTGTTGACCGGGGGCTGCGCGGGCCAGGTGAGACCCTTGTCGAGATACCACTGCTGTGCGTAATTCTGCAGGCTGGCAATGCCCGAAAGAACGGGCGCAATGTAGTCGGCGCGCATGTTGTCTGCGTGGATTTGACAGTCGTCAAAAGTTGGTGATCGGTGACATAATGTTGGAAATGGAATTTCGGCCAACCTGATATCCGCATCATCACTTGGCACGCTATCGGGCCCACCCCACCCTGCACCAATCCATGGTCCCGCCAGCGCTGAACCAGCACCAGTGCGACACCTGTCAGCGCCCGCCAGCGCCTGAAACAGCGGACAGGCCCAACGAGTCAATGCAGCAGTCGTGACCAGCGGTCCAACGCCCGGGGCAACTCCACCAAGCGAGCGGCGGGGAGTTACTACGGACCAAGTTTCAGCCGGCAAACGCTTTTGCGAATTTTCCCTCCCTTTCCCCATGGCCAGAGCCGCTCCAACGTCACTCGAGAGCCACTGATGAGACCATCGTGACCAGCCAAGAACCACAGCAAAGTAAAGGTGTACACGCAATTCGCAGCGCATCAGCACTTGCAGCTCAAAGGTCCATTGGTGTGCATCTGCAGCCCCACTGATTGGCGGTCGCAAATCGCCAACTGGCCACTCCACATTGGACCTCGAATCTCGATCACCCATTACCTAAAACAGGTGAGTGGTCAATACGGTTCGACATCGCTCACCGCTAACACCACCCCCCTGACATGGAACAGAGAGATCAAAACAAGAAAAGAGAAGCCTCCAATGAAATGCCTCTCAACAGCCCAGACGTGCAAATCCCCAACCGGGAACACATGATCAGCGCCAAGGCAGCAACCTTGATTCTCCGAGGCATCATCGCGGCCGGGGAGCCGCCCAACATGAAGACAGAGCGAATTGATACTCATCAAGTCACCCCCAGGAGCGGGCAGCAGCAGCAGAGCAAGCCGGACCTCGCAACCACCGCCAGGAGCGGGCAGCAGAATAGGCCGAATCTCGCAAACCCCGCCGGAGTGCCAGATGCCAAGGCGAGGGCGACTATGGCCACTGAAGCAAAGAGCACGCGACCACGTCGCAAAGCAAAATCCGAGGATGAAGTCTACATTGCTCCGGTGAAGAAGTCTCGCAAGGAGTAAAGAGGGTGAGGTGTTCAGCTGGGTATGAATAACGATTGATCATGGACGGCGCATTTGCATGGGGTTTTCAAGCATAGAAATCAATGAGCATAGGAATCGGCAAACGTAGGAATCAATGATTCAATGTGGGTATCTATTGGTCGAATCTGTGCCTCCGCATCTGTGACCGTTCCCATTCTGTCTTCGTGCCCAGTTACACGTCAATGTATTTCCATACTGCTGCAACCTAGCTGTAATGGCCGTGTGCCATCAAACGCTAACCTTCTCCTTGTGTTCATCAGTCGCAATCTTTTCCTCCGAGGAGACTTCGTTGCGCTCCTGCTTGAGCACCAACTTCCGCGTATTCTTGGTCTTCCATGCCGGTGTGCCAATGTATTTGATAGCTGTTTCTGTCTGTCAGTGCAGTCCCCAAACCAGCAAGGCCAGGGGTGAAACCTACCACCAGGCTTGGAATAATCAAAAATGTGCTCAACCTCCTCTAGAGGCTTGTTCGCTGTCTCCGGGAACATGAAGAAGACGTGGATGAACATGGCCGCGCAGAATACAGCAAAGAGCACGTACGTCTTCCAGGTGATGTTCACAAACGCCGGGGGCACAAAATAAGCCAGCGCAAAGTTGAAAGCCCAGTTAGCTGAAGTGCAGAGAGCAACGGCCTTGCCGCGGAGACGCAGAGGGTACAGCTCAGGCGGGTAGGTCCAGGAGACGGGACCCCAGGTGGGTGCAAAAGAGGCGACAAAGAGGTAAGTTGAGGCAATGACGGCTTTCGCGGGAGCTCCAGTAATGGCCATAGATTCGGACTTGGACGGGAACTCTCCCGGTGCGGCCGGCCTCGAGTAGACGGCAAAGAGTCCAGCGTTGATACTCAACCAGAGGCACATCAAGAAAGCGCCAACGAGAAGGGTAGGACGGCGACCCCAGCGGTCCATCCAGAGAAGAGCCGGCACCGTCATGACGACGTTGATGACAAATTGAATGCCGCTGGGCAGTAAGACGGCATTGCCACCGTTGGTGTCGGCGAGGCCAGCCATGGTGAAGACATAGGTGATGTAGTACATCATGACGTTCATGCCGGTCAGTTGCGACCAGATCTGGGTGAAGACGCCAATTGAAGTCCGGTTGAGCATGTTGGGCTTTAGCAGCTCAAAGTAAGTGACATCGGCATTGGCGCGCTCGAATTCAACAACACTTCGAATCTCCCCCAGTTCGTGATGTACCCATGGAGAGTCGGGGTTCCCTTTTCCATGGACAAGAGTCAGAACGTCCTTGGCCTCATCCCAGCGATCCTTCTTGGCCAACCAGCGAGGAGATTCAGGTAAGAACATCAGGCCGAGGTAGAGGAGGACGGCTGGTATGGCCTGAAGACCCCAGGGAAGTCTGAAAGCGGCGGATCCATTGATAAAGGAGCTGCCGTAGCAAATGAAGAACATGATCAGAATACCCCAAGTGATGGCCCATTGCTGGAAGCCGACCAAGCGACCACGCTTGGACGGCGGGGCAATTTCGGAGATGTAGACGGGGACCTGGGCTGAGCAGATGCCAACGGAGAAGCCGTTTATTATGCGGCCTACAACGAGCATCGGAATGTTGACGGAGGCGCAAACAATGATAGACCCAATAATCCTAAGCCAGTTAGACAGGTCCGGGTCAAACAGGGCGGGACGTACCAGATGATGGCGCCAATCTGGATCGAGGTCTTGCGGCCAAACATGTCTGAGACAACGCCGGAAACGAGGGCGCCTAGCCAAGAGCCGCCAGGCATGGCAGCGGTGATACCGCCCTGGACGGACTCGGTGGGTCCCATACAGAGGCCATTTTCAGTGAAGCCCTGCTGGTTGAACTGGCAGAGGTATGGCTGCGTGCTGATGATTGCGCTGGAGGATGTTAGCACGAGAGATATTTCGAAAAGAACAACCCCCTTCACCTCATAGACGATATATCGAAACCAAAGAGCGCCCCACCTGGAGAGTGGAAAAGTAAGTAAAGTCACGCGGATGTCAGAAAGGGGTGCCGGTAAAGACGGAAGATCGGCGGTACGGAGGTTGTGGGGACCCACCAATGACGGCGACAGCCGCGATGAAGTAGATATTGCCGACTTTGTACATCTTGTCAAATAGATCGAGAATCAGTCGCGCACGGTGCGAATGGTAGCCAGAAGAAGAAATTCTCCACGGGTTGGGAATTGCGCAGGTTGTGGTGGTTTTGAAGCAGGGCAGAAGACCGGACTCGGCCCCACTTCTTGGGCGACGAACTCGGGAACACTAAGGTAACCAGAATCGGGCCAACCAACTTCGTCATGCGAGGTGAATCAGTGTAACTTATTCTTTGTTGGTTGCGCTTGAAACAGGAACCATCGGATACCATGCTCGGTGAAATACATCTATGCCTCGGTTCGGTCCACCATTCATTGCATCCAGGTTCCCCAGATCTTTGGTCTTCATTGCTGGTGTGTGTGGGCTGCCTTCGGCCAAAAGCTTGATTGCGATCCCTGGACAGGATCCTTTCCGTGTCACCAACCATTGATCCAGGCCAATCATGGCGATACCCTGTCCTGACCGAGACCGACGATCACTTCCAAACCAACACAGCCCGAGTGGAACATCCTGGCACCTGGCTGGGGAATGGCTTCCATCACAGCCCCATGAGAATGACACGAGGGGAGATATACCGTAAACCTTTCCGCCATTTTTACTTCATATACTATTTCCGGTCTTCTCGCCGTCCGTTTCCATATGATGTTCGATTTGGAGATGGTGTAGTTATCCCCGTACTGCGCTTAGCGCCACGCATGCGGGGAGCCCGCTGTCATTTCCGCATGACGTCATGTTTGTCAACGGCCCGACTGGAGGATGCGGGTCGAGAACGGAATTTTCATGGCAACGTGGTTCTGCAACCGCGAGATCTTCCAAATGCGGATCAAATTTATTAAGTACTTCGCACGAGGGATAGTCTCGAAACGTTATAGCGATTCGCCGCCATGTTGTCGTGGTCCGCAACCCTAACCCCACTGCCGGGTCAACCCGGTCACGTGCTTTCGCTCCGAGCTCTCTCCCCTGCCCCGCGATCGCGTCAACTTGATCCTGGCTTTGATGGCTTGAATCGTGCGATAAGATGAGAATGGCACCTAAAGCACAGAAATCGTCTTTGGGGACTAAACGACCGCTAGAAAACGACGGCTCTGTTTCTCCGCCCTCGCTGAAGCGAAAAGCGCAGAGCGCCATCTCCAGTATGTCCCTGCAATCGGTCCGACCCATTTTGCGACTCCAACCCGCTGACGATCGCAGAATCCGCTGTCGCAAACTTTTTCACGCCCACCTCTCAGAAACCGAAGGAGCGCACTACGTGGATCGAAAGAAGCGCCGACACCGACACGCTTCCGACACTACTCGTCGCCAAGTATGTGCCCGAAAAAGATGCTGGCACACCCAAGACGAACAAGCGAAAAGTCGCCGCATTCGACCTCGTCCGTCCTCCACCAACGAACTACGGCCAAAAAGCTAATACATTGCAGGACTCAACGTTGATCACATCTGCGTCCGGGAAGCGACATGCCGACGACCCGACCGATTGGAAATGGTGGCACCATTCCGTCCCCGCCAGGCTAAAGCAACTTCAGGGTGAAGGGTGGGTACTGACATGCGATGGAAAGCAGTTGCTAACAACCCTCAGATTCCAGATCGTTGTTCTCACGAACCAAGGCGGATTAACCCTGCACACCGATCCCAAGGCGAAAGCACCGAAAAGCCTCAAGAACCGAGTCGCGACGTTCAAGCAGAAATGCAACGCGGTTTTGACCCAGCTCGACCTCCCCATTACCCTCTATGCCGCGACGGCGAAAGACATATTCCGCAAGCCACGAACTGGCATGTGGAAGGAGATGAAGGACGACTACAACCTCACCGAAGCCGACATCGACCACGAAAATAGCATATTTGTCGGGGACGCGGGGGGCCGAACGGCGCAGCTTCGGGGAGGGACCGCAATACCAAAAGACTTCAGTTGCTCGGACCGAAATCTAGCTCATAACATTGGCATCATCTTCAAAACACCAGAAGAGTTCTTTCTGGATGAAAAGCCGAGGGATTTTGCCAGGGATTTCGATCTGGTCAACTTTCCCTTTGCGGAGAGCGACGTCAAGTTCGAGAAGACGAACAAGAAGGATGTTGTGCTTTTTGTCGGACCCCCCGGTGCCGGGAAGAGTACATTCTTCTGGAAACACCTCAAGCCGCTGGGATACGAACGGATCAACCAAGACAAGCTTAAAAGGTAGTTGTCGCCCCTCCCGGTCTGCTCTGTCTACTCTACTAACCGTAGTAGCAAGGATAAGTGCTTCAAAGCAGCATCTGATACTCTGAAGATGGAGAACTCGGTTGTCATCGGTAGGTCTACCTCATGCAGCATTGGCAGGCTCTAACGTGTCAGACAACACAAACCCAGACCCCGACACCCGTGCGCAATGGGTAGAGTTAGCCAAGAAGCACAGCGTCCCAATAAGATGCGTCTGGTTCAAGACTCCCATTCATCTTTGCGAGCACAATGATACCGTGCGGTCGCTCAACAAGACTGTGAGTGCACTTACGTAGGGCCGAGTTCAGGCTGACAGTCGTAGTTGAACCCAGAGGACCGCGAGACCCTCCCGAAGTTGGCCTTCAACGGATTCGCCTCACGATTCAAGGAACCCAAGATGAAAGAGGGGTTTCAGGATGTTGTGGAGGTAGAGTTCCAGTTCAGGGGGACGAGGGAGGAGTATGATATCTGGGCCCGGTATTGGATTTGATCTCCAAAGTCACGGTAGCTGGGTGGCTGGCCTGCTGTATATAACCACAGTTGAGTCCCAAGTGGTTTACTTGGAATTTGACGTCCCTTTTGTGGGAGGTTAGCCCAGTGTGTGGGTCCAACTGTGGTTGCCGTCACTTTCAACACTGCTTGCTTCCGGATGACAGTGTACCCTATCCATATCCTATTAGAGCGTCACAACTAGCATTTATCAACACCTCTTGCCAGAATCACGCTTAGAATCGCAACAGTCTGTCTAGCGATTTCAGTAACGCGAATGCTGTTGCAGACCCTGACCACGTGCCATGCTCCAACTCAGCAAAAATAATTAGAAAAGAAAAAAAGATGGCAGTGTTCGGGTACCGGGAATCGAACTCCGGGTCTTCTGGCCCACGCTGGAAAATGGAAACGCTAGAAAATGCAAACGCTGGAAAATCAAGGGCCAGACATGCTTACCACTGCACCATACCCGATTGTAGTTTGTTGCTCAATTTGGTTGTAGTAGGATAAGTGGTTCTGGTATATCTATGGGGGGGAATATGGTTTGGTGGGTGGCACTTTTGTAGCCAAAGTTAGAGAGATTTTCCTGTGGAGTTAATGGCGTGTGTGGCTTGAAGTATGTCTGGTTTTTAAACTCTGTTGAATTTGCCACTAGCCGGGGCAGATTGAGATCCATCAAGCTAATCAACAGCTGTAGATATCTAAGCTATCTCCGCCTTGCAGTCGGTCCCGTCGGTCGTGAACTGGCGATGAAGGCGTGGCGCATCTGTCGCACCGAGTAGAATAGAAGCCCAAGCCCAACCGCCACCATGACCAACTGCTCGCGCTCCCAAACACTGGTCTC
>Ga0247760_1001979_pt1 | contig 16956 bp, 15 predicted proteins | sample UWRJL171409R4_FD_179936 | JGI IMG/M metagenome (GOLD analysis project Ga0247760, IMG submission 179936) | Plant litter microbial communities from Arlington Agricultural Research Station in Wisconsin, United States - UWRJ-L171-409R-4 | ecosystem: Environmental > Terrestrial > Plant litter >... | reverse complement strand
TTTATGACTAGTGATTCGACGGGGGAGATTTTTGTGGTGAGACAGGGGGAGGGACATTCTGGGGCGGGGATTGGGAGTGGCGGGGGAGGGGGAGGGCAGAATAAGGGTGGGAGAACAGTGGTTTCTGTACTTGGGTTGGTGGTGTTAGGCGTGCTGGGGTGGGTGGTCTTGATTTGAGAGATGGAATGAAACTTATGTAGTAGTATATATGCGGGGCTGGATTAAGTTGAGGCTCTGGAAAGCCACCTAGATACCCGATAGAGGCTACTGGGTAGCGCTGGGTTTCCAAACAAGATAGGGCTAACCGGTTACATATCAACATAGGCCAATGCGTTCATGATTTACACCGCCCTGTTTGATGATGTCTATGTTGCCGCACCAAAGACACCAAGAAAGGAACCCCGAACGAGCCAAGGACAGCCAAACAGATTCATTATTTTTCTACCAGAACATCAGAAACGCCCCTTCCTACGTAGTCTACTCCTCAATCGTCTTGACACATTCCCACTCACCCCGCAGGTTCTCCTTCCACAGTGTCACCTTGTTGTCCCCACCACTGGCCGCCAAAACGTTTCCGCTCAGCGACCAGCTAACCCGCCAGACAGCTGCCTCAAACTGCAGCACCTTGACGTTCCACTGCGTGGGGTTGGCAGCATCACTTGTCCAGATGCGCACAGTCTGGTCTTGCGACGCGCTGGCAATGTAGCTCTTCTGCAGCACTGTCGGGCTCCACGCCACGTCGCGCACCCAGTCTGTGTGCCCAGCAAGTGGCTCGCGCTCCTGCTTGTAACCATTGGTCGCCGGGTCGTAGGCCCATATCTTAAGTAGGTTGTCAGATCCGCCCGTCACGAACCGGCGGTTGCCCGTCGAGCCCGGGCCGGGGTTGCTGCTGACGATGCTGCCGGGCGTTGTGGCTGGCGCCCACGAAACCGAGTTGACACCCAGCCCGTGCGCGTGGAAGATGGAATGCTCCCAGCCGCCGTCCTTGAACTCGAGCACACTGACGTTGCCATCCGATGATGCGCACGCCAGGAGGCAGCCAGCCTCATGTGGCGACCATGATACGATGTTGACGCTGGCCTTGTGGTGCGCAAAGTCGTAAATGCACTGCCATGCACCCCCTTGCTCGCGCCAGATTAGGACCTTGCCGTCGTAGCCTGCGCTCGCCAGGATGTTTCCGTACTTGGGATGCGCCCACGAAACACACCACACGGCTCCGTCGTGTCTGCATATCTCGATCAGCGCCGGCCTCATGACATGACCCAGCAGAACCTACCCCTTCAGCGTCTCTGTCAGGCGCTGGGATTCGCCCTCGATCTCAAAGATCTTGATGGTCCTGTCTGACGAGCACGTTGCTAACCTCCGCCCGTAGTAGTCCAGAACCGCATCATGCTGCTCTCGTGTTAGAATCTCGGCCCCGGGAGAGAGGGGGGGTGTCTGTCTGCGTCGACTGAGACCGGCATCGGATGCGGTTTTGGACACGACGTCGGTTCGGAGCTAACGTACAATCATGTCATCGTGGCCAGAGTTCGTGATAACCTGGGCGCCTGTCGCCTGCGGAGCATGGTTAGCACTCTACTGTGTCTGACATCCACAGAACACGTAAGAGGGGGAGGAAATTGGGGCGGATGCGAGAGAACGAACCATCTTCGCTACGCTGTCGATTGAGTGCTAAAGAGAAATACAGAGAAGAATAGAAAAGCGCACGGTATCTTTGTGTCTGGTTACGTTGCGCAAGAACCCGACCGGTCAATTGCAGTATCTGGACAGAAGCGTCTCCAGGCCACAGTTTGTAGCTGCACATTAAACTGGGGCCGCCCCCTGCTGCGTGTTCGAAATTCAAGGTGAGCGCTCTTGGCGCTGCCGGCTTCCTACCTCGACTACCTACCCAAGCGGTTGACAAAATAAAAGAGACTGCAAAATGTCAGTGGCCCGTGCTTTCGGTAGAATCCTATTAGACACTCTAGCTTTTTTAACTATATCAGTCGAATGCCTGGCCTGATGCTCATAGTACGAAGCGGTGGTGTGTTAAGAAAGTATCATCAGGAGATGTCTCGGTATCTCGAGGTACCTAGCGCCTGGGCAAACCGCCACCCCTTCAAAGGTATTGCAAAGTAGTGAGTCTCCTTTATTTTGTCAACCGCTTGCTACCTCACCGAGGTCTGCACCCTCTGCGCCCCACTTCCCCATCCAGATTTGCCCCACCACCCCACGCCTCCAAGTCTATCACCCCTCAATCACGACTCCGCTAAAACGACTGTGTCGCTAGAAAACGACAAATGTAAATACAGTACCAAGTGCAATACTGGCGTAAGGTATGATTTATTTGGTAATTACAAAGTAGTACGGGTTGGATTTCTTCGTCGTACCCGTTTGGAAATACCACTGCATTTTTTTCCTGTATTGCGGAATGTTTGAAATCTGTTAGCCGGTGGACGTAAACCCCTCTAGTACTTCGTAAATCCCCAAGACTAAATATCATGCTGTATGAACGGGAAATTTACTATACCGGGGGCAATATAAGAGGAAGGAAACGATGAAAGAGAAACATACAAAACGTTGTACTTAGTACTTTGTGATAGAATTTTACATGCTTTGCCTTCCTACCCCCTTGTGCCGGATCACACAGTCATTTTAGCAGAGTCACTAATCACAAGCTAAAACCCCAAAAACCATGCCAACTTATCCATTGCGATTGCAGACGCTGTGAAAATAGTATCACCTGGAGCCTAATGGTGCGACCGAGTCCGACGGGGACAAGACTGACTAGGTAGGCAGCGTTGGATTATGGCAGACGAATACTGGGTCTTTTTCCACATTTCCTGTTTGCCTTCCCGTTGACAAGGATTGGAGTGTGAGGCTCAAAGAACCTCGGCTTCCTCGCTCCGTCTCAATAATTTACTCTCCGCCTTGCTCTCCGGAGATCGGACTTCCTCCGTCACACACCGTGGACTGCTGTTTCTGTATAATTGAATACCCTCCGCATCATTCCGTCGTACGGTACCCGGCGCCTCTTCTTTCCGACACTCCCTTCCCAACATGGCAGACAACATGTGTGGCCCGTCCAATGCGGGCAAGAACCTCATCAACCATGTCAACCGCGACAGATCGCTACAACAGGATCGCATGGTGAATGGTATTTCCGGGAGCTCACATCCTGTATGCCTTCATCCTCGCCTACTCATCATATGATGTGAGCTAACCTGTTCTCACAGACATTCCGATCGCAACCCGCCCGCGTCAACGGCGCCGATCAAGCCTTCGCAGGCTTCCAGAGTAACAACCACATGGACCCGGTCATGAGCGTTCCACATCTTGGCGAATTAGGTCACGATAGACTAGTCGGCGCCGCGAACCCGATGATAGCTCCTCATTCTTCCGCCTCTGGTGCCAACGTCGCACTACAGCTTCCACCCTTTGTCACGACTTCTTCCGTCAACCCCGCCGCAGTCTCACACCAGGGTATCGCAGCAAGAGATTGGGTCAACCAGTTCTCCACCATACAGCTCGGGAATGCGAACATGCACCCGTCTGCACCCACGATAGTCAGTCCACAGCACATGGCACCGGCTTTCAGCAGCCCACAGTTCGGCGCCGCCAGAGCATTTTCGCCGATGTATTCACCTTTTCAACACGGATCCTCGCAATTGATCACACCTGGTGCCATGCATGGCAATCCGGAGGTGGTCATGCAACACACCGAATCAAGTCTTGATATCGAAGCTTTCAACAAGGCATTTGGCGATTACGACGAAGCTGAATTCAAAAACGAGTTGGCAGACTGGGCACAAGATGGGGAAGAACTTAAAGTGGAGCAAACAGCCCAGCAGGATCTTCAACATGATGGGCCCCGAGCAGCTGAGGAGTTGGCCGAGAAACCACTAGAGCCGAGCGACACACGCCACATTCGCAAGGATGAGGAGCTCGCCCAGGCAGCTCTCTCGATTCTCAGTTCCGTCTCGGGGAACGAGTCGGAAAAGTTCAAGAATTCGAATTTTCTTGGGCTGATGCGCCGGATAGGAAACCGAGAAGTCGTAGTGGAGGGCCCCAATCTGGTGAATGCAGAGACGGGCGAAGCATTGGTAAACCAGGACATGGAGAACTCGGCAGGCATGTCAACAGCTCCAGAAACTAAATCAGTGCCATAGCCGGAAAGGCCTGTATTTGGACGGTGCATGGTGCTGAACGCAGCTCAGTCGGGAGATGACATAACTTGTACTTTGTAATACTAGTGTTGGCACTGCAGGCGTTTTCTGTTCGGGATATATAGCCTGACATCTGTGGCATACGTGTGGGATAGACTGCGGTGGCTAGGAGTCACTGGTAGGCTGCAGGTTAGATACAGTAACAGTTCAATACTATCCCAGTCACGGCTTGTGACGGTTCAGGGTTATGAGCATACATTCCAACCCCTAAAAGATTGTTCGCGCGGTACTTCACGGCTTGGCTGCAGCTTCTGGGCCAGCCTCTCACCGGCATTCTTTTCCATTTTCGAGGGGTTATGATGGAAGCTTGAGTCCCCAAAGAGTAAATTTCAAGGCCCTGAATGTTAGAGTTAGGGCCCAAATATTCTGGCTTGACCTCTCGCAAAATAGCTTCCCAGCTGTTCATATTGCATAAACTCCTGCTGCTGGATACTTCGTACTCACCAAGTCTCACACTAACAATCTTTCAGGGGTTGGATTGTATCGATCAGATCTAGGAGACCAAGTGCATGAACTATGGCAATATGTCAACTCTGGTAGGCTTTCTTACTCTGAAAGCCAGAAGATGTACGGACAACTCACAGGGCAGACAAACCCCCAGCCTCGATGTTGAGAATGCTCACATACATATGTAATAAGCACTCCACACTTAGCAGCGGGACTGGTAGACGGTGATTTCCACCGCACATACAGAAATGATACGAGGATATCTCAGCAAGTCACCTACATACATCCCACCACCTGCTTATTTTATTTTCAGCCTCAACATTACAATCGACTTGGCTCGCAGCACACTCACCGCAGAGCAGAGGACAGCAAATATAGCAAACGCCAACATGGACACAGCAAAGACAAGCCTCATAGGCCAAACTCTCCGCATCCCCAACCTCGAATCCCTCCTCGCCCGTCGGCATGGCGACATCAATGAGAAACATGGCACTGTCAAAGGCTCTTGTTGACACACAACTTGAAGGCTTGGTTACGGGGGTGCTGCATGGACTGGGTTGGGGAGGCTTCACACGTGCCAGGCGGTCGAGGCGTACATGAATGTGTGTGTTGAAGAGGCGAAGTGTCGGGAGAGATAGTGGAGCTGCCTGGGGTCGATGAGTTCTACGGGTTTCGGGCGCACGCCGCTGCGGCGGAGTTGTTTTTGGAACTGCCGGGTAAGGGGTTATCTTGGAGAGAATAGGTTCTCCGTCACTCTGAGAGCTCGTGGGTTGAATCTCGTCGGCGCAACAAAACATTTGGTCGGCGAATTACACACGCTGGTCCGGGTCTTGGCTTCGGGATTCAACCGCCTCGCGTTTTGGAACTGACGTGTTCCTCGGCCTCAACCGCCTCATCGCGGATTACCAAGCCATTGTCAAATGTGTGCTCAGATTTTCAAAGCAGACAGGACAAGCAGGCCGATGGCTCGTTTGTCGTGGCACTGTGATGTCATCTTGTATGTAGAATTCGGAAGTGGATCCGGCAGTTTTGGATCTTGGCCCGACCGAGCCCGGCGAGTTCGTGTCATCTTGAGAAGTGGTGTGCCGGTTGCCAAGGCCGGTGGCGAGGGGGCGGCGCGGAGTTTGGTGGATCACGCGATTTGCTTGGAAAGCATTGCAAATCCCGACGTGAGATTTTCTCCACAACGAACCAGAGGGGTCAATTTTAGTAACCGGGAGCCGGTGTCTTTTGTGGGATAAATCGCAGTGCCGTCCCGGGCTCCGACTTGGATTAGATCTGAATAGACATCATTGATTGTATCTCGTACCTACCGTGACACCTAAACTTTGTTTTAAAGAAAACCGAAACCTAAACCTCATCACAATGTCCCTCCCTTCACAAGAATACCCCTCCCCCCTAGCGGGCTATGACACCACCACTCCGCTCCCGGATCAGCGAAACGAAGACGGCAAGAGCTTCCAGAACCCCCAAACCGGTGTGCTCAGCCCCGCATACGACAAGTTTGTCGACCCGCTCGACAACGGGAGACGTGGCGGATTGTTAGTACCTACCAGACCTTCTCCCATATGCCACAAATATAGGGTAATCTCTCTAACGTTCACAGTGATATTCACATCTACTATAACCAAACCAATTTCTCCCAATCCCAATACGCCCGCCAACTCTGGGAGCGCATCCGCCGCGAGTTCCCGGAACTGCGCATCTACACCTTCTGGGACCGACCCGTCGGCCCGCACCCCATTGCCATGTTCGAGGTGAATGTTTTTACTCCCGCGCAGTTTGGGGCGTTTATTCCCTGGCTGGCGATATGGCGAGGACCGTTGTCGGTGTTGATTCATCCAAACACCATTGAGGAGGGGGTGCCGGAGGGGGAGAAGGAGGAGAGGAATCATACCGAGAGGGCGATTTGGATGGGGGAGAGAGTGGAGTTGGATACGAGTATTTTTAAGCGCATGTGAAGTATCTTTGTGTACTTAGGTACCTCTCCCCATGGGTATCTAACGAGAGTGTGAAAGCTCCCAGGCAGTGAGCGCATGGGCTTCATGTTCCATGTCACCGGCTTGATGTTAGAGCTAGTGTACACCCCAGCCCTGAATGGTTGTTCTCGCGGCGGCGGCCCCGAACTCAAACATCCGAGCTTGACATCCGACAACTTCCCAGCTGTTTGGATAGTTACGGTTGAAGCACCTGCTAACACTCGACCCAGCAAATCCACGCGAATAATCTTTCAGGGGCTGGATTGCAGTCAGTAATACTTCGTAACTGGAAGACTGCCACAAGAATGCAGCTGTGGGCGAACAAAATCGTCTGATCAATTTTATCCAATTTTTCGGTACCTTGCAGCAATGCCGACGGATTTGTTCAAGCCGCTGCGGCACCAAGTTTTTGTCCCTGGTTCGCTCATCGGTCACCAGCAACCGGGTTTGTCGGTTCGCGGGATGGGTTCTTGTGTACGGCAAGACAATAGAGTTATTACTTTTCTAGCAACTGTATCGTTACAGGTTCCAACAATGTATATCATCCATCCACATCTGAATGACATCACACAAAAACCCGCATCCAGCATGCGAGGGGTAAAATGTGAGGACAACGCCTCGCGTTCCATTCCCAGATCAGCCACACGCCCCCAGCTAAAAGTACTGCAGCCCTCACCATCTCATTGGTCAACCATGTCACTTGCACGACTTAAGCTTGTTTCCCAAGTTCAGCTGGCAGGGGGCAACAACCCCTTTCAGTCAGGGGTATGATAACCTCTCTCCGTGTGCACGGTCAACATGCAGGAACCGACGAGTCAAAGAAGAGCGTTCAAGCCACCGGAATCTTCGATTTGCTGTTTTCCAGAGGGCCTGAGGCTCTCAAACCGCCCCTTGATGGCCTTGCCCACGCGTTTCCCGTGCCGGGTTTTCTAGGGGAAGACTGAACGGGCGTCGATCTGGTGTCATTTCCTGGGTCCGTTTCCTCTCCTTCGGATTTCCTCCCTCTCTCGCGGATTCTGTGGCTGCTTTTGCTGCTGCTGCGTTTGTGGTGATTTCCCCTTCCCCAGAGACTTTGTCGTCTCCAGGAGCCAGTCGTTTCCTTCGCCCGAGGCGAGCCCCTGCCTCTCACATTCGTTCATTATCCGGTATAACATTTGTTTCTTGTGCTTGATTTTTTTGTTGTTCCGCCTAAGATGTGGCGAGTTCCGTTCTCTTCGCTGCTGTCGCTATCCTTGATCGCCGGCGTCGCAACCGCCGTCGACGTTGTGTACGTCACCGAACTTGACATCTACAGCTCTCTTGCGCCGTGTGCGAAATATGCCGTCTCCTACAATGTCATGCGCATGACGGCTTCGAAATGTCCCGACGACATTAACGAGCTCCAGGCCTGCGTCTGTACCAAGAACAACAACCTCGCCGCCGTAGCCAGCGACCTCTCCAAGTCGGTTTCCAATGCCTGTGGTTCGACTGCTGCCGAAGATCAGGCTTCTGCCTCGACTGTCCTCAGCGCCTACTGCAACCAGAGCAAACTCCCAAAGTTTCCTACGCCCGTGAGCCCCGTCCAGGCTTACATCACTGAAGTTGCCGAGGTTGGCGCCCTGGCCAAATGTGCGCAGACAGCGCTGGGATATGCCGTGGGGTACGTATTTGCTCCCCAAGTCGAGTCGGTGATCATAGGTAGCTAACATCATTTAGATCTTTGGTAAGCCCTCCTCCTCGGTGACCACTTCGGACGCGACTGATCGTTGATGTAGACATATTCCTACTGCCCGTCCGATGCCCCGGCGCTGGCCAGCTGTGCTTGCTCCAAGAATGGGATGCAAGCGCTCGCCACCAAACTCATCAGCTCCTCGGCAAGGTATTCATGCTCCAGCCATACCGCCGACGTGTCGTCGGCTATCCAGTTCTTCTCGGCCTTCTGCGCCATGGCAAACGGCACATCGTCCTTCCCAAAACCAACGAACCCTCCTGGTGATAGTGAGTCGTATGCTATGCATGACCGGATGACACTATCTGACAAGGTTTAGTGACTTATTACATTACTGATCTCCCGGCATACACATCTTTGGCTGGTTGTGCTAAATCCGCCGTCTCGTACGCCGTGCAATATGTAAGTCGGGCTCTGGTGCGTTGAGGACGGACGGGGTCTGACAGTTCAAAGCAATCTCGGGAACTGTGTCCGGATGGCCCACAGGCACTCGCATCATGCGCCTGTCTCAAAGACGGCATGACCAAGGACATCCTCAGCAGCATTTCTCGTGGCGTCAGAGACTCCTGCGACTCAACTGCCACAGACGATATCTCGTCTGCCGTCGGCCTCTACAACTACTACTGCAGTGCTGCACAATCGTTGGTCGTCGCCACTGGCGTCACGGCTTCGGTCGAGCAAACGTATCCCGTTGGTGTGCCCGTAAGTGGCTCCAGGAGCGGTACAGGGCCGCAGGCAACCGGGACCAGCGCTGGCAGTACCGATGGCGACAAAAAGGCGGGGGGGCCGAGCGCAGCTGTGATTGCTGGAGCCATCGTTGGTGTCGTTGCCGTGCTTGCCATTATCGGGGTCGTGGTCTTCTTCGTGCGGAAGAACGCGCAGAATAGAAAACAGCTACAAATCGCCTCGGACCAGGTTCCCATGACTGGCAGACCCTCAACAAGTGGTCCCGATTACTATAATGGGAAGCAGGAGCTCCCAGCCGATTCCATTGCTGGTCCGTCTCCAGCAAGTCCATCGCCAAGCATGCTGAAGGTGAACAACCCTCCTCGCTCCGATACCGTTTCTCCAATCTCCTCCCACGGAGGTGCTCTGTCGCCGCACATGAACCATGCTGAGCTCAACGGTCACCACCCTGTTCCGCCGATGCCATATGGTGCAGAGCTTCCCGGAAAGGGTTCACCCTACCCGCCGATGCCACAAGGAGCAGAACTACAAGGACAAGCGCCAGCATACGCGCCGTCGCCCAACACCGCCGAGCTCTACGGGCAGGGAGCCACAGTCCAACACCCTCCCAGACCAGAATTGCAGGGTCAGGGAGCCATGTATCCCCCACCAAACGGACCAGGGTTGCAGCAGGGACAAGGAACGCCATATCCAACGCCATACAGACAAGAGCTGGCCGGACAATATAACTACCCACCATCACAGCAAGTGCAACCGTCGCCGCAGATGCAGTCATATAGCCCTTATGGCCCAGCGGCTGCGGTGTCGCCAGCAAGCAGCTACATGCAGTCGCCGCCACCACACCCCGCGGGCATGAGCTGGCAAGCAGGACCAGTTTCCATGGTACATGAGATGGATGGCGGGCATTACAACCCTCCCGGACAGGCAAGGTAGCGAGCGTTTGTCATGGGTCGTGTCTGAGGATCGGGAAATGGAAAGTTGGTAACGACATCTCAGTGCGTGGGATGAGAAATGAGGAAGCGGGCAGCTGTTCTGTTGCGGTGCTGCTCGGGGCAGAATAACGGTACAAGCAAGTTTGGGGATAGAGATGGTGTCTTGGAGTGAAGTTGGATGGTCACTTGTCAGCATCGGATGTCTTGCTTTTGGAGATGTTACGCTGGTAATTTATTTACGGTACCTTGGGAACTGCAGGATGGGATTCCTCGTCGTTGTGTGTGTCATGAAGTCAAAATTCACTGTACAGTCCAAACCCCTCAAGATTGTTCGCACGGTACTTTATGGCTTTAGCGGCAGATATTTTGAAGACCTTGATGATGAAAAAATTTAAAACTAAAAACCTAAGGCCTAGGGATTTTGAGCACCAGGCCCTAAACAGTTTTACTCAAAACGTCGCCATAAGCTCCCAGGCTGTTTGAATGTCACACGAACCTTTGCTTGAAGTATGTAGAGCCTTCGTAGCCCTACGGTCGACTTACAAAGGTGTTTTACCAACCTACGGATATTTCTATAGTTGCGGAAATGCGGTGGTTGGTGTGGAGGCACAGACCACCTGATCATTCCTGCCTCAGGCAAAAAGCAAAGTTAATCGCCGTGTGCACCACAGCAGATTGGCAGGCACAACCGTGCGTGGCTCCAAGTCTGGGAAACTAAACCAAAAACGGTACTTCTCCAAACCAGAGTCTCTTCGCAAACTCGGCGCGGTGTTGAAAGAAAATCAACAACGAACGCGCGCAAGTATCGCCATAGTCAACAGCAATTACGTTCCCCTGCCCGCCATTGATGCACTGATCAACTGGACTCTCCCAAGATGGCGGCCGCCGAGGTCGATCTCGGTTACCTCGTGGCGAACGTCGGTATCCCAGAGGTCGACATCAGTACGGCGATAACCTCCCCTACTCCCGACATCGTCAAGACCATCCTGGGAGCAATCGTCGTCAAGCTGCGCGACCTCGAACAAGACAAGTTCCAACTCGAAGTTGAGCTTGAGGGAGCCATTCGCAGCTCGGAATCACGATGTGAACAGTTCGGGACCACCACCGACAAGGCGCTAAAAGACGTCGAAGAACTTCGACAGAAGCTGCAGGATGAGGGTAAGGATAGAAATCCATTCCACTGTGCCGCATGCCGTGACATATGCTGAATCCCACCTCTTCTGCAGAAAACACACGGCGTTCGCTCGAGAACGAGCTCCAGACACTCAAGTCTTCGGGTGCGACCTCGCTTTCTGAAATCGAGACTCTTCGCGCGCGCATTACCTCACTCGAGACGTCGAACCGAGAGACTCTCAGCATTGTCGATTCCAAAACGCAAGCCAATGCCACACTCTCGGAAGAGCTGCAAAAGCAACACCAAAAGATTGTGAAGCTTAATCAGGAGCTTAACAATCTAAACCAAGCAGTGCAGATCGCCCAGACTGCTTCAAACTCTGCAAAGCACCGCGAGGAAGCTCTCAAACAGGAGCTGGAGCTGACCAAGAAAACCAACGATTGGTACGATTCTGAACTGAAGACCAAGAGCGCTGAGGCCCTCAAATTCCGGAAGGAGAAGGGTGCCCGGATTGCCGAACTCCAACGATTGAACGAAGACGCGAACGCCAGCATCGAGTCTCTGACCCGCAACGAGCAGCTTCTCCGCAAGCGTTTGGATGAAGCACAGTCCAAGGCCGAAGAGGCTCTCACCAAGGTCCAACAGCTTCAGGAAGCTGCTGCCCGCGCCGAAGAGAGCTTTAAACAGGAGCTCGAGTCCTCACGACGACTTGTCCAACTCAAAGACCAACAATCGCAAACTCACCGAGACAGGCTGAAGGAGGTCGAGCTGCGACTCGAACAGGTCAAGGACGATGGAGCTGAGGAGGTTCGCCGCATACGCCGGGACCTCGAGTCAGAGAAGCAGCAACACCAGCAGCTGGAACAGCAGTTCCAGGAGCTACAGAGTGAGGCTGACCGCCTCAGAGCAATGGTAGAATCCCAAGAGGGATCTCTTTCGGTGCCTCAAACACCTCGCGCCAATGGCTCATTCCTCAACCGCCCTTCGTCACCGTTTGGCACGCCAGTTTCGTTGCGCGGCAAATCGTCATTGCGAGCCAGCGATGCCCTCGAGGAGCTCTTCAGCGTAAAGGGCCAATTGGCCGGTGAGAGACGGAGAAACAAGAAACTCCAGGAGGATCTCGACGATACGGTCACCATGCTGGAAGCTAAACTGCCAGAAATCGATGAGCTCAACGCTGAGTCTGATCGACTAAGAAACGAAGCCATACAGATGTCTGAGATCATGCAACAGTCCTACGAGGAGCGGGATGCTGCCATTAAGGCCGCCCGCAAAGCGGAAGCGGCTGCTTCTACGGCCAACGCTGAAGCCAAGATCCTCCGCACGCAATTACGCGACCTCAGTACGCAGATCCACGTCCTGATCTTCAATATTCACGCTCGGGAGAAGGGTCTGGATCAGCTCAGTGAAGAAGAGGCTGCCCAGTTTGAGCGCCTCCAGCGGGGAGAGGTGGCAGAGAGCGCTTTAGATGACATGTCGGACACGCACCAGTTCATCACCCAGAAGTTTGTCGCATTCAAGGACATTTATGAACTTCAAGCCAAGAACCAGGAGCTGCTCAGAGTCACCCGTGAGCTCGCAGACAAGATGGAGAACGAGGAGGCCATCGCGGCGAAACAACAAGCGGCTCAAGATCACCAGGAAGTAGAGGAGTTGCGAAATACGGTTTCCATTCTTCAGGATGAGGTCAAGTCTCTGACGGTTCGCATGAAGAGCTACATGACGGAGAGAGATATGTTCAGACGCATGTTGCAACAGAAGGCCAACCCCGCGGAGATCCATGCTGCGCTGGGCACCAACCCCAATGGTCAGCGCCAGGTGCTTGCCAGTATCGAGCAGAACTCGCCCATCGACGAAGTCGACCTGACGACGGCACTCCGGGAGCTCCAAACGCAATTTGATTCGTACCGCAACGATCAAAATACCGACCGGAATGCAATGAAGGAACAGATCGAAAAGCTTTCAACCGAGAAAGCTGCTCTTCAAAGTGAGGTCTCACGTGTCTCGAGCCAGCTCACACTCGCCACGGAACGTTACAACATGCTCGAGTCGAACTTCAAGGCTGCGCAGAGCGAGAAGCAGGAGCTGCAGAAGCGCAACCAGGCTCTATCCGAGTCGGCCGCCAAGCAAGATATGCGGACACAACAAGTTGCGGAAGACCTAATCGAGGCACGGGGTCTTGCCGAAAGTCTCCGTAATGAAAACGCCAATCTCAAGGCGGAGAAATCGCTCTGGAAGAGTATTCAAGAGCGGCTAAACCAAGACAACGAAGGTCTTGCGCAAGAAAAAAATAGGCTCAACAATTTGCTGACGAGCCAGCAATCCCTACTCAACGAGCGGGAACTTAGTGAGTCGGAGACCAAGCGACGCCTCCAACATCAGGTTGATTCGTTGGAGACGGAATTGGTAACTGTCAAGAGGAAGCTGTCGGAGGAGGTGGAAGAAAGCAAAAAGATCCAGCTTCGGAAAGATTTTGATGCGCAGCAGTTCCAGAAGCGTATCACTGAGCTCACCACGGCAATTGGTCATATTAAAGAGGAGAATGCTGCTATCAGGACGACGCGGGATCATCTACAAGCTCGCGTTGGTGAACTTGAGATTGAGGTCAAGAACGCACAGGAGCGTGCCGACAGACTTCGTCCCATTCCGACCTCCAGGTCTCAGGCCCCTGGTGCTTCGGGGTCTGATGCCGAAGCCCAATCTCGTATTGAAGAATTGGAGAATGAGGTGGCCGAGCTCAAGAATAGTCTCGACCTAACCAACGTCCAGCTCGAGAACGCTTTGCAGCGAAGCGAGAAGCTCCTGCAACTGAGCCGCGAGGTTGAGGATGATATGGCTAGCCAGGGAGCAACACATCAAAAATACATGGAGGACATGAATGGAGAGATAGCAGCCAAGGATGCCACAATCGCCGAACTTCAACGACAGGTCGAGGCGCTTACGGCTGAGCTCGGCAACTCGAACACTGAGCTTAATATGCTTCGCGATACTCAAGCCGACATAGCGCGCAAGTTTGAGGACAAGGAGCGGATGCTTACGGGCGAGATTGCCCGCCTCAAGGACGATGGTGAGCGGTATCTTGAGGTCGCCAAGTTTCACCAGCAAGACCTGCGAGCGCAGGCTGAGATCGCCAGCAAAGCTCAGCAAGATTATGAGCAAGAGCTTGTCAAGCATGCCGAGGCTGCCAAGTTGCTGCAGCAGCTTCGCACGGAACACAATGAGCTCAAGACGCGGTCTGCTGCATGGAGGGCTGAAGCAGAGTCTGCCAGAGTGTCGCTAGCTCAAGCTGAGCAATCGTGGGAGGAGCGCAGGCAACAGCTTGAGACTGAGATTGCTGAAATCAAGGCCAGAAGGGATGACATCAATGCCCAGAACAAGCTGTTGCATCAACAACTCGACGGTGTCACAGCCCAGATTGCGTCTTTGCAACAATCTCGCAACAGCCAAGCAGATGTGGCCACAGAATCACCTGTGGCTGCTGACAGCGCGGCCGAAGGACTCAGGGAGCTCAACAATTACCTACGGCGCGAGAAGGAGATCCTCGAAGTTCAGTACGACCTCAAGGTCCAAGAAGCTAAACGACTAGCGCAGCAGTTTGAATATTCGCAATCCCAGTTAGACGAGGCGCGTCTCAAGCTTGAGCAAGAGCGCCGGTCGCAGGCCGACAGTGCACGAAACTCGCTTACGCACAAAGAGCTGGTGGACAAGCTCAATGAATTGAACCTCATTCGGGAAAGCAACGTCACATTGCGGAATGAGAATCAGCGGACCCAAGCTCAGCTGCAGCAGAAGTCGGCGAGGATTGACGAGCTGGAGGCGAAGATTCAACCCCTCGAGGCACGAATCTCGGAGCTGGAGCTTGACAAGTCCTTCAAAGAAGCAGAAATCAAACAGCTGCAGGAGGCACGTGAGGGTTTGCAGAAGAGGATCGAGTCGATCCTCAGCAAGTATGGCCAAGCGGACCCTCATGAGGTCGAAGAACTCAAGGCGACCATTGCGAGCCTGGAGGCTGAAGTAGACACGCTGAAGCAGACAGAGGCTACTCTCCAAGGCAAGGCCAATGAAGCCGAGGTTGCATTGGAAGCCGAACGCGCACGGTGGAAGACGACTAGAGAGAAACTGGCGGCAGATTTCAAGGAGCGATACGGCAAGATAAAGGCAGCGCGAGACGAGCTTCAAGCCAAGAACACCGAGCTCGCCAACAACATCGACTCGAACAACGGCCGGACGTCGGAGTATCAGAAGGAGCTGGAGGCAGCGAGGCAAGAGATATCTGATCTCGTGGAGAAGAACAAGGTGCTCGAACAACAGACCACGGTTTCACCTGGGGAGCAGCAAGCACCCACAGCGACACCAACAGCCGCTCCGACTTCAGAGCCAACAACCGCCCAGAACCCTAACCTTCTACAACAAGTGGAGAGTCTAACAGCAGAGCTTGAGCTGATAATCGCCCAAAAGGCAGCTGTCGAAGCTGAACTAGAGCAAATCAAGCTAGATCTCCAGAAGGCGATATCTGAGAGAGACGAAGCCCGCACCCAGGCTGCGCAAGCATCGTCCGGAGCCACCGACGTGGAAATGCAAGGGGTTGTGGAAGCGCCACAACCCTTTACTGGAACGGCAGCTGCGGGTCTTTCCGAAGAAGAGAGAAAGGCTCTGGAAGACCGGATTGCTCAGGCAGAAGCTAAGGCAGCCGAGTTTGAGGCCAAGGCCAAGGAACTTGAAGAACATGCCGACAGCATTGTCCACAAGCGATCGGAAAAGATGAAGGGTGTGTTGAATAAGAAGCTCGCCGAATCTAAGGAGGAGATGGCGCGGCAGTCTCGAGCCGAGAGAGAAGAACTGCAAAAGCAGTTCGACCTCAAGCTCCAGCAAGAGCTGGCGATCATTAAGGCTGAACAACAGACTTCTGGGCCACAGAACGGCGTACCGGCGACTCCGGCAAAGGCGACGGTGGAAAATGGCCCTCAAACACCAACTGTCGGCACCCCAGGATTTGCTGACCTTTCGAGCCTGAACGACGCGCAGACTCGCGATCTGCTCTCGACGAACCCCACCCTGATGAATATTGTCAGACAGAACGTCAAGAAGATTGTTACGCAAGAGAAACAAAAAGTTCGGGAGGAGGTTGAGGCGACGATCAAAACCGAATACGAAAATAGGATCAACAGTGCTAAAGAACAAGCGGCTGCCTTGTCCGAGAAGAAGTCGGCGCTTCGCATCAACATGTTGGATCGCCAGTCGAAAACAGCTAGTGCGAAGATTGCTGTCGTCGAGACCGCCGCCAGGGAGACCCCTGAACGCCCAGTTGGAGAGGTCTGGGAAATCGCCAAAGACGCAAAGCCCCCTACTCCGGCGCCCACGCCGGCCGCCACACCTGCCCCACAGGCTGCAGCTGCAGCTGCCACCGCCGCTCCGACTGCAAAGACGGGTAGGTCAACCAAGGATTTATCGATTTGCTTCAAAGGCGCTAACAAGAAAACAGATGCCGCAGTTGTTCCAACGGTGACCGCCGCTCCCAGCGAGGCAAAGCCACAGACTTCCAACACCCTGACAGTCCCACCTGCGATCAAAACCGCACCACCGACGTCGATTCCCAATCCATTTGGGCAGCCAGTCCTCACACAACCGGTAACTAGTAATCCGTTTGGTACATCGCAGGCCCAGGCACCACAAGCAGCCCAGGGCCAAGCTCAGCCTCAAGGTCAGCAGCCTCAAGGTCAACAGCCAACCCGCACGGGCATTCCCGTTCCTCGAGGTGGCGCTGCTGGTGGGCGAGGCGGAAGGGGAGGGAACTTTCAAGGAAGAGGGGGCCGGGGTGGTCAAGGTCAAGCTGGCCGCGGGGGCTTCGGTCGAGGGGGTGCTCAGAACCTGAACCCTACGGCAG
>Ga0247760_1001978_pt1 | contig 16961 bp, 21 predicted proteins | sample UWRJL171409R4_FD_179936 | JGI IMG/M metagenome (GOLD analysis project Ga0247760, IMG submission 179936) | Plant litter microbial communities from Arlington Agricultural Research Station in Wisconsin, United States - UWRJ-L171-409R-4 | ecosystem: Environmental > Terrestrial > Plant litter >... | reverse complement strand
GGGGGTCTCCATGCTAATTTGTAGACTAGAGACTTTGGAATACTGCCACGACATCTGACTCGCCAGCGCCAAGGGACCTATTTATTTTTTCTTTGGATTCGAAACTCCTCTGGGACTGACGAGTTTTACTCCCAACAGCCCCAGTATTGGCGACCTTGATGACTGACGGAATCATGTGAGAAAAGCGTTTGGCAATGATTGGTGCTGGAACATCAGGGAGCGTTGATCCGGATGTCCTATTCGGTCTGGTCCGGTCTGGTAGCATCCAGTACTGAAGTTCCCGCAGTCGCCATTGTTAGGGCATTTTGAACCGAAGACCTGGACTATTGAGTTCAGCTCCTTTTCACAAAAAAAAAAAAAAAAAACCTGCAACGCATTGTCTATTCCAGGGGCTGGAGCGTGAGAACATATAGCTAGGTAGCTACCTGCCTAGGTAGGTATATAGCTGTGAAGGAGCTCTCCCAACTTTAGAGCACCGCAATACAGGCCCGCCGTCGTAAAAATGAATCTTCACGTCGGTCAGGCCGCAGAATGGCCTGTCGTTGGAGGTTGGGGGCGGTGGCTTCTGTGGAAATTAAATCCGGCCGAAAGTGGTGGGAAATGGGCAGCAACAATATGGCGACCAAACACTTGGATTACAATTCATTTACCGCTGTAACATGCAAGTCACCCAGTTTACACAGCTGTGTACTGCAACCCGTGTTTGCGATGCGTGGGGGGTCCCACCTATCGCCATCCACTCCCAGCGTCTGATTACTGAGGCTCCAAGGTGATCCGCAACCTCAAGTTCCCGATCCGCATTGCCCAAATCACAATCTCGCCCATCGTTTTCATTGTTCTTCACGCCATGTCGGCTCACTGCACGTTTCTTTGCCCTCTGTGTATATGATCGCTCTCTCCAAATTCGTGAACATCTTGACAACATCTGGTCTCCAACTTCAGTTGTCATCGCTATCTTGACATTCTAGACATCTTGGTATCCAAGTATTTACCTGCCAAATATATACATATTTTTCTCTAAGCCTCAATAGCATACACCAGCCAAACTAATTCAGCTCGGCCGGTCCCCTCTCCGTCCCCAACTCCATCGGCTTCGGCGGGCCTCGCGGATCGTTGTATGTGGCATCGTATTGACTGATGTGTTGGCCATATATATTACTGTAAACCTCCTGTTGGTTGTGCTGCGCCGCCCATTCCGGCTTCACCTCGACTGGCGTCGCCTGTGCCTCCACCGGAGGACCTGCCGGGGTTGTGTAGTAGTTGTAAGGGTATCCATTATTGTAGCGCTGAGTCGCGTTTCCGTCTGCCTCGTGAACCGGTCCCGCTTGACCCGTTTTCCTCTTCCTCTTCCTCAGGAACCACACGAGCAGTCCGATCAGCATTGCCGCACCCAGCACTCCCAAGCTGACTCCGACGGCCAGGGCGACCGTGTTCTGACCGCCGTTGTTCGCCGCTGCGGGTAGGTTTGTGCTGTCTGAGGGTAGGTTTGTCCCCGTCACGCTGGCGGGGTTACTGGTCGGCGACGTGGCGCCGGTTCCTGTGCCCGTGCTCGCAGGAGTTGTTGAGGTTGACGGTTTCGTAGTCGTCGTGTCTTCCTTCTTTTCGGGTAGGATATGAAAGTATGCTGATGAAACCGATGGTAGAGGTCTCCCTTGTGTCGACGCGTCCGAGCCGTTGAATATCCACAGCAGAAATAGGTCCGAAACGTCGAGGTCGAACTTGTATGTTTGGACAGTCCATATAAAATTGGTCGTCTTTGGTTGCCCGGGTCCGAGTTCTGTTGCGAAAAGAGGACATCAGCATACACGTCGCCGCGTCAGCGATCAAAAAAAACTTAAAAAACTTACGGAAAAGTACTGGTCCCAAAGTCGCACCACCACCACCTCTGTTTTGCTGCCACAGCGCAATGTTGTACGACTGGAAGATGGTGTCGAATGTGATGTTTTGCACCTCTCCTACCCTCCATGCTTGTCGGGGTCCCGCGCCTGGGTTGACGAAGGCGCCATTGGGGTTCTGTCTGGCCTCGAGTTTGCGGTCCCTCTTCGCCCTTCCCTCCTCCCCACTGAGCCAGTTCCAGTAGCCAAGCATGGCGACCAAAATGTTTCGCCACAAGCTGTGCGATGCCGAGCAGCGATTGTCGCGGTGCAAGTTCAAGGTTCGGGAGTAAGAGGCGGCCGCCTGCCCGGACTCCCGGGAGTCGAGATGGTAAGAGGAAACGTGGTGGCCATTGCTAAGGCTAGGGGGTGCAAAAGGACATTCAATCCCGAAATCCGCCTCGAAGGCAGCCAAGGTGATTTGCGCTAACTTTCTCCCCACCACAATGCGCGGTTGCACGAGCTGGGGGTTGTTCTCTAGCGCAATCCCTCGAGGATACGAAATTTGAGTAAGCAGCACGGCTGTGTCTCGTAGGCCTAGTGATTGGTGCTTCTACCCGGCTGCCCCTCCCTCCCCGCTGGCCCTTGGTGGAGGCTCCAGGGCCGGTTGCAACGCGATTGGGCCGATTGGGAAATGGGGTCCCGGGACGATTCCCAGCAAGGCAAAGCAGCTGCACAACCGCCACGACGTTGGGTGACCGGGCATGACTGGACGGAAGTGGCTGCAGCAACGCCTGTTAGTGCATGCGGGTCATGGTCGCAGTGCCGTTTTGATAGGGTGCAGCGCTTCTTTTGCGGAGCCTTCACGAAACTTTAGCGCAGGGTCCAATAACACCGTTTCGACATTGAGGTTGCCGCAAGCGAGAACGCTTTTGACTCAGTTTTTGCGGCGCGCCGGCGCCAAAGTGGTGAGTTGGTGAGGTGGCTCAAACGTTCAAACGAGGGGCCTTGCGCCACAGCCCCTGAAAGAAAGGTGGTTTCATTCGTGCGGGCCAAACCACGAATCCGCTAACGTGGCCAACGAGCCAGCAAGGCGCCCACCAATTCAGATCCTCTATGCGTTCACCATGATCTCTGCGGCGCCATTACTTCGGCGGCCGCTCCGCACCCGTTTTTGGGCGGCCGTAGCCGTAGCCATATTTTTGTTTTACCGGCTGTGGCTTTATCCCGACCAGCAGTGGTCGCCAATTCCGACCCGCGAAAGCCAAGTCCCCGTCCTCGAAACCAATTCGACCCTCGGATTTGGGGCCATCTACGTGGTCTCCAAGTCTGACTCCCCGCGCCGACACGGCCTACTTCAATCCGCCAACGTCACCGAGCTCGACTTGACGATACCTGCGCAGCCGAAATGGACGCAGAAAGATCTCGATCATGCAAACATCCACAGCAAGGGTTCGCTGATGGCCTGGCTGGGCCACCGGCACCTCCTACGACAGTGAGTTGCTTTTCCAGGGGTCGGGAACCCCCGCGATTGACCATGTGCCGCCTGCATGCAGATTTCTCGATTCAGGCGCCGAGACGGCGCTATTTCTCGAAGACGACGTTGATTGGGACATACGGTTACGATCTTCCCAGATCCCAATGGTCTCCGCCGCAATCCGAACCGTTTTAGCCCCCGAGAGCCGAGCGGCCAGCGGATCGTCGTGGTCCCACGGATACAACCAAGATGACATGGACTACTATTCCGACGATGACGCGGCACGATATCCCTACGGAAACCCGACCCTCTGGGATCTGCTATACTTGGGGCACTGCGGCGACTATTTTCACGGAACGGATCGCGGCTTCGAGGACGGCCACGTCAGCCCGCAAGATCTGGCTAAGGTCCAGCATCTTGGGTTTGACGACGCATCGCTCCCCAACTTTGACAATCTCCATCCATGGACAGCGTCCATGTTGAGGAACATGGGTGTGCCCGTCCACACGCGGCTCGTCCACCGCTCCGTCTTCCCTTTGTGTACCTTTGCCTATGCTGTCACCCGACACGGAGCCACACGCCTGCTCAACGAGCTCGCGACGCTGGAGCGCACCAAGCACGCAGCGTATGACATTGCCATCTTGATTGCTTGTCGGGATGGGGGCCTGCGGTGTTGGTCCATCAACCCAGAGCTCTTCCACCACGCCCCGGGCAAGAGCATGATCCAAGGTATCGACAACAATACCCACCACCTGCCCCCTGTGGACGCGCGGGCAAAGAAGCAAGTCGAGATTCGGAAGGAAACGCCCAACATTGACTGTGGGTTCTGGGGTGGTCATTTCGCATTCAAGGACGGAGATATGAACCGGCTTCGGTATCTGAGAAACGAGGTCGGTCGGAAAGGGAGGTGTCTGAAGCCGGGCAGGAACTTGGCCTAGGCACTGTCAGCATTCTTCCTCGGGTGTACTACTAATACTAGACCGAAATGCATTGGGCCTGGGGTGTTTGGGATGGCTGGCTTTTAGAGGCTAAAATGGTTCCCCTCGCTGTTGGTATAGCGACGGCTTGGATGGGTCTCAATGGCGTTGATGTTTGATCAAAACTGTGTAGCTCACACAACATGTTCGTTTGTCTTGGGAAAGGTTTTCGCTGCATGCCGTCAGGTGATGACAGTGCGTGGCTAGAGGTTAGGCCGAGAGCCGAGCTGGGGCGCAGACAAGCTTCGGCCACAGCGTCATTGCTTTTGCTAAGATCCATATAGGACACGTCGCTCTTTGCATTTTCTCCATAGCTCAAAGATGAGTGCGTCGGCGACTTCCATCTTGATGGCTTCTGTTGTGTTTCTAGCGGCACCCCCGGAATACGTTGCTCCATTCGCGTGGGCTTTCTGTGAAGACAACGCCAATTGACACCAGCTCCGCCCCTGTTCGAAATCCCTTGCACCAACAAAATGGCCGCTGGAGACCCTGCGCACAACCACGTTCGCTGCGCCCGCCCCCACGGTGTTACAGCCTTGATCCTCCGGCCTTTCACCTGCGTTCAGCGAATACACAAATTCATCAACTCGCTACCATTCAGGTAGGTACCCACATCCACAGTCCCTCCTCGCCGACCGTGCCGCCAAGCGCCTCATTCCAGCACCCTCAGCCTTATGGAACGCTGTGCCGCCAACTCGCTTCCCAATCCCGTCGGGATTCGCCGCTTTTAAACCCAGCCCCATGCTCCCGGAATGGTGATCCCTGGCAACTGCTGTGAAGCTGAGGAAGCGACTCCGGTAGCTGACAACCCGTCATAGACTCATCACGGCCCGAGCTACATGCACACACACTGACAGTCCAGATCCCTCCGTGTTGTCTGGCGTTCCCGAACTGCGCGGTGTTCTCGGACCTCGTGACCTGCACTGGCAGCTCTGTCGTCGGCCCCGGTTTGCCGGTGGGAAGGAGTGGGGCAAATGCCTCTTTGGCTTTGAAGGGGAGGATTTGGAGAAATACTCCTTTTGCTTTGGCGGGCTGGGGGAGGAAGGGAAGGATAAACACGCTTCGAGACGACCGGGGGCAGTTCCGTATGTACTGCAAAGGCCCCAAAGACAACAGACGACGGCTGTTCCACTTCTCTCTGCGCGATCGACCTCATTCCGCTTACGTCACGCTTGGTATCGAGCGGTGGCGGCCCCTCCCGATGCCGTGGTCGCTCACGGAGAGTTGGTAACGGTGGAAGGCCTGCAGCGTTTTGGATGGCGTCGAAATCCACAATCTTTATCCTCCACACGAGCAACGGCTTCTCGTCGTTCCAGATGTGTCGGTGAAGGTCCCGCTCAACGGTCTGGGCGATTCGGCCTCCGGGAGCGAGGTTGATCTTCCGCGGTTCCTGCAGGCTCATTCTCCCTGGGGCTGATCTCATCCTCCCGTCTAGTCTCCTTCCTTCCCAGTCATACAATGCCGCACCGGCGACACTGGCTGCTGTTGCCGTTGCACTCGACCTACTCATCCGCATTGTCGCCTGTCTGTAGCCTCCTGGGACTGAACCGGGGTCCCCGGCATCATTATACGCAGAACAGTGGCAGGGTCGCGATATGCTAGAAATCGGTATCGGCGCCGTCTCGAAGTCGAGCTCACTGAGGCGGGTCCGTCTTGTCAGCATTCTCCTCATCCTTTTCAACTCTCTCGTGGCTTTTTCCAGTCTCTGAGCCAGCTCCCTTGTTCTCTCTAACTCGGCCTCACGAGCAATGTCGACGTCGGCGTGGTGGGATTTGGTCCATATCGAACTGAGCGTTCTCATTCCGGTCAAGCCTTTTCTCCCTTGCTCAATTCTCCTAAGCATCTCTAGCACCTCTCCGTCGGCCCTTGCCACTGCTTTCATGGTAGGATGGTCCAGATCGGTGGTTAGAACGAGTGAGGATTCCTGCAAGGATCAGATTGAGGTTGTCAGATGTCTTGCTATATGAAGCAAGGGTGGGATGACTTACGTTTTCGATTCTATATGCGCCGAGAATCTTATCTGTTGACATGACTTTTAGAAACCATCCAACACTGGTCTTTATGGGCTGATCTTACGGTCTGGTAATTCTTCCCCTAGGAAGGCCAGCTCCTGCTTTAACCCGGATATGCCTAGTACCTCCTGAACACAGGCCTTTAGGTGCCAAACCGGATCGAAACTTCTCAGATTATACACGGTGTGTGTTTTGCCTTTGGTAGTGCGAATCGTCACAAAGAATCCGTGACCGGCATCTTCAATGGGGGTCGGTCTGGCCTTGTAATAGCGGAGTCTTTTTTGGTCGTCGTCGAGGGCAATCCCGTGTGGTGCAAACACTTGGATCTCAATCTCTCCGTTATCTTCTACTCCGGTGATTTGACTCGCAATGGAATGACTACAGTCATATTAAGTCGCAGTCATTTGTACGGGTATAAGGGTCTCACCCTGTTCCAGTTGGCAAGGCGACAAACTGGCGCACCCGGCCATTCCCAATATATATACCATCCACCCATTCTTGGAGCTTAGATACGTAGTATCCTTGTTCGCGAGAATTGGATGTGGGGTTTGCGACATTCACTCCGCCTACGAGCATCCTGAGCTTGAACTGACACGGAGATGGCTTGATGTGCACTGCCATGGCGTCGGTTTCTGTCCGTTTCAATGTTAGTGTTCAACTTTTACTACGAATCGTCGCGAAGTCCAGAGAGTTAAGACCAACTTACGACTAACCGCCACTTCATATACCTCATCCCGCGTGCGTATCATGGGCATCGCACCAAGACGCGTCACATTCTTGCTAACGGGTTGGAGTTCGGGATCAGTAGCATCCCTGACCCTAACTGTGCGGAAAACGGAAATCTCCAGCTCGGAATCCTCCCCGATGCTCAACGAGCGGGGAAGGTCTCCATCATCACGGGCGGTCGGCTTTTTCTTACGCGGTTGCGACGAGTTTTGTTGTGCCATTGGTTGGGCGGGGGAAAAGCATCCAAGTCGGACAAGTCCAGATCATTGAATGGGCACGTAATTCCGACGGGGCCGTTGTTGATGTCCAATGTAGAGATAAATCAAGATGGAGATGGTTCTTGTCGTCGTCGAGAAGGCTCCGTCAACTTTATTCCTGCTTACCTAGAAAGCCTTGTGTCTGCCCAGTCAAGTGCATGTACGTGCTAAGCCCCATTTTGTGTAACCCCCCCCCCTTACAGATGGTGTATGCATGCGGCATCGCCGAGCGCCCAATCATGAACAGTTATACCAAAGCTACCAAATAGCCCCGCGTTTCCAGTCGCGGAAGGCAGCCGCAGATCAGATAACTAACGCTACCTAGTTACCTACGTAAGAATGTGCCGCTGGTAAAACCTCCTCTCGCAGCCTTCTTCAACGAAAAGACGTCTATCAGAGCCCCTCCCGGCCTATCTACCTTACCTACTCTGGTATTTACGTATCTACATAAAGTACCCTGTAAAGGGTATATTTCCAAATCAGGCCACATCCCAACCAGACCAGACAGATATGGAAGATTCTTCTTCTTCTTCTTCTTCTTCCGTGGAGACAGACAGTGACTCCCCCCTGTCCATAACATCAAACATTCTCTCCATATTAACATTCACCTACGCGATACTCGCTTCTCTCTTGTTATTCTCCGCAACGGTACGCAGCGCCGATGCGGAAATCCAGCAGCTTCTTTCGCAGCTGAGGCAAACTGCTCGACATATCGATACGCTTTGTTCTTATTTTCAAGAGCTGGACCTCATTGCCGATCAGGATTTACTTGGACTAGGGCCAGGAGAAGGAACCGAAATGCACGAGCCGATTAGGATGGCGTTAAAAGATTGGCGAAGAACAAATATGATCGTCACTGCGCGATTAGAGGAATTAAATCGAGTTAAAATAGGTGTGAGAAGACGCGTGGGGTGGTGGCTTGAACGGAGAGAAGTCATGGCGGGAGTGGAGAGGGGGAGGAGTGAGAAGGAGGATCTGGCGGCGTTGTTGTTGACGTATTTGTTGAGGTGAGTTCTATTAGACTCTGTTTCTCTCTCTTTTTTTTTCCCTCCCTTCAGAATTACTTGGAGTTTATTGACAGTTGGAACGGCACTAGAAAAGTTAGTACGCAGGAACATCATCTTTGGAGGTTGGAGAGACTGGCGGTGGGTGAGCAGAGGGGGAGCGATGATGATGATGAGGGGAAAGATTCACGGACGTGATTGCAGTTCGACTTCTTACCGAAGAGCATTGGGCGTATTCACTTCGTTAAAGACAGAAGCCATCAAATATCCCCTTTCGTTGTATAAAGACCTCTAAACTCCCAGCATCACTGCCTCGCAATGAAACAGCCAGTTCACGACCCTAAAATTGAGACCATGGATTTCCCTTTCCTTCTTCGGGAACTGAGCTGTTGGCGGCTTAGCCTGAACCATACTGAGCCAGACTGAACGAAGGGGTAACTAATTCTGGGCTGCCTCGGTTATAGTTGCCACGGTTTAAAAATGGCTGTAGAGTAACGAGGACCTAGGTATTTTTGGGACCTCGCACCGCCCCCGCTTGCTGGACTCGTTTTCTTTCACTTGAACGATCGAAGATAGAACCCCTGCAGTTTTTACACGTTTGATAAATCTTGTATACCTAGGTAGGTACCTAGCCTGCACAGCGGTGTGATCCGATCTTGGACCCTCGACGAAAGTTGCCATCCGGAGATACTGGCACGTTCCTCGGTTCATACTAGCTATATCATACGGAGCGAGGCCCCCGACAAATCATACCATGTAAGCAGCAAGGGGTAGATAGAACCGCCCCATTCCGCCACAGCACATCGGTCTTATGCATCGATAACGAGAAAACCACTCATATGGATCTAGTCAATTCGTGCAAGATGCGGGATTTCCATCACGGGACCGTAAGGAGAATCGCAAAGGACGCATATTTTATGGTGGAGAATGTTGTGGACGGACAAAGGCAAGAAGCTACTAAGCGGCTGATTAAGGGCCGTTGTGGTGGAACGTGGTTTTGATGCTGCGTTACACGGATAGGTACTGCGTTTTGGCGGCTAGTTTTGCTTACGGCACTAGAACGAGCTCTGGCGATGTTCCTATGGCGAAAGCGAGCGTTGGGACTTACCCGTCTTGCCATATTCGAGTAACAGGTGGTTGTACTAGCGTGCGCAGAACTGAGAACCACCCCTAGCTCAACAAGAAGCGAGTCACCATAGGAAACTATTTTCCAAATACGAGCCGCGTCCCAGGAAGGTTCATTAGCTGTGGACGCCTGGCATAGCTGCACGGACAGGGCAGATAGAATTCGTGTTATGATGATTGGCTGAACGGTAGGGGCCGGGGTTTTGGGACCGCCAGTCCGTGCCTTGTCTACCTACCCAGTACATGGGCGGCGCAGTGAAACCGTTGTAGAGCCGAGAATTGGGCTCGGGTCTTGTGCTCACGCTCAACAGTGTGAAGACGTTTGGTTAACGTGATACCGCCTGCGAACTTGGTAATTCTTTGTGACGTGAGGGTGGTTAAATGGTGGTGCTGTATCAAGCCCACCAGGAGGCACCATATCTCGCAGAGCCAACATATCATGCATTCGGAGTGACTACAGCGGTTGAAAGAGATGTCGCCGTCTGATCCCTCATCGGAGCGAACGCATTTCTGCAGAGAGGCTCCGCACGATGTGGTGATGGTCAGGCACTGTATCTGTATAGCGGACGCTACACTGGCATTCTATGATTGGGCGGAATCCATTAATCCAAGCGCTTTCGAGAATGGATCAATAGCGGAGAAGTTCTCCGGGGGGACACATCCGCGTGCGCAGGACGAATCTGTCCCTGGTGAACCTGGTGGGAGCGACTCCCCATTTCGTCAAGTAATTTAGAAAAGACCAAGGCCTTCGAAGATAAGGAGAAAGGGTTGAAGGGGAGTGAGGTGATGTGAAAAATTGGCTTATAGTGGATGTGGGGTGAGGTGTGCCGAGGCGCCCGTGATAGCGGAGTGTAAGAAATGATTGATAACAAGAGCAGCAGCGATAACCATTTATAGGATTTGGCGCAGGTATGCCGCCCTTTTTTTTTTTTTTGGTTCAGGCCCGCGTCTTTGGCCGTGTCTGTCAACACTCGTACCAAAGACTCGGCCGATGTTCCACTTCGGTCAGCTATTGCGTCACTGAATCACACAGCCCGCGTGTGCGTTCAGCCGATTGGGAAAGCTGTCAGGCACATCAATTGCTTCACACCCTTGCTATTCGCCAGTGCTACCACATTGTAGGTTACTGCGCCACGAGCACGAATGATAAGCATCATAATACTCAATTTAACCGAGGAGGCGACCTTTGTACGAAAAGTGGATTGGTTAAACATTGAAATAGTTTTGGGGGGTTCCACTGGCGCTGGGGTATTGGGTATTCCCCGTTTACTTACAGCTTCCGTTTGCCTTTTATATTACGTGCCCACGTCTGGTCCGCTTGCTCGAAATCTCTTCTCAGCATCTTGCTATCTGGCTACATCCTTTTGTTTGTATGGAGTCTGGCAGATGAACAGCTCTGTTTTCGACAAACACAAATTCAATTAGCGGGCCATGAGTGCTAAACCATGCCTCTAACATTTAGCTACAGCATTTCTCGCGACTATACGTACGGACCCTGGTTTCCCTGGGCTACGGTTGCCGGCGGACTCTTGTTTACTGTTCTCTTCACGGTGTTCAATGTCGCAACAACCGGATACCAAATGAGGTGAGAAGAGCTCTCTGCGCAATACCTCCACGAAGCTATTATCGAACGGCATCCGGTATTTAACATGGAACCCTCTGATAGCACTATTTATACCACGGATCCTAATACCACCGCGGCCGAGGCGTATTGGTTTCAGCGACCACCAATTCCCCAGACCGGCCGAGTATGAACGCCCACATACACAATCTTCGTACTTGGCGTACTAATCAATTGCTGACGGATGGTTATATCTCTAGTTATCAAGCACCTGCCAAGATAAAGAGTTATATATAGGAACAGGTAGGTTTCGGACGGGGGGTCTCGGAGTTTATATCGTGTCCTCTTTAGCTGAGCGCAACGCTAATGTCACCCTCTCGTCATAAGTCGTGTCAACCGACAAGTTATGGAAAAAATATATAATTCAGCAGGTCCAGAGCAATGGCGAAAGCCGCCCTGCCGTTCAGTCGCTGCTCTCTTACAAAAACCACGAGCTGGTGTCATGTGAAGCTACGCCGATTCGAGTTCTTTTCAAGACTTCGGCCAGCGAGGTCACTGGCTTATTTCTCGGTCCCAGATACCAAATCAGCATACATGTATGTGTTTCTTACCCCCCCCCTTCTGTCATACTAAGCAGGCAAAAAATATTTCTCGGGAGCAAAATGGCTAAGACTCCTCCCCAGGCTACTATCAGCTGCCTCATCAACACCGATCCGCCTGCGCAAATACAACTCGCAACGAGCTGGGATATAGACGGGCAAACCAGCCTGATAAGCCCCTTGACTCCAGAAACTGCTCAGCGAATGGCTCGAGACCAACCTAGTATTTACTGGGGTGAGATTCTACGGTAGAAACCCATCATTGCCTTAACGATTTTCCCGGATACTTCAAAAGCAGCTGGCTGATTTTTTTTTGGTTGTTTAATGCTTAGGCTTGGATATTATGAGAAAGCCTGGAACGACATAACAACTCTCTACGGAAACAACAGCCAGATCAGTTATAGTAAGTCACTCGACGAACGCCCCTTTTCGCAATGGAAACCAGGCCCGACCTAAAGTTTTTTCCCCATCACAGCCTTTATCAGGAACCCCCAAGTTTTGAACATGAACCAGACCAACTTCTTCACGGCAGCGAAGAGCACCTACTCGATCTACACCAACATCAACCGCAACGAATATCGACAAACACCCCCCGTGGCGCTCGACCGACTAGCCAAGACATTTTACGCAGAGGTCATGATCGACACGGGCAACCCGAACGCGACGGTCCTCACTGACCCCAATCTCTTGGAAGACTGGACGAGGGATTTCCCCGACAATATAGAGTTGCTCTCGGCGGTTTCTATCGCGAAGGGTATTCCTACGAGATATGAACAAGCGCACCACCACCCCCCCGCGGGTAGGTTGGGAACTAGTCCGTCTAGAATAAATCTGCAGTACATCTGTGAGGTGCCCCGGCTGAGGCCCATACCTAGCGTGGTCGGATCAGTGGTGGTGGCCGATTTGGTCTACTTGCAAGCGCTGTGGATGGTCTATACATGGGCCCTTACACGATGGACGAAAAAGCACGATCCTCGGGCCCTGTATTGTGAAGGCTGCATGAAGCAGATGAAGGAGGATGGTCCATGTCCTCTGAAAGAACAAGATCATGTCGCATAATTTGTTCTTCCCCCATATCTCTTCGGCTTACACCATGACTACCTGAGTGGGGCTATACCCTTTAGAGCACATGGCTACCGAGGTGCGCAGAGCGCTGATGAATGTGGCCAATATGTGTCAGCAGAGAGAGATATGGGGGAAGAGGCTTCGAAGGGGCACTCACGCGTCCCAGATATAGATATTATTGCCGAGATATCGACCGGACGTCTCCCGTCGGTAGTTGGCAATCAGGCGGAGATTTCACTGCCAGTGATGACGGCAACTCGACATGGGTTTGTGATGCCTCCAGTCTTGCAGGCTGTTTGGTAGCAAAAGCCTTTTTAAACGCAGGCTCCAACGACAGTGGTGCCATCTAACCGTGTCGAGCCGAAGCCGTCCTTGCAGATATCTTGGAAGAGTTCAATACAATCCTGAACGTTGCGAGATTGCGCTCCGAGCCCTAGAGCGATGACACCGCCTGCGTTGATGCCCACTATTAGATCGAAGAAGTGGCTGAGCGGTAGGTTGAGTCCGATGGCCCGTTCAATGCGTTCGAGAACGGTGAGCTCGGCGACCCCTTGAAACCTGCAGCCGCCTAAGGACAAGATTCGGGTGCCGACAAAATCTCTGGGGACTTTGGTATTGTATGGCCAGTTAGGCTTGCGACAGTCACCACAAAGGGGGCATTCACGACAGCAGATATCTCCAGGGTTTTTGACATCCTCGCTGATCTGGTTGAAGTCCTCTACACAACGCCCACGCAGAGAAAGTGATCGCATGGAAAGTCTGTATTTGGGCCGATGTAAAAGGCAGGCGAAGCAAATGTTGGCTCCTTCGCTGCTAAATGGATCCTGTTTGCCATCTCCTGTCTGGCAGAGATCCCGAAGGGCCCTCAAGAACAACCAGGAGCAAGCCCGACAGAGTGCTTGGCGCGAAATCCTTTATTACGTGGTTGGGGCTTCAATATCAGGTCTGGTCAGCTGCAGCTGCCTCCCTCCCCCTTACTATATACCCAATGATATCCTTTGGAGCAATCTCCTGCAGATATGCACCCGACTTCCTCCAGGCCCGAAAAATCACTCCTCCCATCGGGCCAAAAGTAAACCAGCACTCTTCCGAAAATGCCCAACCGTGCACTTCTCCAGTCCCCCTGTAGCGGCAGCCATGTCGTCGTCGGGGGGGGGGGGATGACTCGGATTCGGATCCGAGAGAAACGAGTCCACCGCCACCGCCACCACTTTCACCCAGGCCCCGACCTGCTGTCGAGAGGACAATCTGGATTGCTCTCGTTGGCTTCACTGGGACTGGAAAGAGCACTTTCATATCTAAATTGCATCCATCATCCCATTCAAATCGGTCATGACCTGATGAAGCCTTGTATGCGCCAGCACTGAGAAACGATTGACCAGACCTATAATCGGCTAATCTGTACCCTCTCCAGGCACCAAAGACATATTTTCTCTTTATCCTTTTGTGCGCGATACAGGATTCAAGGTCAACTTGATTGACACCCCGCGGGTTTGATGACACCGACTCATCGGACCTGAAAATCCTGCAGAGATTGGCTGGATGGCTGAAGACGGGTTATCAGCATTGATCAAATTCAGCTAAATGGGGTCATCTACCTGTGCATCGCATCACTAACCGCAGGATGCAGGGTTCAGCAACGAAGAACATGTCACTTTTTCAAGGCCATCTGCGGGGTGCAGGCCCTTAGGATTGTCATACTCGCCACGGCACGCTGGGAGGGTATTTCAGAAGCTGCAGGAGGGTGCACCGCGAGAAGGAGCTTGCAGAGATGCGGAGTCATGCGGAAATGGATGAAGCAGAACGGGGCCCGCCCCAGGGCAGATGAGCGCCTATTGGTGTTTTGCTGTCAGGAAAGCGGCCGGCAGTTCCCGCAACCTACACACCACTTATCCATTTGGGGCGCCGGCTTTAATTTGCGACTCGAAATTGTGGATCAGAGGCTTGGGGCCAAATCCATCCTGCTTGCTATCACAGGCTTGTCACATCGCCATGGCGTCGAAAGTGAAATTGTCGGACTCAGCCGCATCGACCGGGGCACGGGGGTCTGCAGCCTTCAACGTACGTATAAATTTTCTCATTCTCGTCTCTTGGCCCTCTCTAAATAAAACGTCTCGATGAAGCTCCCATTTCAACAGGATGGCAATTCCGGCAGGCAACCACTGCCTAGGACCCGCGGACGCCGGGTTATACCAACACCCACACCTCCGTCTCAGCACCAATGAAATACGCGTACTGATTCTCGCTCGTGGGACAAAGAATGACAAGCCAACATGTTGTCTCGAAAGACGCATCCTGCAGGTGGACGGCAGCCCGAGAGCTCCATCATCACCAACGCGGTATGCCGCCCTTTCATACGTATGGGGCAGCCCAGCCAACCCCCGCGCCATCACCTGCAACGGCGCCGACTTTTTTGTGTCGCGCAACCTCTTTGACGCTCTTGTTGCTCTGCAGACCATGCCGACGGTGGTGCCCAAAGCGCTCTGGATTGACGCCATCTGCATCAATCAGGCCGATAACGACGAAAAGACCAAGCAGATTGCCCTCATGGGCGCCATCTACAGCCGCGCGCCCGAGACCATCATCTGGCTCGGCGCACCCGGTCTGCTCACCGGACTAGGCTTCCAGGCGCTCAGGTCGCTCTCCCAAGACCTGCGGGTCGACCTAGGCAGGCGTTTGGTCGCCGACGATTCTGCGGCGGCGACATCACGTCCGCACCACCCCGTCCTGACCGTCGTGGGCACCCTGGCCCGCGTCCTGAGCCTCGTGCTCCTGGCAGACCCAAAGGGGACCATCTGGAGGCACTCAGTCGTTCTTCCCCTTCTCAGGAGGGAGTACTTTGGTCGCATCTGGACAGCGCAGGAGTTCGCGCTGAGCGGCAATCGGGTGTCCATCCTGTGCGGCGGCTACTGCATCGGCATGGATGACTTCATCCTGGGTTCGACCGAGTCTATCGTCATGGGCTCCAGCACTCCCACCGACTCGGCCATCTTCAACATGTTTGTCTGCCGCGGGCTACTGGCCCCGCGGGACCGGTCGTCGGGCGATCGCGACGCGGCGTGGAGCTTTGCGAGACTCGCCGAGGCGCGCGGAGCGGTGGAGGCGCAGCCAGACCTCCTGTCGTTGCTGAACCTCTTTCGCTGCAGTGCGGCGACGGATCCCGTGGACAAGATCTTTGGGCTGACGGGCCTCAGCAAGACTCTCAGCGTCGAAGGAGCGTACGACGTGGATGACCTCTACCCGCAGCGCGCTCCGGGGACGACGGATATGCGTGATGCGGGCCGGGTCAAGTCGACGTACGTGGCTGTGGCATGGCGGATCCTGGAGAGGCAGCAGTCTCTGCGCCTCCTCGGGTCCGTCTATCGGCACGACGACGGCGGCCGCTTCGAACCAACCTCCGGCAGCTGGGGACTCCCCAGCTGGGTCCCCGACTGGTCCGACACGCGCAAGGTCCCACGACCATTTCATGGCATAGGAAACGCTAGTGAGCAGCTGAATATTGCCGCGAGCGTTAGCGGGATAGACAGCAGCAAGCTCGTTCTGCGCGGGACTCTCCTGCAGCTCAGCAACGGCGAGGCCGTCGACCGCATCGTCAAGGTCGGCGTCGTGTGTGATCCCAAGAATGGTTACCGCGGGTCTTACGGGTCCAGGATTGCGCGCGCTGTGAAATCTTTTGTCTACATGGAGATGTTCTACCGCCTAGATGTCGTCACCGGCTGGGCGGAGCAATTCCTCGCCGATCCGGCTGCCTTACCCTGGGATTTTATCCTTACTGCAACGGGCGGGTCCGCGGCAGATGACGGCGAGACTAGACGCCGCCCCGCCCGTGAGATGCTTATGAAACATCGCAGCCGAGGCGTAGCCTCGGTCCCTCGACAAGTGTGGGTGCGTACTTGCTGCTTCTTAGCTTACTTGATCTACACCGGATGGGGTGAGAGTATGGAGGAAATCGGAAAAGGTATCGCCGTCTTAGCCATCATGATGCCCGCCACGCTCCTGGTTTTCCGCTACGTCAGCTCGCGCATCTGGCCAAACCTAGGTGAGCCCGTGGAATTCGAGGGGGCGGAACTGCGCAGGATGGCGCAGATGGCGTCGCGTAGGCTCGTCCTTGGCCCCGCGGCGACGGCACCGGGCGACGTCATTGCTCTCTGTCGGGGCGGCTCCGTTCCCATTGTGCTTCGACCTGTGGGGCTAGAAGAATTGGACATCGACCGGGTGGAGGATTTCCATCTCGTGGGCGAAGCCTACGTCGACGGGTTAATGGATAGTTCACAGTGGGCATACGAGACAACTAGAAGGATTTGTCTTATCTAAAAAGGGCTTGTAAGCTACTGGCGCACTTTT
>Ga0247760_1001973_pt1 | contig 16977 bp, 12 predicted proteins | sample UWRJL171409R4_FD_179936 | JGI IMG/M metagenome (GOLD analysis project Ga0247760, IMG submission 179936) | Plant litter microbial communities from Arlington Agricultural Research Station in Wisconsin, United States - UWRJ-L171-409R-4 | ecosystem: Environmental > Terrestrial > Plant litter >... | reverse complement strand
GGGTTTCACGTCGCGGTGCACGATGCCGTGCGCGTGAGCCGCGCCCAGCGCGTGGCAAACCTGCCGCACGATGTGCACGGCCTCTACCGTGTGTAGCTTGCCCAGCCGATCGAGGTAGCTGCCGAGATCTTCGCCTTGCAGCAGCTCCGCCACGATGTACGGGCGACCATCCGCGCTGGTGTTGACGTCGTACACGCCGACCACGTTCGGGTGCGTGAGCACGCTGGCCGCTTCGGCCTCACGCTGGAAGCGCGTCACGACGTCGGGCTGGCGAGCGAGCTCTTGATGCAACAGCTTGACCGCGAAGCGCTTGGTGTGGAGCCGCGTGTGCCGCGCTTCGTACACCTTGCCCATGCCGCCTTCGCCGATCACACGCAGCACCTCGTACGAGCCGTCGAGCAGTTGACCAACGATTGGATCTTCGTCGTCCGGCGCGTCTTCGAGCGGAGTCGCGTCGCGGGGGCAAACGCGAAAATCCGCCGGGTAGCGCGCTCCGCAACTCGGACAGACGCGAGGATTGATCGCCGCAAGGCTGCTCTGTGAACTGCGAGGTGCGATGGCGCTTTCCAAGACACGGCCATGCTAGCCTTTCGACTGCATCCTGGGTACGGGCAAGCCTTGGCTCGGGCGAGCGACCCCGGGCGGCGCAGCCGACCAAACAGGCGCTCTGCCCGTAAATCACTCGCGTTCCTCAGCAATTTGCGACGAGCGGCCGGATCGTCGCTCGACTACGCGCGACGCGGATCGCGGCCCGAAAACGCTGCACGTGCCGCCCGCGTCACCGCGCGCGAGGCTCAGGGTTTGACGACCAAGTAGATCATCGTGCCGCGGCGATTGACGACTAGCAACATCCGACTCTTCGACGACTTGGAATAGAGCTCTTTGAAGCGCTGCGCGCTATCGACCGGCACGCGGTTGATCTCGAGCACGACATCACCCGGTCGCAGACCGGCCTGGGCAGCGTTTTTCTGCGGGTCGACGCGGGTGATCACGACGCCTTGCTTCACCGCATCGTCGATGCCGAAGGCTTGCCGATTCTGCGGGTTGATGTTCTCGAGCACGATGCCGTCCAGAGCGCTGCCTTGAGTGGAGCTCGGCCCGGAGGACACCACCGCGTCCGTGTCGGGCATTTCGCCGAGCTCGACGTCGGTGGCGAGCGGCTTGCCATCGCGAATCAAATCCAGCCGAACCTTGTGCTTGGAACCGCTGGCGGCGATGACGTTGCGGAACTGGCCGCTGGTGTCGACGACCTTGCCGTCGACCTTGAGCACGACATCACCCCGGGTAAGACCCGCCTTGGCGGCCGGAGTGCCTGGCTTGACGTCCGACAGCAGAATGCCGGTCGCGGCGGGCAGCTTCATCGCATCCGCCAGCTCCTGATCGACGTCTTGGATGGCGACGCCGAGCCAGCCGCGAATCACTTTTCCGCTCTTTTTCAGGCTCTCCATGATCGGCGAGGCCATGTTGCTCGGGATCGCGAAGCCAATGCCCTGGTAACCGCCGCTGCGCGACAAGATCGCCGTATTGATACCGACCAACTTGCCTTCGCCGTTGATCAGCGCACCGCCGGAGTTGCCCGGGTTGATCGCGGCGTCGGTCTGGATGAAATCCTCATAGGCTTCGATGCCGAGATCCGTACGACCTTTTGCAGACACGATGCCCATGGTCACGGTTTGCCCGACACCGAACGGGTTGCCGATCGCGAGCACGACATCGCCCAAGCGCAAGCGCCCGGAATCACCAAACTCCACCGGGGTCAGATCGCTGATGTCCCCCTTCAACTTGATCACCGCCAGATCGCTCTTCGGATCCGTGCCCACGATGGTCGCGGTGTAATTCTTGCGATCGGAGGTGGTGACGCGGATCTCTTGAGCATCCGCGACCACGTGATTGTTGGTCAGGATGTAGCCGTCCTTGGACACGATCACGCCCGAGCCCATGCCCTGCTCTCGCCGGTCAGGCTGACCTTGTGGCCCGAAGAACGGCATGAACGGCAGCGGTGACGCGCTCATCTTGGTCACCTTGGTCATCGAAATGTTCACCACCGAGGGCAACACTCGCTCGGTGATGTCGGCGATCGACTCCGCCCCCACGCGGCTCAGCACCGGGTTCGGTAGGACTGTAACCGGAGTGGCGTTGGCCCGCGTTTCGGCGGCAATTTCGGGGTGGAGCGAGCCGCCCGACTTGGCGCAGCCCGCCGCGGCAACCCCGGCAATCGTGGCTAGTGCGAGCAAAGGAGTCGTCAATCGGCGAGTGATCATCGATAGCTTTTCCTCGAAATGGGGGCGGCCGTTAAAGCCACGTATCTAGTCAACACCGGCGCTCGCGGGTTCATTCCCCGCGAGCCGCGGCGGCTCAGCTGAAAAATTCTCGAATTTTTTCGGCCTGATCGCGGGCGTCCTGCCGGCCAATCTCGATCAGTTCGTGAGCGAAGCTGCCGTCGAACAGCAGATAGGAGGCCCAGTCCGCCTCGGGCTCGGGGGCGTCGCTGGCAAACTTTTCGATCAGGTACTTGGCCACGGGCCGCAGATTGGTGGTCTTGAGCGATTTCTTGATGAACTCGCCCGCGACCCGGCCAAGGTCCCGTGAGGGTTGGAAGACCAGCTTCTTCAGCCGGCGGTAGGGCGCTCCGCGGTGCTTGATCCACACCCTTTGGATGCGTTCCAGATCGTCGGCGTCAAGGGTCTCCTCGAGCACCTCCATCACTTGATTCAGCCGCTCCAGCACCTGTAAATCGTAGGCAACGGGATCCAGCAACAGCGCGTTCAGCAGCTTTCCGATCAAAAACGCCGAGCTCAGCTCGCCGCCCGTGCCAGGATCCGCCGCCTCGACCGCGGCCACCTCACGCTGAGAGCGCTCATGGCGCACCGATACGATCACCAGCCGCTCGGCGCCCGCGCGAATGGCCGGCGCGATCGGCGTGTTGAAGCGCAAACCGCCGTCACAATAGTAATGCGCGCCGATGCGTCGCGTCGGAAACAGGAGCGGGATGGCAGCCGAGGCCAACACGTGATCGGCGGTGATCCGCTCGAACGAGGTCGCCCGGCGCTCGTCGCGCGTCGGTTCGATCTGGCAAGTCGGCGCGTGCTCGGTGAACATCGTGGTGCGCCCCGAAACGACGTGCAGCGCGGCGACCATCACCGCATCGATCGTCCCATCATCGATATTTTCGTGAAGCTTGGCCCAATCGATGGTGCGCCGGACCAGCACTTCGATGCCGCGCGAGTCGAGCAACGAGCTGCCCATCGCTTCCCCCGGCTTGGCTCGGAAGCGAGCCAGCGCGTCCGGTAAGCGGGCCAAGCCAAACGGGCGAAAGCGCGCGTGGTCCTCCAAGCGCAAGCTGCCCCACACCTCGGCCAAGCGCTCTGCGCCGTGGTCCGGGTGCGAAGCGTTGGACGCGAGGTACGTCGCGTTGATCGCGCCCACCGACGTGCCGGCGAAAATTTGAAACACGGGTCCCGACCCGGGCTCCGGATCCAGGACCTCCATGATGCCCGCGACGATGCCGACTTCGTAGGCGCCGCGCATACCGCCGCCGGAAAGCACCAGCCCTGTCTTAGGCCTCGCACGCCGCGCATCACTGCTCACTACTTTTGAACTGTCGGGCGTCCTCCCGGCCCTTGCAAGGAAAAGACAGACGATTTCCGACATGGACCGCGCACGCCATCGAGCGGCTGGCCGGATTTCGAGCGATTTCCGCGGTTTATGGCGCCGCTCCGGGCCCAACGCTATCGGCAAGTGCGCGATCCTGCGACACTGCGCGGAGCTCGCACATGACGGCACAGCTCGTGCTCCAGGCCGGCGGCGCAACCGATGTTGGGAAGCGCCGCACGCACAACGAAGACGCCGTACTCGTACGCGACGACTTGAGCTTGTACCTGGTGGCCGACGGCGCGGGCGGGCACAACGCGGGCGAAGTGGCCAGCGCCCTGTGCGCGCGCTCGATGGCGAACTACTTCGGCGCCACGATCCGCAGCACTCATCAGAGCCCCGAGTTCAATCGCTTCGGCATTCCCAACGGCGCGCGCCGTTTGTCCGCCGCGGTGCTCAAGGCGAACCGCGACATCGTGGAGATCTCGCGCTCCTCGCAGGCGCACCGTGGCATGGGCACCACGGTCGTCGCGACCTGTTTTTCACCGCGTTCCGGGCTGATGCACGTGGCGCACGTGGGCGACAGTCGTTGCTACCGGCTCAGGGGTGGGCACCTCGAGCTGCTGACCAAGGATCATTCGCTGCTGACCGACGTGATCGAACAGCGCCCGGAGCTCGACGACGAGGTGCTCGCGCGGCTGCCGAAGAACGTGGTCACGCGAGCGCTGGGCATGGACGGGCAGCTGCGCGTTTCGATGCGCTCGTACGCAGTGGTCGAAGGCGATCGCTATCTGTTGTGCAGCGACGGCTTGAGCGGCCCCGTCCCTGCGTCCGAGATCGCAACCACGCTCGGGCAGGGAGACTCCCCGCAGCAAAGCGCGGCGCGGCTGATCGAGCTGGCCAACGCCGCGGGCGGACCGGACAACATCGCGGCATTGGTGCTGCATTGCCGAGGTGGCCACGCGCATGCGGTGCCCGCCGACAGCATGCCGCCAGCGGCGCCGGAAGTGTTCGGCACGGCGGGCGATTTCGATCCGGATCATTCTGACCCGGAGCTCCTGATCCTAGGTATCGAAGACCTCGACATCGCCGAAGGCAAAGAGAGCGCGAGCGACGGGCTGTTCAAGGCGCTCGGCGATTTGATTGTTGGTCCAGCACGCAAATGAATACTGAACTTGGCAGCGCTCCGGCGCTCGAGCTAGCGCCGCACGAACCGCAGGTGATGCTCCCAGATACGTCGCCCATCGACGCGCTGATCGGGGCGACGCCCGAAGACTTCGTGGTCGACGAGATCCCGCTCTACCCGCAAAGCGGCGCGGGAGAACACGTGTACGCGCGAATCGAGAAACGCGGCTACACCACGCCGGCCATGGTGCGCGCCGTCACCCGCGCCGCTGGCGTAGACGAGCGCGACGTCGGTTACGCCGGACTCAAGGACAAACACGCCGTCACTCGGCAATGGCTCTCCTTGCCGGGAAAGGCCCGGCCGCCGGGCGAATGGCAGCTGCCCGAAGGCATCACCGTGGTCGAGCACACGCGCCACTCGAACAAGCTTCGAACTGGGCATTTACTGGGCAATCGCTTCCGCATCACGCTGGTCACGACGGACCTCGGCGCGCTCGAGAAAGCGGCGCCGGTGGCCGAGCTGCTGCGCGCGCGCGGCCTGTTCAACTACTACGGCGGGCAGCGCTTCGGTCGCCGCGGTGATGGCTTGCGCCAAGCATTGGTTTGGCTACGCGAGGGCGCAAAGCTCCACGGCATGCCGCGCTTCTTGACCAAGCTGTACCCGAGCGTGATCCAGGCAGAGGTCTTCAACCGCTATTTTTCGGCTAGGCGCGCGCTCGGTCTCGAGCGCCTGCTGCTCGGTGAGGTCGTGCGCCTGAACAACGCGGGCGCCATGTTTGCGGTCGAAGACACCGAACGCGAAGGCCCGCGCTTGGCCAGCGGCGACATTCACCTGACCGGCCCGATCTTCGGTCCCAAAGCGCGCCCGACTTCAGCCGATGCGGCCGCTTTGGAGCTCAGCCAGCTCGAGGAGCTCGGTTTGAACCACGAGGCGCGCGAGAAGCTGGCGCGTCTGGCGCCCGGCACGCGCCGCGATCTGATCGCGCCCATCACCGATCTCGACCTGCGCTGGTCCGGCGTTGGTCGCCTGGAGCTCGAATTTTCGCTTCCCTCGGGCAGCTATGCGACCGAAGTGATTCGTCAATTCACCCATTCCCCGTTCCTGATCGACGAAGCCGACCGCGGCAGCGATTCCTGAGCGACGCCGATTGCGGCCTAGCCGCGAGAGTCGATATAGTGCCTGCCATGAGCGGCAATGACTTGCAGGCGCTGGGTGAAGCAAAGCTCGAGGCCTTGGTCGAGGCGATGTACCTCGCCGCCTCCGCGGATGGCGAATTCAGCACCGCCGAACGCGCGCACTTCCTGAAAACCGCGGAGTCGCTCACCGACGGCCGCCTTGCCACCGCGCGACTCGCGCAATTGGTGGCCGAGGCCAGCGAGGCGCTCGAGCGCGAAGGCCGCCAAGCGCGCCTGCTGAGCGTGAAGAGCCGCCTACCCGACGCCGGCTCGCGCCGCGTCGCGCTGTCCCTGGCCATCGAAGTCGCGGCCGCCGACGGCATCGTTCGCACCAGCGAACGCGAACTCATCTTGGAGACCGCCGAAGTGCTGGAAATTCCTCGCGAGGAAGCCGCGAACCTAGTCAGCAAGCTGATCCGCTGAGCGGTTTTTTTTGGGGGCGCCAAGCTGGCCGACGCTGGGGGTGCTCAGCAGCGCCGAGAACACCGTCAGGGTCATGAAATTCGGCCGGGGAAAGCGCTCGCGAAAGCGCGGCGCGGGCGGCTCGAGTTCGCTCGGCATACTCAAATGGCTAGCATTTCTTGGGGGCCTCCCCTTTTCGACCCGCGGGCACGCGCAATTCTTGGCCCGAGCCCCCGTCCGCCTGCCACAATTTCGCGCGTGAACGGCTGGATGCTCGAGCGACTTCTGCTGGCTGCCTTTGGGCTCGGGCTGGGCGGCTGCGCGCGCGAGGCTCCGGAAGCGGCTTTTCCCTACGCAGCGAGCGCCGGCTGGGTCGTGCCCGCCAGTTACGCCTGGCCACCGACCGCCGTGAGCCACGACGCGAGTCAGGGCATCGCAGCACGAGCGAGGCCCGCACCCGCGCCTTTGCTCTCGCAACCGGTCAAGAGCACGCCCAGCGTCCCCAGCTCGGTGTTCGCCAAGACATTGGGCGACGTGCCGCGACCGCGCACGCGCAACGAGCTGCGTTCGGTGTTGCCCGGCAGCGCCGACTGCCTGGCGCGACTCAACGGGCACGGCGTGCGTTTTCATGGCCTCGATCGCGAGCTCGGCGTCCACACGCCGATCGTCGTCGAGGGGCCCATCGCTGGTGTTCGCTACTACACGGGCGGCAACGGGCCGTTGATCGCCGATTGCCGTTTGGTCTTGGCGCTGGCCTTGGTCGGCAATGGGCTCACCGCGTACGGCGTGAGTGAAGTGCGCTTTTCCGGCGCGTATGTGTATCGCCTGAGCGCCAAGCGCCGGGTCAGCCTGCACGCCTATGGGCTCGCGATCGATCTGCACGGTTTCACTCGCAACGGCCTACGCTACGAGGTGCAACACGACTTTCGTAAAGGCTTGGGCACGACCCTTGGAGCCGACGCGCCAGTCGCCAACGCGATCGCCGCGCGCTTTCGCAACAGCGGGCTATTTCACGAGTATTTGACGCCCGACGACAACTCCGACCACCACGACCACGTGCACGTCGGCGTCTCGCCGCTGCCCGACGAAGTCGAATGACGAGCGGCGCGCGCGGCGCATGCGAGGCGCTCAGAGCGCGTAGTTCTGGCGCAAAATTTCGCTGGTGAACGTGGCCCGCAAGTAGAAGCCGCGAGGCAGCGCCGCGAAGCGCGCGCCGTCCACGTCGACGCCGCGCCTTCGGGCGTGCGAGTCGCGCGCCTTGGGTCGGATCTGCAGGCAGCGGCCGATGTGACCGGTGATGGTCTCGACGTCACCGCGGCCGATGATGCCCGCGAGCTCTTCCCAATCGAAGCGTAGCGCGGCCTCCGCGGCAGCGTCGAGCGACCACAAAAGCGGCTCACCGATCCGGCGCTCGGCCACCGCGATCTGCCGCTCGCCCTGCACCGGAACCCAGAGCACGCGCTTCAATTTCCGACGCACGCGCGACGAAAGCCATTCCACCTCGCCGATCTCGATCAGCGGGATGGTGCAAACGAAGGTCGACTCGAGCGCGCGACCTCGAGCATCCACGGGCAAGGTCTTCAGCTCGATCCCAAGGGCCTCGAAATCCGGTGCGGCGCGCGAGCCTGCCGTGGCGCCCAAAGCGCGCTCGATCAGCGCGCCCACGAAGCCCTTGTGCCGGCGCAAATCTGCCGGAGCGGTCAGCGAGAAGCGCGCGGCGACCTCGGCGATCGTCGAGCCGGCGAGCGCCCGAGCGCGCGCGAGCAGCTCTGCTTCCGTCTCGGGTGCCACGCCGGCTATAGTCGCACGGCGGGCTTGACGTGGCGAGCCACGAGCAGCGCGATGTCGTCGTCCTGCACCGCCAGAAAGCCTTGCACCGAGGCCAGCAGCCGATCGCGGATCTCCGCCACCGGCGCGCCGCGCGCGGCTTCGAGCTCGGCGCACAGGCGCTCGATCCCATAGTGCTCGCCGGCCGCGTTGGCCGCCTCGATCGCGCCGTCCGTGAACAGCAGCAGCACATCACCGTCTTCCAAGCGGGCGTGTTGATCTTCGGTCGCGTCCGCGATGTCCTCGGTGGCGCCCACCCAGGTACCGACGGTCTCGATGCGCTCGCAGCGCCCAGTCGCGGCCCGTAAAATCACCAGATCTTCGTGGGCGCCCGCGAACACGAGCTCACCGCTCGCGAAATAGCGCAGCAAGGTCAACGTCGCGTGCTCGTCTTGGCCCAGACGATTTCTCACGTTGTCGTACAGCACGGCGTTCACGATTTTCACGAGCTCGCTCGGCGCCGCCGCAAAATTTTCGCGCCCGAGCGCCGCCACCATGCTCTGCAGCATCATCATCACCAGGCCCGGACGGAGGCCGTGCCCAGCCACGTCACCGATCCCGAGCCAACAGCCGCCGCTGCCTGGCAGCACGTCGTAGTAGTCACCGCCGACCTCCGTCGCGGGCACCATGGTGGCCGCGATCTCCAAGTTCTCGACCGCCAAATCGCGCGGTAAGATCGAGGTCTGGATGCGCGTCGCGATCTCCAGCTCTTGCTCCAGCCGCTCTTTTTCGGCCTTCTCTCGGTTGCTGGCCTCTTCCGCGACTCGCAGCACGAGCTCCGCGCCGCGCACGGCCGCGCTGATCAGTTCGCGCAGCAGCTCGTACACCACGCGTCGCTTCGGACCGAGCTCGAGCACCGCGTAGCCGAGCTGACGACTTTCGAAGAACAAGGGCTCGACCACGAGCGACTTTCGGCGCTCGCCGCGCAGCTCGTGCGGCACGATCTGCGCAGTTTCGAAGACTAGCCCCGTGCTCGGAATTTCGAGCAGCCGGCGCTCCTCGTAGGCCACGATCATGCGTGACTCGAGGGGCGGCGTGCCTTGCCCTTCGTACATCGCCACGTACGCGGAGGCGATATCGAGCGCAGGCAGGCGATCGGCCAAGGCGCGCGGCAGCGATTCGACGTCGAAGGACGTGATCAGTGACTCGCTGGTGTCGGTCAAGATCCCGGCGGCGCGCTCGGCTTGTCCGCGCAGGGCGCGCTGCTCACGCTCGACGGCATCGGCGATCATCACCCGAACGCGCTGCCACACGTCTTCGAAGCGCATCCAGCGACGCGGATCGTTCATCACGCAGGGCAAGACTCGGCGCCGGATGACCGAGACCGCGTGTTGCCAGGCGCCCACGTCCCCTTCGGCGGCCGCGGTCCGAGCCAGCATTTCGTCGAGCAAGGCCAAGAGCTCGTGATCCGGAGCGCCCAACGTGGCCAGGCGGACGGCGTCCAAGGTCTTGTCGATCCAACCCTCGGGACCGACCACGCGCGAGACTCGCTCTGCGCGCGCCAGCTCCGCCGACAACTCCTGCCGTCGCCGCGCGAAGGCCTCGTCGAACGGAAGCGGGTCGGCGTCGAGCATGTACTGCGTTTCGGACGGAGCCCCCTCGGACAAGCAGCCACACGAGCGGCGCTTGACGAAGTGCGACGCCAAAAGTCGGCTGCCAAAGGCAAGCTCACCTGCCAACGAATCGACCATGAATTGGAGCGCACACTCCGCGATCTCCCAATACGGCTGGCGCACGGTCGCCAGGCTGGGCGAAGCGCTGCGCGCGTCTTCACTGTCGTCGAAGCCGACCACGGCCACGTCGTCCGGGACGCGAACGCCGCGCTCCTTCAACGCCCGCATCGCGCCCAGCGCCGAGCGATCATTGGCGCCGACGACCGCGTCGAAGATGACGCCCTGATCGATCAGCTCGCTCATCACCAGGTAGCCCTGGTTCTCGTTGAAATTGGCCGTGGCTACCCGGCGCGCATCGAACGGGATGCCGAACTGCGCGAGCGCGTCCCGGTAGGCTTCGAAGCGAACCTCGGCTTCTGGATAGTCCGTCGGACCGCGCAAGAAGGCGATCTTGCGGCGGTTATGGACCGTAATCAGGTGCAGCACGGCGTCGCGCACGCCGGCTGCGTTGTCGGCCTGCACCACGGAGTAGCCCGGCACCTCGATGCCCACCGAGCAGATCGGCAGCCCCCGGAAGGAGGCGAGAAACTACGTCATCAGCGGAGCCGTGGTGTTCAGGTTGAGCGCCACCAGGCCATCGAGCGCGTCGCGGCCGGCCAGATCGAAGCAGCGATTTCGCTGCCTTTCGTAGCCCACGAGCGCGTGCAGCGAGCCGCCGGCGAAGCAGATCAAATCCAGGCCGCGCCGGCCACACTCGGCATCGAACGCCCCCACCACCATGCTCGCGTACTCGTTGTACAGCGCGTCGAGCAATAAGCCGACGACAGGGCGGGGGCGTGGATTTTTCGGCAAAGGATGCCGTGCGCTTACTGCAGCACCTTGAATTCGATGCGCCGATTCTTCACTCGGCCAGCCTCGGTCTTGTTTTCCGCGATCGGTTCATCGGGGCCTGCGCCACGGGTCTTGAGCCGCTCGGGCGGAACGCCGTTGTCGACCAGCCATTGCTTCACGGAATCCGCGCGCTCCTGCGACAGCCGCTGGTTGACGGCCGCGTCGCCCTCGCTCGAGGTGTGGCCGGAGATTTCGAGGTTGATGCTGGGATAGGTTTGCAAAACCTTCGCGGCGCTCGCCAACACGCCCTTCGATTGCGGGCGAATCGTGGCTTTGGCTTTGTCGAAGTAGATACCTTCGATCACGCCCGAGAACTTCTTCACCGCGTCCGGGATGGTGTCCGGGCAGCCGTCCTCGTCCTCGAAGCCGTTCTTGGTCTCCGGCTTGTCGACGCACTTGTCCTTGTCGTCGAAGATGCCGTCGCCATCCTTGTCGCGGATCGGGCAACCATCGGGCTTCACGCCGACCTCCTTCGGGCACAGATCGCAAGGCAGCGGGATGCCGTCATGGTCGATGTCCGGATCGGGGCAGCCCTTCGGCGCCGGACCGGCTTCACGCGGGCAGAAATCGTCTTTGTCCAGCACGCCGTCCGTGTCCGTATCTGCGGGACAGCCACGAGGAGCAACGCCTTGTTCCGCGGGGCATTGGTCCTCGCTGTCGATGTAGCCGTCGTGATCCGTATCTGCCGGCGGCGGCGGCGGTTGCTTCCTGCTGCGCTCGACGGTCGCGAACAGCCCCAGCAAAATCTCGAACGTTTGCGCCTGGCCGTCTTGCTGCACGTTCCGGGTCAGCGTGTCACGCAAATCGAGCCGCGCGGAGATCAGGTGAGTCAAAGGCAGTTTCGCGCCGATGCCGAAGTGCCAGGCCGGATCGCTGTCATTGGCCGTGGCCCGGCTGATGGCGCCCAAGCGCCCGACGCCTGCCAAGAGGAACGGCGCGACGTAAGGTAGCGGCGCCTGCAGCACGAGCTGCCCGCGGAACGCGTACAGAGCTGCGCTGGTCTCAGTGTCCTTGACTTTGCTGGCCGCGCTCATCGCTTCCGCTTCGAGACCAAGCCACGACGCCGGGTAGTAGCCGAGCCGCGCGCCAAGCTCTGCGCCGACGCTGAACGGTCGCTGCGGATAGGCTTCGTAACGCAAGTTGGCATCGGAGCTCGGGAAGATCGCGCCGCCGAAGATACCGAGCTCGAGCACGTTGCCTTCAGGCGGCAAGCCCGGCTCGTAGGGGTCGAACGGTTCAGCGGGCCGCGGCTCGCTCTTCACTGGCTCAGCGGGCGGCGGCGCTGCAGCGCTCGCTGACGCTTCGCTCGTCGCACCTTCGGTGCTCGAGAGCGATACTGACCCAGAGGTGTCAGCACTCTGAGCAGCGGCGCTGCCTGCCACTGTAAGACTGAAGCCCCAGACAACCCAACACGTTAGCGGCTTAGACATTTCTTGACACCCTTCGAGCTTTCACTGCTCCGAACACCCTCAAGCAAACTTTGATTACCCACTACTGCCCCACCGCTACCAGATCCACCCCACTGTTTCCAAGTCCATGTAAAAAAGACGGAAACCGAGCGCAAATGCGCTACGTTTTCGCGCGTGAGGCGCCCCGGTTCAAAACTTCAGCGAGTCGCACCTGGTGCGCTGTTTTGCACACTTTTCTGCACACAGTGCGCGACGTCGAAAACCGACACGGCGCAGCGCCCCATTCCGCAAGTGGTCAGTGTAGCCACGGTGCCAGTCCTGGCCAGCGCGTTACCAATTGCGTTGTCCGCGACGGCAGCGCCATCAGCGAGCGCGCCTGCCACTCTGCCTGAGCGGTCAGCTGCGCCGAGCGCGCCCGAAGCGCCTGAAGGGCGCGTCTACGCGCGCACGCGCTACGTTTGGATCCGCCCCGAACCGGACACAAAAAAGGAGTGGATTGGCTATTTGTGGACCGGAGGTTCGGTCGCGCTGAAGAGCCGCAAGCCGGTGTTCGGACCTGGCTGCATGAATTGGTACGCGATCGAACCGCGCGGCTACGTGTGCGTCGACGGCAACCGCGCGACGCTGGATGAAAACGACGCCGTGTACCGCGCCGTGCTGCCGTACGCGCCCGATCTGAGCTCGCCTTGGCCGCATCGTTACGCTGAGTCGCGCGGTCTCACAGCCGAGACCGCGCTGCCTGGTTCCCCGCTGAGCTTTCCAGCGCTGCCGAGCGCGATTCACGAGCCGCGCAACCAGCTGCACCGCCGTTCGACCGTCGCCTACAGCCGCGAGGTGAGCGTGAACGGGCACGATTTTTTGCTCAGCGCCGACTACCAGTGGCTGCCAAAAGGGAACGTCACCCCCTATCCGGTGGTAAAGTTCCAAGGCGTAAAGCTCGGCCAAGACGCACAGCTGCCGCTCGCGTTCTTCAGGGGCAAGGATCGCCCGGCCTACACGCGAGCGGCGAGCGGTGAGTTCACGGCGAGCGGCGAAGTCTTTTCGCGGCTGAGCTTCGTCGAGCTCACTTCTGAGCAACAACTCGTCGGCAAGGAGCGTTTTTTGCGCACCAAGCGGGCCGAGCTCTGGCTCAAAGAGAGCGACGCCGTGCTGCCCGTTCCGCAGCCCAAAACACCTTGGGGCGCTGACGTGGGCCGCGAAGACACGACGGGCCACGCGCCCAAAGGCCGCGCCAGCTGGCTGGAGGTGGCCGTCACGGCCAGCTATCTGATCGCCTACGAAGGCACGAAGCCGGTATTTACGACGTTGATTTCACCCGGTCGCGGCGGCTTCGCCAAGCCCGGAGAAGATCCGATCGAGAACGCGCTCACGCCTACCGGCACCTTCCCAGTCTCCGGCAAGTTCGCGACCGCCACCATGGAAGCCCCCGGCGAACTGATCCACTCGGACGTCCCCTGGACGCAAAACTTCAGCGGCCCGCACGCGCTGCACACCGCCTACTGGCACGACAGTTGGGGCGAATTCAAAAGCGGCGGCTGCGTCAACCTCTCACCGATCGACGGCCGCACCATGTTCGAATTCACCGAACCCGCGCTCCCCCCCGGCTGGCACGGCGTCCGCTGGCTGCCCTGGCTCGGCCCCTCGACGCTGGTCGTCGTGCACCGCTAAAGCACCACCATCAGGTGGCCTGAAACCACCTATAGGGATGCAAAGCGTCCTCATCGTGTGGTTCGAAAACCACGCTCCAGCCGCTCCTTGGCTACGACTCCCCTCCCGTCGCCCGCCCCGCAGATGCGCTTCGCAATCCTGCGTTGCGCCTCCCTCAACGTACGTTTCAGGTACGCTTCGTCGCCGCGCCTCGGCTTGCTCGCGTCTCGTGGGCGGGCTCGGTCCGGGGTTCTAGGAGTGGCTCTCAGGCTTCTCGCGTGCCAGAGCTTGGCGGAGTTCGCGCAGTTCGCGGCTGAAGCCTCCGGAGAGGATTGGAAAGCGGCACCAGGTTTTGGGGTCTAGGCTCTCGTCGTCGACGTGGAAGCTGGGAGCGTAGCGTTCGCGCTTCCATTGATTGCGACTCCACAAGCGGAAGAAGCGATCCAGCCAGAGCCACAGGTCGTCTTCGGAATATTGGCTGAACTGAGCCCCGATCAGCGTCAGCACTTCACGCGGGCTGCGCTTGTCGCGAATGGCGGCGCGCTCGATCGCGTCCAGCACCTCATACGGCATCAGATCGGCTTCGTCGGTCTGCGTGGCGGAGGGCGGGCGTAGCTCGGCGGTCGGCGCCTGCACGTTCACGGCCTCGAGCTCGGGGATCGGGCCAAACTCATCCGGCCCGGTCTTCTCCAGCCAGACCAAGAAGCGACGTAGGAACGCTTTGTCGATGCCCGCGATCGGACTGAGCCCACCGGCGGTGTCGCCATCCATCGTGGCGTAGCCAACCGCTGCCTCCGAGCGATTGCTGGTCGAGAGCAGCAGCGCAGAATTCAGGTTCGCGAGCAGCCAGACCGAGGGCGCGCGCACGCGCGCTTGGATGTTCTGCAGAGCCAAGTCATCGCGCTGCCATTCCAGCTTGCGGCCGAGTGCCACTTCGACCGCTGATACGTAGCCGGTCACCAGCGCTTCGACGTCGAATTCGAGGTGCGTCGCGCCGAGCGCGCGGGCCACTCGCGCCGCCGCCTCACGCGTCACGCTCGAGCTATTTCGAGTTGCCTGGTAGGCCGTGGTCAACAGCGCGCCGAGGAGCTCACGCTCCGAAATCAGCCGTGACAAGCCTTCGATGTGCTCGAACCGCTTGGCGAAGCCATCGAAGCCGAGCTCACGCACCGAGAAGCGCACCATCAGCGCCACCAAGCACGCGACGGCGGCAGAGTCGGCCCCGCCGCTCAGCGACACGACGAAGCCACGCGAGCGACTCTTCCTGCAATAGTCGAACAGACCGAGCGCGATCGCGCGCGCGAACTCCTCTTCTTTCAGCGTCGCCGAGCGCTCCCACTCGGCCACGGCGGCGTCCGGGCCGAACGCCGCCACGGCCGGGAAAGCGAATGGCACCAGCACGCATTCACCGGGCGCGCTGACGACGCGCGGCTGGGAGCTACTCAGCGCGGCGTGCTGCACGCGAGTCAAGTCGACGTCGATCACGGCGCTGACCAAGGTGTGGTTCGCGAAGCTGAAGCGCTGCGCTTGCGCGATCACCTTGCCTGCGGTGGCGATCAAGGCATCGCCATCGTAGATGGCGCGCCCAGCTTCGTTACCGAGCAGGTTCGCGTACACGTAGCTCACGCCAAAAGCTCGCGAGCCCTCGAGCACCAGGCGACGCCGCACCTCTTGCTTGCCAAACGCAAAATGGCTGGCGCTCGGATTTAGGATCAAATCCACACCGGTCAGCGAAAGTTCGGCGCCACGCCGCTGTGCGACCCAAGCGTCCTCACAGATCTCGAAACCAATGCGCACCCCGGAGCAATCGAAGAAGACATCACCGAGCGGCACGTCTTGACCGAACACCGAGATGGTGGTGCGCATGCCCGCCGGCCAGGGCTTGAACCAGCGCGGTTCGTAGTGGATGCCATCGCCGGAAAGGGCGCGTTTGGCGACGAAGCCCGCGAGCTTACCATCTGCGATCAACGCGCAGGCGTTGTACAGGGCCTTGTTGTGGAACAGGGGCAAGCCGACGCTGACGATCAGCCCGCGCGCATACGGCAGGATCTCTTCCAGCAGCGAGAGCGCCATGGCTTGCGTGCCGGGTGCCAGGAAGGCGTCTTCGCAGCCGTAACCGGAGATGCACAGCTCTGGCAGGCAAAGCACGCTCACGCCCGCCGCGCGCGCCTCTTCGATGGCCGCGATGATGCGCGCGCAATTTCCGTCCCAGTCGAGCGGGGTCTGGTTCAGGGTCGCGGCCGCGACACGGAGGAGCTTCATAGCGCCGATGAAGCTAGCAGCTCCGCGCGCCAGGTTCCTGCAAATAGCGGCCCCCGCGCGAGCGCTCGCGTCAGTCGAAGACGGGCGCGGGACGAGCAGCTACGCCGTTGGCGGCAGCAGAAAGGTCTTTGCCAGCGCGCAAACAGGAGTAGCAATCACTGAGGCCGAGGAAGCCGCAGCCGCGACGATCGTCGAAGCGCTTGAGCACGGGCAGCACGCGCGCGTCGCCCTCGCTGGCGGCGCGCCCGAGCCAGCGCTTGACGCTAGTGCAGCCTTCTTTTTGGGCTTTCCCGAGCTCGAGCAAGAGCCGTAGCGCAGGAGACGCCTTGGCCCGCACGGCGTCGTCGTCGAGCTGGGTTCGAGCCAGCTTGGTCAGCGCGGCCCGGCTCGGGACGGCCCGGGATGAGTCCCAAACATCGTACACCAAATCGACTCCGCTCGCGCCGAGCCCGCTGGCTGCGAACTTCAGCGCGGCCTCGGAAGTTTGCGCGTCGAGCAGCGCGCGCCGAACGTCCGCGAGCAACTTCGGCTCGCGACTCAGCTCGGGCTTGGCCAAGACGCCCTTCTGGTACTGAGCGAGGCTCGCCGGAAACTGCCCGAGCTTCGCGTAGCCGCGCCCGAGCGCCAGCCATTCGTTGGCGGCCCGCATCGGCTCGGGCCGAGCGCTGAGCTCGGTCAGGGCCGCCGGATCGCCGGTTTCCGCGCGTAAAATCAGCTGTGCCAGCTCAGAGTCTTTGGCCACGGCGCGGTTCGAAGCATCGTCTTTGATCGTGGCGGCCTCGTGCTTGCCGCCGAAGACCAAGGATCCGATCACGATCAGCGCGGCGACGCCGAACACCGAGAGCAAGGCGCCCGCGCCGAACAGCCACAGCGGGACGATGTGCTTGCCCAGGGACACCTGGCGTTTCAGCAGCGAATCGGCGAGCCCGTTGCGAGCCAACGCGTGCGGTGTGGTCTCGCCCAAGATCGTGGGCGCGAAGCCTTCGCCCGCTTCGACTGCGCTCACGGCTCCCAAATCCGAACTCGAGCGCGTG
>Ga0247760_1001970_pt1 | contig 17025 bp, 19 predicted proteins | sample UWRJL171409R4_FD_179936 | JGI IMG/M metagenome (GOLD analysis project Ga0247760, IMG submission 179936) | Plant litter microbial communities from Arlington Agricultural Research Station in Wisconsin, United States - UWRJ-L171-409R-4 | ecosystem: Environmental > Terrestrial > Plant litter >... | reverse complement strand
GGCGATTTCTCTGGTCATTTCCTGAGCAGCTCCTGAGCAGCGCCTGAGTAACGCCTGAGCAAGGTGGCTGGTGACTGGGGACTGGGGCGGGAGAGGGCAACTTTAGGGTATAAAAAAAAACACCTTGTATCATTTGAATGCATTCAAGTGCTATTCCGTATACTACTACTACTACTACTACTACTACTACTACTACTACTACTACTACTACTACTACTACTACTACCCCAGAGGTCCTTTACCAATCTAAGTTTCTAAACTTTCGCCCTACTTCAACCCCACTTAACACTGTCTGCCCAGCAAAGAATAATGTTGGCAAGAACAAAATTGTCTGAAAATCCCACCATGGATCCACCAAAATGTCCCGTTCCTAAAGCGAATGCCGCGCCTACCAAAACCAAAAGAATGCAGCCACAATCGAAACTCCTTTTTGATCTTTCTCATGGTATACACAGCTTGAACTCCCGTGTCGGCAGTAGCAGAAGATGTGAAGAATTCAGGATATTTCTCGGCAAAAGCGCACGTTTAGCCCTAAAAGAGTTGAGCGTATCAACGGTAATGGCGACATAAACCCGGCGGGTGAGATGTTGTGTTCCTCGTGGTTGCTATTGTTGGACTGCATGCTAGCTGGAGAGTAAATCATCTTGCTTTAGGCCACCACAGAAAAACAGTCTGGTTTTTGGTGAGACGAATCACGGAAACAGATGGGTATTCGGGTGACGTGGCTAGAAAATCACATTCCTTCATTCGTCTAGACTTTTTGCGTACCCCCTCTCACCTTATCCCATCATCCCTCGCCAGCTGGTCATCCGAATATCCCTGCTTCACATCCTTCAAGTACCCCTCAAACTTACCCGCCACGCCAATAACATGCTGCAGCTGAGCGTACGAAAACTTCTTGCCGTCAAACTGGGCTAGCTGCCGCGCCGTCGTGATGGCGTTGCGGATCTGCCGGCCATTCATCTCTTCCTCGGCAAGGTCGTCTAGGTGGTCGCTGAGGTCGTCATAGTCTACCTCAGTCTCACCTAGGTCGCGGAGCCGGGTGAAGAAGTTGCGCCAGATCTTCTTCCGCTGCGGTTTCTTCAGGTTTTCGTAGTGAAGCGCCAGCTGGATGCGTGACTTGAAGGCTTGGTCAAAGGTCCCGACACGGTTGGAGGTTAGTATGAGGATGCCTTGTTGCGCGTTAGTGTTGGTTCCATTCGTGTGTTTTAGGGGGGGCAGAGCAAACCATCATAATACTCCAAAACTCGGAGGAAAACTGCGTTGCACAAAATGTCAATAACCCAAAACATGCCAGCCAGGTGTGATCCCTACTCGAGACTAGGGCATTTCTCTTGAGGTCTGTAAGACTGCGCTCCTCGAGGAAGACGTCGGCCTCGTCGAAAAGGACCACTATGAAACTTTATCAGCCTACCGGTACGTTATTATAGAACCATGAGTCAGTGCTGTCCTACCGCATCCCCAAATCTTGCCCAACAGGAGGACAGTTTCCAAGTACTGTGGTCGCCGTGTTAGATTGCCTCACTTATGAAAATAGGTGCGTAATGACACTATGTATACCTTTTCGACCTCTTCGGGTTTTGTGCCGACATCTCCGCATGTCACACGATACAGGGGCTTTTCGGCAAGTTCGGCGACGCTGAGAAAAAAAAACATTTTGTCAACGTGCGACCCGGCCTGTCATGGTTGCCGCGTTTACCTCTCTATATAGTGTCAGGGACGAGCAGCAGCGAACGAGTTGGGCAACACAAACATACCTGCTGTCAATGTCTTGCCTGTGCCAGGCCCTCTGCTTGTATGTCAACTAACCGACATCAAAAGGTTCCGAGAAGGAAAAAAGCGTTAAGTACCTACCCATGTAGGAGAATAATCAGGCCGTTGCCCTTGCCTTTGATCAGATCGGTCGACTTTTCCGCCTTGATCTGGTTGGAGACCAGCGCCTTGACGAGGTGTTTGGTAGCTTCGTCGACAACCAGGTTTTCAAACGCCTTCTTATTCCAGTCCACCAGCCGAATATGGTCAACTTCAATATCCACTTCATGATTCCGAGATGATCAGCGACGGTCTATTATCAGACGAGGGATGACGAACTCCACTTCTTAAGCCGGAGATTGAACCCGACGCTCACGGATGGGAACAGGTTAATCATCTCATCGCTGGGTGGCTTCTCCCGCCGCATCATGTCCTTATCCCCCTCGGCAATGTCTTCCTGTTCTTTTGTGCTCGCCTTGGCCCTCTTCTTGGGCTGCTCGTGATGGAGTTTGGAATAGGTAGCAAAATCGATCATAAATCTCTCACCTTCCTGCCGGGCAAACTGTCAGCAAAAATAGGTCCCGGTCGTGCCTTTTTGTTGGGAGGGAGTTGGGGTATATTATTACACTCTCGAGACTGTCCACTCCGTCGGCTTGATGGGCGTACCCGACAAATTGCCGCTCGCGACAGCGCCAGTAGGTGTGGCCACGCTTTGACAGCAGATCCTTGACATGCTGACTCGCGTACCGCAGCGGGTACCACTCCAACGAGGTGACGTCGAATAACTCGTTGGCGTTCGCGCTGACTCTCATATCCAGCACATCATGGCATCTCGATAGTTTTCCGGCCTGAAGCATCCAGTTCCATCCACTGACGGTCCACAGCTGCCCCATGTCGCCGTCACCCTGACGAGGGGCAGACCGACGCTTCTGCTCGCCATTTTCCTGGTTACGGTCTCGCACCATGATATGCCTGACGTCGGGGTCTATAATATCTTCACTGTATTCACTGCTGCTCGCACTTTCGTGGTAACTCGAGTCCTCCCAGGCGTCGGCGTGTTCAGACGGCTTCCTACGGATAATCTGGTCGTCACAAGTCATCCACGACGTCGCCATGAAGGCAGTCAAACCAGGCTTGGGTCTCACGACAACGTCGCCCGGCTTAACGAGATACTTCAACTCGTCCACAGAGATCCTTCCGGCGCCAAGTCGTTGTAAAGATAACTCAAAGCAGGGACCGTGCTCCCTAGTCATGTAGGTGAACAGTGCCTTAATGCGGTGCCGGTGGTCGTTGTCTAGCAGGGAAGCTTTCTCCTGCCAGTCGGGAAACATGTAAAAGAGAACCAGGTAGGGGGCCTTGATTTCCTGCTCAAAGTCAAAGTCCGGAAACACGGTGTTGAAGGACGGATAGAACCGTGCGAATCGCTCCATTGCCGAAACCATGGAGCGGCGCAAAAGGATGGACTGGTGGAAAGGGGGAGGTGGCGACGAGGTGTCGAGGATGTCTTTAATTTTGACTCCGTAGTCGGACGGGTGAAGGAAGGGGTAGTCGTTCAAAATGACAAATAAGATGTGCCGTTGCTGCTTCATCCACTTTGCCGTGTTCCATATCGGCCTTGTCCCCCGAAGATAGAGCCCGCTTCGTGTCCCGTGGTCCCACGAGGGCCTTCCAAGGTACGACTTGTCTTGAATCCTAAAGATATGCGTCCACCGTGTCTCTTCGTCCGTGTACACCCCTGATGAGGGTATGGGGGCACCCGAGCCGTCGCCCAGCTGCGTCTTTAGGGCCTCCAGCTCTGCGCTCAGCTCCTCGATGCGTTGTTGAAGTCCCTCCGCGTCTGTCGTCGATCCGGGGCTCTGAGACCGTAAAGACTCGTCGTCGTCTTGTTTATCATAGTCGCTGCTGGCATCGACGTGATACGGGTTGCTTCTAGCACGCAAAGGGGGTGAGGCTGAACCGCGTCGCTTTGGGGTAAATGGGTTGGGGCGTTTCTCAGGGTGTGATGACAACGAGGCCCGTTCTCGCGCAGGCGCCGCGGAGTCGCCTGGCTTTCCGGGAACGCGCAGCTTCCCTTTCTGCAAAGAAGCGCGACTCCGGGGTCTCTCCCGGCCCTGAGTGGAGGACATGAGATGCGCCCGCCGCAAGTCAGGGGGCGGCATTGAAATGCTGGTTGAAGGTGCGAGAATTGGGGGGGTAAAACGAGAGATCGATCGAGAGATAGGGGGCGTGGGTCTGTATATGGTGAGGGTCCTCAAATTCTCCTCAACGTCAGTCGTGTCACTTAAATCTTGGCTGGTGCTGGAGCTCGTCCTGTTGGCAGACGGAAACGAATCCGTGATCAACTGCTTGTTTGCGGCCAAATCAGTCTTTTTTCGACGAACAGCACGAGGGAGTCGCCGATGGTGAGAAACAATATGCGGCTCGCTCACTTCGTCAGGGTCGACGGGTGGCGGTGTCGGAGCGACTGGAATGCGGAAGTCCTCGGAGGACAAGTTTCCCCTCCTGGATTTTTCTATGTAACTCGCAGCCTTGTCCAGGTCTGATGCTGTCGGCGGGAAACTCTGTGGCTCCTCCTCAATGTCCTCATCCGCGTTTGCCGCGCCTGCGGAGCCGTCGTTGGTGGGCTTGTCTCCAGGGGCACGTGAGAGAACAGCTTGCAGCGCTAGAATCTCCTCGTCTCGTTGCCGCTCCTTGGTCTGGTCGCGCGAGATGGTGATGTTATTCAAAAAATCGTAAACTCGTGCGAGCTTGTCGTAGCTGGCCTGCTGTTTTTGACTATCCATTCCCGCAGGAACCTCGTTTCCGCCCAAGTCCCAACATTGAAGTTGCATGGGCAAAAAAATCGGAGAGGGGCGGCCTGGACTGCGCAAAAAGATGCAGCAATCACTGCGTCCTCACGTGATGGGCGGCTATTTTTAGTCGCGGTATTGCAGCGAGTGAGCATACAGATAACAGCCAAAGCGGGGTCGTACTGCTTTGTAGAATAAGGCAGGTACGCAGCCTGATCACCTCTTCCTCCTCCCTCTGCGAGCCCCACTCGACATTGCCAAATTTCACCTGGGACAACGAATGGCGCCGCCTGGACTCGCCACGCGAAACGACTGGTACAGGCCCGGCGGGGACGATACAACGTTGGACCCAGCGCGTGAAGCCTTTGAGCTCGCTGTCGACAAGTTCGGCACGCTCCTGACCCAGGATGCACGCAAGCGCGAGCAGCTCAACCAGGCCTCTAGCATCCAGGAGCTACAAAGGCTCGTCACCGACGCACAGAAAAAATACGCGGCAGACCACGACGGCGGCAGGGCCAAAAAATGGCTGGTCCGGTTCTCTAAGCGAATCGCCCACTACGGCGCCGTGCTCGACGTCCTCGTCCAGCACCACCCCGAGTACGTCTCGCTGGCCTGGGGCGCCATCAAGTTCCTCTTTCTGGCCGTTGTCAACCACGAGGCCCTGCTGGCATGTGTCGCCAAAGCCCTCGCCCAGATCGCCGACACGCTCCCCGCCGTCGAGGTCGCCGCCGTACTCTTTCCCACCGAGCAGATGAAGCGCGCCCTCGCCGAGATCTATGCCCATACCATACGCTTCTTTATCCGCGCCCATGACTGGTTTAGCCAGAACAAGCTACTGCGCGCCATCCACTCGGTCACGCGCCCAAAGGAACTCCGGTACGACGACATCATCGATGAGATTACCACAGCGACGAACCATTTCCGAAACCTCGCCGTCACAGCGTCCCAGGCCGAGCAGCGCGATATGCACATGCTGCTCCTCGAAATAAAGCAAATGATGACCAGTAACCCTCCCCCCTCCCCTCGTGCCGCATGCTTACCTTTGCCCTGACCCCCAAAAGGCCACCATCAAATCAATGCCAACGCCATGCTCAACACCAACATGGCCCTGACTGACCTCCAATTCTCCTCCATCCTCACCTCTCTCGCCAACCTCCCTCTCCAAGACCCCGACAAGTGCCTCCAGCAGGCCATTTTCCTCCGCAACCGTACTGCCCGCACCCGCCGTGGGCCTTGTCTGGAGCCCTTTTGGCTTCACCCGCGCTTCTAAGCCTGGGCCCAGTCCCCCTCCTCGGCCCTCATTATGGTGCAAGGTACCTTTGCCGGCCAGGCCGCTATGAAAGACTGCCTCGTCAACATTATCGAGCAGATACGCCTCGCAAACGCCACGGCGCTCTGGGCCCTCAAGACTTCCTCCCCTTCCGCATCACCTTCCCTCACCACGGTCGAGCTTCTCAAGTACCTTACATCTCAGGCCCTCCGCCAAGGCCCTCCGCCCACCGAACGCTCCCTCACTCTCAGCTGCGCCCGCTTCCAATCCGCCCGGGACGAGTGCGAATGGATCGCCCTCCTCGCAGCCAGCCTAGCCAACCTTGGCCACGTTTTCCTCGTCGTCGACATTGAGCTCCTGGCACCCGAGACGTGTGCTTCACCGGGGGGCTTCACCCTCCCTTTGTCCATTGCCGAGCTCTTTTTGCGCCTGGGCCGCAGCTCGCCGAGTACCGTGGTCAAGGTCATGCTTGTAAGCTACGGGTCGCCACTCTTTGGGGCCATCAGCGACGCAGGAACCAAAAAGCAGCTATTGCTTGCTGGCAAGAGGAAGCCGCAGCGGCCGGTCGGCAAAGCGCCGTCGGGGCGGAACGCTCGTTTCGGGAGGGGCCGGCTGCGGCGAGGCCTGGGGTTTGAGCAAGCGATTCAGAACTAGCTAGTTTTGTTTCAGTATATGAGTATTATAGAGCTGCCTGCTTATAGAGCTACCTGCTTGAGACGCGGATTTGGTAGTTCATGGTCTCTCTTGCCCAACAGGCAATAACTGTTATCTCAACCCTATTGCCAACTCCCCTAGTATATTTCAGTCGTCTCCTCAGGGGTTAAGACGCAAGTCGAGTCTATGATACACCAGAGAGGTTCGTACCTCCAGTAACAACCAGATACTTGCCCAAACCCCGAGGACGACGGGACAAGTATACCACTATTAACAGATCAAAGATAAAAACCAGGATAATAAACGGCAGTAACAGAATCGTCGAAAAGTTTACCGCCGTGCTCTGAATGACATTTACGAGGTTAAGCTGTGCGGCAAAAAACCCATGCAAAACAACATAGCCCGCAAACAGCCATAGACTTGTTGTAAGGGAGATATCCTTTTCAACCTCTTTGAGTCTGTGATATTCATTCAAGACGGCTCTTTTCATGTCGACAATGGTTTGTTTGACTTCTTCGGAAGTGTATTCCATGTTGCGAATATGGAAAATGTCTCCGGCGAGGTAAGGCGTCATTTCAGCTTTTTGGGACGCATACTGCGTTGTTATTGTTAAAGTGTCTGCCGTGAATCCCTGTTCAACTCCAACTCCAACTGTGGATTCTGTGAATCCGACTGTTGAGGCCATATCTGGGTAGCTTCGATGCACGTCGTCGTGAGCAAGGTGGCGCTGATCTTGAAGATATCCTACCCCATCAATCCCACACCAAGTCAGTCTCAGTCCCAGATTCATATCACACGCACTCCTCCATTAAAGAGTGAACTAGCTCACCGTAATAGCCCTGCCCCGCAGATAGAAAAGGCAGCAGCAGTAAAAAAATCGAAGTGACCTGTCCAAACCCCATTCCTCCTCCGGAATTCCCATCCAGCCTTGGCGCGAGAACCCATCTCTGCAGAACGAGATTAGTGAGACCAAAACTGAAGCTGAACCATATGAGTAGAAAAGACCAGAGGAAGCTTCTTGATAATAAAAAGCCGGCCCCCAAGAATTTGCGAATGATGAGTGGTTTGGAACGCAGCGCGCGGAGATGTGTGGCCCGAAGAAAGGCCCGGCGTGAGATTCGTTCCTCCTCTTCATCTTCCTGTTCCTCTTGTTGGGGTTGTGATATGAAATGTTTATCCTCGCCACTGACTTGTCGTCGGTCCTCGTCGTCGAAGGAGGAGGAGGAGGAACGCCCCCGCCCCCATACATGTACAGTAGTATCCCGGTACAGCGGATATATCCTCACCGAATACGCCCACAGCGTAAAGAGAATAACGGTAATCACACCCAGGTAGCTGGCAACAGTACTAGACGGATGCAGCTTCTCGTCCTCCTTTCTTGCGTACCAACAGCGCAGTGGTACGGATCGCGCCATGGTTGAAGTTGACGCCGGCATGATGAAATTGAGATAGAACAAGAGAACCAAAACAGCCAGCATGCCGCCCACGCGAATATGGCGAATGAACCGGTGCTTTTTGAGATATATCTGCAGCGCATCGAGCGTCGCGAGGTGTGTTGTGGTAGAAAACCATGCGAGACCGAGAAGCATGGATAGCTCATAGATAGTCAACCTGTCCTTGTTTAGTGTGCCCGAAACCAGAATCGCCAGACCGGTGACGAGTTGCTGGTCGCTAAGCGTCAGGATGAATAGCGTGACGGCTTCTTTTCTGGCTTCGCGCTTGGATATAAAGGAAGTTTCGTCAATCCGAAAAAGTTTTTGGATTTTTGAGGATGACCAGGAAATCACTTTTCGATCTAGGTCGTCGAGTAATGCATCGTCGAGTGATTGTGACAGGTAGCCGCCAATCACCGCTAAAATGGTGATGACGGCAGAGACAAAAAAAGCAGTGAGGACCTGTAAATCAGTTAGTTAGTTCCCGAACTAGCACGGTGTATAGGTAATGTTCAAACTCACCCCAGGCCCTGCGATATCGGAATCCACCGGAATGGGTCCATCCGGCGGGATGCACTCGGGCGGGACGGTAGTCGCGTTCATTCTGACATTGACGCGGGAAGAGCCTTGTCGCGAGCATTGAACTGCTGCACCTCGCCAGAGCTAAATCGTACATGTAGATGCAAAGGAGAGGTAAAAATGTTGTAGCAGCGACAGTAAAACCTTGGTGCGGTAGCCAATCTATTATTAGCCCTGTCATCACATTGATGATGTCAGGCACAAGGTAACACTGCTCGGAGTCATCTAGGCAGCCAAGTCGGTAGATCGGCACAGCCACAAATTTCGAGCCAATCTCGTGTGCATTTTGTATTCTGTTCTGAAATGGCTCTAAAGACAAAATAATGCCGGTCCAAGGGGGTCTGTTTAACTGTGCATGTATTGTACCTACAACATTCTACGTTTTTTTCTTTTCTTTTTTTCTTGGCCCCTGAAGATGACCACACCAGAGGTATCAATTCCATATCCACAACCCATTGGATATACAGAGAGGTCCCTTGATGTACCCCATTCCGTGGTTCAGAATCGCCCAATCGATATCGGCCCGGACTCTAACGTCCTCGCTGCTGTCGTGCCTCGACGCCCCCTGATCGCGGGCGACAGGAGGCTGGAGGTGCTCCTTGAACGACTTGAGATCCACATGCAACTTGAGCTAGTTATCCACCGGCGGCTTATGGTTGCAGAAATCCCCTTCTGGCGCGTCGCTCATGGCCAGGATGGCCTCCAGCGACCGAGCCCCGTGACGCAGCCTCAAGACGTGCAGCAGCGCGTTCAGTGCTGGGCTGTCCTTGGAGAGCTTGAGATTGTGTTTTCCAATCAAGTAACGGAGCATGATGGCGCGGCGAATCGCAAACATGTCGTCGCCGGCGTCGACCTTGTTTGGCCCCTGGATATTGATATGAGCCTCATTGATATAGTTTCTTTGCAGCAGCTTGGCAAAGTCCTTCCGGGTGGTGTTGTCGGTGCGAAACAGGCCAATGGACAGGGGCTTGGGCGAGGAGTGCTTCGCGTACCCCTTAAGAATCTTGGCCAGGTCATCAGCTTTCACCGCTTGATCTCCTCCGACACTGTTGTTGGTGATTTGCCCGCTCAGTCGGCCCACAAAGTCGGGGCCTTTTTCGTGCTTGAAGATATCGGGCATGGCCCGCGATACCTTACCACTACCCGTCTTCCACTTGCCGATAGGTTGGTTGGGTAGCAGTACAGTCCACCGCCAGATATGGATGAATTCGCTGTGCGGACATGTGTGGATGCCCAAGCCCCAGAGTCCACCGCCAGATCAGCGCCAATAGCTTGGGAGAGCCCACCACCACCTCAGTCTGCAGCAGTGTTCTTCTCACTTTTCATGTCTAGGAACATCAAGTCAGGGGCCTGTTTGTCCCCGTTGAGCAACGTGCATGTGCAGATCAACCCCTGTTCTGGGAGATAATGTCGGGCCCTGATGCTTGTTCCTCTTCTGCCTGATATCACCCAGCTGGGGAGGTAGGAGGCCTTTTTGGGAGTGATCAGGATACTGACTAACCAATCCACCGTCATGAAATTCTGACCCAGCAGCTAGGATGCTGCGGCAGGCAAGAGAGGAATGCGGCATGGTGTGGTGAAAGGCGGGGTTGCGTACCCAAGCCTCACAGACTGACGCCTCCAAGGATCCGTGCCTCAGGCTGGAGCATTGATGATATGGTAAATTAATGCCGACTCGGCGTTGAGTTCATAGCAATTCCCATGGTAACAGCTCCCAGGAGTTGTGAGTCATGTCCTGACACGGACGAAGGACTAAGGAGCCCTCTTCCCGTCTTGACGGCAACAGACAGCAAGCCTTCACAATCTCTCATTTGACCGGCTTCATGCAGGTGCCTAGGCACCCATCAATACTCCCAAAGCTAACTAAAAATTCCGGTAGTTCATCTCAAATGGGCGTCCTTTACTTGGCCCTCCCTCCACGTCTCGTCTATTCTCAGGTTTGTTGTCATTTGCCAGCGGCCTCGTCGTGCCCGACATTCTCGGTACCAGACGCATCCCAGACTCTGTGTAGCTTGAAGAAGAGGGATCGTTCCATTGCTGTTGCAGGCGCGGGGGGAAACTCGATACATCGTTCTGCTCCCGGCCATGTCGTTGCTCGTCTACGTATTCATACCTGTCGTATCGCTCCCCTAACTCCTGAGCACGGCTGGAGTCGGACTTGTGGTTCACCTTGAATCGGGCCCGGTCATACTCCTCTGTCAGTCGCTCCACGTCCTCAAAATGGCTCTTACGCAACTGGGGCTGTGCCTTCCTGGCGTTGCCGAGGACCTGGTAGCGCGCGATGGAGGCGGCGATGGAAAATGCGTTTGCTATTTGCCGGCCGTTCCATGGTGTGAGTTCGTTATCCTGGCAGTGCTTTAAGTAGTGACCTCGGGCAAAGTCGAGGATGTCCTGGTCTACGACTACCATTTCGTCTTCACCCGTCCGGGCATGTCTGCTTTCCTCCCGCTTGACGAACTTGTTGATGTTCAGCTGGAAGACCTGGAGTGTCCGCTCCAGGTTCAGAGGCTGGTAGCAGAAGGTGGCGTGGGCGCGAGACTTGACGGCCTCGTCGAGGATGCCGGGTCGATTGGTGGTGAGGAAGATGATGCCTTTGAAGTTTTCGAGGACATGGAGAAAGACTTCGGCCGAGGAATAGTTAGCTATCATTTCAGGGTGAAGGAAATGCTGGTCGAGACCTACGTGTGATTAATAGATTTGCTCTCATGTCGTGGACATCCCGATAGGCAAGGTAGACGTCGACCTCATCGAGCAGCACAATTCCGCCCCAGAGCTCTACTCTTCTAAAGAGCTGCCGGAAGTTTTCGGCAGCGTAGTCCTCGGCATCTTCGAGAGTGATGGCAAATAACGGACACCTGGACACCTGGGCCACTGCTTGTGCCGTAGCCGTCTTGCCCACACCTGGGGGTCCCTGGATTAGAATTACTAAACCGCGTTCCTTGCCACTTGTCGCCTTCCCAGAAACATGATGCTTATTTGATAGCTCTCTGTCCTTGAAGTATGAGTAGACGAGGCTCTCGATCGTCTTTTTGTGAAACGTGTCAAGGTCAAGCTCTTCAAGAGCGGAAGGGTTGTACTCCACCTCGGCGATCCCGCGCACATCCAAGGGCCGGAAAGTTCGGCGGGGGATGATGAAGCCGTAGACGCGGAGTGGAAGCAGCAGAGAGTCCTCTTCTGTGAGCTTCATATCGATGAGATCAAATTCTGCCGCGGACAAAAACCTATCTTTGGATAGAGTTTCCGTGCCCTCGAAGCGTCCAATATCATCGTTTCTCACCACCACTTCATAATGCGACTCCAAATCTTGGCCATTGCCGTCCCATTGAATGACTCGGTATGGCTCAATGGTAGTCGAGGACAGCATGGCTGGGGATTCCATGCGATGGTGTTTCAGCCTCCATCGAGGGTATTCGTAAAAGGCCTCGCCAAAGTCCACAAACACATCTCCTTCGTAGTCCACGATTGATCTCATCGGCTCCCCATCCCAGCCCTGAGTCCGATCACCGCTGGGCTCAATAAGCAACGTTGTGCCTTTGTAGCGAACATGGCGCATTTGGATGGCGTTGAGAAAGAGTTCCCCTCGGCGTTTGAGCTCGGTGGTTTTTTGGTCCCAGTCTGGCAGAAACCGCACAGGGAATACGACGAGGTCCTCGATCCTTCTCAGCCCAGAGAACGGCCTAATCTCAAACTCGTTTACTATGGGGATAACTTTCTCCCCATCGTAATCGAGGTAGTAGCACGAAGCGATCGCTACACCTGGGGCAGCATGCTCGGCCGTAGGCTGCTTCAAGCCAATCTCATCGTACAAGACCCGGTATCTGGTGAAGGGAATATGAGGTATGATGGAATAGACGCGAAAAACGTTTTGCCGTCCGGGCAAATCCAATGACTCTGAGTCTCCGTCGTGTACCGCTCTCTTCCAGGGACACCAGACAAGCTCTCCAGGCCGGAGCAGATACCACAAATCATCAAAACTGATGGTGCGAGACCCGTCGCTGATGTCCTCGAACTGCCGATACAGCGGGAGCAGCTCCCTGTCAACGAAATCGATGTAAGCGCGGATATCTTGGAGTGCTTTATTGTTGGAAATCTCCGACCGGCTGTCGTTGTTTACTTCCACTGACGTCGATGTGGACAAGGTTGCAAACTTGTCCTTGACTTTCTGCTGGTGATGGATAAGGTAGGCGAACGGGCGGAGAAACGTGTGGGACTTGGTAATGTCCCATAAGTCTCCAGTAACCGTGTTGAGCAGGTGCAAGATGATAGCCGACTGGATGCGGATGCGATGTATCTTGTGGGGTGATATGCCAGCTTCCATTCGGCTGGAAAGTTCCTCGCGGGCCTCTTCAGGGGGGCCCCGCTGCCCGCGGGCGACGGATTCATCATAGACACTCAAATTGAGGTTTGAGCCGGCCACCAGGGTTTCAATCGAGAATGTGGGGGTGCTGGGATGACGGTTCTTGAATTGCGACCAGTTGCATTGGCGGACACCTGGCTCGGGATTGACCACAACCGGCAAGGGGTTGCTGAATGTTGGTCGGCGACGGTCTCCACTGGTGTCGATTGGGTCCTGGGCAGTCTTGGTGCAGCCCAGCCGATCGCGCATTGATGCAACGAAGTTGTCGAGTGCGCCTTTCGGTCGTGGTACTTCTTCATCGGCCGAGAGGCCCTCATGGACTGTGTTTGGGTCGTTCTGGTCTTGTGCCATGTCGGCAGGAGGGTAAGATGCAAGGATGCTTTTTTCTGTCACGGCTGTGGCCCGACTAGGTCGAGGGCTCCAATGCTGGGCTGCGTGGGATTGTTTTCGGTCTTGGTTGCTCCTGCCGTGTGTTCAGCAGAATCTCCTGGATAGGCAGGTGGGGATGTTGTGCGGTCGAAATATCTCGAGCAGTCAGTTCTACGAGTGCTTGGGATTTATTCTGCGCCATGGAGTGCGAGCCTTCGTAGCCATATGATTTCCAGGCACGCCAGAGCATGCTACGCCCGTGGACATGTATGGTGTGATGCTCCAAGCGGGCTTGGAACTCCATATCGCTGATTGGTTGGAACTCTTAATCGCCTTGCCGCGTCGTGCCACTGGACCTAGCTGAGCTAGCCTGACGCGCAACACCGACATCACACCATTGTCAGATTATCACAAAAGAGATCCCTTCGGACCACACAACAATATTAGTTACCATTCCGGTCACCACTTCGCCGTCACGATTGATATCAAACGCAAACAGAATCATGCCAGATGCAACCGGCTTCAGACATCACCAACGAAGAAACCAACACAATTATGCCGGAACTGGGTCCATCAAATATGCCCGTCGCGTTGCTCGAAAGGCTCCGCGACGATGCTTCGATCAATGATTACGAGAGCTGGTGCGCCACCGACGGAGCTCAGCTCACTCCCATGCTGGCGGTCAATCTCCCTTACGACAAGAAACGTGCCATGTTTACACTCCCGGAACCGAAAGAACTCCGGAAATGCCTAGCATCCTCGACACATCCGGCCATCACGCAGGACATCAAGGATGGAAAATGCGACTGGGACTCGGTCATGGAGGCGCGAGACTCTTGCCTCGACGCCGTGGAAAAGGGCATGACGGATTATGAAGAAAGGGGAACCAAGAACCCACTCCGCCGGTTCGCAAGACAGGGCGGTGACACCTGGGCGGCGATGCTAATGCCGCTCCTCGACATGATTCCAGATGACACGGGCCTCAGATACCTGAGATGTGGGCTCGTTGCCATCTTCAAGGTTGATTGTCCCATCCATGACGGGCCTTGGTCAGAAATATTGACAGAGCGATAGATTGTGCAGCAAAGAGCGGAAAACCGCGAGAAAATCATTTCTGCCTTCGCCGAAATCCCTCTCCTGTTTCGTGAGGCGGTCGATGCTCGACGAGCATTCCCTCATGATCACAGTCTCCTGTCCGAGATACAATCCATGTACCAAGCGCTGCTTCAAGACATCCCGAGCTTGATTAACCTTTTCTTGCACAAGCACGGCAGACTATGTGAGCTAGAGAAAGTCTCAACTGTTTATTCAACACTGAAATAACCCTCACAAGTTCATCACATCCCCAACTACCAGGCCACAGCCATCGAGAGTATCACACACCGCCTGAACCAGTTGTCAAAGTCACTCCACCTTCATATTCAAGGGCTGCAGTTGCTTCTCAACTCGCAAACGCATCACAACACAGAAGAGGCAGTGAGGCAAGTGCAGGGCATACGGCAGACAGTGCACGAAACCAAGTACGAGATGGGCCAGCTGCGGCATGAGGGCGCCGAGATGCTGGACGCCATCAAAAACCTGTCGAGAAACGAAACTGAACGCGCTAAGAACATCGGCAGCCCAGTTGTTTTTACAGAAGTCAAGACATATTTCTACAACCTATTTGTGGATGGCGAGTACACGCGAGGTAAGCCAAGCCCCGTTCGGAACTCGGGTTTCGCAGCCAGCAAAGCTGATTCAGGCCCAAACATTTAAGACATCATACGCTCATCCTTTCCCCAACAACTCGATCCTCCCCCAATCATGCCCATTCAACTCCCTGGCCAGACCCCCGTCACCTCCACAGAGCTGCTCGGCTTTCTTAAAGTGCCAACCCTTAGACCTACGAACGACCTGCAACGTGTTCTCTGCGACGGCAATCGCATCGAGAGGGAAGCCCTGGGCAGCACGAGGTGGCTCCTGACCGACAGCAAATTCATCATTTGGATATCGCAGCGCCGAAGCAACATCCTCCTTGTGGAAGGCCATGCCTCGGGATACGGATACGGGAAAACATCGCCCCTCTCAGTCTGCTTCGCCTCTCTCGCCCTAGCCATGACCGAACTCCCACAGACGGTATCGCTGCACTATTTTTGCGGGCAGCACATCGACAGCTTGGATTCCGTCTATGGGCCGAATGGCTTGATCCGCAGCCTCGTACTGCAGCTCTTGCAATACCCCACCCTGCCGGAACCAGATTTGGGCTTTATCGGCCCCAAATTCCTTGACGAGATCTGCAGATATAGCGTACCAGCGCTGTGTGATCTTTTCCACATCTTGATCCGCCAGATTGAGGAAACCGTCACCATCTCCTGCATCATTGACGGCGTGTCCATCCTCGAAGGCGTGAGCACCCGCCAAGACACGGTATTGAAGGACATAATCAGGGCGTTGCTCGCCATCATGGGCGACACAGATGTGCGGGCCAAGTTCAAGCTGCTGCTGGGGTGCGAGAATCGGAGCACGGTCGTGGTGAACCTGATCCCTGAGGCAAACCAGATCGCGCTGCGGACAGCTGCAGCCCCGAGCACCATGACACTGGCGAGTATCCACAGCGGCATCTCGGGTTTGCTGCCAATCGACAGGGGTAAAATGGACGCCGCTCCGGGCGGGTAGCTCTAGGTAGCTCATAGCGGGGTGCGTGAGTAATCGCGGGCCTTGCAGTGCCGGCTTCTCCGGAGGAACATGACGCCGATGGAAGTTGGGCAACACCCAGCTGCGTAGTTGCATTTCAGGCACCTGCAGGCCACAAGCCTATTGTCCCCGCGCTAGTGCTGCGAGACAAAGAGTGGATTTGACCGTGGAGCATAAATGCCACTCACCAGCCCAAGCGGAGTGAGCAGCCAAAAACCTCTTGACAGCAGTTTCACCAAATCTCATCGAAACTTGCAATTCGTGTTACCATGGCCGCCCAAACCACGCCCGAAGTCATTCTTTACGACCTGGCCTGCACTAAAAATGAGTGCTTCTCGCCGGCGGTGTGGAAGATCCGCATGTTGCTCAACTACAAGAAAATCCCATACGAGACGGTTTTCCTCGAGTTTCCAGACATTGCGCCGACGCTGGAAGGCTTGTAAGTCCCTTTTGTTCTGTGGGTTTTTCCGGCTCTGTCATCTCCAGGTTTGCGCCCTCAGCACCTCAGCGCAACCATTTCCACGACAGAACCAGATCCAGCCAGAAGAAGAACCAAAAGACCCAGGCTCTAACAAATTCTAGCGGAATCACCCTGCTACCCCCACAAACCAAATACACCGTCCCCGCCATCCACCATATCCCCACCAACACGTACCTCATGGACTCGTCCCCCATTGCTGCTTTCCTCTGCAATCTCCACCCCTCCCCTCCCTTGACGCTTACATCCCCCTTGGGAACGGAGATTGAAACCGCCATGCGCGCTGCCGGCGGCCCCGCCTGGCGCCGCTCCATCACGCCCCGGGAACTCGCCATCCTCTCCCCGCGGGCAGCCGAATATTTCCGTAGTACGCGCGAAGCCGCGCTCGGGTCGTTTGACGAACTTCTCAACCCGGAGGAGGAAGAAAAAACCTGGCAGGAGGCGGATGAGAAGATGAAAGCCGTGGGGGACATGATGCGGAAGAATGCGGAGCTGGGGCCGTTTGTGTTAGGAGGGGAGGTGAGCATGACGGATTTTGTGATTGCAGCGCATTTGCAGTTGGCCAAAGTGGTGGATGAGGGAGTATTTGAGAGGATGAGAGGGTATAAGGGGTTTGGGGACATTTATCAGGCGTGTTTGGAGTGGATGGAGAAGAAGGATTAGGGGGGGGG